>Ga0316204_10000383_pt1 | contig 172053 bp, 168 predicted proteins | sample 6monrhotite_MG_2_FD_205661 | JGI IMG/M metagenome (GOLD analysis project Ga0316204, IMG submission 205661) | Microbial mat bacterial communities from mineral coupon in-situ incubated in ocean water Damariscotta River, Maine, United States -... | ecosystem: Environmental > Aquatic > Marine >... | reverse complement strand
GCCAAAGTATTCCTTGCGTAATGGTTGGTCACGCGTGCCAGTGTCACCCCATAAGCGCACCGAAATGGATGATGGTGAAATTGCCGTCGCGCGACGGTTTGCCCGCACACGCGGCCTGGAGCAAATGACGTGGGAATTGGATCAATATCAATTCGACATCGCGACCCATTTTTGGGAAGTCGATCTGAATGCAGGTGGAGATTGGTTTTTGGCCCCGCTGAATTAGTACGCAACAAGGGTGTAGAAGCTTACGCTGATCACCCACGTGGTAACCTTCATATTTCTGTTGATCGGCAAATCATCATGGGTATTGAGCACTACGTCGTAAATGAAGGTCAAGGTACATTTCGATAGCGTCGGCGCAATTGATTAACCCATGCCATAAACATGCCTTCACGCCAAGCATGAAGGGCGCTTTAAGCGGCTATTTGAACCCACACCGGAGAGTTTCTTCATGCCGTTTTCCGAGCGTGTTCCTCTGTTCAGGGGGGTGGTGCGACGCAAAGGTGGTAAGTATTGGGATGCCTCCGCCGACAAAGGGAAAGGCAAATGGAGTGCTGCATCCAGCGCCACATCCTATTCGTGGATCATCTGGTTGAAAGGGCAGAGCGAACCCAGCCAAATCGCGCGAATCCCGCCATGCCGGTTGAAACTGGAACGGGTTGGCGATTATGAGCCGCTTAAAGCTGATTTATAGAAAAACGCGTTTTGACAATATCCTTGTCTAACTATGACAATATCCTTGTCGCGCTACATCCAGGCTTTTCGTAGAATTTGCCGGAATTGACGTAATACTGGAGTATGGGGTGTTATAGTACCTCAAGATACCCCGGAAAACAGGGGATGAAATGGATAAATATCCATTAATATCATTATGTTATGAGTGTTGGCTGGGTCGGTAGGATTCGAACCTACGATCTGCGCTACCAAAAAGCGTTGCCCTACCACTAGGCCACGACCCAACAACTTGGTGGTTCCTACTTGCAGAACCAGTTCGCTTCAAGGGGGGAATCGCAAAAAAATTTAGCATTGCCCATAAATTATTGCGATTCCCCCGTTTCGCCGAATTTAGAGTGTTTGGTCGTAATCGCCAACCAATTCTTCGGTTCGGATTACCGCGTCCAAATCCGAAAATATCGCGTGTAATTCTGCGCTTGAGGCGGGGCTTTCGCAGACAACCACCAAATTTGGGGTATTGGACGAGGCGCGGACAAGTCCCCAGCCGCCGTTTTCAAGCATCACGCGAGCGCCGTTAACCGTGACGATCCCGGTGATCTTCTGACCGCCAAGGCGGGCGCCATTTTCGGCCATTTTTTCCAATTTTCCCACCAGACGTTCCAGCACCTGATATTTTTCGGTGTCCGCACAATAGGGCGACATCGTTGGGGATGAATGGGTGACGGGCAGGGCCTTGCGCAAATCAGACATCGACATTTCGGGATTGCGATCCATCAACTTGCACAGTTCGACCGCGACGCGCATGCCGCAATCATAACCCCGCCCGATGGGTTCTGCCAAAAAATAATGGCCGGATTTTTCAAAACCCGCCAATGCGCCCAATTCGTGAACCCGCCGTTTCATATGGGAATGGCCGGTTTTCCAGTAATCCGCCTTGGCGCCGTATTTTTTCAGCTCGGGATCGGAGGCAAAAAGGCCAGTGGATTTTACATCCGCCACAAAGATGGAACCGGGATAAAGCTTGGCAAAATCACGCGCCATGATCACGCCAACTTTGTCGGCAAAAATTTCTTCGCCCTCATCATCGACAACACCACAACGATCGCCATCGCCGTCAAAACCCAGGGCGAAATCAGCCCCGGACGCCTGCACCGATGCCGACATATCGTGCAGCATTTCCATGGCCTCGGGATTTGGGTTGTAATGCGGGAAAGTATAATCCAGTTCATTGTGGCTGGGCACCACTTCCACACCGATGCGTTCCAATACTTTGGGCCCAAAGGCCGAGGCCGTGCCATTACCTGTTGCACAGACAACCTTTAACTTGCGGGCCATTTTGAAATCACCGCACAGGTCGTCCAGATAGGCCTCAAACACACCATCGATACGTTCGATCTTGCCGCCATCGCGGGCGATTTGTTCGCCGTTCAGAACGATTGCACGCAGGCGATCCATTTCATCGGGGCCGTGGGTCAGCGGGCGTTGGAAACCCATTTTCACCCCCGTCCAGCCATTTGGGTTATGTGACGCCGTCACCATCGCCACAGCAGGCACATCCAGATGAAATTGTGAAAAATAGGCCATGGGCGACAGGGCAGGGCCGATGTCTTTGACGTGGATGCCCGCCTGAACCAACCCGACGATCAGGGCGTTTTTGATGGTCAGGGAATAGTCGCGATAGTCATTGCCAACCGAAATCACCGGATCAATGCCGGCCTCATACATTTGCGTGCCCAGCCCCATACCAAGCGCTGTGATGCCCGGCAAGTTGATCTCGTCGGGGTATTTCCAGCGCGCGTCATATTCGCGAAACCCGGTCGGGGTGATCATCGGATCGCGCAGAAAGTCCCACGTATTCTGGGCAACGGTTGGAAGTGGCTTCATTGTCAAATACTCCGGAACTTATAAACGAATGGGGTCGGATTTTGCCAAACGATCAAAGGCCATCAGGCTTTCGATCAGGCGCGGCATCTGCTGCAAGGCAATGGTATTGGGGCCGTCGGATGGGGCGTTGTCCGGGTCTTCGTGGGTTTCGATAAACACGCCAGCCACCCCCATCGACACCGCACAGCGCGCCATGACCGGGGCAAATTCGCGTTGGCCGCCGCTGCTGCCGCCCAAGCCGCCGGGCTGTTGTACCGAGTGGGTGGCATCCATGATCACCGGGTATTCGGTCTGCATCATCTGTGGCAAGGACCGCATGTCGGCGACCAGAGTATTATACCCAAAACTGGTGCCGCGTTCGGTCAGCATGATGTTTTGGTTGCCGGTGCTGGCAACCTTTTCGACAACATTCGGCATTTCCCATGGCGCCAAAAACTGCCCTTTTTTAACGTTGACGGCTTTGCCTGTGTTCCCTGCGGCCAGCAACAGATCGGTTTGTCGGCATAAAAAGGCCGGAATTTGCAAGATGTCCACAACCGCGGCCACCTCGGCGCATTGATCGGGGCCATGCACATCGGTGATCACCGGCACGCCGATGGTATCGCGCACCGATTGCAAGGCTTTCAGCCCGGCGGCCATGCCCAAGCCCCGAACCCCGCCAAGCGACGAGCGGTTCGCTTTGTCATAGCTGGCTTTAAAGACATAAGACGCCCCATAGGCGGCGCAGGCTTCTTTCATCGTGCCCGCAATCATTTGCGCGTGATCGGCGCTTTCCAATTGGCAGGGGCCGGAAATGAACAAAAGGGGCAGGTCGTTGCCAACCTGCACCCCTGCAATATCAAGTGTTTTCATCAGTTGGAAACCTGTTCTCGCAAAATTGACGCCGTCAGTGACGCCAGCAGGTATAGACCCAAGAAGATAAACAAGGCCAGCAAAGTATTTTCAAATGCGCGGGGATAAGCTGGTTTGTCGGCCTGAACCGGTGCCACCGCCAGCGACAAATACCGGGTTTGCCGGTTGGCTTCCAATCGGGCGGATTCCATTTGTTGCAAGGCGGTTTGCAGCATCAATTGCCGGGTTTCCCAATCGGCCTGTGCAATCGCCAACTCGCCGGTGATTTGTGCCAACGAGGCGTTGTTTGCGGTGCCTTCTGTCAGGTCGGCTCGTTTTTGGGCCACCAGATCGCGGATGTTTTTGATTTTCAGATCAACCACCGACAATTTGGAACTGTTGGGCCGCGCATTGGCCAGCAATTCCTGCCGGTTCAGAATTTCAATGTTCAACTGGGCATTCAACCCGTTGATTTCGCCCATGATCAAGGACCCCTCGGCCTCGGCGCTCAAGATACCAGCCTCGGTTTGCAGCTTTAAAAAGCGTTCCTGCGCCTTTATCATATTCAATTCGGCTTCGTCATAAGCGGCGCGTGCGCCCTGATTTTGATCCCCCCGCAATCGAAGTGTCATTTTGTCAACTTCTTCTTCGGCGTAGCCGATCAGGGCCTTGGAAAACCCCACAGCGGCTTCGGCATCCGGTGCGATCACCTCCATTTTGATGATGCCTTCGGTGGGGTCATAGGAAATCAGCACATTCTTGGAATATGTCTTATAGGCGGTTTCTTTGCTGACATCCGGGTCCAGGCGCTGGATGCCGTCAATTTCAGGATTCGAAAAATGGGCAATATAATCATGATCTTCGTTCAGCCGGTTCATTGCCTCGCGACCCTGAAGATAGCTTTGCACCGAAATGGAATCCTGACTGGTCGCCAGACTTGTGCCTTTCAGCAAGCCGCTCATGCCAGCCGCGGGCGGGTCTGCCTGTTGGATAACAAATTGCGAATAGCTGGCATAAAACGGTGTCGCCAGTTTGTAGTAGTAAAATCCGGCCATGAGTGTCGGCAGTAAAACAAAAAACGCCAGGCGCGAGAACAGCAGCATCAGCCGTTTGCGCCGCCGCGATACGATGTCGCGCTGAATGCGCATGATTTCCGTGGCGCGTTGACCTTCGTCAATTTCGGTCTGCGGTGCTGGTTTTTTTTGCACATCGGTGGGTGATGCTTTGTTGGGCAATTGCAGCGGTATTTTTGCCGGCCCGTCATTGCGTACAACTTCCAGCATGTTGGCGCGTTGGAACGGGTCGATGCCGCGTTTGCGCAGCTGATAAACCGCGTCGTAATCGGAACTGGCATAAATGCCGTGCTTTTGGGAAATGCGCCGCGCCATGCGCAACTGTCGCCCGGTCAACCCCTCTTGTTTGATCGCGGAAATCGCTTGCGGGGCGTCCATGCCACCGGTCAAATCCTCAAATGGTGCTTCGGGCACCTCGTCGGGTTTGGTCGTGGTTTTGGTGCTGGTTTCTGCTGTGGTTTTCACGCGGGCCTTGGTGTCGGCCGCGCTGGCGGTCGGAAAGGGTGCATCGCCAAATCCATCCTCGACCCCGTCATTATCCAACAAACCGGTGTTCTGTTGAACGGCGGGCATGTTGGTGTTGCGTCGAATGCGGAACTTTTTAGCCTTGGGTTTCGTAGTCATACAGCCTCTTCGCTTCTTCCAGCGTGTCAAACATGTGCAATTGCCCGTCTTTTAAAACCGCCGCCGAGCGACAGAATTTTTCCAGCGTTTTTGCCTGGTGAGAGACAATAATGACAGTTGCGTTTTTCAGCCGGTCCCGCAGGATTGACCCTGCTTTGCGGTTGAATTCGGGGTCCGTGCTGGCCGGCATGCCTTCGTCGATCAGGTAAATATCGAATTCCAGTGCCAACAACAGGGAAAAACTAAATCGCGAGCGCATACCCGAGCTATAGGTGCCGACGGGCATGTCGAAATATTCCTCAAGACCGCAAACATAGCGACAGAAAGCTTCGACATAATCAGGGTCCAACTGATACAGGCGGGCAATATAGCGACAATTTTCCAGGGCCGAATGTTTGGGTGATACCCCGCCCATGAACCCCAAGGGAAAAGAGATTTTGCAGCCACGGTAAATCCGGCCTTCGTCAGGCTTTTCCAGCCCGGACATCATATTTATCAAGGTGGATTTGCCGGTGCCGTTTGGCGCCAATATGCCCAGCGAGTTGCCCAGTTCCACACGAAAAGACGCGCGATCAAGGATAACCTTGCGCTGTTTGCCGGTCCAAAAGGACTTGCTGACATTCTCGAACTCTAACACGAGGGCTGAACCCCACTCTTGTTGCTTTGCCTCGCCCCTGTTTATCACGGGCCGTTTTTTATCAGCTTAACAAATTTTGGTATTTGTTGAACTGCCTGTCTCATTTCGCGGATCTTACGTCCTATACCCCAAACTAGGGCTGAAATGAGTCAATTTTTTGGCAACCTAACAGTTTTGTTACTGGTTTAATACGGGAAATTTTATCGATTTTTCACCAGTATTGGCGGGTTGCCGATTTGAATCCGCGCCATCATGGCGCGACCTCAACCCGTGCCTTGCCATTTGCGGCAGGTCACAACCGTGTCAGGACGCAAAGTTTCTGCCCCAAAAGTGCGATGTATCCGGTTGTCATTTGGCGGATCATGTTGTCTAATTACGCCAAACGCAGCCCGCAAGGCCGGATGAAAACAGGGATACTCTAGTGCGAACCGTCTATTCGGCAATTGTCTTATTTGCGCTTTGGCTATTGATGTCAGGCGTTTATGAAACGCTGACCATTGGTTTTGGCGTGGCCTCGGTGCTGATTACGTTGTTTGTGGTGCGCCGGATGGATGCGGTGGATCGGCTGCCCGTTGAAATTCATTTGAAGCCCATCGCGACCGTTCGCTATATTCTGTGGCTTTTGGGTGAAATCGCCAAGGCGAACTGGGCGGTTACAAAAATCATTCTTTCGCGGAAAATGCCCATACGCCAGCATCTTTTTTATGCGGATTATGGTCAAAAAACCGATTTGGGTCAGACGATTTATGCCAATTCCATCACCTTGACCCCCGGCACGATTTCGGTCGAGGTCGAGGATGGAAAATTTCTGGTCCATGCGGTGAATTACAGCGATGATGATCCCGCGGCACTGGCGGATATGGATGCGCGTGTTTCGGCGATTGAAGCCCTGACCGCCCCCAAAACGGAGGGCGTTTAATGTTTGCCATCGCCGCTATTGCGCTGTTTGTGGCCATGCTGTTGGTTCTGGTCCGCCTTTATGCTGGCCCCACGCTTTATGATCGGGTGTTGGCGGTGAATTCCTTTGGCACGCTCACCGTGTTGTTCATCGGGGTGCTTGGGTTTTTGAATGGGCGACCTGATTTTCTGGATATCGCCTTGCTCTATGCGCTGATCAACTTTGTCGGCACGATTGCAGTGCTGAAATACTTTCGCTATCGCGCCATTGGTGACATGTCCCCCCTGACCCGTAAAAAGGAAACAGGGCTATGAGCGTGTTGGAAATTGCGGTTCAGGTGTTAAGCTGGATTTTCATTCTGTCAGGCAGCTTTTTTGCCGTGGTCGGCGCGTTCGGTTCGGTTCGGTTTCCAGATTTTTGGTCGCGCCTGCACGCCGCATCGGTGTCGGATTCCGCCGGCATGATCCTGTTGCTTCTTGGTATGGGCTTGCAGGCCGGATTGACCTTGATCACCGTTAAGCTGTTGATTATCGGCATATTTTTGTTTGTTACTGGCCCCACGGCCACCCACGCGGTTGCCAATGCCGCCTTTGTGACCGGGTTGCGCCCAAAAGAGGGCACGGGGCTAAAGGCGCCCGTCGATACAATGGCCGATACGCAGGCTGATACATCGACAAAATCTGTCAAATCAAAAAACAAACCCAAGGCCAAGCGGCGCAAGCCGATCGCCAAGGGTAAAACCCGGGCCAAAGGGTAAATCGGCGGCATGCAAATTTTCATCGACATCGTTCTGTTCACCATGCTGACATGTACGGCGATTGCCATTGTGCGCACCCGCAGCCTGTTTGCGATTGTCATGCTGTCCGGTGTGTTCAGCCTGTTGTCGGCCTTGTTGCTGGTGACGCTGGATGCCGTTGATGTCGCCTTTACCGAGGCCGCGGTTGGGGCGGGTATTTCCACGGTTCTGATGTTGGGCACGCTGGCCTTGACGTCGCGTATGGAAAAACCCTCCAGTCATTCCAGTTTTGTGCCGTTTCTGGTCGTTGTCGTCACTGGTGCGGCCTTGGTTTACGGCACTCTTGATATGCCGCATTTTGGTGACCCCAACGCCCCCGCACAGGTTCATGTGGCCCCGGATTATCTGAAACGCAGTGTCAAGGAAATCGATGTGCCCAACGTGGTGACCGCGATTTTGGCCAGCTATCGCGGCTTTGATACTTTGGGCGAAACGGCGGTGGTCTTTACCGCAGGTATCGCGGTTTTGATGCTGATATCGGGGTTGCGGCGTCGGCGTGAAGACGAAGAAACAGACGAAGATGGCACAGATGGTCAGGATAGCCATGGGCAAACCGACATGAACGACAAGGAAAACAGCTGATGCATCACCACCTGATCCTGCGTGTCGTGACCAAGCTTTTGTGCGGGGCGATCATTCTTTTTGCCTTTTACGTTCAGTTTCATGGCGATTTTTCCCCCGGTGGCGGTTTTCAGGCGGGGGTGATCATGGCGGTGGCTTTCATCGTTTATGGCATTGTTTTCGGGGTTGATCAGGTCCAGCGGGTGTTTCCGCCTTGGGCGGTCCACAAACTGGTGGCATTGGGCGTTCTGGTTTACGCGGGCACCGGTATTGCCACGATGTTTCTTGGCTATGAATATTTGGATTACACGGCGTTCAAACCTTATTACCCCTCAGGCGGCCAGCATCGTGGGATTTTATACGTTGAATTGGGCGTTGGTATCACGGTGACCGGTGTGATGGTGGCGATTTATTACGCTTTTGCCTCGCGCCCACCGGTTATCAGCGACGAGGAGTGGTAACATGGATTTTGATTTCATCCTTGGCCACATGAATTACTGGCTGTTCATCGTGTTGATGATGACCGGGCTGTTTATCGTGATCGCCAAGGGCAATCTGGTGAAAAAAGTCGTCGGGCTGAACATCTTTCAAACCTCGGTGTTCATGTTTTACATATCGATCGGCAAGATCGAAGATGGCACCGCGCCGATTTTTCCGTTGGATATGGAAATCGACCCCACCGTGGCATATTCCAACCCGTTGCCCCATGTTTTGATCCTGACCGCGATTGTGGTGGGGATCGCCACCACATCGTTGGCTTTGGCGCTGATCGTGCGCATCCGCGAGGCATTTGGCACCATCGAGGAAGAAGACATCCTGAAAATTGAACGAGACATGGCCAAGCGTGAAAATGACATGCACGGCGATGCCATGGGTGGGCGCGCATAATGGCAATTGTAGAAGCCAAAGAAATCAGCCACGTCGCGCTGAGCCTGCGCGAGCAATTGCCCGCGTTGCAAATCGTCATTCCGCTGGTGGCGGCACCTTTGCTGGTGTTTCTGGGCACCAGACGCCTGACTTGGGCGATCACCTTTATTGCCAGCGCCCTGGCCTTTGCGGTTTCGATCGCCTTGCTGTGGCAAGTCAAAGACGGCGGTTTTCTGTCCTATCGGCTGGGCGGCTGGGCGCCGCCTTTGGGCATTGAATACCGCGTTGATGCGGCGAATGCTTTTGTCTTGTTTCTGATCAGCGGCATCAGCACGGTGATCTTGCTCTTTGCCTATGACAGCGTCAAAGCCGAGATTGCAGCCCGCCATCACACCCTGTTTTACGCCAGCTATTTGCTGTGTTTGACCGGTCTTTTGGGGCTGGTGATTACCGGCGATGCCTTTAACGCTTTTGTGTTTTTGGAGATATCATCGCTGTCCACCTACGCCCTGATTTCGGCAGGTGCTGGGCGGGATAAACGCGCCTTGACAGCGGCTTATGACTATTTGGTGATGGGCACCATCGGGGCGACATTCTTTGTGATTGGCCTTGGGTTTCTCTATGCGGCGACGGGCACGCTGAACATGGCCGATCTGGCCGAACGCATTGCCGATCAGGGGGCCAGTCGCACGGTTCAGACGGCCTTTGCCTTTATCATTGTTGGCATCGGCATGAAGGCGGCGATTTATCCGCTGCATCTGTGGCTGCCCAATGCCTATACTTATGCGCCCTCTGCGGTGACCGCGTTTTTGGCGGCAACTGCCACTAAGGCCGCGATCTTTGTGGTGCTGCGGTTTTCGTTTTCGGTGTTCCAGCCACAGTTCACCTTTGAAAGCCTGACCTTTGAATTTGTGGTGTTGCCGCTGGCGCTTTTGGCGATGTTCGCCGCCAGTTTCATTGCGATATTCCAGACCGATTTGAAACGCATGCTGGCCTATTCCAGCCTTGCCCAAATCGGCTATATGCTGTTGGGGATTGCGCTGTTGACCGAAACCGGCCTGACGGCGACGATTGTGAACTTGTTCAACCACGGCATCACCAAGGCGTTGTTGTTCATGGGCGTTGGCGCGTTGGTTTTGCGCACCAACAGTTCGTTCCTGTACCGCATTCAAGGCATGGGGCGCGTGATGCCGTTGACCGCCGCTGCCATGGTTGTCGGCGGTCTTTCCTTGATCGGGGTGCCCGGCACGGCGGGTTTTATCAGTAAATGGATGCTGGTTCAGGCCGCCCTTGAAAAGGGCTGGTGGCCGATTGCCATTCTGGTGGTGCTGTCCTCGCTGTTGGCGGTGATGTATATCTGGCGAATGATCGAAATCCTGTATTTGTCATCGCCCGTTGTCGGCGCTGACAAACGCGAGGCACCGATGACCATGATCATTCCGATGTGGATCATGGCGGGGGCGGTGATCTATTTCGGCCTTGCCACCGACATCACCATCGGGGCGGCAGAAACCGCGGCCCAAGGGCTGTTGGCGGGCACAACCGGCATGGTTGAAACGGTTCAATCAGCGACACAGGCGGGGAAATAATATGGATACGACCACCGCCATTTTCCTGTCGATGCTGATCCCTGCGGGGGCGACGCTGACCAATATCCTGTTCAAGGATTACGAAAACCTGCGCGACAGCCTGACATTTGCCGCCGCGATTGCCACCTTTGGTGTGGTGCTGACGATCCTGTGGAACGAGGGCAACGGCACCACCGAGGCCGTGGCCCTGTTTGAAATCCTGCCCGGCATTGATATCGCGTTTAACGTTGAACCCTTGGGCTTGCTGTTTGCCATCGTGGCGTCGGGGCTGTGGATCGTGACCCATGTTTATGGTCTTGGGTATATGCGTGGGAACAACGAAAAACATCACGCGCGGTTTTTTGCGTGTTTTTCTTTTGCCATTGCATCCGTCATGGGCATCGCCTTTGCCGCCAATATGTTCACCTTGTTCCTGTTTTACGAGCTGCTGACGCTATCGACCTATCCGCTGGTGGCCCACAAAGGCACACCCGAGGCGATCCGCGGCGCGCGCACCTATATGGGCATTCTGATGGGCACATCGATTGGTTTGCAACTGGTGGCGATCATCTGGACATGGGTTCTGGCCGGCACGCTTGATTTCACCCTTGGTGGCATTCTGGCGGGCAAAATTTCGGGGCCGATGGTCGCCGTTTTGCTGGCGCTTTATGCCTTTGGCATTGGCAAGGCGGCACTGATGCCGTTTCACCGCTGGCTGCCTGCGGCAATGGTTGCGCCGACACCAGTATCGGCGCTGTTGCACGCTGTTGCGGTGGTGAAAGCCGGTGTTTTCACCATGCTAAAGGTGGGCGTTTACATTTTTGGCATCGATTTTCTGGCGGAAACCGGCGCGTCACTGTGGTTGATGTGGCTGGCGGCCTTCACCATCATCGCCTCGTCGGTGATTGCGATCACCAAGGATAACCTAAAGGCGCGGCTGGCCTATTCGACGATTTCGCAACTGTCCTATATTACCCTTGGCATGGCGCTGGCCACCTCGATGGGCGTGCTGGGCGGGGGCTTGCAAATCGCCATGCACGCCATGGGTAAAATCACCCTGTTCATGTGCGCCGGGTCAATTTACGTGGCGACGCATAAAACCAATGTCAGCCAAATGACCGGCCTTGGCCGGGTGATGCCGATCACCTTTGGTGCGTTTCTTATCGGGGCCTTGTCGATCATCGGCTTGCCACCGCTTGGCGGATCTTGGTCAAAATGGCTGTTGATCATGGGCGCGGCGGACACTGGGCAATGGGTGATGATTGGGGTGCTGATGCTCAGTTCCTTGCTGAATGTCTTTTATATGCTACCCATCGTGGCGCGGGGCTTTTTCCTGACCGATCCTGAAAACACAGGACCAGTATCAGAGGCCCCATGGCTGTGCTGGTTCCCGCCCGCCCTGACAGCCTTTGGTACCATCGTCTTGTTCTTTTATGCAGGCACCATTGTGGAATTTCTATCACCCATCGCAGGGGGGGCATAAACATGGCCAGCCAGACCGACAAAGACGAAAATCTGCCAACCTTGGGCCGGATGATGACATGGGTGGATCGCCCCGGCAGTGCCAACAAGATTTTCTGGGGGCTGGCGGTATTTTGTGTCGTTTTACTGGCGATAGATTTCACCCTTGAAAAACACGAATACGTCAAAATCGCCAATACGCCCGGGTTCTACGCGCTGTTCGGCTTTGTTGCCTTCACCTGCGTGATTTTCGGCGCAAGGCTGCTGCGGGTGCTGATCAAACGTGACGAAGGCTATTACGGCGATAAAACCATCGACCTTGAAGACTACCCCGAGGCGGGCACCGAAAGGATCAACCACGATGCTTGAGACGATCCCCACCGCCTTTATCTTTTTCGCCGCCGGTTTTCTGGCGTTGATCATCGCAAACGAGCGCGCGCGTGGTTTGCTGTTGCTCGCCACCCCGCTGTTGGCCCTGTGGCAGGTCTGGACCCTGCCGGGCGGTATGTTGACAGCTGTCAACTTTTTCGGCTTTGACCTTGAATTGATGCGCGTGGATCGACTGTCCCGCATGTTTGGCATCATCTTTACGATCGCCGCTGCTTTGGGCAATCTTTATGCATGGCAGCAACGCGACAGGGTGCAACAGGTGGCGGCGCTGTTTTATTCCGGCTCGGCCATTGGGGCGGTGTTTGCGGGCGATCTGATCACCTTGTTTTTCTATTGGGAAGGCACGGCAATTGCCTCGGTTTTCCTGATCTGGGCACGGGGCACGGTTGGGGCCTTTCACACCGGCATGCGGTATTTGATCGTACAGATCGGTTCCGGCGTGATCCTGATCGCGGGCGTTGCCTTGTTCTACAACGATACCGGTTCTATCGCCTTTGACCGCATGACCCTGAACAGCTTTGGCACATGGCTGATTTTTCTGTCGTTTGGCATCAAATGCGCCTTTCCCTTGCTGCATAACTGGTTGCAAGACAGCTATCCGGCGGCGACAATCACCGGCACAGTGATCTTGTCGGCCTTTACCACGAAACTGGCGATTTATGCGCTGGCGCGGGGTTTTGCCGGGACCGAGATTTTGATCTATATCGGTGCCGCCATGACGTTGTTCCCGATCTTTTTTGCCGAGATCGAAAACGATTTACGCCGCGTTTTGTCCTATTCGTTGAACAACCAGTTGGGGTTCATGGTGGTGGGGATCGGGTTGGGCACCGAGGTGGCGATCAACGGGGCCGCTGCGCATGCCTTTGTGCATATCCTTTATAAGGGGCTGTTGTTTATGTCTGTCGGTGCCGTGATGCACCGCACCGGCACGTCCAAGGCCACCGAACTGGGCGGACTGTACCGAACCATGCCATTGACCGCGATTTTCTGTCTGATCGGGGCGGCGTCGATTTCGGGCTTTCCGCTGTTTTCCGGCTATATCGCCAAGTCGCTGGTGCTGAACGAGTCTGCCTCTGGCAGTTACTATTTCATCTGGGGGGTTTTGATTTTCGCCTCTGCCGGTGTTCTGTCGCATTCCGGCATCAAAATCCCGTTTTTCATGTTCTTTTCCCATGATAGCGGCAAACGCCCCGCCGAGGCGCCGCGTCATATGTTATGGGCCATGGGGCTGACCGCGGCGCTCAGCATGTATATCGGGTTTTTCCCGAACACACTTTACGCGATCCTGCCTTTTCCGATTGAATATCAACCCTATACGGCGGCCAAAGTGGTTGGACAGTTGTTGTTGTTAAGCTTTGCGTTGCTGGCCTTTGGTGTGTTGATGCGTGCAGGGCAACATCCGCCGGAGATACGCGCGATCAATCTGGATACCGATGTGGTTTATCGCAAATACGCGCCTAGTGTGATTGCAATGTGCGCCCGTGGTGTGGCGGTAATCTGGACCAAAAACGCCGCGTTTTTCACCAATCGCTACAACGGCATCGTGCGCGGGCTGTACCACACCCACGGGCCCGAGGGCCGCATGGCAGGAGTTTGGCCAACGGGATCCATGGTGATCTGGTTGGCGGTGCTGTTGGGGGTGACGCTGGTGATCAATTTTGTGAGTTAACCACGCTAGGTTCCGTTGATCCAGTTCAGGCGAGCAGGGCTTGGGCGGATGTAAGGCCGCTTCATTCTAAGGAAGGCGCGTTGTCGAAACATTTGCTTCTGCCCGGGTCATTTACTCACAATCGCTATGCGGAAACAGTTGATAAGGTTTTGCTCGAAAAAGGGGGGCTAAATCAGGATTTTTCATGTGGTTGAGGTATGTAGAAATCCACCTCAGCGGAAAAGCCAAAAGCGACGCCATTACACACAAAACAAAGAGCCAAACAGCCGTCAGAATACCCGTACCGAGTGGAGCGAAACCTCGCCGCAGTGCTGCCCTCACTTGAACCCCGGCTTCAAGCAGCGGGCAATACTTCTGGCGATATTGGCATCCGTTTTGGTGTGGGCGAAATCCTCGAAGGATTTCGGGGCGCTTTCTTTTCAAGAAAGCGTTTCTGGCGGCTCTGTAAGCCAGCGAATGGGGGCACGGTTACAGAAAATCACCAACTGCCCGGAGTTTTCGACAACATGATACCCACGCCGTCGAATTTCGCGCATGAACATATCCATCCCGACAAATCGTTCTACGTCACGGGCCTTTCGGCGTATCACGGCACCTTGCTGTACGGCCTTGGAATTAAAGAGGTCCATCAACCAGACATCAGGTGAAAGTGGCGAATTTCGGTTCTGCATTCTTGCAGATTGCAATAACTTGGTTAACAGAATGCTAAGCGGTGGCCGCTGCGAAAAATGCGCTTCTACCGCCCCCGTCGCTTCACGTTTCCGCCACGCTGGCCAGCTTTGCCTGCCGAACTGCGGCCCGAGGCTTTCTTGGCCCCTTCAACCGCCGCTTCAACTGATGATTGCCGCGCAAGCGGATCATCGGCGATGGCCAACTCGACCACTTCCAGCCGCCTGACTTCATCACGCAAACGCGCCGCTTCTTCAAATTCAAGGTTCTCGGCGGCCTTGCGCATGTCGGTGCGCAGCCCTTCAAGGACTGCCGCAAGATTGGCACCCATGGCGGGTTTGTCCACTTTGGTGGTGATCCGCGACTGATCTGTATCGCCTTTGTACAGCCCCGCCAAAACATCCTCGACGTTCTTTTTCACTGTTGCCGGAGTGATGCCGTGTTTCACGTTATAGGCGTGCTGCTTTTCCCGCCGCCTGTCGGTTTCATGCATGGCGCGCTGCATCGATCCGGTGATCCGGTCGGCATACATGATCACACGGCCGTCGGCGTTACGTGCGGCGCGGCCGATGGTTTGCACAAGTGAGGTTTCCGAGCGCAAAAACCCTTCTTTGTCGGCGTCCAGAATGGCCACCAATCCACATTCCGGAATGTCCAACCCCTCGCGCAGCAGGTTGATTCCGATCAACACGTCAAAGGCCCCCAGCCGCAAATCGCGCAGGATTTCAATGCGTTCCAGCGTGTCGATATCACTGTGCATGTATCTAACCCGCGTGCCCTGTTCGTGCATATATTCGGTCAGATCTTCGGCCATGCGTTTGGTGAGCGTCGTGACCAACGTGCGGTATCCGGCGGTGGCCATTTTGCCAACCTCATCCAGCAGATCATCAACCTGTGTGCCCACCGGGCGGATTTCGATGACGGGATCAAGCAAACCGGTGGGGCGGATTACTTGTTCGGCAAAAACCCCGCCGGATTGTTCCAATTCCCAGTTTTGCGGTGTGGCCGAAACAAAAATGGATTGCGGGCGCATGGCGTCCCATTCCTCAAACTTCAGGGGCCGGTTATCCATGCATGACGGCAGGCGAAACCCGTGTTCCGCCAAAGTGAATTTGCGGCGATAATCGCCTTTGTACATGCCGCCGATTTGCGGCACGGAAACATGGGATTCATCGGCGAAAACAATGGCGTGATCGGGGATGAACTCAAACAATGTGGGGGGCGGCTCGCCCGGTGCGCGGCCCGTTAGATAGCGGGAATAATTTTCGATCCCGTTGCAAAACCCCTGTGCCTCGAGCATTTCCAGATCAAAATGCGTGCGCTGTTCCAGCCGCTGTGCCTCGAGCAATTTACCGTCGCCCTCAAGCTGTGCCAGCCGCAGGCGCAGTTCTTCTTTGATCGAAATGATCGCTTGGCGAAGTGTCGGTTTTGGCGTCACATAGTGGGAATTGGCATAGATACGAATGCGGTCCATGTTGTCGGTTTTTTGGCCCGTCAGGGGATCGAATTCGGTGATCGTTTCCAGTTCATCGCCAAAGAATGACAGCTTCCAGGCACGATCCTCAAGGTGGGCCGGAAAAATTTCCAGACTGTCGCCACGCACCCGAAAGGTGCCCCGTGCAAAGGCCGCATCGTTGCGTTTATATTGTTGCGCTACCAGATCGTTGATCACATCGCGTTGCTTGTAAGATTTCCCCGCGATCAAATCCAGCGTCATCGCGCCGTAAGTTTCCACCGAGCCGATGCCGTAAATACACGACACCGAGGCCACGATGATCACGTCATCACGCTCCAGCAACGCGCGTGTCGCCGAGTGGCGCATGCGGTCGATCTGCTCGTTAATCTGGCTTTCTTTTTCGATGTAGGTATCAGAACGCGCCACATAGGCCTCGGGCTGATAATAATCATAAAAGGACACAAAATATTCCACCGAGTTTTCGGGGAAAAATCCTTTGAATTCGCCATATAACTGCGCCGCCAGTGTTTTATTCGGGGCCAGAATGATCGCCGGGCGTTGGGTTTCCTCGATAAGTTTGGCGATGGTAAAGGTCTTGCCGGTGCCGGTTGCACCCAGCAAAACCTGGTTGCGTTCCCCTTCCAGAATGCCGGCCTTGAGTTCGGCAATGGCGGTCGGTTGATCGCCTGCCGGTTGAAACGGGGTGTGCAGCACAAATTTCCGTCCGCCTTCCAGCTTTTCGCGGTTTTTGACGTCGGGCGCGGGGGCGCTGGTTAGGGGCGTTTCCATTGGCGATCCATGATCTGGGGCGGGTTGTGGTGGGGCGGCGTGGTTTGATCCCTGTTTGTTCTAATTCAAAATGACAGCGGCGGAAAGTGTGGATTTTAGCCTGCGCTTATGGTGATGTTTGCGGCGGGCAGAAAGGTTAATAAGAAGTAAAGCCTTAGGTGGTATTTTAATAAACATATTACAACTTTGACGAATGTTCTTCTTGATTACCTAGGCCAGCCATGGTTAACCTTGTCAGGCAAGCAGCAGAAAAGGTTGTCGGCTGGACGGGTCACCACCCCACCCCTCGCACCGCTGTTCATGCCGACAACCTGACTGTGCTTGCAAATTCATATTACCCCTTGAACGACTGGCTTTGATGCGGGATAAACGCAGCCAAACGGAGACTTGAAAATGTTTGCCAGAATTTATCAGCCTGCTCGTAACGCCATGCAATCCGGTACCGCCAAAACCAAAGGCTGGGTGCTGGAATTTGATGCTGCCGAGGCGCGGCAGGTTGATCCGTTGATGGGCTGGACAGGGTCGGGCGACACGCAAAGCCAGGTGCGTTTGCGGTTTGACACCAAAGAGACCGCGCAAGCCTATGCCCTGGAACATGGTATTTTGGCGCAGGTCACAGAACCGCACAAGCGTAAAACCAATGTGCGTTCGGGTGGCTATGGCGATAACTTTGCCACCAACCGTCGTGGTGTTTGGACGCATTAAAAGATTTGATGCCTCCGGCGGGGATATTTCTGACCAGAAGATGCGGCGAAGTCCCGACCTGAAAATATAGCCTTGAAACACAGAAATCCGGCTGGACATAAAGTCCGGTGGCTCATCTTTTGCGGCAATTTTTGGGTGGTTGATCGGTTAAAATCTGTTAGCCTTTCGTGAACCATTGCGAGGGGATCGTCTGATGTGCGGCATTGTTGGCCTGTTTTTGAAAGACAAAGCGCTTGAGCCAGAATTGGGCGCGATGTTGGCGGATATGTTGGTCACCATGTCGGATCGCGGCCCTGACAGCGCGGGCATTGCAATCTATGGTGGCGCGGCGGCGGATCGGGCCAAATTGACGGTGCAATCGGCCAATCCCGTGGTGGATTTTGCGACATTGGCCGCGGATATGGCGGCAGGGTTGGGGTGTGATGTGGTTTTGCGCCAAAAAGATACCCACGCCATCATCACCCTGCCGGCGGCATTACTGGCAAAGGCGCGCAAATCTGTCACGGAAATCAACCCGGCCCTGAGTATCATGAGCGCAGGCGAGGCGATCGAGATTTATAAAGAGGTCGGATTGCCCGCCGAGGTGGCGGCGCGGTTTGATCTGTCGGCCACCACCGGCAGCCATGGCATCGGCCATACCCGCATGGCCACCGAAAGTGCGGTGACCACATTGGGCGCACATCCGTTTTCCACCGGCAATGATCAATGTCTGGTGCATAATGGCAGCCTGTCAAATCACAATTCATGGCGGCGCAGGTTGCGCCAAGCGGGTGTGGAAATTGCAACACAAAACGACACCGAAGTGGCGGCGGCTTATCTGACATACCGCATGCGCGAAGGCGATGATCTGGGGCAGGCTTTGGAAAATGCGCTTGGTGATCTGGACGGGTTTTACACCTTTGTGGTGGGCACCAAGGACGGGTTTGCGGTGTTGCGCGATCCCATCGCATGCAAACCCGCCGTGATGGCCGAAACCGATCAATATGTCGCCTTCGGGTCGGAATACCGCGCCTTGGTGAACTTACCCGGCATCGAGACCGCCCGCGTCTGGGAACCAGAACCCGCCACCGTTTATTTTTGGAAGCATTAACATGCAGCAGATCGACCTGAGCCAGACGCCGTTGCGCGAATTGAACGAAATGTTGCAGGGGCAGAAAGACGCCAGCAATCAAGCCGCTTGGGAAATCTGCAATCCACGCGGTGCCCATGCAATCGCCGTGGGGCTGGATGCACCCATCGACGTGACGATCAAGGGGCCGACGGGTTATTACTGTGCGGGAATGAACAAACACGCGCGTGTTCATGTCAAGGGCTCGGTCGGGCCAGGTGCGTGTGAAAACATGATGTCCGGCACCGTTGTCGTTGACGGGGACGCCAGCCAATACGCCGGGGCCACGGGCCATGGCGGCCTGTTGGTGATCAAGGGAAATGCCAGCTCGCGCTGTGGTATTTCGATGAAGGGCATCGACATCGTGGTGCATGGCAACATTGGCCATATGTCGGCCTTTATGGCGCAATCGGGCAATCTGGTGGTTTTGGGGGATGCCGGTGATGCGCTGGGCGACAGCCTGTATGAGGCGCGTTTGTTTGTGCGTGGATCAGTGAAATCGCTGGGCGCGGATTGCGTGAGGAAGGAAATGCGCCCCGAACATGTGGCGATTTTAAGCGACCTGTTGGACCGGGCGGGTGCTGATGCCAAGCCGCGCGAATTTACGCGCTATGGTTCGGCGCGAAAGCTGTATAATTTCAACATCGACAATGCGGGGAATTACTGATGTCTGACAAGAAAATCCCGCAAACCCTGCCACGGCAATCGGCAACTTTTACCAATGAGGTGAATAGCGAAATCCGGCGTGCGGCGGCCACGGGGATCTATGATATTCGCGGCGGCGGGGCAAAGCGACACGTGCCGCATTTTGACGATTTGCTGTTCCTTGGGGCCTCGATGTCGCGATATCCGCTGGAAGGGTACCGCGAGAAATGCGAAACTGGCGTGACCTTGGGTACGCGGTTTGCCAAAAATCCGATGCATCTGGACATTCCGATCACCATCGCGGGCATGAGTTTCGGGGCGCTTTCCGGCCCCGCGAAAGAAGCCTTGGGGCGCGGGGCCACGGCGGCGGGCACGTCAACCACCACCGGTGATGGCGGCATGACGGTTGAGGAACGCGGCCATTCAAGCAAGCTGGTCTATCAATATCTGCCCAGCCGATACGGCATGAACCCGGATGATTTGCGCCGTGCCGATGCGATTGAAATCGTCGTCGGGCAGGGGGCCAAGCCCGGTGGTGGCGGCATGTTGCTGGGTCAGAAAATTTCTGACCGGGTGGCACAGATGCGCGATTTACCCAAGGGGATCGATCAGCGGTCGGCCTGTCGCCACCCCGATTGGACCGGACCGGATGATCTGGAAATCAAGATTTTGGAATTGCGGGAAATTACCGGCTGGCGGGTGCCGGTGTTCATCAAGATCGGCGGGGCGCGGCCCTATTTTGACACGACTTTGGCGATCAAGGCGGGGGCTGATGTGGTGGTGCTGGATGGCATGCAGGGCGGCACGGCGGCCACGCAAGACGTGTTCATTGAACATGTCGGCCAGCCGACGTTGGCCTGTATTCGCCCCGCCGTGAAGGCGCTGCAAGATCTTGGCATGCACCGCAAGGTGCAACTGGTGATATCGGGCGGTATTCGCCACGGGGCCGACGTGGCCAAAGCGTTGGCGCTGGGCGTGGATGCGGTATCCATCGGGACGGCGGCCTTGATTGCGTTGGGTGACAATGATCCAAAATGGGAAGCCGACTATCAGGCGCTGGGCACCACGGCGGGTGCTTATGACGACTGGCACGAGGGGCGTGACCCGGCGGGCATCACCACGCAGGATCCCGAACTGGCCGCGCGGCTTGATCCGATTGCGGCGGGGCGACGGTTGGCAAATTACCTAAAGGTGATGACGCTGGAGGCGCAGACGATTGCGCGCGCCTGCGGCAAGAATCATGTGCATAATCTGGAACCCGAGGACCTATGCGCGCTGACAATTGAGGCCGCCGCCATGACGGGCGTGCCTTTGTCGGGCACCGATTGGATACCCGGCAAGGGTGGATTTTAGAACGGAAAAATAAACGAGAGGAATATTGAAATGGTCACTGATCTGAGCAAATTCGCCACGGACAACGGCGTCAAATACTTCATGATTTCCTATACCGACTTGTTCGGTGGGCAGCGCGCCAAATTGGTGCCATCCGCCGCGATTGCGGATATGCAAACAGAGGGTGCGGGCTTTGCCGGTTTTTCGACCTATTTGGATATGACGCCTGCCGATCCCGACATGTTGGCCATTCCTGATCCTGACAGTGTAACCCAACTGCCCTGGAAGCCCGAAGTGGCGTGGATCGCCGCTGATTTGATGATGGATGGCGCACCCGTTGCACAGGCACCGCGCATTGTTTTGAAACGTCTTGTGGCCGAGGCTGCCGCCGTTGGCATGCACGTAAAAACCGGTATCGAGGCGGAATTTTTCCTGACCACCCCAGATGGGTCGGCGATTTCGGATCAATATGATACGGCGGCCAAGCCCTGTTATGACCAACAGGCGGTGATGCGCCGCTTTGATGTGATATCCGAGATTTGCGACTATATGGGCGCACTGGGCTGGGGCCCCTATCAAAACGACCACGAGGATGCCAACGGGCAATTCGAGATGAATTTCGATTTTGACGACGCTTTGGCGACCGCCGACAAACATTCGTTTTTCAAATTCATGGTGAAATCGGTGGCGGAAAAACACGGGCTGCGGGCGACATTTATGCCAAAACCCTTTGAGGGGCTGACCGGAAATGGCTGTCACGCGCATATTTCGGTTTGGGATAAGGCGGGCAAGGTTAACGTCTTTGCCGATGATGCCGATGAATTGGGATTGTCGCAAAAGGGGCGGCATTTTCTGGGCGGCATCGTGCGCCATGCGGTGGGCATGTGCGCGATCACCAACCCTTGTGTGAATTCCTATAAACGCATCAATGCGCCGGTGACATCATCGGGCGCAACCTGGGCGCCAAATACGGTGACCTGGACCGGCAATAACCGCACGCACATGGTGCGTGTGCCCGGCCCTGGCCGGTTTGAGTTGCGCCTGCCGGATGGTGCGGTGAATCCTTATCTGCTGCAATCGTGCATTATCGCGGCGGGGCTGATCGGGGTCGCGGGTTCGGTCGATCCCGGCCCGCGCCACGACATCAACATGTATGCCGAGGGGCACAAGTTGAAGGGCGTGAAAAAACTGCCGCTGAATTTGCAGGATGCCCTTCGCGCGTTTCAGGCGGATAAAGTTTTTGGAGAGGCCATGGGGGGCGAATTTACCATCGCGTTTCTCAAGCTGAAAAAGGCCGAGTGGAATGCCTATATGCAGCATTTTTCGGCGTGGGAAAAAGCCAACGCGCTGGATATTTGATTTCTAGCCTCCGGCGGGGATATTTTTAACCAGAAGAAAACGAGGGGTCAGGTTTTAGGGGATATAGCTGGCTTTGGCTGTGGATTTGTATCGAGACAGCGCCTCGGCGTCGATTTCTGATCCATCGTAAAGCCCCAGCAAGATGCCTTTGCGACTAGAGGCACCTCGGCCATTGATGATTTCGGCATCCGATTTTGTCACCCGTTGCGACATTCGCCGCGCCCATTTGCCCAGTCGTTCATACATCATGTCGATGGTTTGCTGATGCCCAGGATCATCGCCCAGATCGATTAATTCATTTGGATCGTTTTGCAAATCAAACAGCATCGGGCGAAAGCCACCCTCGGCGTGGATGAATTTCCAGCCCTTGTCCGCCACCATGAACAGGCGGGCATCGCGCGGTGCAAGGTCAAGGTTTTTTGCCATGATGGTCGCGCTGAAATCATATTCCGAAATGGCAAATTCACGCCAGTTTTCAACCGATTGCCCGTGCAGGAACGGCATCAAAGACCGACCTTCGACGATGTGGTCGGGCACCGCACCACCCGCGGCCTCGATAAAGGTGGCTGTACAATCGATCGCCTCAACCAATGCGTCGCAGATCGTGCCCCGCGTCGCATCGGCGGCGGTTGAGGGATCATAAATGATCAGCGGAATTTTCACCGAGGGTTCGTGGAATAAATCCTTTTCCCCCATCCAGTGATCGCCCAGGTAATCGCCGTGATCCGACGTCAGCACAATCATCGTGTCGTCGATTTTACCGGTCTTTTCCAGATAGGCCAGCAACCGCCCCAGTTGATCGTCGCATTGTTTGATCAGGCCCATATAGGCGGGAATGACCGCCTCGCGCACCTCGCGTTTGTGAAAGGCGCGGCCGATGGCGTTATTCTGATATTGGCCAAAAACCGGGTGCGGGTCGGTGCGCTCGGCCTCGTCGCGCACAGCGGGCAAAATCTGATTGGCGCCGTACATATTGTGATAGGGCGCGGGCACGATATAGGGCCAATGCGGTTTGATATAGCTGACATGCGCCAACCACGGATCATCGCCTTGTTCTTCAATGAAATCGATGGTGCGCGAGGTCAGCCAAGGGGTTTCGCTGTCTTCTTCGCGGATGTTTGCGGGTTTGTCGGCGTGCATCATCAAAAATCCCGAGGCAACATCATCGCCCGTCACCCCTGAATTGGCAAAATCATGCCAGGGGTTTTCCGACGGGTATCCTTTTTGTTTCAGGTATTCATTATAGGGTGATCGGCGCTGGTCATAAAACCCATCCGGCCCTTCGGCCCACAACCCGTCATCGCGAATATAGGTGTCAAACCCGCATTCCGACTGGCGCGCGCCAATTTCACTGTCAGGCGACAGGCCCAGCCGTTCCATACCCGCCGCATCCGCCTTCATGTGGGTTTTGCCGATCAAATGACAGCCCATGCCAAGGCGGCGCAAATGATCGCCCAAGGTGTGTTCGCCCACACGCAAGGCAATCCCGTTCCATTGCGCGCCGTGGCTGTGGCAATACCGCCCCGTATAAAACGACATCCTTGAGGCGCCGCACACCGGCGATTGCACATAGGCGCGGCTGAACCGCACGCCCATATTCGCGACACGATCAAAATTCGGCGTGTGCAAATGCGGATGGCCCGCGCAACTGAGGTAATCAAAGCGCAACTGATCGTACATGATAAACAGGATGTTTTTGGTTTTGCGTGTCACGTTGGCGGCCTTTTGTTTGGCCAAGTGTAGGCGGCAGGCGATCTAGGGTAAAGCATCGATAAACCGGTAAATCGCACCTTGGTTTTTTGGCGTCCACAGATTGCTGTGGCCCAAACCCTGTGCGCGGATAAAAGTTTTTACCGGGGCAGGGGAGGCGGCATAAACCCGTTGTCCCAAGGAAAAAGGCACGATTTGATCGTCGGTGCCGTGAATGATCAGCGTCGGGGCGGTCACCAGTTTGATGTTTTCCTCGGTGTGCCAGTTTTCGCGCATCAGGGCGCGCAATCCGGGCACAGAATAGGTCAGATCGACCACATCGGGGATCGAGGTATAGGGTGCCTCAAGCAGCAGTGCCAAGGGTGGTTTGCGCCGCGCCAGTTTTACCGCAACGCCGGTGCCAAGGCTCTCACCATAATAAATCAACGGCTGTTGCGGTGCAAAATAACCCAATATTTCAAGGGCATCACTGGAAAGGGCGGCCTCAGACGGGGTGCCTGTGCTGCCGGATGATCGCCGATAGGCCGGCGCAATCAGGCCATAGCCGCGATCAAGCAGCCGGTCAAACCGTTGCACACGATCCGCGAGCCCGCCGCCATTGCCGTGAAAATACAGGATCGTCGGCTTGCCTGATTTGGCCTCTGCGTGCCAGATGACCAGCGTTTCATCGTCACTGGTGATCAGTTTCACCTCGTGCAACCGCGGCTCGCCTGCTTGCGATGGCCTCACGTATCGCGGATCAAAAGGATAGACCAGCAGGCCCTCGCCGCTTTTTAGAAAGGCCGCGATGCCGGCGAATATGAGGCCGACAAAAATAAGCAGGCGCATTTAGGAAAGCACCTGATAGGCCAACACCCCGCGCCGGTTTTGATCCACCGACAGGCGGTTTTCCAACGGCGGCACGGAACGTTGATGGCAATCGGGTCTTGGGCAAATACGACAGGATACCCCGATGCGTTCATAGGCGCGGGTGGCGCTCAGGTCCAGATCATCGGCATAGACCAGATCAGCGGCATGGCTGATTTCACACCCCAAACCAATGGCATAACGCCGTATGGGGGCATGAAAGGCGCCGCTGGTTTTGGACACATCGCGGGCCAGACATAAATATCGTACTTCGTCCGGTGTTTCGGCCAATTGTCGCAAAAATCGGCCGGGTGTTTCAAAGGCCTGATGCACATTCCACAGCGGGCAGGCCCCGCCAAAACGGGCAAATTGCAGCCGCGTTGCGGAATGGCGTTTGGTGATCGTTCCGGCCTGATCGACACGCACAAAAAAGAACGGAATGCCTTTGGCTTGTGGCCGTTGCAGGGTGGACAGGCGGTGCGCCACCTGTTCCAGCGAGGCCCCGAATTGATCCGCCAAAATTTGCAAATCGTGGCGACAGGCCATCGCGGCGGCCAAAAACGCGCCGTAAGGCATCAGGGCGGCACCGGCGAAATAATTGGCCAAACCGATCTTGGCCACCGCGCGGGATTCATCGGTTTTGAAATGCGCCAGATCAAGGCTGGCATCCAGCAAAGGCTCATATTTCAACAAGGCATATTGGTGCAGCGCCTGAAAGCTACGGGTCGCCGGTTCCGAGGCGGCGGAAAGCGTAAGTTGCTGTGTTGCCGGGATATAAGTGCGCATGGCCCCGTCGCTGGCAATTGTGGTTTCAATACCGTCACGCGCCAAAAGCGCAATGATTTTGGCCAATGGATCGCCCAGTATTTCCAACCCCAAACGTTCCGCCGCGCGATCAACCGCATCCACGTAATTGTCGCAATAATGAAAGAAATCGCGCACCTCTTCCCAAGGTGAAATCGCCGGTGCCGCGCCGTCTCGCCCCAATGCCTCTTCCATCATGGCCAGCCGTTCATGGCCTTGTTTATAGGCATTATGCAGATCCAGGAAACTGCGCGCCAGACCGGGGGCATTTGCCGCGACAAGGCGAATATCCGCAACACTTGGCGGTGCCGCCCCAAAGATCGGGTCAGAGGTGACCTCGGCCAAATCGGCCACCAACCGCGCCGCATCGGAGGAATTTAGTTCGGTCACATCCAGTCCAAATTCCGACGCCAACGCCAGAACGACGGTGGTGGAAACCGGCCTGTTGTTGTTTTCCATCTGATTCAAATAGGGCAGGGATACACCCAGTTTTTGGGCAAACGCCGCTTGCGTCAGCACCAAACGCGTGCGCATTTCTTTTAACTTGGCACCTGCATAGATTTTGTGACCAGCCATCGGAGAGCCTTTGCAAATTAGCTTGGGTTCACCCTAGGCTTTGCAAATACCGATTTCAAGCGTCACGATCATAGCTGCGCTCGATGCGGCGTGTATAATAGGTAAATACCACCGACAGGCCGGACACCAAAAACATGAAGGCGGCCAAGGGGATTGCCGAACTCAGATCGCGGGTTATGAAACCTGATATGCCCGACAGCAAGCCGCCGCCCACAACCATCATGGCCCCGCCAACCCCCGCCGCCGTGCCCGCCAATGAGGGGCGCACCGACATCAGGCCGACTGTCGCGCTGGGCAGGGCCAAACCATTGCCAAAACCCACGGCTACGACACAGCCGAAAAACGCGAGCGGGCCTGCGGCCCCAAGCATGATCAAAATGATTGAAGCGCCTATGCCCGCGGTGGCAATCCAGACGCCCATCATCATCATCCGGATAATGCCCAGCCGTTGGGCGTATCTGCCTGAAAAAAAGTTGCCAAAGAAATAACCGAATGAAATCAGCCCCAAATAGGCCCCGGTTTGGGTTTCGCTAAGGGAATAAACCTGAACCGCAACCTGTGGGGCGCCGCCCAAATAGGTAAAAAACGTGCCGCTGCAAAAGGTGGAAATCAGGGTATAGCCCCAATATCGCCGGGCACCGAATAATTCAGGGCATTCTTCAAGCTGTTTGGAAAAGCTCTCGCTTTTGCTGGTATTTGACTCGCCCAAATCAAAAAACACCAAGCCCAGAACAATAATACCAAAAACCACCAGAAACCAAAACGTCGACTTCCAGCCATAGGTTTCCCCCAAATAACCGCCAATAATCGGCCCGATCATTGGAAAAATTGCCATGCCCATGGTGACATAAGCAATCATGCTGGCCGCCGCAGGACCGGGAACAAGATCGCGCACAACGGCGCGTGACAGCACCATGCCGGTGGCCATGGCACCTTGCATCATTCGGAAAACAAGAAAGGATTCAACCGTCGGTGCATACAGTGCGCCGATGGTGGCGAAAATGAAAATCAGCACCCCCCACAGCAGCACAGGACGCCGCCCATACCGATCCGACAACGGCCCGATGATCAGCTGCAAGGTGCCTGTGGTCAAAAAATACCCGGCAATGGACAGCTGCATAACGGCATAATCGGTGCCAAAATATTCGGCCATTTTCGGCAGTGAGGGCACAAAAATCGCCAGTGTCAGCGCCGCAAGCCCGGCGATCAACACCAATGTCACCAGTTTCGGGGGGGTGGTTCTGTCGAGAAACCGTGAATTTGGAATGTCTGCCATGGCGCGACCTTATGGGGCAATCGCGGCAAGGCCAATGGCAAAACGACCTTGTCTATTGGCTTGGCGATATTTGCATATTAGCAAATATTCAGATCGATGTTTGCCAAATTATGCAAATTTGCGATGTTTGGCTTTTCACCCCCGTAAAACAAGGCTATTATCACCTCAAATCGGGAGATACACCATGAACAATATTTTGCAGGAACTGGAAGACCGCCGTGCGGTCGCGCGCATTGGGGGCGGTCAAAAGCGCATCGATGCCCAGCATGCCAAGGGTAAATTGACAGCGCGCGAGCGGGTGGATTTGTTGCTGGACGAGGGTTCCTTTGAAGAATTTGACATGTTCGTCGCGCATCGCTGTGTTGAATTTGGCATGCAGCAGGCCCGCCCGTCTGGCGATGGTGTGATCACCGGTTGGGGTACGATCAATGGCCGGATGGTCTATGTCTATTCGCAGGATTTCACGGTTTTTGGCGGCTCGCTGTCGGAAACCCATGCGCAAAAGATTTGCAAGATTATGGATATGGCGATGCAAAACGGCGCGCCGGTGATCGGGTTGAACGATTCCGGTGGTGCGCGTATTCAGGAAGGCGTGGCCTCGCTGGCCGGTTATGCCGAGGTTTTCCAGCGCAACATCATGGCGTCCGGTGTTGTGCCGCAAATCAGCGTGATCATGGGGCCCTGCGCGGGGGGCGCGGTTTATTCCCCGGCGATCACCGATTTTATCTTTATGGTCAAGGACAGCTCTTACATGTTTGTGACCGGGCCCGATGTGGTGAAAACCGTCACAAATGAGGTCGTCACCGCGGAGCAATTGGGCGGTGCCAGCACGCATACAAAAAAATCAAGCGTGGCTGATGGTGCGTTTGAAAATGATGTCGAGGCTTTGGCCGAGGTGCGCCGGTTGGTTGATTTCCTGCCGTTGAACAATCGCCAAAAACCGCCGGTTCGCCCGTTTTATGACAGCCCTGCGCGGATCGAGGAATCGCTGGATACGTTGATCCCGGACAACCCGAACCAGCCTTATGATATGAAAGAACTTATCCACAAGCTTGGGGATGAAGGTGATTTTTACGAGATACAACAAGACTTTGCCGGTAACATCTTAACCGGTTTCATAAGGCTGGAAGGGTCAACCGTGGGTGTTGTCGCCAATCAGCCAACGGTTTTGGCAGGGTGCTTGGATATCGATGCATCCCGCAAAGCGGCGCGGTTTGTGCGGTTTTGTGATGCCTTTGAAATTCCGATCCTGACCTTGGTTGATGTGCCCGGCTTTCTGCCCGGTACCAGTCAGGAATATGGCGGCGTGATCAAACACGGCGCAAAACTGTTGTTTGCTTATGGCGAGGCGACAGTGCCCAAAGTAACGGTGATCACACGCAAGGCCTATGGCGGTGCTTATGATGTGATGGCCTCTAAACATTTGCGCGGTGATTTCAACTATGCGTGGCCCACGGCGGAAATTGCCGTGATGGGGGCCAAAGGTGCGGTTGAAATCCTGTATCGCAATGAACTGGGTGATCCTGACAAAATCGCGGCGCGTGTGGTGGATTATGAAGAGCGCTTTGCCAATCCATTTGTGGCGGCGGAAAAAGGGTTCATCGACGAGGTGATCCTGCCGCATTCCACCCGTCGCCGTGTGTGTCGCGCCTTTGCGTCATTGCGTGGCAAGTCGTTGGAAAATCCGTGGAAAAAACACGACAATATTCCGTTGTGATCTGGGGTCGGGCATTGGCAAAAAACTGGCATATCTCGCGGACTGAAACGTCGCTGACGCTGTCGCGACGGCTGCCTGCGCGGTTTGACTTGGCGATAGAAACACGTCTGAAACCCGGATCCAAAACCCGTTTGGCACAGCAAATACGCCAGGATTTATGGCGGGCATTGCAAGATTTGCGGGGTTTTTCCCCAGCTGTTCGTGTCACCGCAGTAGGGCCAGAGATGGTGGTTACGGCGGGTGGACAGGTGGACGGTATATTTCCCCGTGGCCGGATCGAGGCGATGATTGCCGATGTTTTAGAAAACCCAAAAAACCGCGAAAGGTGGCAGCGAAATGCCTGATTTTCATCTGTTTTCTAAGGGCCCGCGCCCCGTTGCGCCGTTTTCCCATGCGGTGGAATCCGATGGGTGGGTCATGCTGACCGGTCAAATGCCCACCGACCCTGCCGCGCCGGATGCGCCCTTGCCGACGGGTGTGGTGGCGCAAACGCGGCGAGTGATGGACAATCTGGCGCTGATATTGGCCGAGCTTGATTTGGACATGTCCCATGTTGTGCAATGTCGCGCCTATTTGACAGAATTTGAACGCGATTACGCGGCGTTTAATGAGGCATACCAAACCTATTTCCCCGCCGATCGCCGACCTGCGCGCACAACCATCGGGGTCACGGCACTGGCCGTGGGCGCGTTGGTGGAAATCGATTGCGTGGCGCGGCGGCCTGAATGAACCGACTGGCCAAAATAATTTTTCCGGTGTTTGGTGTCTTGGTGGCGATTGGCCTTTGGATGACATGGCCAACAGATGAAACCGATATCCCGACCGAGGATATCGTGGCCGACAAAATGCCATCCGGCCAACCCTTGAAGCATCTTGAAACCTTGTATGAGGAGCAAGAAGGTAAAAAGGTCCTGATCTTGCGGTATCTGGCGCCACAAATTGCCCGCAACGGCGGTTTGATTGATGCGGAAACAGCCGAGGGTGACATGGATTATATCTGCCGTTCCACGGGGTTGCGGCTGGCGAAATTGGACAAAAATGCCGAAGAAATAATTGTTACGCTAATCGACCAACCGCTTGAACGCGGCGCGCGCAACCCCGCCGTGACACAATTTATCAAGGTGTTTTCAATCAAAGACAACACCTGTATCTGGGAACTTTTCTGATGCGCACACCATATATTGCGATGCGGCGGCAGTCTTGCAACCGATATGATGCAGGCCAGACACAGGTTGTGGATAGGTCAGTAAAATCGTGTTTTTTCAAGGCTTTTTGCGGTATTCTTGCTGTGGATCACTCGAATGTGATTTCAATTAGTAAAAGAAACAGTAATGTTTCTATTCAACGCAGGAGTGCAGGATGTCAAAGAGCATCGTTTCAATTTTTGCCCTTGGCCTTTTGGTCACGGTGTCTGCTTGTTCACGCGGCAGCCAAGAAGAAATCGTATTTGTTGAGCCAGAAGTTGTGGTGGCTGAACCCGTCTATAACGGTAAATACAAATAAGTTTTGTATGGGGCGGGCACAGCTTGCCCCATACATACAATGCCGCAGCACCCATTTTTCAACAAGGGGTGCCTTATGCTAAAGCATCGCGGATTCCCTGGCCGTCTGGCTGGCACAGATTTTCAATTCATCATCCGACGTCCGAACAAATCGGGGGCGACCCCGCTGATTGCGCGCGAACGCTATCGGGATCGGCGCCCGCCTGACCGCCGTGCCGACGCGGCGTTTTTGCACGCCCTGTGCCTGCATTTCGGGGATGAACCCTTTGAACGGGGCAATTTGGATTCCGGTCGCCTGTCCTGGTTCTTTGGGCGCGAGGTCGTGCCCGCCACTGATCCGTTTGACATTCAATCCTATGACGCCCTGCTAAAATTGGACAGCAAGCTGATCGAGCGTAATTTTCCGGAGATTTTTGAGAAATGATCGGCAAGTTTCCGCTTTCCCTTGGCATTATTAAGCAGCTTTTGGCCCATTTTCGCGCCGGTTCAAATGCCCGCTTTCATGCGGTGAAAAATGCCGACATGTTGATCCTTGAAACGGGCACTCCAACGTTGGCCCGTTTTATTGTTCAGTTTTGTTACCCTTCCCCTCTAATGAGGTTTGTCCCCCCAAAGGACAAACCTCATTTTTTTTGCCTGCGCTTGGCACAGGCCGTTTTCAATCAAAAAAGGCTGTCTCATGTTTAAGAAAATCCTGATCGCCAATCGGGGCGAAATCGCTTGTCGTGTCATCAAATCCGCCCGCAAAATGGGGATCAAGACGGTGGCGATCTATTCCGATGCCGATCGCAATGCGTTGCATGTAAAAATGGCGGATGAGGCGGTGCATATCGGGCCGCCACCGGCGAATGAATCCTACATCGTGATCGACAACGTGATGAAAGCGATCCGCGAAACCGGGGCCGAGGCGGTGCATCCGGGCTATGGGTTTTTGTCGGAAAATAGCAAATTTGCCGAGGCTCTGGCCGCCGAAGGTGTTGCCTTTATCGGGCCACCGGTCGGGGCGATTGAAAAGATGGGGGATAAGATCACCTCGAAAAAAATCGCCAAGGAAGCGGGCGTTTCTACGGTGCCCGGATATATGGGGCTGATTGCCGACGCCGAAGAGGCGGTGAAAATTTCCAATGAAATCGGCTATCCTGTGATGCTGAAAGCCAGTGCGGGCGGTGGTGGCAAGGGCATGCGCATTGCATGGAACGACACCGAGGCGCGCGAGGGTTTTCAATCGTCCAAAAACGAGGCGGCGAAATCCTTTGGGGATGACCGGATTTTTATCGAAAAATTCATCACCCAACCGCGCCACATTGAAATTCAGGTTTTGGCCGACAGTCACGGCAATTGTATCTATCTGGGCGAGCGTGAATGTTCGATCCAGCGGCGTAATCAAAAGGTAATCGAGGAGGCGCCATCGCCGTTTCTGGATGCAGCCACCCGCAAGGCCATGGGCGAAGAGGCCTGTGCCCTGGCCTCGGCGGTGGATTATGCCAGTGCCGGTACGGTGGAATTCATCGTTGACGGGGATCGCAATTTCTATTTTCTGGAAATGAACACGCGGTTGCAGGTGGAACATCCGGTGACCGAATTGATCACCGGGGTCGATCTGGTCGAACAGATGATCCGCGTGGCTTACGGCGAAAAGCTGAAATTGGCGCAAAAGGATGTCAAACTGAACGGCTGGGCGCTGGAAAGCCGACTTTATGCCGAAGATCCTTATCGCAATTTCCTGCCATCGATTGGCCGTCTGAGCCGCTATCGCCCCCCCGCCGAAGAGGCCAGCGAAACCCATGCGGTGCGCAATGACACCGGGGTTTATGAGGGCGGCGAGATTTCGATGTTCTATGATCCGATGATTGCCAAACTGTGTACATGGGGGCCGGATCGCGCGTCGGCGCTCGAACATATGCGCGTGGCGCTGGACAGTTTTGAGGTTGAGGGCATTGGCCACAACCTGCCGTTTTTGTCCGCTGTAATGGATCACCCAAAATTTATTTCAGGCGACATGACCACCGCCTTTATTGAAGAGGAATTTCCCGACGGGTTTGACGGCGTGGCGCTGGATACGCCTGCATTGGCTGTCATCGCGGCGGCGGCCACGGCGATGTACCGGGTGGCCGAAATACGCCGGGCGCGCCTGTCGGGTCGGATGGATAATCATTACCGCATGGTTGGCGATGCCTGGGTGACACAGGTGCAGGGGCAGGATTTCGCGGTAAACATCGCGGCGGATAAATCCGGCACGGACGTAAAATTTGAAGACGGTACCGTGTTGCGCGTGATGTCGGACTGGTTGCCGGGGCAAAGTCTGGCCCGCTTGCAGGTGGGCGATAAAACCGTGGTTTTGAAGGTGGAAAAAATCACCAATGGTTTCCGCATTCGGTCACGCGGCGCGGATATGGCGGTAAAAGTATACAGCCCGCGTCAGGCCGAATTGGCGGCATTGATGCCGGAAAAAATTGCACCCGATACCTCAAAATTCCTGCTTTGTCCGATGCCCGGTCTGATCGTTTCGGTGAATGTCGCCGAAGGTGACGAAGTGCAGGAAGGTCAGGCGCTTTGTACGGTCGAGGCGATGAAAATGGAAAACATCCTGCGGGCCGAACGCAAAGGCGTGGTGGCCAAAATCGAGGCGGCGGCGGGCGACAGCCTGAAAGTGGACGAAATCATCATGACCTTTGAATAGGGGGTAATCTTGGCTTATTCGCCCCGAGATTTGCGCAGTTCCTGTTGGCGGATCGTCGTCTTGTCGATCACCCGCCCCAGTTCGCGCAGGTGCCAAGGCGAGGCTTTGCGCAATATTTTGGTACCGTCTTTGTCAATCAACACCAACGAAAAGCCGCGCGGGCGCAATCGTTCGCGCAATGGCGATTTCGCGGCGGGGTCGCTGTCGACCACCAAAACCAGATCACGTTCCAAGGCACCGGCCAGGCCATCGTTGAAATACGCGATTTGTTCGGCCAGACGCGGATCGTTCGGCGTGTCGGTAAATACGACAAGCACGCGGGAAAGCCACAAAAAATCGCCAAGATTTATGTCGAATGCATCTAAAATGGGCGCGGATTGTTCTGAATTGGCGGCGCTTGCTGGTGCTGGATCGTCGATTTGTCCTTGGCTGATGCCCGCGGTGGTTAGGGCAAAAAATCCCGTTAGAACAAGGGTGAACAAGTGTTTCATGAAGGCTCCTTTGGCTACACATATAGGGGGTAATTCTGTCTTTGCTAAGGGGCTTGTTTGGATTACCAGCGCGGCAATTTTACCAGATGTGGAAAATTCGACCTTTAACCCCCTCAAAAGGGATTACGCCTGATGCTGGGCCTTCTTGGGCATATCGGGGCCGTTGTGGCCCGGGCCCGTTTGGGCATTGGGTCGGCATTGAACATTATCCTGCATATCGGGGCGCACCGGACCGGGACGACCAGCTTTCAAAACATGCTGCGGGCCACGGCGTCGGATTTGCGCGACTGCGGTATTGTGGTGTGGGAACCCAAGCACACGCGCGACGGGCGATTTGCCGGGTTGATTTGCCCGCAAACGCAATTCACCCCGCAAACCCAGTCAAAGGCGATGAAATCACTGACCGGCATTCAGTTTGAATTGGATCGACTGGACAGCGCGGGGGTGAAAACCTTGTTGATCAGCGAAGAAAACATGCTGGGCCAGATGCGCTGTAATTTGGCGGCACATCGGCTTTATCCGGATGCGCGGTTTCGCTTGGGGCAGTTTTCGCGGGTATTTAGGCAACGGGTAAGCCGCGTGGTGATGGCGGTGCGCGCGCAGGATGCGGCGTGGCGATCCACCCTGTCTTATGGGTTGTCAGCCGGGCTTGATCTGGTGGCGGGCACCGATTTTGATGCATTGGCCGCATCCAAACGGCGATGGCAACATGTTGTTGCGGATGCAGGGCGTGCCTTTGCCAGTGCAAAACTGGCCGTTTGGCAGTTTGAAGCGCTGCTTGCGGCTCCAAACGCACAATTGGCCGCCGCCCTTGGGGCGGTGCCGCCGGTACCGGCACGGCAATTGCAAGCCCAACACAACAGATCGCCCGATGCGCGGGCCTTGCGAATGCAGGCCACGGATCGCGGGCTTTGGCGCATGGCCAAAATGATCCCGGATGAGCCGGCAAAATGGCAACCTTTCACATCTGCACAGCGCGCGGCGTTTCAGGCCGCCTATGCCAAAGACCTGAACTGGTTGCAGGCGCAATCGGGTCACAGTCTTGAATTTTACGACAATGAAAACGGCGTTTGCACTCAGACAAACCCAGACAGAGGAAGTTTTGATGACAAAAGAGGTCAAAGAATGGGGTGAGCGGGCCGCGCGTGAATTGCGCGGGCGTACACTGGACGATCTAACATGGAACACCCTTGAGGGCATCGCGATCAAGCCTGTCTATGGCCCGGCTGACACCGCGCATCTGGATCATCTGGGTCCCATGCCGGGGTCGCAGCCGTTTACGCGCGGGGTGAAGGCCACGATGTATGCAGGTCGCCCCTGGACGATCCGACAGTATGCTGGTTTTTCCACCGCCGAGGAAAGCAACGCCTTTTACCGCAAGGCATTGGCGGCGGGCCAACAGGGCGTTTCGGTGGCCTTTGATCTGGCCACGCACCGTGGCTATGACAGTGATCACCCGCGTGTTGTCGGCGATGTCGGCAAGGCCGGTGTGGCGATTGACAGCGTTGAGGACATGAAAGTCCTGTTTGACGGCATTCCGCTGGACAAGGTTTCCGTATCAATGACGATGAACGGCGCGGTGATACCGATCTTGGCCAGTTTCATTGTGGCAGGCGAAGAGCAGGGCGTGGATCGTGCGGCGTTGTCGGGCACCATTCAGAACGATGTTCTAAAGGAATTCATGGTGCGCAATACCTATGTCTATCCGCCCGAGCCCAGCATGCGCATTGTGGCGGATATTATCGAATATACCGCGGGCGAGATGCCGAAATTCAACTCGATTTCTATTTCAGGCTATCACATGCAAGAGGCCGGGGCCAATTTGGTGCAAGAGCTGGCCTATACGCTGGCCGACGGGCGCGAATATGTGCGCACCGCGATTGCGCGGGGCATGGATGTGGACAAGTTTGCCCCCCGTTTGTCGTTCTTTTTCGCCATCGGGATGAATTTTTTCATGGAGGCGGCGAAACTGCGCGCGGCGCGTCTGTTGTGGCACAGGATTATGGCGGAATTTGACCCCAAGGACGCGAAATCCAGCATGTTGCGCACCCATTGCCAGACTTCGGGCGTGTCGTTGCAGGCGCAAGACCCTTATAACAACGTGGTGCGTACCGCCTATGAGGCGATGGCGGCGGCCTTGGGGGGCACGCAATCGTTGCACACAAACGCATTGGACGAAGCCATTGCATTGCCCACGGAATTTTCGGCCCGAATTGCACGGAATACCCAGCTTATTTTGCAAGAAGAAACCGGCATCACCAATGTGGTTGATCCGCTGGCCGGGTCTTATTACGTCGAAAGCCTGACGGCGGAATTGGCCGACAAGGCTTGGGCGTTGATTGAAGAAGTCGAGGAGATGGGCGGCATGACCAAGGCGGTGGCCAGTGGTTTGCCAAAGCTGCGGATCGAGGAAAGTGCGGCCAAGCGGCAATCGATGATCGATCGCGGAACCGAGGTTGTGGTAGGGGTGAACAAATATCAGCCAACCCATGAAGATGTGATCGATATTCTGGATATTGATAATGACGCGGTTCGCGAGGCACAGGTGGCGCGGCTGAAACAGGTGCGTGCGGGCCGCGATGAAACGGTGTGCCAGGCTGCACTTGCTGCTCTTTCGCGGGCCGCTGAAGGCAGTGAAAACCTGTTAGCGGCCGCTGTTGATGCCGCGCGCGCGCGCGCAACCGTAGGAGAGATCAGCATGGCGATGGAAAAAACTTTTGGCCGCCATCGCGCGGAAGTGAAAACCTTGGCGGGTGTCTATGGTGCCGCTTATGAAGGCGATGCGGGTTTTGCGGCAATTCAGGCCGATGTCGCGTCGTTCGCGCAAAAAGAAGGCCGTCGCCCGCGTATGTTGGTGGTGAAAATGGGACAGGATGGCCATGATCGCGGCGCGAAAGTCATTGCCACCGCCTTTGCCGATATTGGGTTTGATGTCGATGTCGGCCCGCTGTTTCAAACCCCCGAAGAGGCCGCACAGGATGCCATCGACAACGACGTGCATGTGGTTGGCATTTCCAGTCAAGCGGCGGGTCACAAGACCTTGGCGCCAAAACTGGTTCAGGCGTTGCGTGATCAGGGTGCGGGTGAAATCATCGTGATTTGCGGCGGGGTTATCCCACAGCAGGATTACGAATATTTGTATAAGGCCGGCGTCAAAGCCATTTTTGGCCCCGGCACCAATATCCCCAAGGCGGCCAAGGATATACTGGCGCTGATCTCGAAATCCTGATCTGGTGCTTTGCCACGGGTCGTGACAAAACACGCCCATGAATCAAAGCATCAACATCTATGTGATCAATCTGGATAAACGCCCTGACCGGCTGGCACGGTTGGGCGGCCAGTTGCGCGGCATGGGCCTGGCCTGGCAACGCGTGGCGGCAATTGACGCCACCAAATCCGCGCCGGGTGCGTTTGATCTGGCAACCGGTCTGAAGGGGCCGTTGGGCACAATGGGCATGGGCGATCGCGCCTGTGCCAGCAGCCATTTTTTGGCCTGGCAGGCATTTTTGACCAGCGATGCGGCATTTGCATTGTTCCTGGAGGATGACGTTTATCTAAGTGCGGATGCGCCTGAATTGCTGGCTGATGCCAGTTGGGTGCCGTCGGGCGTTGAGGTGATCAAGCTGGAAAAATACGGTGAAGATATTTCCAAGGTTCTGCTTGGCAAGGGGCGAAAACTGCCAATTGGCCGGTTTTTGCACCCGATGTATTCGCGCCATGTGGGTGGGGCCGCCTATATTCTGTCGCGCAAGGCGGCACAGGCGGCACTGGCGCGCGGTAACATTTGCGTACCGGTCGATCACTTTTGGTTCAACCCCAATGTTTCCCCTTTGGCGCGCAAATTCAGACCGCATCTGATCAATCCGGGCATGGCCACACAGCGGGCGTTTGGGTTTAATTCTGACATGGCCCGTATTGGACGTGCCGAAAAACCCAAGGGCTTGGCGTTGAAATGGCGGCGGTTTAAGCGCGGGTTTTATGAAATTTCGCAGCTGCCACAACAATTATTGGCGCTGGCCCTTGGGCGCGCGCGTATCACCCCGATTGAGTGGGTGGAACATTTTGAAAAGGATGACACATGAGGTGGCGCTTGGATCATCTGGTGGTTTCCGCCGAAAATTTGGTCGCTGGGCGGGCTTGGGCCGAGGCCGCGCTTGGCGTGCCGATGCAGCAGGGCGGTGAACATGATCTGATGGGCACGCATAATCTGTTGCTGGGTCTGGGGGATTTGTATCTGGAGGTGATTGCGATCAACCCGGATGCACCCAATCCCCAACGCCCGCGATGGTTTGATCTGGATAATTTCAGCGGCCCGCCACGGATGACACATTGGGCGGTGTCCTGTGATGATCTGACCCGTGCAGCGCAGGAATTTGACGCGGATTGCGGCGTTATCACCAATTTTACACGCGGGGATTTACGCTGGCGCGTCGCGCTGTCGGCGACCGGGCGCACCGCGTTTGATGATGCGGCGCCCTTGATGATCGAATGGCAGGGCGCGGTCAGGGTGCCGCCGCGCCTGACCGATCAGGGCGCGCGGTTAAATGGGTTGAACATAAAATCGCCCGAGGCGTTGGATTTGGCGCGTGCTATGGGGGATATTCGGCAGGTAGAATTTACCAAGGCCGACACAAAATCCCTGACGGCGCGTTTTGACACACTTTCGGGCCCAAAGGTGCTGGGATGATCAGGGCAGCGATAAAAGCCGACGCCGCCGCGATAGCCGAAATTTGGCGTCCGGTATTGGCGGAAAGTCTGGCGACGTTTAATCCGGTGGTAAAAACCGCGCAGGATGTTGCCGCGATGATCGCTGAAAAGTCCACCGCAGGGCACGGGTTTTTTGTGGCCGAGGAAGTGGGCGAAATACTGGGTTTCGCCACTTACGGCCAGTTTCGATCCGGCGTTGGCTATGCGCATACTATGGAACACACGGTCATTTTGGCCAACAAGGGTCAAGGGCGCGGCATCGGGCGGGCCTTGTTACAGGCGGTCGAGGATCACGCCCGCGACGCGGGGGCGCATTCGATGTTTGCCGGTGTCAGTGCCGCCAATCAATCGGGTGTCGCCTTTCATGAACGCCTCGGCTATCGTGAGGTTTCGCGATTGTCCGAGGTTGGATTCAAATTCGGGCAATATCTGGATTTAGTTTTGTTGCAAAAGTTCCTGTAAAATGTCGATTTGGAAACGCATCACCGAAGCCCTGTCCGCCTTGGCAAAGGGCGAGGCCCTGAGCGAGGTTTTTGAGCGGCTGCGCACGCCGCCGGAGAAATCTGTGGCCTTTGCCATTGCGGTTATCGCGCTGGGCGCAAAGATGGCCAAGGCCGACGGCAAGGTCAGCCGCGCCGAAGTTGCCGCCTTTCGCGACGTTTTCACCATTGCCCGCAAGGATGAAGAAAGTGCCGCACGGGTGTTTGATCTGGCCCGCGCGGATGTGGCCGGATATGAACAATATGCGGCGCGCATTGCGGCGATGTTTGATCGCGGCAGCCCGGTTTTGTGCGATTTGATGGAAGGGCTGTTTTATGTGGCGGTTTCGGATCGTGACTATCATCCAAAAGAGGATGATTTCCTGTCGACCGTTGCCGGCATTTTCGGGCTGAGTGACGCTTCTTTTCGCAGCCTTCGGGCGCGGTTTGTGCCCGATGCAACGCCTGATCCCTACACGGTGTTGGGTGTCGTCGAAGGGGTATCTATGACTGAAATCAGGGCCGCCTGGCGCATGGCGGTGCGTGAAAACCATCCCGATCGCATGATCGCACGCGGGGTACCGCAAGAGGCGGTGAAGCTGGCTGAAAAGCGCCTGATTGCGATCAACCGCGCCTGGGAAGAAATCGAAAGCCATCACAAACAAAGCGTGCTGCAAGAATGAGGATCGCCACTTACAACGTTGAATGGTTCAATTCCTTGTTTGATGCGCAGGGCAAACTGATCGATGACGGGGGCTGGTCCAGCCGATATAATGTGACACGCGCCCAGCAAATCGCGGCGGTGGGTGAGGTGTTTCAGGCCTTGAACGCCGATGCCATCATGGTGATTGAGGCCCCCGACAGCCATCGCGGCCGCGACGGGGTTTTTGCGCTGGAAGGTTTCGCCGCCAAATTTGGCCTGCGCGCCCGCACCGGCGTAATTGGGTTCAGCAATGATACCCAGCAAGAAATAATCCTGTTGTATGATCCCGATGTTTTAGCGGCCAGCCACGCGCCGCACCGTTCGGAAAACGCCCCCGGTTTTGACGAAGAATTTCACCTTGATCTGGATTTGGACAGCCATCCGGACCCGATAAGTTTTTCAAAGCCTCCATTGGAAATTACCGCCCTGAAGGGGGATTTTTCGTTCAACCTGATCGGTGTTCACGCAAAATCCAAAGCACCACATGGCGCCAGAAACCCTGCCGAAGTGATGCAGATTTCGATCGAAAATCGCCGCAAACAATTGGCCCAATGCATTTGGCTGCGCGCCCGTGTGAGCGACCTTTTGGCGGCCAATACGCCGCTGATTGTTTTGGGCGATTTCAATGACGGGCCGGGTCTGGATGAATACGAACGCCTGTTCGGGCGTTCCGGTGTTGAAATTGTTCTGGGCGAAGGGGCGGTTGTGGACAAGCTTTATGACCCGCACGCGCAACGGGCCTTGTCACAACGGCTGCCGGCCAATTTCACCACCTCGCGGTTCTATCTGCACAAGGAAAAACGCTATTTGTCGGCGCTTTTGGATTACATCATGATTTCGCCTGATTTGAGGGATAATAACCCGCGCTGGCACATCTGGCACCCGTTTGAGGACCCGTCCTGTTACACTAACGACAGTTTGCGCGACGCGCTGTTGGTGGCGTCGGATCACTTTCCGGTCACGCTGGATATTGACATCTGATATTTGAAATCGGCTTGGGGCGTGTTATATTAAGGCCATGAAAAACCTGTCACTCCCTTTGATCCTTGCCATGTCCCTTGCAACGCCCGTTGTGGCGGAAAGCGATGAATTAAAGGATGGGCTGGATAAGCTGGGCGAAGGCAGCCGCCTTTTGCTGAAGGGGCTGTTGGGTCAAATCGGGCCGATGATGGACGATGTGAACAAAGCCTTGGGCGAGTTGAACGCCTATCATCCACCGGAAATATTGCCCAATGGCGATATCATCATCCGCCGCAAAACTCCGCTTGAAGTCGTGCCTCAGGGCGAGGTTGACCTTTAGGGTTTCCAGTTCAGAAAGTTGCCAATCATCCGCAACCCGTTGGCTTGGCTTTTTTCGGGGTGGAACTGCATGCCAACCATGTTGTCGCGACCGACAATGGCGGTGATGTCGCCGGCATAATCCACATGCGCCAGCAAATCGGATTGGTGGCTGACATCCATGGCATAGGAATGCACAAAATAGACGTGATCGCCGGTTTTGATGCCCTGCAAAACCGGGTGCGGCTGGTCGATCACCAGATCATTCCACCCCATATGAGGAATTTTTAGCGCCGGATCGGCGGGTTTGATCGTGCGCACCTCGCCTTTGATCCAATCAAAACCCGAAGTTACCTCAAATTCCAGCCCGCGCGTGGCCATCATTTGCATGCCCACACAGATGCCCAGAAACGGGCGGCCTTTTATTTCCACCGCATCTATAATGGCCTCGGCCAAACCGTCATAGCCACCAAGCGCGGCGCGACAGGCCGGATAGGCGCCATCACCGGGTAAAACGATGCGATCCGCAGCGGCCACCACCGCGGGATCAGAGGTTACGACAACTTCACCCGCGCCGGTTTCCGCCGCCATGCGTTGAAACGCCTTTTCAGCGGAATGCAAATTGCCGCTGTCATAATCAACAAGCGCGGTGATCACCTTACAAGGCACCTTTGGTCGAGGGCACAGCATCGGCGCGGCGCGGGTCGGATTCCAACGCGTCGCGCAAGGCGCGCGCCACGGATTTAAAGGTGGCCTCGGCAATGTGGTGGCTGTTCACGCCGTGCAGTTGATCGATGTGCAGGGTGATGCCGCCGTGGGTGGACAGCGCCTGAAAAAATTCGCGCACCAGTTCGGTGTCAAACGCGCCGATTTTTGCGGTGGGCATATCGACATTCCAGATGAAAAATGGCCGCGCTGACAAATCCAGCGCACAGCGCACCTGCGCATCGTCCATGGCCAGATGACAGGACCCATACCGAACGATACCGCGTTTGTCGCCCATCGCCGTGGTCAATGCCTGACCCAAAGCGATGCCCACATCCTCGACCGTGTGGTGATCATCGATGTGCAAATCGCCCGTGGCTCGCACCTTCATATCAATCAACGCATGGCGCGACAGTTGATCCAGCATGTGATCAAAAAATCCAACGCCGGTTTTATTGTCATAAATGCCGGTGCCGTCCAGATTGATCTGGACCGAAATGTCGGTTTCGGCGGTTTTGCGGCTGATGCTTGCCTTGCGCATGGTGATATCCTCGTTTGTTAGGCCCCCTATACTGCCCCCACGGGGCGCATGAAAGGAAAAATCGCGACTAAATTCTGTCGATTGTCGATCCGCAACGCTTGGCCTATAAGGACAATCTGTGTTTCACAGCCCCTGTTGACAAAGAAGAGTTTCCGATATGACCGTCACCCGTTTTGCCCCGTCGCCCACTGGTTATCTGCATGTGGGCAATCTGCGCACCGCGCTGTTCAATTATATGATTTCCCGGAAATCCGGCGGCAAATTCATTTTGCGGCTGGACGATACCGATCAGGAACGCAGCAAACAGGAATACATCGACGGCATTCAGCGCGATCTGGAATGGCTGGGGATCGAGTGGGATCAGATCGAACGCCAGTCAACCCGGCTGGACCGGTATGAGGCAGCGGCGCAAAAGCTGCGCGACATTGACCGGTTTTACGAGTGTTTTGAAACGCCCGTTGAACTGGACCTGAAGCGTAAAAAGCAGCTGAACATGAGCAAACCACCGGTTTATGACCGTGCGGCGCGGGCCTTGTCGGATGCCGAGCTGGATGCCTTGCGCGCCGAGCGTGCGGGGCATTGGCGGTTTTTGCTGAACCAAACACGGATTGAGTGGCCAGATCAGATTTTGGGCGATATTTCGATTGATGCGGCATCGGTGTCTGATCCGGTTCTGATCCGGGGTGACGGACAGTTTTTGTACACGCTGGCCTCGGTTGTGGATGATACCGACATGGGCGTGACTCATATTGTGCGTGGCTCTGACCATGTGACAAACACCGCCACGCAAATTCAGATCATCGAGGCGCTGGGTTTCACCGCCCCGACATTTGCGCATCATTCGCTGTTGACCGGCCCGCAGGGCGAGGCGCTGTCAAAACGTCTGGGCACCTTGGCCTTGCGTGATTTGCGCGAGCAGGGCGTGGAACCTTTGGCCCTGCTCAGCCATATGGCGCGGTTGGGATCGTCGGATAATATCGAGCTGCGGTTCTCAATGGCCGAATTGATCGACGGTTTTGATCTGACCAAATTTGGCGCGGCCCCGACAAAATTTGACGTGGCGGATTTGTTTCCCATCACCGGTCACTATTTGGCGGCACAGGATTATGCCACCGTGGCCGACAGTATTTCGGCGCTGGGTGTGCCTGCGGATCAGGGCGCGGCGTTTTGGGGCGCGGTGCATGAAAACATCACCACCCGGCATGATTTGGCGAAATGGTGGGCGATGTGTCGCGACGGCGCGGATCCGGTGATTGCCGAAGAGGATCGCGAATTTATCGCCACCGCCATGGCCCTGTTACCAGATGCGCCGCGCAATGAGGCAACTTGGGGTGAATGGACTGCTGCCATAAAGGCCGCCACGGGGCGCAAGGGCAAAGGCCTGTTTCAACCGCTTCGCCGTGCCCTGACCGGCCAAGACGCAGGCCCGATGATGGCGCGTTTGCTGCCGTTGTTGCAGGTGATCAAAGCCAAAGAATAACCCATGGCAGACGACACCCCAAAATTTCTAACCGGCAGTTTACTGCGGCACATCAGCGTGATGTCGCTGACGTCGTCGGTGGGGTTGATCGCGATCTTTGCCGTTGATTTCATCGATATGATTTTCATTTCGATGTTGGGCAACGCGGAATTGGCGGCGGCCGTTGGTTTTGCCGGGGCGATTTTGTTTTTCACCACCTCGTTCGGGATCGGTATTTCGATTGCCGCGGGCGCGCTGGTGTCGCAGGCCATTGGCAGCGGTGACAAAGAATTGCTACGCCGTCGTGCCGGTACCGCCTTGGTTTATGGCGTTGTTTTTGGGTCGATATTTGCGGGCATTGTCTGGGCCTATCTGTCGCCGCTTGCCCAAATGATGGGGGCGACGGGGGAAACCCTGACGCTGTCAGTGCTGTACCTGTCGATCATCGTGCCCAGCCTGCCGTTTTTGTTGGTGGGCATGGTGGGCATGGCCTTGTTGCGCGCCTTTGGGGATGCAAAACGCGCGATGTGGGCGACGATTGCGGGGGGTGTTGTGAACGCCATCCTCGACCCGATTTTGATCTTTGGCCTTGATATGGAACTGGCCGGTGCTGCCTGGGCCTCGGTTGCGGCGCGGGCCACAATCGCGGTGGTTGCGCTGTATCCGATATTCAAATTTCACGGCGGCATTGCAAAACCCAACCTCGGCGCGATGCGGCTTGATCTGATGCCGATCATGGCGATTGCGATCCCGGCGATCCTGACGCAAATGGCCACCCCGATCGGGCAGGCTTTTGTAACGCGCTCCATGGCGGCCTTTGGCGAGGATGCGGTGGCGGGCATGGCGATCACCGCGCGGATCACGCCCTTGGCCTTTGGTGTGCTGTTTGCGCTGTCCGGGGCCATAGGGCCAATCATCGGTCAGAATTTCGGCGCAGGCCAGCATGACCGGGTCCGCCAAGCCTTTAAAGAGGGGGTGCTGTTCACCCTGATCTATGTGGTTCTGGCGACGATTGCGCTTTATGTTCTGCGCGCGCCCATCGCTGATTTGTTTCAGGCCACGGGTGTGGCACGCTCGCTGGTCTATTTGTTTTGCGGCCCGCTGGCGCTGGCGTTCTTTTTTAACGGTGTGATTTTTGTTGGCAACGCGTCGTTTAACAACTTGGGCCATCCGTTTTATTCAACATGGATAAATTGGGGGCGCAATACGCTGGGCACCATTCCGATGGTGTATTTTGGCGGGCTGTGGTTCGGGCCAAGCGGCGTGTTGGTCGGTGCCGCACTGGGCGGTATTGTGTTTGCCGCGATCACTTGGGTATTGGCCTTGAAAGTGATGGCGCGGCAGGCGCAAATAAAACCGCCGGACCAAGGTTTTCAACGCCAAGCGCGGCTGATGTCACTTTTGCATTTGCGCCGCTAAGGCGGCAAGATGCCGGTTAACCAGCGCGGTTTCATCGCGTGTCAGCTTTTGATGTCGCGGGTAGATCGGCGCGGCGCGATCATCCAGTATACCCGCCTGCCAGCCGGTTGTGGTAGCAAAAAAATTTGCCACGCCGTCGGGGCCAAATTCCGTCAGAAAACCTTGTACGACCACATCCAGATAGCTGAGCAAAATCGGGCAGGGTGCTGGTTGGTGATTGGCATCGGGCACGGTGTAAATCTGAATGTCTGCCAGCGACAGATGTGAAAATGCGGCGGTAAGCGAAGATTTTTCATAGGCAAATTCCCGATCGTCCAGCGCGGCCCAATCATTGTCGGGTACCGCGGCCACCAGACCAGATATGCTGGCGGATGGGTCGTGCCGTGCGCTGAGAAACGAAAATTCCCGCGCATTGGTCTGGCACCACTCCCGCCGCCAGCCCGGCAATTCAGGACAGGCCAGAACCCGATAGCTGTGCGTGGCGCGATTCACCAGCGAGCCGTATCCGAAAAAACCACGTTGCGTCATGACCACCAATAGGGCGGCAATTCGGAGGCTCTGCAAGGTAATTTCCTGATATGGTGTAAATTCCACTGATTTCCCCGCCGGTTTTCCCGCCGCAGCGATTGCGCAATGGGGGCTTCAAATGATACCAGCGGGTAAACAAACAGCGGAGGCAAGAATGGACTTAATCGTTTTAAATGCGGAAATGATTGCGGTTCTTTTAATTCTTGCTTTGACCATATTCCTTTTTGTCGCCGAGATTGTGCGCGTTGATCTGGCGGCGATCTTTATCATGGTGCTGATCGGTGTGGTCAGCTACATCCCGGGCTACGGGAAAGTGGCCGACATCAATAACCTGTTTGCTGGTTTTGCTTCCAACGCGGTAATTTCGATTATCGCCGTGATGATCATCGGGGCAGGTTTGGACAAAACCGGGTTGATGAGCAAGGTTGCCGGTTGGATTTTGAAATACGGTGGCAGCACCGAAAAACGCATTGTCCCGATCGTTTCGGGCACGGTGGGGTTCATTTCCAGCTTTATGCAAAACGTCGGGGCGGCGGCGTTGTTTTTGCCGGTTGTCAGCCGGATTTCGGCGCGCACGGAAATACCCCTGTCGCGGTTGTTGATGCCCATGGGTTTTTGCGCGATTTTGGGCGGAACGATGACACTTGTTGGGTCGTCGCCGCTGATTTTGCTGAATGATTTGATCATTTCGGCGAATATGGATTTGCCTGACAATGCAAAAATGGAGCCCTTCAGCCTGTTTTCGGTAACACCGATTGGTGTGGCCTTGTTGATTACCGGCGTGCTGTATTTCATGATTTTGGGCCGCTGGGTTTTGCCGGTGGTGAATGCACGCGATAATTCCGCCGGACAATCGATGGCGGATTATGTAAAAAATCTTTATGGTTTGAAGGCCGATATTGTCGAGGTGAAAATCCCGGCTGGCAATATCCTGTTGGGCCAAACGATGGGCGACATGATGGACGCTCATAATTGTTATATCATTGGCAGTTATTACAACGGTCAGCGCAACGTCGCCCCGCCGGTGGACACTGAAATCACCCCGCCTTGTCGGCTGGCCATTTTGGGGCGTAAAAAAGTAATCCGCGAGATGGCCGATATATACGGGCTCGAGGTGCTGCCCAAGCTGGATATTTTCAACGAAGACTATGCCGCCACCAAGGGGGGGGTCGCGGAATTGGTGGTGCCACCGGGTTCCAGTCTGGTGGGGAAAACCACGCGCGAGGTGCGGTTGCGCAAGTCATTTGGCTTGAACCTGTTGGCGATTCACCGTGGTGAAGAAACCCTGAGCCACGTGGAAACCGACGACCATGCGGCAACACGTCTGGGCAGCGAACCTTTTCATGCAGGCGATACTTTGGTGGTTCACACACAATGGGATGCGCTGACGCGGCTGACCAAAAATCGCGATTTTGTGGTTGTGACCAGTGATTTTCCACAAGAAGAACTGCGCCCGCATAAGGTGGGCTGGGCGATGGCGTTCTTTGCGCTGGCATTGGTATTGATCTTGTTTACCGACGTGCGGTTGTCGTTGGCTTTGCTGATCGGGGCCGTGGGCATGATCGGCAGTCGGGTTTTGTCGATCGACGAAGCCTATGGTGCCGTAAGTTGGAGTACGGTGTTTTTGCTGGCGTCGCTTATTCCCCTTGGACAGGCGGTGCAGCATACAGGGACCGCCGCGTGGATTGCCCAAGAGGTATTGGAATTATTGAATGGTTGGCCGATTTGGTCGCTGCAACTGGGTGTGGCCTTGCTGGCGACGGTTTTCACGCTGGTGATGTCAAACGTCGGGGCCACGGTTTTACTGGTGCCTTTGGCGGTGTCAATCGCGGTGGCGGCGGGCGGTGATCCCGCGATCTTTGCCCTGACGGTGGCAATTTCCACGTCAAATTCGTTTCTAATTCCAACCCATCAGGTGAATGCGTTGATCATGGGGCCGGCGGGCTATCGGGTGGCGGATTTTGTGAAATCCGGTGGCGTGATGACGGTGTTGTTTTTGGTCGTCTCGATGGTTGTGATGAACTTTATATTTTAGGCCGACCCTAAACGCGTGGCCCGGATCGGGCCGCCCCTCAGGGGCCATCACCAACTTTTAGCTATATCTCATTACGCTGCGATTTGGGGTGCTCTCCAAAGTCAAAAGAAATTTACGTATCGCTGACAGCGTCACGGCGCAAGCCGGGCTAAGTTCAGCGCAATTTTTGGCAACCAGATGACCCGCGTTGGGAACAGAACCACTAGTACAAGAAGAACGATCTCTAAAAATACAAGCGGGATAGCACCACGGTAAATGTCGGCAACGGTCACCCCCCGCAAATACGGCGGCCACAAACAGGTCATCACCCCCAACGGCGAACCTGTCGCGATCGAAGAACCCCGCGTCGACAGCACGCTGGTCAAGACGCAGGTCGGCGCTTTCCGCTGGAAGAAAATGCTGGAAAGCGGGCAGTTCACCACCATCACTGAACTGGCCAAACACGAAAACCTCGCCCTGACCTACATGACCCGCGTCCTGCGGTTCAGCCTGCTGGCGCCGGGAATCGTCGAGGATATCCTTGAGGGGCGGTACCGCCCGAGATGACGTTCGCCGCTCCGCTGGAGCCGTTTCCGGTGGGCTGGGAGCGGCAGAGAGGCTATTTGACCGAGGCATTAGCAGTGAAGTATTCATATGACCGCTGGATCAGAGCCTAAAACAAATAACGGCCAAAACCGAAGGCGATCATTTGAATACCTAAGTTTTGCTTGCACAGGCAAGCGAGGCGTTTCAAAAACCGCCGACTAATGTGGTAATTCTGTGAGCATCACCTAAGATGGCGTAGTTTGCAGCCTCATCTGGAAAGCGGCGCGTCATGGATAGAATGTGTATCAAGGACTGGCCTGGAAAAACCTTTGAGGGAGGCAGCCCAGACACCCATCCCGCACTTTGGCATATGCTCGATGTAGCGGCGGTGGCGGGGGAGCTGCTGGCGCGGCGGTCATTGACGGGGGATGTGGTGCAGGACAAGGTGTTGCAATTCCTGATTGCACTGCATGACATAGGCAAATTCAGCGAGAGTTTTCGCGCCATGTTGCAAGGTCAACCCTACAGCGGGGCCCGGCATTGGCAGCACAGTTATACCTTGATGAATTGCCTTCTGGACGATCAAATAGCGGTGCTGATCGGGGGGAGCAAGACCATGCGCTCAGCGCTTTACGGCGCCGTGGCGGGGCATCATGGTGGCCCTCCACAGGACCTGGACCAACGGGAATTGCGAAACCACAAGGCGCAGATTGGCGCGGGTCTGGAGGCGGCCTCAAGCGCGATTGCGGTTTTGGCCCCCTTGTTTGACGGGGCCTCGCTGGCGGGGGCCAGGGATGCGGATGCGCTTTCATGGGCGCTATCGGGGCTGACGGTGCAGGCAGATTGGATCGGCTCGAACGCCGCATGGTTTCCGCCGCAACTGCCAGATATTCCGGTAGCGGAATATTTTGCCACCACGCAGAAGCGGGCCGTGCGGGCGGTAGCGGCGGCGGGGCTGTTTACCGCTGCCCCCCGTCCACAGGTAGATATTCTGGCAGGCAGGCCACCACGACCGATGCAGGCAGCGGTGGCGGTTACCCCCCTGCCTGAGGGGCCACTGCTGGCCTTGATCGAAGACACCACCGGCGCGGGTAAAACCGAAGCCGCTCTGATACTGGCAGGAAGAATGATGGCAGCGGACAAGGGCACGGGCTTATACTTTGCCCTGCCGACAATGGCGACCAGCAACGCGATGCTCGGCAGGCTGCAAGATGCGGCACCGAGGTTGTTTTCCGGTCATCCCAGTCTGGCGCTGACCCATGGCCGTGCAGGCATGAGCACCGCCTTTCAGGAAATCCGCGAGAACCGCGCCGACGGTATTAGCTGCTCGGACTGGCTGGCCGATGATCGCAGGCGGGTGCTGCTGGCCGACATTGGCGTGGGCACCATTGATCAAGCCCTGATGGCGGTGCTGCCGACGCGGTTCAGCACCCTACGGCTATGGGCGTTGGCGGGCAAGGTGCTGATTATCGACGAGGCCCACAGCTATGACCCTTATATGGAGGCCGAATTACAGGCGCTGCTGCGCTTTCAAGCACGTCTTGGCGGCTCGGTTATTGTAATGACCGCCACCCTGCCAGGCAAAATGCGTGCCGGTTTTGCCCGCGCCTTTCAGGAGGGGCTGGGGGTGAAAGTGACTCCAGTCACCGGGCAGGCTTACCCGCAGCTTGCGTTGGTGGGGCAGGAGACAAAAAGCCAAGCTGTGGCCCCCGTATCTGCCACCTGCCGCAGGCTGAAGGTGCACCGTTTGGTCGATATGGAGGCGGCGGTGGCGCAGATTGCGGAGGCAGCAGCGAAGGGTGCTGCTTGTGTTTGGGTGCGTAACGCGGTGGATGATGCAATAGCAGCGGTGGAGGCACTGCGCGCGGTCGGGGTCGGGGCAGATTTACTACATGCTCGTTTCACCATGGATGACCGGCTGCAAAAGGAAGCTAACGTGCAAGCCCGCTTTGGCCGGGAGGGCGTGGGGCGGGAGGGGCAGGTGCTTGTGGCAACGCAGGTGGTTGAGGCCTCGCTGGATCTTGATTTTGACCTGATGGTGAGCGACCTCGCGCCCGTGGGGGCCTTGATCCAGCGGGCAGGGCGACTGTGGCGGCACATGGAGGAACGCCCCGCCAGCGCGCGCCCCGTGGCTGGTCCGGCCTTGCATGTGCTGTCGCCAGATCCAGACGCGGTGGAAGATGCCCGCTGGCTTCACAAGGTGTTGGTAGGCGGCGCATGGGTTTATCCACGAGATCAGCAGTGGCGCACGGCGCGGGCGATTTTCGATGCGGGCGAGATCGTCGCGCCCGAGGGGCTGCGTGGGTTGATCGGGTCGGTGTATGGCGATGCGCAGGTCCCCCCCCCTCTGCAAGCCGCCGAACAGGAACGCATCGGGCGCAATGCCAGCGAGAGGGCGCAGGCGCAGAACAACCTTGCCGATGCCATGCAACCTTATGGGCAGCATCAGATGGGGAAGGTGTTCGATGACCTCAGCTTTCCGACCCGCCTAGGCCAACCCCAAATTACTCTCCGCCTTGCGCGTCGGGTCGGGGACAGGCTGGTGCCGTGGGCATATGAGGGGCGATTTGGCTGGGCATTATCAGAAGTGTCGATTTCCAGGGTGCGTTACGAGAAGCTGGGGGGGATCGACCAAACAGATGATGCCATACAGGCTGCCAAAACGAATTGGCCGAAATGGATGCAAGACAAAATCGTGCTGGCCCCGGTTGATGACGCAGGGGGCATTTGCGAGGGGTTGCGGTATGAAAATGCCAATGGCCTAATTATTGAATAATTCCCTTTAAGATACTCGCGTATTGGCGTAGCCTACCCCCATAGGTAGAAATATTGCCATGCTTAATCTTATCAATACTTCATGGATTCCTGTAATTCGCGCAGATGGTCCGGCCCTAGTCCGACCCGACCAGATTGCAGAGCCGGACGTGGTGCGGTTGAACTGGCCGCGCGCGGATCTTAACCTTGCCTGTATGGAGTTGTTGATCGGGCTGGTCTATCTGGCACATCCCTGCACCGATCGCGCCGCCCCGCCCGACGCGGCCACCCTGCGCGCGGCGCTGGCCCCGCTGGCCTCTGCGTTCAACCTGCTGGGTGATGGCCCGCGTTTCTTGCAGGATATAGAACCGCTTTCGGGCGACCCAAATCCACCAGATATGCTATTTATCGACAGTGCCGGCGCCTCGACCGCCAAGAAAAACGCCGATCTAATGGTGCGGCGCGGGCGTTATGCGGGGTTGCCTCTGCCTCTGGCGGCGATGGCGCTCTTTACGATGCAAGCCTTTGCGCCATCGGGCGGGGCTGGCAACCGCACCTCGATGCGGGGTGGCGGGCCGATGGTGACATTGGTGCGCCCTGAAACAGACGGGCTGTGGCCGCTGATCTGGGCCAATGTGCCCCATGGCACACCACTGCCGCCGGCCGATTTGCACCGGTTGCCCTGGATGCGCAAAACCATGAGTTCCCAGCCAAATGGCGTGGTGATAGTGCCCGAGCAGGGCAGCCAGTCCAGCCCCGCTCCCGAGGTATTTTTCGGCCAGCCCCGCCGCTTGCGGCTGGTAACGGAAGACGGGGTGGTGACCGGGGTCATCCAACAGACCTATGGCAATAATTACCAGCAATGGCGCCATCCGCTCACGCCTTACTACACAGATACCAAAGGGCAGGTATTGCCCCTGCATCCCAAGCCCGGAGCATTTGGCTATCGCAACTGGCGCGGGGTGCTTCTGACCTCTGATAAGGGGCTGAAACCGCAAGTTTTGACCACCTATCTAAAAGATGTGAAAGCCGCCAAATGCAGCCTGATTGTGGCCGGCTGGGCGATGGACAACATGAAACCGCAGGATTTCATCTGGTCTGAACAGCCGGTATTTGCCTTGTCGGAAGACACCGAATTCGCGGCAACGGATATGGTGGAAGCGGCCGAATCTGCTGGATTTGCGCTCAAGGTTTGCACAGCCGAGGGGACCGATGGCAACCACGCGCTGGCGGCGTTGGAAGGGTTTTACAGCGCCACGCAGGCCCCGTTCGAGACGCTGTTGGCCAAGATGGCCGCCGACGGCGTAACACGGCATGAGGATTGGCTTAAAATGCTGCGCAAGGCGGCGCTGGCAGAATTCGATGCCGCCGTGTTGCCCGGCTTGCCCGATCTGGCCGAAAGCCAGCGTGAATCAGCGGTCAAAGCACGCGGCAAGCTGCTGGCGGCATTCAACGGCTTTGGGTTGGGCAAAAAAATATTTACCCCGCTGGGGATGGTGGCGACAAAGAAAAAGGAAACTGTATGAGCGAAAATGTGAACGGCAGTTGCCAAAGCTGGTGGGCGCGCGAGATCAGCGCCGAGACCGGCCCGGCCCGCAAGACCCGCGCTGAATTGCGCCGTGCTGATACGCCGCTCAGGGCGCTTGGCGTGCCAGCCGTGCATCGGCTGAACGCGGCCCTGTCCGCTGCTGGCTGTGACCTGCGCCATGATCCCGCGCGCTTGGCGTTGATCGCGGTGGCACTGGCCCATATCAATGAGCGCGGCCCGAAAGTGGCTCGGGCGTTTGGCACGGGGGATCCGCCTGCCCTCAACCCCATTCGCTTTAACGCACTGATCCGCGCCACCACGCCCGGGGCGCTCTGGCGGCCCCTGATCCGCGCCTTGGCGGTGATTAAGGGGGTGGCTAGCCCCGGCGCGCTGGCGGCGGATTTGTTTTACTGGAGTGAACAGACCCGCACCCGCTGGTGCTTTGATTATTACGGCGAAACCATCGTTGCCCCGAGTGAACTGGAGACCGAAACATGACGCGCTTTTTGCAACTGCACTACCTGACAATCTATCCCCCTTCCAACCCCAACCGAGACGACCTTGGCCGCCCCAAATCCGCCACCTATGGCGGTGCACCACGGCTGCGGATTTCCAGTCAGGCCCTGAAACGTGCGGCGCGGATTTCCGACGTGATGCAGCGCGATCTGGCCGGGCATCTTGGGGCACGCACCCAGCGGATTGGCGAGGTGGTGCGCGATGCGCTTTTGGCCGAAGGGGCTGAGGCCAAGAAAGCCGCCGAAATTGCCGAGGGTATTGTAGATATTTTTGGCAAGGTTGACGCCAAAAACAAGGCCCGTACCCGCCAACTTGCTTTTATCTCTCCGCAAGAGAAGGCAACCGCGATTGAGTGGGCACAAAAGGCGTTGGCGGGCGAAAAACTACCCGATAATAAGGAATTGAAAAAGCTGGTTCTGCGTCGCGCCGACGGGGCTGCCGATGTTGCAATGTTTGGCCGGATGCTGGCTGACGATCCTGATTTCAACCGCGAGGCGGCGGTGCAGGTTTCCCACGCCATCACCACCCACAAGGCGCTGGTCGAAGATGATTTTTACACCGCTGTGGATGATCTGAAAAAAACAGCCGAGGATGCGGGGGCCGGATTTCTCGGTGAGGCAGGGTTTGGCTCGGGGGTTTTTTACCTCTATGTCTGTGTGGATACAGACCTGCTGCTGGAAAACCTTAACGGCGATACTGCCCTTGCTAAGCAGGCAATCGGTGCTTTGACCGAGGCGCTGGCGGTGTCCACCCCATCGGGCAAGAAAAACAGCTTTGCCCATCAAACCCGCGCCAGCTATATCCGTGCCGAATGTGGTACCCAGCAGCCCCGCAGCCTTGCAGGTGCGTTTTTCAAACCGGTTGCAGGCGAAGACCTGATGGCGGTTTCGGTAACGGCGCTTGAGGAAATGGCAGACCGGCTTGATGGGGCTTACGGGACTTGCTGCGAGGCCAGCGCAATGATGGATATCACAACAGGGCACGGCAGCCTCGCTGATATCCGCAGCTTTGCCGAAGGCTGTGCGGGCAATGTCTGAGCATCTGGTTTTTTCGCTCGTTGCCCCGATGGGGGCCTTTGGCGACCTTGCGGGACACGAGCAGCGCGGCTCCGCCGGTTGGCCCGGGCGCTCGGCCATTTTGGGGCTGATCGGCGCGGCGCTGGGTGTGCGGCGGGACGATACTGCCGGACAGAAAGCGTTGAACGCATGGCGCATGGCGGTGTCGGTGCTGCATCAGGGGCCGGTGCTGAATGATTTTCACACGGTACAGACTGTGCCCTCGGCCCGGGTAAAGCGCCCTGCGACCCGTGCCGACGCCCTCAATTCCCTGACCCGCGCCGATAACGGGCTAATTACGCGGCGCAGCTACCGCATGGATTGCGCCTTTGGCGTGGCGCTCTGGGGCGGGAACGCGGCGGCGCTGGAGGTCGCGTTAAAGGCCCCGCATTTCGTGCCTTACCTCGGGCGCAAAAGCTGCCCGCTCTCGGCGCCGATGGCGCCAAAACGGCTGGAAGCCAAAGGCCCTCTTCAGGCGCTGGCACAAATCACCCTGCCACCTTTTCTGGCGCTCGATCCTGCTGCGCCGCTTTTCGTGGCAAGCGATATCCCCTTGGGGACAGGCCGCAGCGAGGTCCGCCATGACGTTCCGCTTGATCGGGAAAAATGGCATTTCGCGGCGCGCGAGGTGCATATCCACCAGCCGGAGGCCCAGCAATGAGCCTGTATCTCTCGCGCCTTACGCTCAATCCGGCCCCTTCGGCCCGCGCGATGATCCAACTGATCAACCCCGAGGCCGCCAGTGCCGCCGCCGATGCGCATCACCGGCTGATCTGGACAGCGTTTTCCGATGCCAAAGACCGCCGCCGCGATTTTCTATGGCGCTATGATGGCGATAACCGGTTTTACACCCTGTCCGCCCGCCCGCCGCGCCCCAATGATCTGTTCGGTGAACCGGCGATCAAGACCTTTGAACCCGACCTTGCCGTTGGCGACCGGCTGGATTTTGTCCTGCGCGCCAACGCAACCAAAACCTCCAAACAAGCGGGGGGTAAACGGGTGGATGTGGTGATGGACCTGCTGCATGACCAACCACCAACAAAACGCGCCGAAAAGCGGATGGAACTGGCACAGTTGGCCGGCGAGGCATGGTTGGAACGCCAAGGGGCGGTCAAGGGCTTTGCCCCGCTCAAGTCCTTGGTCGAAGGCTATACGGTGCTGGAGCTGGGCCATGAAACGGCTAAACGTGCTCACCGCCCGCGCCTTGGCGTGTTGGACCTGTCCGGCACGCTGACGGTCACTGATCCGAGCCTGTTTCTGCCGGCGTTGGCCCAGGGGTTTGGCCGCGCCAAAGCTTGGGGCTGCGGGCTTATGATGATCCGCCGCACCCCATGACCTTGCCGCCCGCCAAGCCGATCCCGCTAAAGGAGCGCGCGGCGCTGGTCTTTGTGGAGCGGGCACAGCTGGACGTGAAAGACGGTGCGTTTGTTGCAATCGACAGCGAGGGCCAGCGCATTCACATCCCTGTGGGTGGGGTGGCTGGCTTGATGCTGGAACCTGGCGCGCGCATCAGCCACGCTGCGGTGGCGCTGGCCGCTCAGGTCGGCACGCTGATTACCTGGGTTGGCGAGGGCGGCGTGCGGCTTTATTCGGCCGGGCAACCGGGCGGGGCGAGGGCAGACAAGCTGCTCTGGCAGGCCAAAATCGCGCTGGATGATACGGCCCGACTGAAGGTGGTGCGCAAAATGTATGCACTGCGCTTTGGCGAGGATGCGCCGGCGCGGCGCTCGCTGGACCAGTTACGCGGCATCGAGGGCCAACGGGTGCGCCACGCCTATGCCTTGTTGGCGCAACAGCACGGGGTGGACTGGAAGCAGCGCAAATATGACCCGGGCGACTGGGACAAGGCCGACATCCCAAACCGCTGCCTGTCTGCGGCCACCGCTTGCCTGCACGGGCTGTCCGAGGCCGCTGTGTTGGCGGCAGGCTATGCCCCGGCGATCGGTTTTTTGCACACCGGCAAGCCGCGCAGCTTTGTCTATGACGTGGCCGATCTTTATAAGCTCGATACCGTGGTCCCCGAGGCCTTTGCCATTGCGGCCAAGGCGCAAAAGGGGCGCCTGGACATGGCGCCGGAACGCGCCGTTCGGCTGACCTGCCGCGATGTGTTTCGGAAAACCGGCCTGCTGGGGAAAATTATCCCTCAGATTGAGGACGTTCTGGCGGCTGGCGGCCTGGACAAACCAGGTGCCCCGCCCGAGGCCCTCGGCCCGGCATTCAAAGAGGAGGTCAACGGTGATGATGGTCATCGTGGTTAGCAACGCCCCTCCTCGTCTGCGCGGGCGGCTGGCGGCTTGGCTGCTGGAAATTCGCGCGGGGGTTTTTGTTGGCCACTATTCGGCGCGAACCCGCGCGCGGATCTGGGTGCAAGTGGAAAGCGGGATAGAACAGGGCGATGCTGTGATGTGCTGGAAAGCCACCACCGACCAAGGATACGATTTCCTGACCATCGGCCAAAACCGCCGTATGCCAAAGGATTTTGACGGATTGAAACTGGTGCAATTTGCACCACTGGATAAAGGTGGAAAACTGTGAAAAATGTTGGTAGATTTGAGGTCGGGGAAGTTATTTTACAATATCAATAGCTTCCAGACAGTCTGTTCCCCGCACACGCGGGGATGAACCGTTTATCCTGAATGAAGATAAGGGGATTTGGGGCTGTTCCCCGCACACGCGGGGATGAACCGGCTCGAATGATGGGGGCGGGGTCTTACGTTGACCTGTTCCCCGCACACGCGGGGATGAACCGAACCGGCCGTTACTCCGTCCTCAAGCATGATCCTGTTCCCCGCACACGCGGGGATGAACCGGAATTTGTGACCGAAATGCGGTCCAGCATTATCTGTTCCCCGCACACGCGGGGATGAACCGTTGTAGGTTCATTTCTGCCACCACCGCCGTTGCTGTTCCCCGCACACGCGGGGATGAACCGCCCAAAGGCCGTAAACTATGACGAAGGGGCAACTGTTCCCCGCACACGCGGGGATGAACCGCGAATAGAAACGGCGAGGGGTAGGTGCCAAAACTGTTCCCCGCACACGCGGGGATGAACCGTGCTTGCGAGATCCCCAGCGGTAAATGGGGCTCTGTTCCCCGCACACGCGGGGATGAACCGCGGCACCGCCCATCTTGGAGTTTCAATCGTTACTGTTCCCCGCACACGCGGGGATGAACCGGTGTAAAATAATAATTCACATATATTCAATTTCTGTTCCCCGCACACGCGGGGATGAACCGTCGTTGGGCGGGACTGACGACCACGACAACCTCTGTTCCCCGCACACGCGGGGATGAACCGGCAATCAACGGCTGTTTTTGAAAATCGAAGCCCTGTTCCCCGCACACGCGGGGATGAACCGGAATAAAAACGGTTGCAGAATACATAAAGGAACTGTTCCCCGCACACGCGGGGATGAACCGGCTTTAAAACGACTTGCTACCCCTGAAAAAATCTGTTCCCCGCACACGCGGGGATGAACCGGGCTAACATCTGCCCCGCAAGAAACATGGACACTGTTCCCCGCACACGCGGGGATGAACCGGCAATTTTGACGCTGGCACAATGAAGCTGAAACTGTTCCCCGCACACGCGGGGATGAACCGCATGGTGTAAGCGTTAAGCAGTCAATCGGCAACTGTTCCCCGCACACGCGGGGATGAACCGCTAAATAAATTTATCGTAAATCTTCTGTTTTACTGTTCCCCGCACAAACGTCACCGTTCGACCATGCTATGCATGGCCTGCCGGGCAATGATCGATTGCATTGACCACATCCTTGAAAAGTTTCCATTCTGCATTCGCGAAATGCGGTCCGACAACGGTCACGAGTTTCCGGCCAAATACCATTGACATGTCGAAAATCTCGGGATTGCATGCAAACCAAAGCATGGTATTGGAATTTATGAACACTCCAAAAATTTTAATTTTTGATCTGGACGGGACGCTGATCGATAGCGCGCCTGATCTGCACTCGGCCGTCAACATATCCCTTGCAGGCCTAAATCGGGCGTCGCTTGATCTTGCTACGGTTACATCATTTGTTGGAAACGGCGTCGAAAAACTTGTCGAGCGCAGCTTGGACGCAACCGGGGGGTGTGACCCAACACTTCACGCCCACGCGCTTGGATTGTTTTTGACTGAATATGAGGCAAATAATGCAACCCTTACGCGCTGCTATGAGGGTGTTGAAGCCTGCCTGGAATCCCTGCGCACCCAAGGCGCAATTTTGGGCATTTGCACGAATAAACCACAGCACGCGGCCGAGGAAATATGCAAAAAACTCGGTTTGAATGCCTACTTCGCCACCGTTCATGGCGCGCGGTCCGACGTAGCAAAAAAGCCGAACCCGGCGGCGCTGTTAAACTGCATGGCCGATCTGAATGGCGAATTAAACCAGACGTTGTATGTTGGCGACAGCCATATTGATCACATAACCGCCCAGAACGCAGGCGTTGATTTTGCCCTGTTTACCGGCGGGTATTTGAACGCCCCGTTGGTTGGCACCCCGCCCTTGATAAAATTTGATGACTGGTCGCAAGAGTGGTTTCCCAAAGCCTGATTGTTAATTTTGACTGATACAAAAGCATTATTGCGCCGATACAAAAAAAGCTTTGTAAACTCAAAATTTTTGACATAGCGTCCGATTCAGGGAGGAAATATAATGAAACTTATGAATGCACTATTGTCCGGCGTAGCCGTGACATTGACCTTTTCTTTGGCTGGCCCGGTGGCCGCACAGGAATGCCCACGCGGCGATCTGGACAAACGCTTTTGCGATGTCGATGGCGATCTGGTCGCAGACACACCAACTGATCCTGCGGATTTGGTTGACCCGGACACGCTGGTTTTTGCCTACACACCTGTCGAAGACCCCGCCGTCTACAAAACAGCCTGGTCCGATTTTCTGACGTATCTGGAAGCAGAAACCGGCAAAACCGTCGTGTTCTTTCCTGTGCAGAACAACGCAGCCCAGATCGAAGCGATGCGTTCGGGCCGTCTGCACATCGCGGGCTTCAACACCGGATCGAACCCGTTGGCGGTGAACTGCGCGGGCTTCAACCCGTTCACGATCATGGCGGCAGCGGATGGCGGCTTTGGCTACGAGATGGAAATCATCACATATCCTGGGTCCGGCATCGAAAAGGTCGAAGACATAAGGGGCAAGCAACTGGCCTTTACCTCGCCCACTTCGAACTCGGGCTTCAAGGCACCGTCCGCAATCCTGAAGGCCGATTATGACATGCTGCCGGATCGCGACTTTGAGCCCGTCTTTTCCGGTAAACACGACAACTCGATCCTTGGCGTCGCCAACAAGGACTACATGGCCGCATCCATCGCCAACACGGTGATCACCCGGATGGTGGCACGTGACGTGATCGAGGCCGATCAGGTCGTGTCGCTGTACAAATCCGAAACCTTCCCGACCACAGGTTTTGGCACCGCGTACAACTTGAAACCCGAGTTGAGAGACAAGATCCGCAATGCGTTCTTCAGTTTCGAATGGGCGGGCACAACCCTTGAGGAAGAATTCGGCAAAGGTGGCGAATCGCAGTTCATCGATATGAACTACAAGGATTTCTGGAACGTGATCCGCAAGATCGACACCGCAAACGGCGTCAGCTACGCCTGCGAATAAGCATCTGACAGGGCGGAACATTGGTTCCGCCCTGTCCAACTATAAAACATAACGAGGTGGGGAGACATTCATGCTGCGACTTGAAAAGCTCGTGAAAACATACAAGACGGGTGATCAGGCACTTAAAGCGGTGACTCTCGAAATTCCAGAAGGACAGGTTTTGGCCCTGATCGGGCCGTCCGGGGCCGGTAAATCGACGCTTATCCGGTGCATAAACCGATTGGTCGAACCCTCGTCGGGAAATGTGTTTCTGGCGGGTAAAGAACTGACCGGATTGTCCGCAGGCGCCCTGCGCAAGGAACGTCGCCGGATGGGGATGATTTTTCAGGAATACGCCTTGGTTGAACGCCTTACCGTGATGGAAAATGTTCTTTCCGGTCGGTTGGGGTATGTCGGCTTTTGGCGCAGTTTTTTAAGAAAATTTCCACAAACTGATGTCGACGAAGCGTTTCGATTGCTTGACCGCGTCGGTCTTGCCCATATGGCAGACAAGCGTGCGGATGAACTTTCTGGCGGGCAACGCCAACGCGTGGGCATTTGTCGGGCGCTTATTCAAAACCCTGCTTTGCTGTTGGTGGACGAACCTACCGCCTCGCTTGATCCCAAAACCTCGCGCCAGATTATGCGTCTTGTGTGCGAATTGTGCAAAGAACGCGGTTTGGCGGCCATTATCAACATCCACGATGTCGCTTTGGCGCAGATGTTTGTTCAGCGCGTCATCGGGCTGCGTCTTGGTGCGGTTGAGTTTGACGGCCCCCCCGAAGGCCTGACGCCGGAGGCGCTTACCACGATTTATGGCGAAGAAGACTGGGAAGCCACCATCGAGAAAGTCGATGAAGACGAAACCGAGGCCGCCCAATGAGTGACATTGCATTTGACGTACACATGCGGCATGGCAAACCTTGGAAAAAGCCGCCGTTGATACAGCGACCCTGGCTGCGCTGGGTCTTGATCTTGGCATTTTTCAGCTATCTGATTGCGGCTTATATGACCATCGAAGTCAATTGGGCCCGTGTCTATTTTGGGCTGGAACGTGGCAAGCAATTTGTGCTGGCGTTTACCGCACCGGATTTTACGTCGCGGTCCAGCGATATCTGGGACGGCATGATTGAAAGCATTATCATGACCGTGGCGTCATCGGTCGTTGGTATTGCGATTTCGATCCCTATTGCTCTGGGGGCCGCGCGCAATGTCGCACCGCTTCCGGTTTATCTTATCTGCCGCAGCATCATCGCGATCAGCCGTGCCTTGCAAGAAATCATTGTCGCGATCCTTTTGGTGGCGATTTTTGGCTTTGGGCCGCTTGCCGGGTTCTTGACACTGAGCTTTGCAACCATCGGCTTTTTGTCGAAACTTCTGGCCGAGGACATTGAAAGCATGGACAAGGTGCAGGCAGAGGCGATCAAAGCAACCGGTGCGCGTTGGACGCAATGGATCAACTACGGCGTCCAGCCACAAGTCATGCCGCGCCTGATCGGGCTGTCGATATACCGTCTGGACATTAATTTTCGTGAAAGCGCCATTCTTGGTTTGGTTGGGGCGGGCGGCATCGGTGCCACCCTGAACACCGCTTTTGACAGGTATGAATATGACACTGCCGCCGCGATCCTTGTGTTGATCATTGTGATCGTAATGGCCTTGGAATATCTTTCCGGCGTCATCCGGGCGAGGGTTCAATAATGCCAGTTCGTGATTTAAATGGCCTGCATCAATGGCAGCGACGCACCGGGCGTGAAAGCCTTTTCCACTGGGTCTTGTGGCTGATCGGTGTTGCCGTTTTTGCCTATAGCTGGCAGCAAATCTCAAAATCCACGACGTGGTTTTTTGTCTGGGATGCCCCGCGCATCGCCAACGATATTTGGAGCCGCGCCACCCCACCACGATGGGAATACATTACCCAATTGGGCGAGCCGATTTGGGATACGCTGAACATTGCGACGCTTGGCACAATCTTTGCGCTTATTCTTGCGGTGCCCGTGGCGTTTCTGGCGGCGCGTAATACCACACCTTCTTTGTTGTTTTTGCGCCCCGTGGCATTGTTGATCATTGTCGCGACCCGTTCGATCAACTCGCTGATCTGGGCACTTTTGCTTATCGCCATCATCGGCCCCGGTGTTTTTGCCGGTGTGATCGCGATTTCGATCCGTTCCATCGGATTTTGCGCCAAGCTTTTGTATGAGGCGATCGAGGAAATTGATCAAACGCAAGTTGAGGCGATCACGGCCACTGGTGCGTCGCGCTGGCAGGTGATGGCTTATGGCATCGTGCCGCAAATTCTGCCTGCGTTTGCCGGGATCGCCGTATTCCGCTGGGACATCAACATCCGGGAATCGACCGTGTTGGGCCTTGTGGGTGCCGGCGGCATTGGCTTGCAGTTGTCGTCGTCGCTGAACGTGTTGGCGTGGCCTCAGGTTTCGCTGATCCTTGTGGTGATCCTTGTGGCCGTGGTGATTTCCGAATGGGTTTCAGCGAAGGTCAGAGGTGCCATCATTTGAATACAAATGAGGCCTTTGCGGCCTATGAGGCCGTTCGGCATCGTCTGCCGGAAACGCATTGCATGGGCAGCTGCAAACGCCTGTCGAATCTTGACGCGTTGTCAGATGATTTCGATGTATTCTTCCTCGACGCTTTTGGTGTGCTGAATATTGGTGAAACTGCAATCAGTGGTGTTCCCGAACGGGTTGCAGGGCTGCAAAAGGCAGGTAAACGGGTGCTGATTGTATCCAACGCTGCGGGGTATCCGCATAGCAATCTTATGGCAAAATACCAGCGACTTGGATATGATTTCGCACCCGATGACGTCATTACCAGCCGCAAAACGTTGCTCCATTGCCTGCAAACAGAACCTTCGCGACATTGGGGTATAATGGCCAACGAAAATCTTGGGCGGGCTGATATCGAAAACCTCGACCTGACATACCTTGCAGATAATTCAGCAATCTATGACGCGGTTGATGCATTTTTGCTGATAGGCAGTGCCGTTTGGACCGAAGACAGGCAATCCATGCTCGAGAAGTCACTGGAACGCAATCCACGCCCAGTTTATGTCGGTAATCCTGATATCGTTGCGCCGCGTGAAAAAGGGTTTTCAACTGAACCAGGGGCTTTTGCGCATCGTTTGGCCAACCGCACGGGTGTTTCCCCTCAGTTTTTTGGCAAACCGTTCAAAAGTATCTACGATCTCGCACTCGCGCGATTGGAAAAGCCCGATCTTGATCGCACCGTCATGGTGGGTGACAGCCTCCATACAGATATCCTCGGCGGCCAAGCATTCGGCGTAAAAACCGCTTTAATTGCTGGATTTGGGTTCTTTGGGGGCGCCGACGTTAACGAACCAATCAGGCAATCCGGAATTTATCCTGACTTTATTCTGGAACGCCCCTGACGCCCATTGCTTGTTAAGTGATAGTATCATCTGTGATATTAATTCATTTCAATTTCAGCAACTTTGGCGCAGAATATTCGTGTAAAACAAACGATTGACTGAAAACTATAGGAAATTAAGGACGTGAATGAACCGCCTCTGATCTCATTTCTGCTGAACATTGCTGGTGCCGCGGCATTGCTTATTTGGGCCGTTCGGCTGGTTCGTACGGGGGTTGAGCGCGGATTTGCCGTTCAGTTGCGCAAGTGGCTTCGACATTCGACCGGCAATCGCGGTCTTGCAGCGGCTTCTGGTCTTGGTGCGGCTGTATTCCTGCAAAGCTCCACCGCTGTTGCCGTTTTGACCTCCAATTTTGCGGCCAAAGGCGGGATCACAGCAGCGGCCGGTCTTGCGATTTTGTTAGGTGCTGATGTTGGATCTGCTGTTGTATCACAACTGTTAATGGTGCGGTTTTCGTTTCTGGTGCCATTGCTTTTGTTGATCGGGGTTTCGCTCTTTTTACGATCAGATCGTGAACATTTGCGCCAAGTAGGTAGGATACTGATCGGATTATCGTTGATCTTTGTATCTCTGGACATGGTTCGTGCAACCACAGGGCCGATGGTTGCCAATCCAGGTTTACAATTTGCGATGGAATACTTAGGGCGCGATCTTTTGACGGCCTTTATCATCGGGGCGGTATTTGCTTGGGCTGTACATTCCAGTGTTGCGGCCGTTTTGCTTTTTGTAACACTGGCGGGGCAATCAGTTCTGCCGCTAACTGCGGCGGCTGCAATGATACTTGGGGCCAATCTGGGCGGCGCGTTCATCGCATTTGTTTTGACGTTGAGCGCTCCCGTCATTTCAAAACAAATGGTTGTTTCAAATATGATTATAAGGGGTGGAGGCGCCGGATTATTTGCCCTGCTGATCAGCGCCAATCCCGAACTGATGGCATATTTGGGCGCGAATGCGGCGCGACAAACGATCAACCTACATTTGGCTTTCAATGTCGTGATCGCAGTTCTTGCGCTGCCACTTGTGGGGCCAATCACATCTATTTTGTCACGAATGGTTCGCGAAAAAGCAGATCATAAAGCTGCGCTTGGGACGGCAAGTGCGCTTGATCCTTCTGCGCTTGATCGGCCAAGTCGCGGTCTTGATTGTGTCGCACGAGAACTTTTGGGCATGGGTCAAAAGATTGAACAAATGCTTATCGCAGTAGAGCCATTATACGACGTCTGGAAAAGCCCTGCGGCCCAGGAAGTTAAAGACCATGACATCGCAATCAAGAAGATGCATCTCGCGGTAAAGCTTTATCTCGCCCGTCTTGGCAAAAGTGGCCTGGACGAAGATTTGAGCCGACGTTCCATGGATTTGGCGTCCATTTCATCAAGTCTGGATGCCGCGTCAGATGCAATCGCCCGTGTGATGATTGATCTGGCAAGCCGGATGAACACCCAAGGCGTGCGGTTCTCGGAAAAAGGCCGTCAAGAAATCGGTGACTTTTCTGATCGCGTGCTGAGCAACGTGCAACTGGCGTTAAATGTGATGATGAACCAAAACCCAGCCGAAGCCCGTGAATTGGTGGCCGCCAAAGAAAAGATCCGCCGGGTCGAGCAGAAACTACAGCGAAATCACATTGCCCGACTGCGCGAAGGATTGGTCGATAGCATCGAGACAAGTAATATCCACCAAGAAACCTTGCGTGCATTAAAGCAAATCAACACATCATTTTCGATGGTTGGATATCCAATTCTAATTGAATCCGGTGATCTTTTGAAAAGTCGATTGGTAATCCCCGGGAGTGTCTGAGAATCTGTGTATGGGGGTTGGCCCATGCGGTTAAAACGGGTCACTTGTTGAACCGCTCGGGGGGATTACCGGGGTATAGGATAGCGAACTGGTTTCGCGCCGCATACTGTTACCGGCAGGCGATGCGTGCATCGCGGTTTGATGCCGCTCTTCGAATACATCAACGGGTTTTACAATTCCCGACGCCGCCATTCAGCACTCGGCTGGAAAAGTCCCGTCGCTTTCGAAAGGAAAGTGGCTTAAACGAGCACTTGGGGCGGCACGAAAGCGGGACAGGACCAGTGTGTACCCCAGCCCGCTGAATAGCGTTCAAATAGCAGTAACTTTATTCTAGGAAAAATCTTCTAAGCCATTGTTTTTAATGGCGGAGACGAAGGGATTCGAACCCTCGAGACCCTTCCGGGCCTACTCCCTTAGCAGGGGAGCGCCTTCGACCACTCGGCCACGTCTCCGTTGGCGGGTGTATCAGCAACCGGCAATAAAGGACAAGGTGGATTTTGGTGAAAATCTGCTTTGACACTCATTTTTTTCGTTTGATCGCGCAGGGGGCTAGGGGGCCGCGTTTTCCAACGTTAAATCAGCAAGTAACGCCGCCCAGGATGCGCCGTGCATATCTGGATCGTGGGTCGATCCCTGGATAAACGGTCGCGGCAGGCTGAATTTCACGACATGCAAATCGGCGATGTCAAAACGTTTGATTTCCTGGGAGTTTACGCCAAATGAACCGGCAACCGCAGACGTCGACAACCCCTTGCGAACCGTATCATAGGCCGTTTCATTGCCGCAAAAAATATCCACCGTCAGCCAAAATGGCCCGGCGTTCTTGGAACGGATTTTTTGGGCAACTTCGCCGAGTCTAGGCAAATTGCACCTCTTGAATTGAAAAAGCCGCCATTGGATCCGTCAGCGTCAATACGTGGTTCAGGCAAAATTCATAGGTTTGCCCGCGGGAAATTTCCGCCGGCGAAAACGGAAAGGCAAAGGTTGGTTGTTCTTCGGCTTGGGTTAATGGATGGTGCAATAAATAGGGGTTGAGGAATTGCCCGATTTCCATGGCCAATTCGCTGCTTTGTGCGGTGACGATGGCCAGAACGCCAATTTCATGGGGCATGGCGGCATGGGTTTCCAGCGTGCCAAAACTGGCGTTTTTTCCCATCAAACGCAGCTCGATTTCAAAATCTTCAGGGCCAAGGCCAAGGCGCGTCTGAACTTTGGCGCGGCATTTTTGAATGATGTCTTCGGTCCACTTGCTGGCATTTTTCACGTAATGCGCATCGCGCAAAAGCACCATCAGGATGCATTGAAACCCAGCCCCGCGCGCGCCTTCCAATTTTACCGTGTACCGGTCGGATGGCACCCATTTAGACCCCGTCACCCGCACCCGCGTGTCGTCCAGCGCCTGATATTTGGCGCCGGTGACATCAAGATGCCCACCGGGTTCATACAAAATAAACGGATCGGAATTTTCATACAACATATGGGCCGAAACCGTGTGCGGTGTTGCATGCGCGCCATCGGCCAGCGGGATCACGGTGAACCCGTCGGCATCAAATTCCACCATCACCACGCCAGATTGCGGGTTGGTCGCACAAAGCGCGCCGCATTCGCCAATTTTAGCCCCATGCCAAGCACCACCCGCATTTTCGCCGCGCATGATTGGCAAGGCGGCAATGATGGCGGTATCTGTGGTGCGGCCGGCGATGATAATATCCGCGCCGGTATTCAGCGCCGCGGCGATTTGTTCGGCACCGGCAAGGGCGACAATATTGTTACAACTGGTGAAACTGGCCTGATCCACCTCGGGCGCGGCGGGCAGGGGGGTGATGCGGCCATCGGCAAACATCTTGCCCATTTCACTGGGGTCTTGGGAGCATCGCAGAACGGCGACTTTCACGGATTGGCCAAGATCGGCGGCGATTTCGCGGGTGATGTCCAGCATCCAGTCAACCGCGCTGTCTGTGCCACAGGTACCCGAGGTGCCGATCACCAGCGGCACACCGGCGGCGGCGCGTGCCTGCATCAACCCGCGCCATTCGATTTTGGTGCTGGCACGGGAATATTTTGACACGCCACGCCCCAGATAGGCGGGGCCGGAATCTGTCGAGCCGCCATCGATGGCGATGATATCAGGCCGCATGGCAATGCCGCGATCCAGGGCGGTTTGATCATAGTTCAGCCCCAAGGCACCGCTGGGGATCAATACGCGAGTGGTCATATCAGTCTGTTATCGCTTGTGGTTTGCGCAGGATGTTGCGCAGGAACATAGGTGCCACGAAACCCGCAATTGCCGCAACCCACAGCCCGATAGCGATCGGCGAGCTGAACAGATAGGTTGGGTCGCCATCCGACAGTGTCATGGCGCGGCGCAGGGCGTCTTCCATATTGCCGCCCAGCAGAATACCAAGGATCACCGGCACCGTGGGAATATCAAGTTTGCGCAGGATATACCCCATCACGCCAAAGCCGATCATCAACAGCAGGTCGAAATAACTGCCCGATAGGGAAAAAATACCGACAAATGAAATCATTGTCACACCGGGCAACAAGATCCACGCCGGCACCATCAGCACCTTTACGAATATTTTCACCATCGGTACGTTCATCAACAACAACACAACGTTGGCAATCAACAGGCTGGCGATCAGCCCCCAGACAACCTCGGGGCGGTCGGTAAACAGCGTCGGGCCGGGGGTGATGTTCAGCGTCATCAACAACGCCAGCAATACCGCCGTGGTGCCCGATCCCGGCACGCCCAGCGTCAGCATCGGCACCAGTGCGCCACCGGCGGCGGCGTTATTGCCCGCCTCGGGCGCGGCGATGCCTTTGGGCACACCGGTGCCAAAACCGCCGTCTTTACCGGCAACAGATTTTTCCGTCATATAGGCCAGAAACGACCCCAGCGAGGCCCCGGCACCGGGCAGGATACCGGCGATAAATCCCACACCGGAGGAGCGCAGCATGGTCCATTTGGTTGACCAGATGTCGGCCCAGGGAATGCGCACTTTGTCCAGTTTCACCCCGATGGATGACCCTTTGCCGTGGCTTTCGATGAAAAAGAAAACCTCGGCAATGGCAAACAGGCCAACGATAGCCACAAGGAAATCAATACCGTCATAAAGGTGCAGATTGCCGCCCGTCAGGCGCGGCAGGCCAGAAGATGAATCCACCCCGATCATTGCAATGCCAAGGCCGATACAGGCCGCGATGGCCGACTTGGCCTGATTGTTGGAGGCCATGCCGCCAAGGGTGCAAAACGCCAACAGATACAGCGCGAAATATTCCGCCGGACCAAACAGGAACGCCACACGCGCCAATGTCGGTGCCAACAACATCAAGCCGAACGTGGCCAGCAAAGCCCCGACAAACGAGGCCACACCAGACAGCACAAGCGCATCGCCCGCACGGCCTTGTTTGGCCATCGGATAGCCATCAAGCGTGGTCATCAACGCAGGCTCATCGCCCGGAATATTCAACAGAATCGAACTGATCCGCCCGCCATACATCGCCCCATAATAAACCGACGTCATCAGCACCAAGGCGCTGGTGGCATCAAGGCCCAAAGTAAAGGTGATCGGGATCAAAATCGCCACGCCGTTTGACGGGCCAAGGCCGGGCAGGGCACCGATGATGGTACCCAAAAAACAACCGCTTATCGCCAGCATCAAGGTGTAGGGCGACAGCGCCACGCTAAAGCCAAGCGCGAGGTTTGCCAAAATGTCCATGTCAGGGTCCTACAAACGGAATAAGAATTGCAATCGCTTCCCACAGCTTTGCCGGGGTCGGAATGCGGTACGCCACGATATTGCCAAGGCCGAGGGCGAATTTGAACAATACATACAAGCCCAGCGACAGGCCGATACCGGCCATCATCGCCGGTTTGGCGCGAGGGGAAATTTGATAACTCAGGATGCCTGCGGCAATCGCGGTCGGCAGAATGAACCCCAGCGGTTTCAGCAGCACGGCGTAAATTGCCAGCACAACCACCGCAAGGCCCATGTTCAACCACGACTGTGACGCGGGCCATTCGGGTTCTGGGTCGGGCTTGAAAATCATGACCAGCGAACAAATCGCGGCCACGCCACCGATCAACATCGGGAACAGCTTTGGCAGGTATTCGCCCGAGAAAAAGTTGGTCTGTATCTGAGTGGCGGCCGCGAGATACGCGACCGCCGTGATCAGAGTGACCAGACCGAAGATCCGGTCAGAGGCCATTACTGGATCACTCCCAGTTCTTTGGACATCGCGTTGATGTCGGCAACCAGACCATCAACATAGCCTTGGAAATCGCCACCAACTTTGGTGAAGGGTGCCAGACCATTTGCGGTCATTGCGGCGGCCCATTCGGGGCTGTCGGCAACCATTTGCAATTTGTCAGCCCAGCCGTTGAATGTTTCGTCAGAAACACCTTTTGGCACATAGAGACCACGCCAGTTCACGGCCACAACATCATAGCCTTGCTCTTTGGCGGTAGGGATGTCTTCAAAACCCGGAACACGCTCGTCGGTCAGAACCGCAATGACGCGGATGTCACCGTTGGACAGGAACGAAACAACCTCGGACATGTCGCCGGTCATGGCTTGGGTAAACCCGCCAACCGTTTGCGTGATCGCGTCGGCACCACCATCAACACCGATGTATTTGATCTTGGTGATGTCGGTGAAACCGGCCTCTTTCAAGATCATCAAAGGTTTCAGGTGGTCAAATCCGCCCACGGCAGAACCGCCAGCAAAAGCAACCGAACCCGGATCGGCGATGATCGCATCAATCAGATCATTCAGCGACTGATAAGGGCTGTCTGCGGCAACGGCGATGATGCCGGGATCGGCACCGATGGCACCAACAAAGCGTACTTGATCCGCTGTCATGCCCGCATAGGCGTTTTGCGCCAGACGCGTGGTTGTGGCAGACGAGGCCGCGATGATCAGATTGGCGTCATCCGCGCGTTCTGAAACAACGTGGTTATAGGCAAGACCACCACCGGCACCGGGCATGTTGGTAACCTGAACAGGCTTGTCAACCGCGCCGATATCGAACATGATTTTGCCGATTTGACGGCAGGTGAAATCCCAACCGCCGCCGGGGTTGGCCGGTGCGATACATTCCGCAGCCGAGCTTGCAAAGCTGCCGCCAGTGGCACCAATGGTCAATACAGCGCCGGTCATCAGCGCCTTAATAAAACGATTTGTCATTATGTCCTCCCATTTGACATAGGCGGGAATCCCCGCTCATGGTGATACCAAAGGCGGCAAAGCTGACAGCAACCTGTCACGGATGGCGAAAGGCGGCGGCACATGCGATTTTTACTGATCGAGGATAACGCGCAATTGGCACGCGCCGTCTGCGAGCGCTTTGCGCTTGATGGCCACGCGGTGGATCACGCCAGTGCGCTGGCCGATGCAGCAGCTTATGTCGATACAACCCGGTACGATTTGATTTTGCTGGATATTATGTTGCCAGACGGCGATGGGCGTGATTTTCTGGCGCGCCACAGACGGGCAAAAAACCAGACACCTGTGATCGTTCTGACCGCCCGCTCACAGGTATCTGACCGCATTACTCTGCTTGATTTGGGGGCCGATGATTATGTGACAAAACCCTTTGATTTTGCCGAGCTAGAAGCCCGCTGTCGCGCGGTTTTGCGCCGTCAGGGGGGCACGGCGCAAAACCGGATCGAATTTGCCGGTGTGATTCTCGACCCGCTCGAGGCCACCCTGAGTGCCAACGAGACCCGCCAAAGCCTGCGAAACCGTGAATTGCGGCTGGTGGAAATTTTCTTTGCGGCACCGGGGCAGATATTTTCCAAGAACCACTTGATGGACCGGCTTTTTTCGTTGTCTGACGAAGTGTCTGAAAATGCCATCGAGGTTTACGTGGGCCGTTTGCGCAAAAAGCTGGACAATACCGGCGCACAGATCGAAACCGTGCGCAGTTTGGGGTATCGTCTGGTGGCCAAATCGTGACGATTTTCTTGACCAGTTTCCTGATCCGCGGCTCGATGCAACGGCGGCTGGTGATCCAGCTGTCGTTGATCGCCTTGCTGCTGTCACTGGTGCTGTTTTTGATCGTGCGCGGTGTCGCGGATCGGGCGGCGGCGGACACGCAGGATAACATTTTGGCCGCCTCTGCCACCTCGATCGCCGATGCGCTTTATGCCGAGGGGGGGCAGGTGCGGCTGGAATTGCCCTATTCGGCGCTGTCGATGTTGGGCACCATCAGTGAGGACCGGGTTTTTTACCGCGTCGTGGTGGATGGCGAAACCTTGACCGGCTATGGCGATCTGCCGGTGAATGCCGCGCCGAATGCGGCCAAGCAGGCCGAGTTTTCCACCTTTGAGTATCGCGGCGAACCGGTGCGTGCGGTTGCCGTCACGCGCGGTGTCGGCAGCCAAAGCCAACGTGTTTTGGTGCGTGTCGTGGTGGCCCAAACCCGGCTGGGACTGGCGCAAATATCGTCACGAATTACCCTTTGGGCGGTGGCCATTGGCATTGCGTTTTTCTTTGTTGCCACCGGCCTGTCGCTTTGGGCCGCGCATAATGCATTGGCGCCGCTAAACCGCGTCGCAAGTGCGGTGACCCGTCGTGGCCCCAATGATTTGCGCCCGGTTCAGGCGGAAACCCCCGCCGAGCTTGCCCCGCTGGTGGGCGCGCTGAATTCCTTTATCGCGCGGCTGCGCACCAGCCTGACCCGATCCGAGGATTTCATCGCCGAGGCCGCACACCGCGTGCGCACCCCCTTGGCCACGGTCCGCACCCAAGCCGAGGTTATCCATCGCGGTTTGCATAAATCCAAAAATAAAACCGCCCTGCGGGAAATGATCCGGGCAATTGACGAAAGTTCCCGATCCGCCGGGCAATTGCTGGATCATGCGATGGTGAATTTTCGCGCCGATCAGTTTCAGGCCGTCAACATCGATTTGCGAGCGCTGGCGGCGGAAACCGTGGATCGCCTGTCGCCCACGGCCGAATTGAAAGACATCGTGATTACCACCGATGATCAGGGTGGTGATTTCGCTTTTTCCGGTGATCCGATCCTGTTGCAAAATGCCCTGCGCAACATTCTGGACAATGCGATCAAATATTCGCCCGCCGACAGCGACATCACCGTGTCATTGTTTCATCAGGACGGGTTCCACGTCATCAGTTTTGCCGATCAGGGCCGGGGTTTTGAGGGGGTGAATCTGGATAATCATTTGGCGCGTTTCAAACGCGGCAGCAACGTGGAGGACATCGTTGGCTCGGGGCTGGGTTTGACGATTGTGGACGAGGTCGCGCGCGCCCATTCGGGCCGCGTCAGCATCAAAACCAATAAGGGGGCAGGCGCATGCGTTTCACTTTATTTGCCATTGGCCTAAGTTTATTGGGTTCAAATTTCGGCGGTATTACAGCCAGTTACGCCTTTGAAATCGAGGATCAACGGCTTTATCAGGTCACCAATCCAGAGCAAACCCTGCGGGTGATCTCAACCGCTGACATCGCGGCGTTTGCGCCGTTAATTCAAGGCTTTCAGGTGAGCTATCCCAGAATTTCGGTGGATTACACTGTGGCCAGTAGTGCCGAGGTGATGGCGGCGATCTATGACGAGGGGGCCAGATATGATCTGGTGATCTCGTCGGCGATGGATTTGCAAACCAAACTGGCAAATGACGGGTTCACCCAGAAATACGTTTCCGGCGAAACCGCCCGCTTGCCAAACTGGGCAAAATGGCAGGATCAATTGTTCGCCTTCACCCAGGAACCCGCCGCTTTGGTGATTTCGGATCGCGCCTTTGAGGGGTTGGAAATACCGGCCAACCGTGAACAATTAATCGAATTGCTGCGTGCCAATTCGAATGTTTTTGACGGGCGTATCGGCACCTATGATGTGCGCAGCTCGGGGCTGGGCTATCTGTTTGCCACGCAAGACAGTCGAAATACCGACAGTTTCTGGCGGCTGACCGAGGTCATGGGGCGACTGAATACCCAGCTTTATTGTTGCTCTGGGGCGATGATCGACGATGTTTACCGTGGGCGGTTGGCGCTGGCCTATAATGTGCTTGGCTCTTACGCTGAAAACCGCTTGGCGCGTGAAAAAGGCATTACGATTGTGCCGATGCAGGATTATGTAACCGTAATGATGCGTACAGCCTTGGTGCCCAAAAACGCGGAAAATCCCCAGATTGCGGCCCGGATGATTGACTTTCTGTTGGCCCCTTCAACGCAGGCCATTTTGGCGCAAACCACAGGTTTGCCGCCAATATTCACCACCACTCCCGAGGCTGAAAAGGCACTGCGCCCGATCCGTTTGGGCCCCGGATTGCTGGTGTTTCTGGATCGGCTGAAACGTCAGGCATTTATTCGGAATTGGGAAAATTCGATCCAGCAGAAATAGGTTTTGAAGGCAGCAGCGGCGTGCCATTTTATCGGGTACGGTTGATTGACAGACCGTTTGTTTTGCTGCAAATTGTATCCATTGGGATACAATGCAGAAATTGACTAGAATGCCAAAGCCAGAACAACAGGATATATTGCCCGGAATGGCGCAGGGCGAGGTGGCCTATGCCAAGCTGTTGACCGCCATTCGCGCAGGCCTGTTTCAACCCGGTGACCGGCTGCGCGAAGTGGATATCGCCGCGCGCCTTTCCCTGTCACGCACCCCGATCCGCGAGGCCTTGCGAAAACTGGAGGCCGAGGGCATCGTCGAGCATCGCCCGCGTTTGGGCGCGACTGTGCGCCGCCTGTCCCATACCGAGGTGGTCGAGCTTTACGAAATGCGCATGGTGCTGGAACGCACGGCGGCGCAAATGGCGGCAAAACATGCGGCAAGTGCGGAACTGGACGCGCTTGAAAATCTGAACGAAGCGCTTGCCGCCACGGTGGATGATCCGCAAACCGCCGCCGCGATCAATCAGGATTTTCATCACGGCATCTATCTGGCCACGCGCAACCGGTTTTTGCTGGATGCGGCGCGGGCGCTGAACAATGCATTGATGTTGTTGGGGCCAACCACGCTGGCCGACGCCACCCGGATCAATACCGTTTGCCTGCAACACCAAGACATCATTGACGCGCTGCGTGCGGGCGATGCCACCGCAGCGGGTGAGGCCGCCGAGGCACATTTGCAAACCTCTTTGCGGCATCGTTTAAGGGTGGTTCGATCATGATCGCCATCGTCACCACCTTTATCATTGCCGCGCTGGGTGTTGCCGGGTTTATGGCGCTTTCGCTGCCATTGCCGTGGTTATTGGGGCCGATTAGCGCTTGTTTATTGGCGGCCATCGCGGGCGTACCAATGCAGGGCATCAAATTTTTGAACGACGCCATGCGCACCATTTTGGGGGTGGCCGTGGGGGCGACCTTCACGCCGGTATTGCTGGCGTCAATGATCGGCATGTGGCCCACGCTGTTGCTGATCCCCGTGATGATTTTACTGATCGGCGCGATCGGTGTGCCGTATTTTCAGCGGCTTTGGGGTTATGATTTTCCCACCGCCTATTACGCCACAATGCCCGGTGGTTTGCAGGATATGCTGGTGTTTGGCGAAGAGGCGGGCGGCAATGTGCGCACGCTGTCGCTGATCCATGCGACGCGGGTTTTGGTGATCGTTGTGGCGCTGCCGTTTATTTTGCAGGGAATCTGGGGCGCTGACCTCAGCAATCCGCCGGGGGCACCGGCAACAACAATTGCGCCGCGTGAATTGCTGATCATGCTTGTTGTGGCGCTGGCCGGGTGGCAAATCGCCAAAAAGATAGGCATGTTTGGCGCGTCGATTTTGGGGCCGCTGATTTTGGCCGCAATCGCCGCCCTGAGTGGCCTTTTGACCCACCGCCCCCCCGCCGAGGCAATCTGGGCGGCGCAGTTTTTCATCGGCATGACCGTGGGCATAAAATATGCGGGCATTTCGATGGCTGAAATTCGCCGCGATTTGACCGCTGGCGTCGGGTTTTGCGGCATCCTGATTGTGCTGACGCTGATCGTGACCGAAACCATTTATGCACTGGATTTGGCCCCCCCGATGGAGGCCCTGCTGGCCTTTGCCCCGGGCGGGCAGGCGGAACTGACGGTGCTGGCGCTGATTGTCGGCGCGGACATGGCCTTTGTGATCGCGCATCATGTGTTGCGCATATTCATCGTCATCCTTGGGGCACCGCTGTTTGCTCGGCTGTTCAAACGGATGCTTGCCAAACCTCGGGGTTGATCATGTGGATCGGCGCGCCCGATGCATAGGCGTTGATCTGGTCATAGATATCGCTGAACTGCATTTCCAGTTCATCCTCGGTCACATAACCAATATGGGGCGTGGCCAATACATTGGGGTGCGTGGCAAGGATGTTGTTCTTGTCCAGCATCGGTTCGCTGTCAAACACATCCACGGCGGCGTGCAGGCGGCCTTTGGCGATCTCGGTTTCCAAGATGCCGGGTGCAATCAGACCGGAACGCGAGGTGTTTACCAACAGCGCCCGTGGCATCATCATCGCCAGATCATCCGCCGTGATCAACCCGCGCGTGGCGGGTTTCAGGCGGATATGCAGGCTGACAATATCGCTTTGGCTGAAAAATGCTTCTCGGCTGGGGGCGACATTTACCCCATCCGCTATGGCGCGCGCGCGTCCCGCCCCGGAGGCCCAAAACCAGACATCCATGCCAATGGCGCGGGCGTATTCGGCGACCGCGCCCGCAATACGGCCATAGCCGTAAAGCCCCAATTTGCGCCCCCGCAACGTGCGCCCAACGCCCATTTGCCACGTGCCTGCACGTACTGACGCGGCCTGTTGCGGGATTTGACGAAAACTGGCAAGGATCAACGCCAGCGTCATTTCCGCCGCCGCATAAGACGGGGTGTCACTGTGCATGTTTGAACACAGCAAAACCTTGTTGCGCGTGCAGGCCTGAACATCGACATGCGGGTACACCGAGCGCTGGCTAAGCAGTTTCAGGTTGGGCAAATGATCCAACAGATCGGCACCAATCAGGGTGCGCTCGCGAAACAGCACCAGACAATCGGCATCCTGATGGCGGGCGGCCAGTTTGGCAGCATCGGGTTCGTGTTCTTTGAAAACCGTGACGTCGTGCCCGGCCAGTTTGGCAAACGACGGCAGCGTTGCAAGCGTGTCAAACCAATCGTCCAGAATGTGAATTTTCATCGGCTTTCAATCCTTACTAAAAGCGCAACAGGCGGTGACTGTGATTGCAATACAGCCGCTACTAACCCTGCCAGACGGATTTTGGCACCATCACCTCGCCCCGCGCCAACAGCCGCGCGGTGCGTACCAAGCCTGCCGAATTCAGGGTAATATCTCGATCTTTGAGGGTGAAATCAACCAGCACATCGATATTACCCGACGCATGTTCCAAGGTCACCGTGGTTGGGTTCACGGTTGGCGTGGGGACCAGCCCCGCCGCCACGCTGCCCGGTGTCAACACGCAGGACGCCAGACATTGCGCGCCGGTGACGGCCATGCTTGGGTGCGGCTTCCAGGGCATGAAATACCGCGTGGCCACCGTGCCGCCGTCGCGTGCCGGGGCCAACAGGCCAAATTTTGGCGTGACCGATCTTGTCACATCCCCCATGCCCATCGCCGCGCCGGCCTTTAGGCGGATCGCCTCCATTCGGGTGAAAAAGTCACGGTTTTTTTCCAGCTCAATAACGGTTTCATACCCGGTCAAGCCAAACGCCTCGGCCCGTGCAATGACCATCGGCATGGCGACATCCATGCAGGTGACGGCAATGCCGTCAAAATCATCTGTCAGGTTGCCGGTGGGCAAAAATGCCCCCGTCACACCGCCAACCGTATCCATGAATTGCAAGGCCACGGGGGCGGCGGTTCCCGGCACGCCGTCGATCCGCGCGTCACCGTCATAAATCACCCCTTCATGGGAGGTTTGCACCGTCGCCAGCACCCGGGCGCCGGTATTGGTGGCGCGAATTTTCACTTCGGTTTCGCCCGCCTTGGGGGGTATCAAACCCATCTCGATCGCGGCCGCGCCAACACCGGACAGGATGTTACCGCAGGTCGGTTTGAAATCCACCTGCCCATTCTCGACGCTGACCTGGGCAAAGAAATAATCGACATCGGCCCAGTCGTCGTCAGACAAAGACAGCATCGCCACCTTGGTTGTCACCGCATTGCCGCCGCCGATTCCGTCGATGTTTAATGGATGGCCCGACCCGATGGCGGCCAGTAAAACGCGGGTCAGATCGTCGCGATCTTGCGGCAGGTCGTCGCGATTGAAATAGGGGCCGCGCGAGGTGCCGCCGCGCAGAAAGTGAAAGGGGATCGCTGTTTGGGTCATGTGAAAGGCCATGGCAGATCGAAATATGATTGCAGCAAACCGGGGGGGAAATCACGGTTCAGCAAAGACGCCATCGCGCCGATAAAGGCGATGCCGCCAGCCGTATAAAGTGTCGCAAAAACCACACCAACGCGGGCGCGGTAGATCATGAAAGTGAACAAAAACAACCCCAGCGCAATGATAAATCCAAAAATCGAGGTTAGCAGCAAAAGACCGGCAAACCAGCCCAACGTGGGCCAAAGACCATGCGTCGCCTCGGCGTCTTCGCCATGCCTTTCCCGATCCGCAAAGATCGTGTCGGTTTCCGGTTTCAACATCATGCGAACGATCAAAATCAAGCAGCCGAGCAAACCAACCGAGGCCACAAACAGCGGGAATACCCGGTCACGGCTGTAGTTCGGCAATGAGTAGGCATCGTAAAAAGCAAAGGCGATATAGCCTGTGATGACCAGCAGAAAAATCAGCGGCGCGCGCTTGGAACCGGATTTCACATCGCCCTCGGCCAGAATGTTTTTCGCCTGACGCAGCCCGACAACAACGGAAATCACGGTAATGATTAGCAGCACGATCACGATGGGCGAAAAGATGTAATCCAGCCCCTCGTCAAAACCACGGCGAAACCGCGACCGGGCGATTTGAACCGCTTGGTTGGCATAGTTTTCCGCCGGACCGGACAATACAAAGCCGATCAGAAAGGCAGGCCGCGACCAGTCAAACCGCCGCAGCAGGATGCCCAGAAATCCGATGCCCAACAGGGCCACCAGATCCATCAGGTTCTGGCCCGATTGAAAGGCGGCAAAGCTGATAATCATGAAAAGGAACGGCGCCAGCAGGGCAAACCGGATCGTGGTCAGTTTGGCAATACCGCCTGATGCGGCGATACAAATCAGCGTGCCGACGACATTGGCCAAGGCCAGCAACCAAACGATGGAATAGGTGATGTCCAGATTGTTTTTCAACATCGCGGGACCAACTTCGATCTGGCCGGATCCCAAGAGGGCAATCGCCCCGATAAAAATCGCCATCGAACCTGATCCCGGAATGCCGAACAACAGGGTTGGCACCAAACCGCCGCCCTCTTTGGCGTTGTTGGAACTTTCCGGCCCGATCACGCCGCGCACATCACCGTTGCCAAATTTGGATTTGTCTTTGGATGTTTGCACGGTATGGCCATAGGCGATCCAGTCAACGACCGAGCCGCCAAGCCCCGGTATCACCCCGACAACAACGCCGATGATCGAACAACGCACCGACAGCCAGATATTGGCATACCAGTCCTTCACCCCGTCGATCCAGCCGCCGCCAAGTTGCGCCTTGTTCGATATGGCGCGGTCGTTTCTAAGCAGGGAAATGATTTCGGGGATGGCAAAGATGCCCAGCCCGACAATCACCAGTTTCAGCCCATCGCCCAGATACGGCAGTTCATAGGACGACATGCGAAAATCACCCGACGAGGCGCCCTCGCCAATGGTGCCGATCAACATGCCCAAACCGGCCGCGACGATGCCTTTGATCGCCACACGGCCCGCCAGAATACCCACCATCGACAGCCCGAAAATCGTGATCATCAGCAATTCCGGCGTGCGAAATTCCAGCACAATTGGCCGCGCCACAAGGATGAATATGGTCAGAAAACTTGCGCCCACCAGCCCGCCAAACAAAGACGCGGCAAAGGCTGCTGAAAGCGCCCGCGCCGCTTGGCCCCTTTTGGACATGGGAAAGCCGTCAAGCACGGTCGCCTGCGAGGCAGACGAGCCCGGAATGCCCATCAAAACCGATGCAAATGTATCGGATGTCGGCACCACAGCAACCATGCCGATCATCAAGGCAAGGCCAAGGATCGGGTCCATGCCGAACATGAAAGGCAACAACAGCGACAAACCGGCGATGCCGCCCAGACCGGGGAAAACACCGATGGCCAGCCCCATCAGAACCCCCAATACCAGATAGCCCAAAACAACAGGTTGCAGGATCAATCCCCATGCATCGCCAAGGGCGGGCAGGGCTTCCATGATGATTTCCATGATGTTCTCCCAAACTTCACTTGATAAAACGCCCCGACCCAAAGCGGCAGGGGCGTTCCAAAAGCGAAGTTTAGTTCAGCGAAACACCGTAGCGATCGCTTAACCAGTCCACAACAAAGGCCTTGGCTGTTGCAGGAACCTTGGTGGCACTGTCCAGTGCCCCCTTGGCGCCTGCACCGGTCAACTGTGGGTAAACACCCAAACGAGCGGTGGAGATTTCGGCAAAATCAGCGCGCGCTTTGACGGCTTCAAAGGCGGTGGTATAGGTGGCAATGGCCGCATCCGGCGCGCCCGCTGGCAAGAACACCATTTTCTGGGCGGGAAAACCGGCCACAAAGAAGGCTTTCCATGCATCCCATTTTTCGCCAGATGTTTCACAGCCATCGGTTGCCTCGCACACTTCTTTGAACGAAGGCATGTCGGGGAATGTGGGGTCACGAACGATGTTTCCGGCGTCATCCAAGGCCCCAAAGCTGAACCAAGGGGATGCGGTACCGGCCTCGACCAACGGCATCACGCCCTTCAGGAATGACGAGGATGTTTGATAATCGATGTTGGCTTCGCCGCGTTCAAACATCAGGCGGCCATCACCACGGCCCTTGATGCCAAACACCGGCTCGACCTTCAGGCCCAGCATTTCCCATGCCAGCAATGGCACCAGATCAAGCCGCGTTGCGCCCTGCGAGCCATAGATGAAATCGACGTTCGAAATCATGCTTGCGCCGCCATTTGCCACCTTACTGGCCAGTTCTGGCGGCAAGTAAGCAACACCACCGGTGCCGGAGGCCAAAACAACATTCCAGTCGCCGTATTCATATTTCACCCGTGGATCGCCCAACAAATAAGGGAACTGGGTTGACCCGGATGAGCCGAAAATCAGGGTGCCGTCTTTGTAGGATTGTTCCTGAAAAAAGTTGGCGCCCTTGGTGGAACCGGCCCCGGGCATGAATTTCACCACAACCGTGGGTGCGCCGGGCAGGGCCTCGGACAAAAGCGGTGCGTAAAAATTCGCCCATTTGGCCGAGCCGCCGGTTTCCGAAAACGGGATCACCCATTCAACGGTTTTACCGGCCAGATCGATGCTGTGACCGGCGGCGGTCACGTCGGTGGCAAATGCTGTTGCGGCAATTGCCGCCGCGCCAAAAGCCATATGTTTGGTTAAAGTCATAGTTTCCTCCCAGAAATCAGGCGTTATTCGCCCCAAAATGTCGAATCAGCGCCACAAACATTGTGCGCTTGATAAGGCCAGCATCCTTCGCCAAACTTGCACGAACCTTGCAAACGCTCAGAAAAGGTCCAAGCCCGCCCATGCGCATCGTGATTGTCGAAGATAATGAAAGCCTTGCCAAAGGCATTGCCTATGTGTTGCGCGACGATGGCTATGCGGTGGATTTGTTGCATGACGGGGCGGCGGCGGCGGATTTTTTGAAAAACGACGGGGCGGATCTGGTGGTGCTGGATATCAACCTGCCGGGCCAGAACGGTATTGAAATCTTGCGCCAGATGCGACGACGCAATGACCCGCGCCCCGTGTTGTTATTGACCGCGCGGGGATCGACCGAGGAACGGGTGGCGGGATTGGATGCAGGGGCGGATGATTACCTGATCAAACCGTTTGAAATGGCGGAATTGCTGGCGCGCATTCGCGCCATGGCGCGGCGGCGCGAGGTGCCTGTGGCAAAACCCGTGCAATTGGGCGATTTGCAGTTTGATTTGAACACGCGGGTTCTGATGGGGCCAAACGGTGGATTTGAGTTGCCGCGCCGCGAATTGTCGGTTTTTGCCGTAATGGCCACGGCGCAGGGCCGGACAATTTCCAAGGCGCAATTGTTGGACGCGGTTTACGGTGTGGGTGCGGACATCGACGAAAAAGTGGTCGAGGTATATATTTCACGATTGCGCAAAAGATTGGCACCCTTTGGCCTTGAAATAAAAATGCAGCGCGGTTTGGGGTATAATCTTGTGGTGGCGTCGAAATGACACTTTCGTTGCGGGTTCGCCTGATCCTGATCATTCTTTTACCGCTGCTGTTGATCGCCAGTATTATTGGCGCTTTTGCGCTTTTGGATGCCCAAGAACGTGCAGCGGACCGGTTTGACCGATCCTTGCTGTCGGCGGCCCTGGCGATTTCACGCGATGTGGCGGTATCGGGTGGTGACGCGCTGAGCCCTGAAACCAACGCCCTGTTGACCGACACGTCGGGGGGCAAGGTTTATTACCACGTTTATGCCCCTGACGGCGTCTTTGTCACCGGCTATGCCACGCCGCCGATACCGCCGGGGCGCGTGACATTGGACACCGCCGGGCAATCGTATTTTGACGGGCAATATCAAGGCAGCCGCATGCGGGTACTGCGGTTCATTGCGGCCATGCAAATCGATGGGCTGACGGGGGAATTTACCATCACGGTTTGGCAGAATATCGATCTGCGGGAACAATTTGTACGTGATTTGGCGATGCGCAGTTTTCTGGTGTTGGCGGCACTGGTTTTTGCCGTGGCATTGGTGGTTTGGTTTGGTGTTCGTTACGGGTTGCGCCCGTTGTTTGAACTGGAAATGTCGATTTCGCGGCGCAGTGCGGACGAACTTACCCCGATCCGACGCGCCGTCCCGCAAGAGGCAAAAGGGCTGGTCAGCACGCTGAACCATCTGTTGGAACAGGTCACCGGTTCGATGAAGGCCAAAGACGAGTTTATCTCAAACGCCGCACATCAATTGCGCAATCCGATTGCCGGCGTGGTGGCGATGTCAGAGGCGGTGCAATCGGCAAAATCCTTTGCCGTGATGAAAGAACGCAGCGCCGAATTGGTTGTGGCGGCGCATCAGGCCAGCGATTTGGCGAATAAATTGCTGGCGCTGGAACGCGCCAAAACCACAGGCACCGGCGTCGGATTTGCGCAATTTGCGGCGTCGGGTTTTTTGGCGGAAATTGGCAAAACGCTGGATCAGGCCGCTGCTAAAAAGGGCGTCAAACTTGTCATGGTTCCCCCCGGTCAGGCGCAGATATTTGGCAACAAAATTATGCTGCGCGAGGCGGTGATCAATCTGATCGACAACGCGCTGGTTCATGGCGGGCGGGCATTGACGGAAATCAGGGTTTCTGCCCGCGATATGAAAGACCACATGGAAATTTCCGTTGTGGACAACGGCAAAGGTATTGCGCCCGCCGATTTGCCCCGCGCGGTCGAGCGGTTTTCACAGGTTGAACCCTCCAGTGGCAGCGGCCTTGGGCTGGCGATTGCCAAAGCAACGGCGGAACACCACGGCGGAGAATTGGTTTTGGGCACATCGGGGCGCGGATTGTGCGCGCAGATTAACCTGCCGTTAACACCACTGGCCGTGTGACGGGCACGCGGAAATAGCGGCGATCAATTCAGCATTTGCAGCAAATCACCAAGCTGGAAAGGCGTAAAAATCTTTGCCGGTTTGGTGAAATGCCCCGACCAAAGCCGGGGCATATTGATATTAGTTGACCGGATAGAACGAATTTCCCTCAAGGCTGGCATTGCCGTAGAAATTGACATGAATAAAGGGCTGTTCTTGGCCATTTGGCATCATAACACCCGTGGGCACGGGGCTGGGTAAGGGGCCGGTTGGCGAACCTTTTAAGGGCGGCATGGCCAAATGGATTTCCAACTCATCAGGTTTTGCAACACCAAAGCCGACCTTGAATTCATCGTCACGCGTGCGTTCTGAAACCATGATGTGAACCACCCGTTTGCTGTCGGCCAAGGTGCCGTCAACATAGATGTCCCCAATGCCCCATGCCGTGATATATGAAAATTCTTCGGCCACCAAGGGCGTGCCAATGCCGGTACCACCATGCATCAAAACATTGGTGCCAACACCGCCGAAAAACGGATGATCCGGGCCTTTGGGGATGATTTTATTCATTGTGACGCGAATATTCTGGCCTGTGGGGCTGACAAAGCTGGCCTCCATCGCGACTTCGTCTTGTGATTTCATCCCATCTTTGGCGGTGGCATCGACGACAGACATTTTGAATTCACCGGTGGTCATCTTGATATTGTTAGAAAACATCGATGGGTTTTTGATCGTTGTATAGGTACTGCCGTCTGCTGACGAAAGGCGATTGCCCAGCGGCAAAAGTTCAACATTCAAAGGTGCCGCCGGGGTGCCGAACAGCGCCGGATCCAGGGCGCGTTTGTCAGGAAACTGCCACAGGGCGGTGCCATTTGCGGTGGCAGACATTTTGATCCCGGCCTTGTCGGCGATCGCACCCGTTGCGCCGGTTAAGGTCAGCCCCGCAACCACAAGCGCCAGAAGTTTTGATTGGGTGAATTTGGTATCGTGCAGCATTGTTTTTCTCCGTTATGAATAAATGTTTCCTGGCAAAACGTAACAGCGATTTTGCCACGACGCGGTAAACCCTGAACAAAGCGGCGTGACAGAATTGATAGGTTTTTGTGATTGGGTGAATTTTTGGGAATGGGCCTTCGGAGATTTCGCGCCAGTGACCAGCGCCTTTGGCAGACAAGTGGTACTGGCGTGCAAATGACAAGCACGCTGTATATTCTAAATTGAAAAATGCGATCGCCATGCAGCGTGCCAGCCTTGGGTTGTTCTTCTGGCGGAATAAATGGAGGGGATGGTGGGCGACCCTGGAATCGAACCAGGCGTGCGTCTCCGCGAGGGAGTTACAGTCCCCTGCCACACCTTGCGGCCTGTCGCCCAAACCTCGGGCTAGGTACCAATACCACCGAAGGGCGTCAAGCGGCCTTCGCCCAGAATGAGCATTATTTTGCACCATTTTTGTTTGGGTGCATTGGCTTTTGATCTTGGGGTCTGGTTGATCGTGGCTAACACGCGTAAAAGACGGCTTATTGAAGCGCATTCAGAAAGAATATGAACACCATGGCCACGAAAAAACCAACTTGGGTTGTTGAAAAAGAACGCCAAAAACGCGCGGCGGATGCGCAAACCGTTTGGTTGTTTGGTATTCACGCGGTGCGTGACGCGCTGCTTAATCCGGCACGCGAACTGTTGCATCTGATTGTCACCAAAAATGCCGCAGACCGGCTTGCAGACGAAATCGCCAAAGCGGGCATCACACCGGAAATTTCTGATCCACGCCGATTTTCGGCACCACTTGATCCGGGGTCGGTGCATCAAGGTGCCGCCCTTGAGGTAAAGCCGCTGAAATGGCCCAGTTTGCGGGATATTGCGATTGATGCGGGGTCGCGTGGGCGGTTGTTGTTTCTGGATCGTGTCACAGACCCGCACAATGTCGGGGCAATATTACGTTCAGCCGAAGTGCTGGGTGCGGCGGCGGTGGTGGCGACCCAGCGAAATGCCGCCCCTGAAACCGGCGCGCTGGCAAAAACCGCGTCCGGCGCGTTGGAACGCCAACCCTATGTGCGGATTCGCAATCTGGCGGACGCCATGGAAGAGGTGAAGGCGCTGGGCTATATCGTGCTGGGGCTGGAAGGCGAGACCGAGCAAACACTGGAACAGGTGATTGCCACGACTTTGGCGCGGGGGCCGCGACCCATTGCGCTGGTATTGGGGGCCGAGGGGCCGGGGTTGCGCGATAAAACCAAAGCGACCTGCGATGCCTTGATGCGTATAAACAGCGCCGATGCTTTTGGATCACTGAATGTTTCAAACGCCGCGGCGCTGGCGCTTTATGCGAGCTTGCGCGATACTTCTGCCTGAATATCCGGGGATAGTCACGATCTCTCACAAGGGTTCACGCTTTGGCGATGGGGCTGGTTTGAATGACTGGATCCTGTCAACTTGTGGCCAGCACCCAAAGGGAGAATCCAAATGAACCTGTCGCGACGCAAATTGATAAAACTATCGCTGGCCCTGCCGGTAATGGGCGGGATTACTGGCCCTGCTTTTGCCGCAACACCCAAGTGGTATGCAACCGATGGCGTGGCGATAAACGGCTATGACCCAGTGGCCTATTTCAACGCAAAGGCGCCAATATCGGGCACCGCTGCGCAAGCGAGCGATTATGACGGTGTAACCTGGTATTTTTCCAGCGCTGAAAATAAGGCGGCCTTTATTGCCAACCCGGATGGCTTTGCGCCGCAGTTTGGCGGCTATTGCGCCTATGCGGTTTCCAAAGGCGCGACCGCCACGACCCAACCGGATGCGTGGACGGTTTGGAATGATCGCTTGTATTTGAATTTCAACACAACGGTGCGCGGCATTTGGCGACAGGACATTCCGGGCAATGTGGCCAAAGCCGAAGCAAACTGGCCGGGTGTCTTGGCTTAACAATAACGCAAGATCACAAAAACGCGATATTTCCTTAAAATATCTGAATTTGGGCTTATTTAAAAGCTGTAGACGCTGATTGGAACCAAGTGTCTGGCCTATTGTCCCTCGTTCCAAGAACTGCGCCCGAGGCCACACGCCTTGGGCGTTTTTTTAGCCCGTTCATTACCCGTTGATTAAGTGACCAAAAGGAGTGTGCCTTCGGCCCACGCTGGTTTCTGGCGCTTTGGTGCCAATGGCGGTTCAGCGCTGGCAATCGCACGCCAAGAATAGAGCGTGGCGCGCCGCGCGCCACTCCTTTGGGTCAACTATTGATTTGGAAAATAATCCTCAAGGTCACCATCGCGATAAACATCCGCCGTGCAGCAATGCAAGCCGCCACCAAAGGCATAGGCATCGCGCAGTTCCACCGGGATCACGTTCATACCCAGTTTATCCATTTGCTCGGCCTGATAGACCTCGGATTTTTCCACACAGACGGTTTTTGGATCCAGCACCAGCACATTCATCGACAGCCAGGTCGAGGAATAACACAGGGCAGGTGGCGCATTATGGGCCGGTTGTGCTGCGTCTACAATTTCCCAGCCATTGTCGTTGAACATTTTGCGCTGCTCATCCGGCAGGCGGCGTTGCGGGTTGTTCAGGATCAGCCCCGGCCGTAACGGCGTAAAGGTGGCGTCGATGTGGATCGGATAGGGATCGCCCGGAAAATTCACCGCATGGACGCGATGATCGGGGAAATGGCGGCGCAGCCATTCGATGCCTTTCAGGTTGGTGGTAAACCCGTGTTGCACCACCAGATCGCGGCCAAAGCGCAAAACATCGGCGGCGTCAAACAAGGGTTCTTCTTCGGTGGTGACAAAGAATTTTGCCGCCGCCCATTGCAGGCGCTTTTCCACGCCAATTTTTTCAGACAGATAATCAGGGTGATAATCGGCATCGGTCAGTCGCGGTTTTGGGGCGGCTTCATGGCGAAAATTTTCATCCTCAGCCCAGTATTGCTGCATCAACGGGCGATAACACAGGTATTCAAACCAGCGACAGCGATAGGACATCGTCGCCTCTAATATTTCATGACCCACCGTCAGCAAAACATCGCGTGGCGGCATACAGCCAAACTGGCTGTCGGTATGAAAATCGGGGGTTGTGGCGGGCAGGGAAAAATCCGTCGGCGTGGGGCGATCCACCCGCAGACCACGTTTTGCCAGCATATCGGCGAAATTATCCAACAGCTCATTGGCGCGGTCGATGGTTTCTTGCGGGCGGCGGCCCCACTGGCCACGCATGTCAGAATCTTCGGGCACTTTGGCATCCAACGCCGGTTCTTCGGGCGGGATATGACAATCATCCGCACGGCCCACGATCACATGACGCAGCGTGTCCCATTCATTCCAGCTTTTGACTTCGGTTTTATCGGGGGACCATGCCATGAGGTTTTCCTTGAATTTGATGCCGGGCGCACAAAAGGCCAGAAGGGCCGCAGGCGCAAGTTATTTTTGCCGCGTGGCCTTTTCGGCAATGCCCGACTGGTCTTGCCGTGCGGCCAAAACCGCCAAAACATCCGCCAGCGCGACATTGCGCGAGGCCAGCATCACCAACAGATGATACAGCACATCTGCTGCCTCATTGGTCAGCGCGTCGCGGTCGCCTTTGACGGTTTCGATGATCGCCTCGATCGCTTCTTCACCAAATTTTTCGGCGCATTTCTCTGGCCCGCTGGCCAGCAATTTCGCCGTCCAACTTTCATCAGGATTGGCCGATTTACGGGCGCTGATGGTGGCGGCAAGGTCGTCTAAAATATTCATGTCATCCTCATCGGTATGCCAGCAGCGGCCATATGGGCCTTGGCCTCGGCAATGGTATAGTCGCCAAAGTGGAAAATTGACGCCGCCAGTACAGCGGATGCACCGCCCTTGGTCACACCCTCAACAAGGTGATCAAGATGGCCAACCCCGCCCGAGGCGATGACCGGCACTGACACCGCATCACAAATGGCGCGGGTCAGGGGCAGGTTGAACCCCGCCTTGGTGCCGTCGCGGTCCATCGATGTCAGCAGGATTTCACCGGCCCCTTTGGACACAACCAATTGCGCAAATTCAACCGCATCGATGCCGGTGGCTTTGCGCCCGCCATGGGTGAATATTTCCCATTTGCCCGGAGATACGGTTTTGGCATCAATGGCCACCACCGTGCATTGGCTGCCAAATCGATTGGCGCTGTCGGTGACCACATCGGGGTTGGCCACAGCGGCCGAATTGAACGAGACCTTGTCAGCCCCCGCCAGCAGCAGATTGCGCACATCGTCCGCCGTGCGCACCCCGCCACCAATGGTCAGCGGCATAAAACATTGTTCCGCCGTGCGCCGCGCCAGATCAAACATCGTGCCACGATTTTCATGGGTGGCGTTGATGTCCAGAAAACACAGCTCATCCGCGCCCGCCGCATCATAGGCACGCGCTGCATCCACCGGATCCCCCGCATCGCGTAGGCCGACAAAGTTCACGCCCTTGACGACGCGGCCGTCTTTGACATCCAGACAGGGGATAATGCGGGTTTTCAGCATGATTTAGGCGACCTTGAAACTGTTGCGCCCGTCTTAACGCGTTGAGCAATCCCCCGCAATCGTTTGCGGCTGTGGAACCCGGCTAGCGCTTGAGCGCGGCCAGGGCCGTGGCCAAATCAATCGCCCCGTCATAAAGCGCGCGCCCCGAAATGGCGCCGTTTAAATCGGCCCCGCAATCGCGCAGCGCGACCAGATCGGCCATGGACGACACGCCGCCCGAAGCAATGACAGGGATGGAAACGGCGTGGGCCAATGCGGCGGTGGCGTTAATATTTGGCCCCTGCATGGCACCATCGCGGTTGATGTCGGTATAAATGATCGCCGCCACGCCCGCGTCTTCAAAACTGCGGGCCAGATCGGTGACCATGATGTCGGTTTCTTCGGCCCAGCCACGGGTGGCAACGCGGCCATTGCGGGCGTCCAGCCCGACAGCCACCTGGCCCGGAAAGGCGCGCGCCGCCTGCCGCACCAAATCGGGGTTTTCCACGGCGACAGTGCCAAGGATCACACGCGCCAGACCTTTGCTTAACCAGCCTTCAATCGTGGCCATATCACGGATGCCGCCACCCAGTTGGGCCGGCACCGAACAGGCCGCCAAAATCGCCTCGACCGGGGCGGCATTCACGGGCGTGCCGGCAAAAGCGCCGTTCAAATCCACCAGATGCAACCATTCGCATCCCGCATCCTGAAACGCTTTGGCCTGTGCCGCCGGATCATCGTTGAACACGGTCGCCTGATCCATTTCGCCCTTGTACAGGCGCACACAGTTGCCGTCTTTCAAGTCAATTGCCGGATAGAGGATCATGCTGGGTCTTTCGCGTTTGGTCATTTCCACAGGCTTTTGCGGTGCCGGTAACAAAATGTAAAGTGTGACAGGGTATCGCTGGGTAATCCTTGAAAGAATCACCCGATTGCCACAACATTCCCGTGAAATGGGAGGAAATTTCATGAAAACACTAATTCTGGCCGCCGCGGTGACGGCACTATCGATACTGCCTGCCTTTGCTGATGATCCAATTGCGGGCAAATGGCGCACAGCCAAAGACGACAATGGTAATTCTGGCATTATTCAGGTCACCCATTGCGGCGATACGATTTGCGGCACGCTGATCGAATCGTTTGATGCAAATGGTGCATCGGTGCCATCGCCCAATATTGGCAAGAAAATCATCTGGAACATGGTTGGCAAGGGCAATGGCGCTTATGGTGGCGGCAAGGTTTGGTCGCCGGACCGCGACAAAGTTTACAGCTCAAAAATGCAAATGACCGGTAATAAACTTGCCGTCAAAGGCTGTGTATTTGGCATTTGTCGCGATGGCGGCAACTGGACCCGCGCCAACTAGAACCAATAAACTGAAAACCCCGCATTTATCTGGCTATGCGGGGTTTTTAGGTAAAGCTGGCTGTTTGGCTTTTTTGGCCGCCGCTGGCAATTTTTTGTGCAAAACCTCGGTGGTTGCACCCAAAGCATCGGCCAGCGCCTTGAAACGTGCCTGGGCAATTTCACCAAATAAATCCACAAATTTCGGATCAATGGTTAACGTCAGCACCTTTTTTTGCGGCCGCCATTTCAGCCGTGCCAGTGTTTCCGGTGCCGCCCCCGCCAGCATCGAGCCAAACCGCATGGCGCGACCCAGAATAATCGCCTGTTTGAGTTCCTGTTCGCTCAACATTTCGACCATTGGCTGAAACTGCCCGGTGCGGTTGTTCTTGTATCGATGCAGCAGCGCGAAACCCAAAGCGATACGTTCGTGATGTTTCAGACCACCCAAATTGGCGCGGGTGACGTTTTCAAAACACACCTCGGCGCGGTAATCCGGGTGCGCCCGCCAGGACACATCATGCAACAGACAGGCCGCCATTACGATGCGGCGACGCTGGTCTGTCATCTTGCCAAACAACGGCGTGATGAAATTGAACAGCTTTTTGCCAAACCCGGGCTGGCGGGCATATTTGCGTTCATCAAAACGGCACGCCTCGATCAGCGGATCGCGTTCCCTGAGTTTTTTGGGCATCTGTTCGTAAAGCATGCCTTCGCGGATGCCATAGCTGGAAATACTGATTTTCTTGGGGCCAAAAACCGCCAGTAATTGCTGTAAAACAAGGGCCGCAGTGGGCACCAAGGCCATCCGTTCCGCACTGGTGCCGGTGGTTTGGCGCACCTGTTCCATGTCGTTTTCACTGATAAAACGCACGGTTTTACTGACTGAATTGGGCGTCATTTCATATTCATGCAACACATGTAAGGGATAGCCGCGCCGCTCCATATCGACCCGCGCGATGGCCCGCCACGAGCCGCCCACCAAATATAGCCGCGCCTGTTTGGTGCCGATTTCGCGGGCAAGCCCCTGAACAACCGATCTGATATGCGCCTTAAGCCCCTTTTTGCCGCCCGGAATGCCGGTCAGCTTCAATGGCCCAAGCGGTGATGTGATGCGTGCGCCCACTTTGCCGTTGCCCACCAATGCCAATTCCATCGACGAGCCGCCAATGTCACAAACCAGACCTTCTGCCTCGGGCCAGCCCAACAGAACACCTTGGGCGGATAGTCGCGCCTCTTCTTTGCCATCGATCGTCCAGATTTTCAGGCCGGTCTGGGCCTTGACCTCGCTGATGAAATCGGGGCCGTCGCTTGCCTCGCGCACGGCGGCGGTGGCAATGGCGGTCAGGGGCGTGGCCTCCATGGATTCCGCCAGCAAAACGAACCGCTTTATGGCGGCCAGCGCACGCTTGCGGCCGCTGGGGTTCAACTGACCCGTGCGCGCCATATCGGCCCCCAAGCCGCAGAGGATTTTTTCGTTAAAGAAATAGGCAGGCGAGCGTGCCGCCCCGTCAAAAACCACCAAACGAACAGAGTTTGACCCAACATCCACCACCCCGACGCGGCTTAATGCGCGGGCAGAGGGATCATCAAACAACGGGCGACCAAAGGGTCCCCAATCCTCGACGGTACTGTCGGTAATGCCGTCCATTTTGTGCCCCTTTGGCGGTGTGTTTACAGTTTGCCGGTTGCCCGGTCTGTCGTCAATCTTTGGAATGGGCAAGTTTTGGTACATCGGACGCCCCCGCAGATCCCCGCCCGGAAAGCGAGGGGTTCTCCATGAAAAACCGATGACAGTTAAATTGTTGTGTATCGGTGAAGTCGGAATGGCGTTCAAATTTTCCCATCGCGTCCATAACCCAGCTTTGCGCCTGATCCGCCAGATTGGCGGCCATGATCTGGCTGACGATCTGGGCCTTCACCGTGGCGTTTTTGATTTCAACCAGCGTTTCTACCCGCCGCGACAGATTGCGCCCCATCCAGTCCGCCGAGGAGATGTAAACCTTTGATTTTTTTGACGGCAGCCCACCGCCGTTGGCAAAGCATACCAGCCGTGAATGTTCCAAAAATCGACCAACGATGGATTTCACCCGGATATTTTCCGACAAGCCCTGAATGCCGGGGCGCAAGCCACAAATGCCGCGCACCACCAGTTCGATTTTCACGCCTGCCTGTGATGCGGCATAAAGTGCGTCGATAATATTCGGCTCGATCAAGGAATTCAGCTTGGCCCAGATTTCCGCGGGCTTGCCAGCGCACGCATTATCGATTTCGGCCTGAATGTTTTGCAACAGCGTTGATTTCAGATTTACCGGCGAAATGGCCAAATTTTCCATCCCCTCAAGCGGCGCATAGCCGCCAATATAATTAAACACTTTGGTGGCATCCCGCCCCATGGCCGGATCGCAAGTGAACAGGCTGACATCGGTGTAAAATTTGGCGGTAATCGGGTGATAATTGCCGGTGCCAAAATGCGTGTAAGTCACCAGTTTTTTGCCCTCGCGCCGCACCACGGTGGAAATTTTGGCGTGGGTTTTATAGTTTAAAAACCCATAAACCACATGGGCGCCGGAGCGTTCCAGACGGCGCGATTGACGAATATTCGCGGCCTCGTCAAACCGCGCCTTAAGTTCAACCAGCGCGGTCACGGATTTTCCGGCCTCGGCGGCATCACACAGGGCGGTAACAATCGGGCTTTCGCTTGAGGTGCGATACAAGGTCTGTTTGATTGCCACAACGTTGGGGTCACGCGCGGCCTGATCCAGAAACCGCACGACCATGTCAAAGGTTTCATAGGGATGGTGCAGCAACATGTCTTTTTGGCGGATCGCCGAGAACATATCGCCGTCGTGGTCTTGCACCCGCTCTGGCACGCGCGGGGTGAATTGCGGCCACAACAGATCGCTGCGATCATCAATCACCAGTTCCGCCAGATCAGCCAGACCAAGCAGCCCGTCTGTTTCAACAACTTCGTCTTCGGTCACATGAAGATTGTCGATGACCACACGGCGCAGATCGCTTGGCGCGCCGGCCGAAATTTTTAACCGAATGACTTCGCCGCGCCGCCGCCGTTTTAGCGCGGTTTCAAATTCACGGACCAGATCCTCGGCCTCTTCCTCAACCTCCAGATCACTATCGCGCAGCACCAGAAAGGCGCAATGCGCCCGTACTTCATAACCGGCAAACAGGGCGGGTACGCTGAGTAACAACAATTCCTCAAGCGGCAAAAAACGGATTTCTTCACCGGCATCGGGCAGTCGGACAAAACGATCAATTTGGTTGGGCACGGGCAAAAGCGCCTGCAAAATCCGACCGTCTGCAATCCGGCGCAGCTTTAGCGCCAAGGAAAATCCGCCGTTTTGCAGGAATGGAAACGGGTGCGCAGGATCGATGGCCAGCGGCGATACGATGGGAAAAACCTGCTTGATAAAAAAATCACGCAGCCATTCAATATCGGCATTTGTAAGATTTTTCTGATCCAGAATTTTGATGCCAGCGGTGGCCAAAAGCCCCTGTAATTCTTCGCGGACCTCTTGTTGGCTGGACAGCAATTTGCGCGCATTCACGTTGATTTTCACCAATTGTTCCGCAGGTGTCATGCCATCCGCGGCGGGGTTGGTGTTTCCGGCCCGCGCCAGTTCGCGCAAACCCGCCACACGAACCGTGTAAAATTCATCCAGATTGCTGGCCGAAATTGATAAAAACCGAACCCGTTCCAGCAAGGGAACGCGCGGATTTTTCGCCTCTTCCAGCACCCGCCAGTTAAACGACAGCCAGCTTAATTCGCGGTTCATGAACCGTTTGGAGCCGGCAAAATCCTCGGGATCCAAAACCGCAGGCGCAGGCGTCGGGGTTTCCAAAAAATTGGCGGCGGCTAACACAGAGGGGGCGGCGATGTTCACGGAAAATCTCTCGATATTTAGGGTTCAGGCAATTATTGCGCTTCCGGGTTGTGCTTGTCCAGAACTTCGCTGGCCAAATCGATGGACAGTTTGCGTTTCTGCGCCATTGCAAGACGATCCAGATCATCCACCACGTCGCGCACCGCCGACAAGGACCGGGTCATTCGCCTGAGCATATAGGCCAGCAATCTGGGCGTGGCGACCAGTTGGTGATCGTCAAAATGTTTCATCAAAACCGCTTGCAGCAGGGCCTCGTCCGGGGCCAAAAGCGCGGCCTGCGGCGTGGCAATCATGCGACTGTTCAGATCGGCCAGTTTCAGGCCCCACTGGCCGGGCGGTGTTTTGGCGGTGACCATCAGATAACCGCCCGAGGCCAAGACCAGATTATGCAAATGAAACAGGCCGGTTTCGGCGGCGATTTCAAGCGGTTGATCGGCATCCTCAACCACAATTGACGCGCCCTCAAGCTCGTCCATCATTAACAAGGGCACCTCGGTTGCCGAAACGATGCGCGCCCCAACCTCATCCGCCCAAATTTGCGCCAAATGAGTTTTTCCCGAGCCCGCCGCGCCGGTCAATATCACCTTGTGTTCCGGCCAGTTGCGCCAGTTTTCAAGCACCGCCAGCGCGTGTTGATTGGACGGCGAGATGAAAAAATCCGCACGCCCCAATGCCTGCCGAACCGGCAAATCAAAGATCAATTGCTCAGCCATGGGATCAGTTCTGGCCATCATGCCCGGGGCCTTTGTACAGCAGGCCGGATTTATATTGCGCAATCGCAAAGCGGGTGATCACCCCCAACGAGGCCGCCAAGGGTACGGCGACCAACAGGCCGACAAATCCGAATAACAGGCCAAAAACAGACAGGGAAAACAACAACCAAACAGGGTGCAATCCAACACTTTCCCCGACCAGTTTTGGCGTCAGAATATTGCCCTCAACAAACTGGCCGATCACAAAAATCACCACGATGATGCCGATCATCACCCAATTGCCCCAAAATTGAAACAAGGCCAAGCCGATCGCCAAGACACCGCCAAAAACCGCGCCAATATAGGGAATGAACGAAATCAACCCCGCGACAAAACCGACAACCAGACCAAATTGCAGCCCCGCCAACATCAGCGCGGCCGCATAATAGGCCCCCTGAATGGCGCAAACGGTGCCTTGGCCGCGGATAAATGACGACAGGGTTTTGTCAATCTCGCGGGCCAGTTGTCGGATCACATCACGATGTTCACGCGGTAAAAGTTCGTCAACTTTGGCGACCATATTATCCCAATCAAGCAACAGATAAAACGCGACAACGGGAACAATAACCACCAATACCAATATGTTAAGCAACGAAAGCGCAGAAGTGAGCAACCCGTTCAACAAGGCACCGCCCTTGGCGCGAATGGTTTCACCCAGCGATTGCAGCGATTGGCGCAGGGTGCTTTCTGAATCCATCAGGGATGGAAATTTTTCGGTCAAAACCTGTTGCAAATCATTGAAGGCCTGGGGGGCGAAATTCACCAAAGCAATGGATTGCCGGATCAATGTCGGCACCACCAACAGCGCCATGACAAAAAACACCAATATAGCCAACAGCGTGATCAACACCGTTGCAAATGCGCGCGACAGGCCCAGCCGTTGCAACCGATCCGCAATGGGATCAAGGAAATAGGCAATCGCCCCGCCCAATATGAATGGCAGGATCACATCACCCAGCAGCCACAGCACGGCCAAGATTACTGCGGCGGTGATGCCCCAGTATTTTGCTTGTTGTTGAACGGGCAGGCCCATGATGTTCCTCGTTTAATTCCGTGCCGATTGTCGCTGATGTGCCCAATTGGTGCAAGTCCAAAGCCCGCCCGAAAATAAGCCTGTTGTGAGTGCTTTGCCTTGTCTCAGATCGCCCCTTGCCATAGAGATTGCCCAAAGCAACGCCACATGGGGCCAATTTATGCGACTAAGCCGTTATTTCCTGCCAGTTTTGAAAGAAAATCCAGCCGACGCCCAGATCGTCAGCCATCGTTTGATGTTGCGGGCGGGGATGATCAAACAGGCCAGCGCCGGGATTTACAGCTGGCTGCCGCTGGGGTTGAAAGTGCTGCGCAATATTGAACGCATCGTTCATGAAGAACAGGCCAAGGCCGGGCATATTCCGGTTTTGATGCCGACGGTTCAATCGGCTGATTTATGGCGCGAAAGCGGTCGGTATGATGACTATGGCGAAGAAATGCTGCGGATATCCGACCGCCATGGCCATGACATGCTGTATGGGCCGACCAACGAAGAGCAAATCACCGATATTTTCCGCGCGCATGTGCATTCCTACAAGGATTTGCCGCTGACACTCTATCAAATTCAGTGGAAATTCCGCGACGAGCGCCGCCCTCGGTTCGGGGTGATGCGCGGGCGTGAATTTTTGATGAAAGACGGCTATAATTTTGACATCGATTACGACAGCGCGATGCATGCTTATAACCGCCACATGGTCAGTTATTTGCGCACCTATGAACGTATGGGCCTGAAGGCCATTCCGATGCGGGCGGATTCAGGCCCCATTGGCGGCGAAGACACCCATGAATTTTTGGTGCTGGCGGATACGGGCGAAAGCGAAGTTTTCTATGACAGCGCGATTTTGGATTTAACTTTCGGCGACCGTGTGGTGGATTTTGACGATGTCGCCGCTTGTGCCGATGTGGTTACCGAGTGGACAACGCCCTATGCGCGCACCGATGAAACCCACGATGAGGCGCTTTATAACGCCATTCCCGAAGCGCGGCGCAAATCATCGCGCGGCATTGAAGTCGGGCAAATCTTCTATTTTGGCACCAAATATTCCGAAACAATGAACGCCACTGTTGTTGACGGCGATCAAAGTCAGGTGCCCGTGCATATGGGCAGCCACGGCATTGGGGTGTCGCGCCTGTTGGGGGCCATCATTGAGGCCAGCCATGACGACAACGGCATCATTTGGCCCGAAGGTGTCACGCCGTTTCATTGCGGCATTGTTAATTTGCGCCAAGGTGACGAGGCCACGGACGGGGCATGCAGCGAGCTGTATGCGGCGCTGAGCGGTGCCGGTCTTGAGCCGCTGTATGATGATCGAAATGAGCGGGCAGGCGCCAAGTTTGCAACAATGGATTTGATCGGATTGCCTTGGCGTATTACCGTTGGTCCACGCGGTTTAAAAAACGGTGTGGTTGAATTGACATCGCGGCGCACGGGTGAAAGCCGCGAATTGAGCATCGCCGATACCGTTGCAGAAGTGGTGAAAATCTACGAGAACCACTGATCCTGTGGCACGGTTTCTGTGGCACGGTGGTTTTCTAAGAATTGAGAGGCTTCGCCTCGCCGGTCAGTTTGCGGCACCGCTTTTCAGCGGCGACGCGTGGGCGTTCGGGGTGATGTTGGCGCAGAAAAAAAGGGGCAGGGAAGGTGATCGTTCGAATGCTGACGTTGTGCGGGGGTGTGCTTGGGGCGGCGGGTCTGTCGCAATTCCCTGAATTCACCCAGCGTTTGGCCGGTGCGGTTGACGAGCTGTCAATCATCGTGGCCGATTTTGACCGTTCTGCCGTTGGGGCCGGGCTGACGCGGCAAGAGGCATTGGAAACGCTCACTGGCACCGAATTTTTGATCAATCGCCGCGCCGATATGACCCGGACGTTTTCACGCCATGAAAAATTGACCGCCGATTTGACCGTTCTAAGCGATGCGGGCCCGTTCACGCGATTGCTGAACCTGCCAAGGATTTCGGACGGCGACGTGGCCGTCGCGGCCTTTGGCGATTTTAAGGCGGCTTTGCCTTTGACGGTTGAAGGTGCTGGTTTTGCCACCATCGGTTTTGTCGGCAGTTGGCTTTTCTTCGGGGGGCTTTTTGCCGGGCTGGCGCGGCTTTTGCGTCGCAACCGAAAACAAAAAACTGTTTCCGCCAAAACCCGTGAATTTCCCGATGTACGACACTAGTGCAAAAATAAAGGTCCAGGCATTCTTATGATAAAATCTCCCCCCCCGTTTTCCCGATTTGAATGGATGATCGCCTGGCGTTATTTGCGGGCGCGGCGTTCTGAGGGCGGCATTTCGGTGATGACCTGGATCAGCCTGATCGGCATCGCACTGGCGGTTTTTGCGCTGATTGCCACCCTGGCGGTGCGCTCAGGTTTTCGCAGCGAATTTGTCGATACCATCTTGGGTGCCAATGCCCATGTGGCGGTATTTACCGCCGTTCGGGTGGATGAAAACGGTAAAACAACGCGAATGATTGCAGATTATGATGCCATGGCGGATCGTGTGCGCAAGGTGCCAGGTGTCAGCCGCGTGGCACCAATCTTGAAGGGGGAAGTGCTGGCAAGTTTGCGGGGGCGCAGTGCCGGTGTTCAGGTTTACGGCATGTCGCCTGCGGATTTGCAAAGCCTGCCGGGCATGGTGAACAGTGACACGGCGCTTGGGGACATTGCGCGTTATGCCGAAGGGTTGGCCATCGGTTCAGGCGTTGCCCGTCAACTTGGGGCCAGTATCGGGGATCGCATCAAAATTTTGTCGCCCGATGGGGTGAAAACCGCATTCGGCACCAGCCCGCGGGTGAAAACCTATGAAATCACTTATATATTTTCGCTGGGTCGCTATGACATTGACCGCGTGCGCGTGTATATGCCCCTGGCCGAGGCGCAGAGTTTTTTCAACGCAGAGGGGCGCGTAGAAGAACTGGAAGTCATGGTGGACCGGCCCGAACTGATCGAAAGCTATGAGCTGCCAATTTTGCGCGCCGCCGGAAATGGCGCGATATTATGGACATGGAAAGACAGTTCCGGGTCGTTCCTGCGCGCGCTGGAGGTCGAGGATAACGTGATGTTTGTGATCCTGTCGATCCTTGTGCTGATCGCCACGATGAATATTGTTTCAGGGCTGATCATGCTGGTGAAAAACAAAGGCCGTGATATCGGCATCCTGCGCACCATTGGGTTGTCAGAGCGATCAATCTTGCGGATATTTTTCATTTGCGGTGCCTCGGTCGGCGTGGTCGGCACGCTTGTGGGCGCCATATTAGGCAGCATCTTTGCGCTTTATATCGATCCGATTTTCGGCTTGGTAAATTCAATCGGTGAGGGCGGTATTTGGGATGCCTCGATCCGTGGACTTTACCGGTTACCTGCCAAACTGGAACTGGCAGACGTGATCACCGCCGTCAGCCTGTCGTTGGGTTTGTCTTTTGTTGTGACCATATTTCCAGCGCGGCGCGCGGCGCGGATGAACCCTGTTGAGGCGCTGCGATATGAGTGAACCTGTGTTGATCCTAAAGGACATTTCCAAAGCCTATAATAAGGGCCAGTCGGGCGAAATTACCGTGCTGAACGGTGCCTCGGTGACGATTGCAAAAGGCGAATTGGTAGCGCTTGTGGCCCCGTCGGGGGCGGGGAAATCTACGCTTTTGCACATTGCCGGATTGCTGGATACGCCAGATCAGGGCAGCGTCAGTATCCATGGTCAGGATTATTCTGGCAAAACCGACAGCAAGCGCACGGCAGCGCGGCGGCAGGATGTCGGTTTTATTTACCAGTTTCATCATTTATTGGCGGAATTTTCAGCGCTCGAAAACATCGTGTTGCCGCAGTTGGTCAATGGTGTGGATCAACAGGCGGCGCAAGATCATGCACGACAATTGCTGGATACTGTCGGCCTTTCGGCACGCGAAAATCACCGGCCCGCAGAAATGTCAGGCGGTGAACAGCAACGGGTGGCTTTTTGTCGGGCCCTGGCCAATAATCCTGCGGTGTTGTTGGCGGATGAACCCACCGGCAACCTTGATCCGGCGACGTCGGATCAGGTTTTTGAGGCGCTGATGACGCTGGTTCGCGGCACCGGCATGTCGGCGTTGATCGCCACGCATAACCCTGACTTGGCGGCGCGAATGGATCGCATCGTGCATCTGAAAGACGGCGCGCTCATCTAGGCCATGCTCTGGCATTCGCCGTTGGATATTGCGGCGACAATTGGTATGCACGTACGATCACATCGTCTAAGGAAACCCAATGGAAATCAGTTTAGCCAGTATTTTTGACCAGTCCCGCGCGGCGCTTATCGCCCATGGTGCGGCCCCTTGGGTGGCCGATACGGTGGCGGCAGCGGTGCGCCGGGCAGAGGCCACGGACAACAAAATTTGCGGTCTGTATTATCTGGAAAGCTATTGCCAACAGTTGCTTACCGGACGGGTGAAGGGTACGGTTGAGCCGGTTGTTTCCACGCCACGCGATAGCGTGGTAAAGGTTGATGCCGGTTTTGGTTTTGCCCAGGCGGCCTTTGCCCGTGGTTTACCACAAGCAATTGAAATAGCGCGTAAAAACGGTATCTGTCTGATGGCGGTGGCGCATGCGCATACCTGCACCAGTTTGGGCTTTTTCACCGAACAAATCGCCCGCGCCGGGGTGATTGGGATCGGTGTGACCAATGCGTCGTCAATTGTCTCGGCGCCCGGTGGCAAGGATCGGATTTTGGGCACAAACCCCATGTCATTTGCGGTGCCTGATGGCACGGGCGGCGTGGCGATGAAATTTGATTTTTCCACTTCTGCTGTGGCGCTGGGCAAAATCACCATGGCCAAGGCCGCCGGACAAAAAATCCCGCTGGGCTGGGCGGTCGACAAAGACGGCAACCCAACGGATGATCCGGCCGCCGCGATTGCGGGCGCATTGGTTTCGGCTGGCGGCTACAAAGGCTGGGGCCTGGGCTTGATGGTCGAGGTTTTGGCGGCGGGGCTGACTGGCTCGGTCAACTCGCTTGATGTGTCGGGGCTAAAGCTGCCAAATGGTCAACCGCATGATTTGGGGCAAACCTATATACTGATTGATCCTGGTTTTCAGGCGTCTTTTCAGGATCGGTTGCGCCGTGTTTTTGATGCAGTGGCGGCTGATGAAGGCGCACGTATTCCGGGGGCGGCGGCTGTTGAAATCGACCCTGTGCAAGTTGACGAGGCCATGGTTGCGAAATTGGCCGGTCTTGCGGGCGCTTAACCGCGCTGGGTCAGGAATACCCCCAAGGCCATCACCACTATTCCGCTGGCGCGGGTCCATGTCAGCGGGTCAACCTTGGCGCCCATCAGGCCAAAATGATCGATCGCGGCGGCGGAAATCATCTGGCCAAGCAACACGACAAAAACCGCGTTCCCGATTCCGAATTTTGGCGCAATACTGGTGATCGCCAAGACGTAAAACGCGATCAAAAGCCCGGCGAAAAACAGCGCAAAAGGCGGGCCTTGCCACAGGGATTTTGCGGGAACACCGGTCAGGAACATCGTCAAAAGCGCAGTCAACAATGCCACCGCGAACAAGATGCTGGCCGCCGCCGCAGGGCTTGCCAGCCGTTGTCCCAATCCTGCATTCATCGTCGCCATGATCGGCACCGCGACACCCGCCGCCAACATGACGGCGGCATATCTGGCTGTGGAGGCGGTCAGGTCCACTAAACGTCCAACTCTACCACAAACCGGGCGTTTTCCTGAATGTATTCAAACCGTTTTTCGGGTTTTTTGCCCATTAAACGTTCCACCAAATCGCCGGTTTCACCGGGTTCATCTTCATCAATCGTGACGCGGATTAACTTGCGGGTCAGCGGGTTCATGGTCGTATCTTTCAGGTCCTTGGCGTCCATTTCACCCAAGCCCTTAAAGCGCGACACGTCGATTTTGCCTTTGCCACCCAGACCTTTTTCAAGGTGGGCGTTTTTTTCGATTTCGTCCAAACAATAGACGCGCTTGGCGCCCTGCGTCAGTCGAAACAGCGGCGGACAGGCCAGATACAGGTGCCCGGCATCGATCATCGGCCGCATTTGGGTAAAGAAGAACGTCATCAACAAAGCCGCGATATGCGCCCCGTCAACATCGGCGTCGGTCATGATAATGATTTTGTCATAGCGCAGGTCATCAACGTTGAATTTCGCGCCCAAACCAACACCAAGTGCTTGACACAGATCGTTAATTTCGGCGTTTTGCCCCATCTTGGAACTGGCCGCCCCCAGAACGTTGAGGATTTTACCGCGCAACGGCAACAGGGCTTGGGTCTTGCGGTTCCGTGCCATTTTGGCCGATCCACCCGCACTGTCGCCTTCGACGATGAACAGCTCTGTGCCCTCGCGATTTGAATTTGAACAATCGGTTAATTTGCCCGGCAAGCGCAGCTTTTTGGTGGCCGATTTGCGGGCGGTTTCTTTTTCCATCCGGCGGCGCAGGCGTTCCTCGCTGCGTAGCACCAGAAAATCCAGAATTGCACCGGCGGATTTTGTATCTGCCGCCAACCAGTTGTCAAAATGGTCGCGGACCGAATTTTCAACCAATCTCTGCGCCTCGACTGTGGCCAGCCGATCCTTGGTTTGGCCCACAAATTCCGGCTCGCTGATGAAACAACTGACAAGGGCCGAACCACCAGTGGTCAGATCTTCGCGGGTAATTTGCGCGGCCTTTTTGTTGTTCGTCAGCTCACCATAAGCCTTGATGCCTTTCAAAACGGCGGCCCAAAAGCCGCTTTCATGGGTGCCGCCCTCGGGCGTGGGCACAGTATTACAATAAGATTGAATGAAACCGTCGCGGCTGGGTGTCCAATTGATTGCCCATTCAACCTTGCCCGGAACCCCGAATTTTTCCCGAAAATCGACGGTGCCTGCAAAGGGTTTGTCGGCGTAGGTTGTCACCCCGCCAAGGGTTTCGTTCAGATAATCGGATAATCCACCGGGAAAATGAAAACTTGCTTCGGTCGGTGTGGTGCCGTCGTCAATTTCCGATTTCCAGCGGATTTCGACGCCCGAAAAAAGGTAAGCCTTTGATCGAATGGATTTAAACATTCGGGCGGGTTTGAAACGATGATGGCCGAATATTTGCTCATCTGCGTGAAAGGTTACGGTGGTGCCACGCCGGTTGGGGGCCGCGCCCATTTTGGCCACCGGGCCTTGCGGAATGCCGCGGGAAAACCGTTGTTCAAACAATTCCTTATTGCGCGCAACCTGCACAACCATTGAATCCGACAGCGCGTTCACCACCGAGGCCCCAACCCCGTGCAACCCGCCCGAGGTTTGATAGGCTTTGCCAGAAAATTTGCCGCCCGAGTGCAGCGTGCAAAGGATCACTTCCAGTGCGGATTTTTCGGGAAACTTCGGATGCGGGTCAATCGGAATGCCCCGTCCGTTGTCGCGAATGGTCACGGCAAAATCGGCGTGAAGTTCCACCTCGATCCGGTTGGCGTGGCCCGCCACGGCCTCATCCATCGAGTTATCCAGAACTTCAGCAACCAAATGGTGCAGCGCACGTTCATCCGTGCCGCCAATATACATGCCCGGGCGCAGGCGCACCGGTTCCAGCCCTTCAAGAACCTCGATCGACGAGGCATCATAGGTGTGGTCATCTTTGGGGCTGGTTAATAGATCATTTGCCATTTGGCTGCTCTGTTTTTATGGGTTTGTTGCGGGCATTTTGACAGGCGGCGCGGCCGCGCGCAACGGCGCATTTTCATGAAAGTTGCCGAATTTTGTAAAGCGGCGGAATGCCCGCCACCAGTGCCTTGATTTTACTACAATATGCCTTGGACAATGACCATTACCACGAGGGCGACGATCCAATATCCGGCGTTCACGTTGCGAACAAAGCTGTTTTGTTTGGCAAACATGCCGCCGGAATAGGCCAGCACCGTAAAGGCGACGGTCGCCAGAATGACAGTTAACAATGCGTTGTTCGCTGCGGTGACAGCGACAAACCATGCCATAAGGAACAAGCCAAAAAATTGAATGACCATCGCGCGGGCGGGCATTTCACTTGCGGTGCCCAGTTGCAGACCCAATCCTTGGGCCCATTTTTTGCCGAAAAGTTTTTCCGAATACCAAAGCCACCCCACCAAGAACGCGGCCACGGTGCCCACGATCACCGCCAGCCAGCTGACATTTGTTGTGATTTCTTCCATTTCAATACTCCTTCGTTGATGGGGCTTCCTTATCGGACGCACCCTTAGGCGAACCATGTCAGAAATCGGCATAGATTTATACAGCAGAATCCCAGCCTTGGTTTCTGCGCTTTTTCTGCTTGTACCGGCAATGTTGCGCCGGAAATTACCGGATATTTGCTTCAAATTCGCGCCACTCGCCTTTGCTCATGCCGGAGTTTTCTTGGGTAACGCTCTCGCCTTTCAACATCCGGCGCAGACAATCCAGCGCGGTCGCCGAGAATTGTGCCCCGCCCAATCGGTAATCGGCAAAAGCGCGATAGGCGAAGGGCACCCAATCGGCCACGATTTTGCAAATTTCATCGGCGTAGACGCGAATTTCATATTGCGCGTGGGCATCGGCGCGCAGTCGCAAGAAGTGGAACAAATTGTGCAAATCCACCTTCCAATACCACTGGGTATAAATATTGGCGGGTAAATTCATCCGCGCCAATTCTCGGGCCAAACCTTCTTGGCCATCGCTGGAAATCATGGCTTCATAATTGTCATAGCTGCGGCTGGAATCGGTTTTCAGAATTTCCAAAACCCGCGCGGCCTCGGCCCCTTCCAAAGCCTGCCCGCGGCCCTGATTGTTAACAACCGATTGTGCATTGATATGTTCTGGTGCGGGAATGTAAAATTCGCGATCCAAAATTGAATAGCGGGCGGAATATTCGTTGACGTTTGCGGTGCGGTGGCGGATCCATTGGCGCGCCACAAAAACCGGCAATTTGACGTGCAGCTTGATTTCGCACATTTCAAAAGGTGTCGAATGCCAGTGGCGCATCAAATAACGGATCAAACCTTCGTCGTTTTGCACCGATTTTGTGCCTTTGCCATAAGAAACGCGGGCCGCTTGGGTGATCGCATTGTCATCCCCCATATAGTCGATCACGCGAATAAATCCGTGATCCAACACGGGATAGGCGGTGTAAAGATGATTTTCCATGGCCGCCACCGTGGCGCGACGCGTTTGTGCAAATTGTGATCTTTGCGCGGAAATTTCCAATTTTTGTTCGTCCGACAGCGCCATTTCGCCCCCCCCATACTGATGTGACTCGTTGATGACTATATATTGAAGGGTAGGTGATAAGAATAGCGATATGATGTGGTTTTTGGTTTGTTTGCAATCTGTGGGTAACAGGCTTTATGGATGCAATTACAAAATGTTATCCGCCGAATTTGGGTGGATGCGGTGGTTAAAATACAGGTTTTCCCCAATTATCGGGCGCAACGATCAGCATAGGGCCGGTGAATTTCCCGCAAGTACGGCCATGTTGAGATTGCCCGCTGGACGCAGGTTCAACCGCGTCGTAGGTCTGGGGGATGAAACAAACGCACTCGCTTCGTTTTGAAAACTGGTTGATGGCCCGATTTGGCGGTGGCTTTGTCGCTTTTGTCTTGAAACAACTTTGGGCGGCACTTTTTGGCTGTTTGTTTCTGGCCGCAATTCTGATCAGCAAAGCGATTTGGCAGGCGGATTGGGCGCTTGCGCGGTATGACGGGTTGGTTTTGTTTGCCGTCGGGGCACAAATTTTAATGCTGATGTTCAGGCTGGAAACCAAGACGGAGGTCAAGGTCATTTTGCTGTTTCATGTAACCGGCACCATCATGGAAATATTCAAGGTCAATGCCGGTTCTTGGGCCTATCCCGAGGCAAGTGTTTTAAAGATTATGGGTGTGCCGCTGTTCACCGGATTTATGTATGGCACGGTGGGCAGTTATATCGCGCGGGCGATCCGGGTTTTTGATGTGCGATTTGCCCCCTATCCGCCGCTGCCGCTTGCTTATTTGTTGGCCTTGTCCATATATGTAAATTTTTTCTCGCAACATTATATTTACGATTTCAGGTGGATTTTGATGGCCGCAACCTTGTTGATTTATCTGCGGTGCCGGGTTTGGTTTCATATCGGGTCGCGGGTGATGTGGGCACCGTTTCCGGTGGCGGTCTTGTTGGCGGCTTTTGGTTTATGGGTGGCGGAAAACGTTGGAACATTTAGTAAAACGTGGATTTACGCCGGGCAGGCCAGCCACGATCTGGTCAGTTTTTCAAAGATGGGATCGTGGTATTTGCTGATTTATGTGGCCTTTGCCACGGTAACCTTGGTGCAACGACGGGCCTTGTTGCATCGGCCTTTGAGCGAAATCGAGATCAGGCAATGAAAAATCTGTTGGTTGCTTTGTTTTTTTCCCTTGTTGCCACAGCGGCCAATGCGAATTGCCGACAGGCACTGGCCTTGGGTTTGGATGTATCAGGTTCGGTGAATGAACGGGAATACGCGCTGCAACGTGAAGGATTGGCCCAAGCGCTTTTGTCGCCCCGGGTAAGTCAGGCAATTTTTGAAATGCCCGACGCGCCGGTTCGTTTGTTTGTCTTTGAATGGAGCGCCAATATTTATCAAAGGATGCTGGTTGATTGGACTGAATTGCGCGCACCGTCTGATCTGCGCCTTTTTGTTGAAAACCTGCGAGGCGCGCCGGTTGAAAACCGCCCCTATTCAACCGCCTTGGGCGGCGCGATGAAATTTGGCGTGGCGCAGTTATCGCGGCACCCGGAATGCTGGCGCCGCACCCTGGATATTTCAGGGGATGGGATCACAAATGACGGACCTTTACCAAATTTGTTATTCCGTGGGTCAGAAATTGAAAACATTGTCATCAACGGATTGGTCATTGGGTCGGGGGATAAAGAGGGTGATCCGGGCGCGGTTTATGCAACGGACCAACTGGCGACCTATTTTGAAAACACCGTTGTTCGGGGACCAGATGCCTTTGTTGAAAAGGCCATTGGATTTGATGATTTCAAAGCGGCGATGGAACGCAAGTTGCTGCGCGAAATGTCGACATTGGCTTTGGGGGGCTGGCAACTGCCGGCGGCGCGACAATGGGCTGAACTTGGTCACAAAAATCAATAGATGTAGCGGATCTGGTCTGACCAATATCGTTCAACACGGCGCAGGCTGGAATTGATATCCTCGATCCCTTGCGGCCCGAGAACCCCTTTGCTTTCCAAGGCATCCGCGTGCCGCGAAAACAATTCCGCCACGGTATCGCGCACCATTCGGCCCTTGGCGGTCAATCGAACCCGCACCGAGCGGCGGTCAATCTCACACCGCTGATGGTGCATGAATTCGGTTTCCACCAGTTTTTTGAGGTTATAGGAAACATTTGATCCCTGATAATATCCACGGGATTTCAATTCCCCTGCGGTGACCTCGTTTTCGCCAATGTTGAACAGCAACAGGGCCTGTACGGCGTTGATTTCCAACATGCCGATCCGTTCAAATTCGTCTTTGATGACGTCCAGTAAAAGCCGGTGTAATCGTTCCACCAATGCCAGACTTTCCAGATAGCCAGTCATAAAGCTGGTGTTTAGTTTGGCTCCGGGAACCGAATGGATACTCATGCTGTGACTCCGTCATACTTGGGTGGCCAAGATTTGACGTCAAAAGCCAAAGATTTTGTAAATGCCCGACAAGAATTACAAAAAACTCGAACTATTTTTGCAAATGTCGCTGCATTATATGGGCGATCAACACGGTATATTTCGCCGGCGGTGGCAATTGATTTGAAAACCATTGGTACAAATCCTGATCATTTTCCCACAACATCTGGTCATACAGGTCAATTTCAGCGGCATTCAGGTCACCAAATCCCTGATCCGCAAAGGGGCCAAGAATCATGTCCATTTCCTTGATCCCGCGTCGCCATGATCGCATCTGCAACCGGCGGGCGCGGTTTTCCAAGCTTTCGGGTGGGTTTTGCTCGTTCATCAGCCGATTCATCCTTGAAGGTCACTAGGTGCGCTTTTAGAACAAGCCAACGCCATTTTCAAACCGGAGCCTTCCATGTCATTTCTGTCAGATACCCTTGCCCGCGTGAAACCATCGCCCACAATCGCGGTCAGCACGATGGCCGCTGAACTCAAGGCTGCGGGTCGCGACGTTATTGGCTTGGGCGCAGGCGAGCCTGATTTTGACACGCCGGAAAACATCAAAGCGGCGGCGGTAAGCGCGATTGCGGCGGGAAAAACCAAATACACCGCGCCCGACGGCATTATTGAACTGAAACGGGCGATTTGCGAGAAATTCAAACGCGAAAACGGCCTGACTTATGCGCCGGAACAGGTTTCGGTGGGCACCGGTGGCAAACAAATCCTGTATAACGCGCTGGTGGCCACGCTGAATCCGGGCGACGAGGTGGTGATCCCGGCGCCATACTGGGTCAGCTATCCTGATATGGTTTTGTTGGCAGGCGGCACGCCTGTGGTGGCCGAGGCCAGCCTGCAAACCGGTTTCAAACTGACAGCGGATCAATTGGAAGCGGCGATCACGCCCAAAACCAAATGGTTGATTTTCAACTCGCCGTCCAACCCGACAGGCGCGGGCTATAGCCGTGAAGAAATGAAGGAAATCACCGATGTGCTGCTGCGCCATCCCCATGTCTGGGTGATGACCGATGACATGTATGAACATCTTGCTTATGGCGATTTTGAATTTTGCACCCCCGCCGAAGTGGAACCCAAGCTTTATGACCGCACGCTGACCTGTAACGGGGTTTCCAAGGCCTATGCGATGACCGGCTGGCGGATCGGCTATGCGGCGGGGCCCAAAGAACTGATCGGGGCGATGCGTAAGGTGCAATCACAATCGACATCAAACCCCTGTTCCATCAGCCAATGGGCGGCTGTCGAGGCGCTGAACGGGCCGCAGGGTTTTCTGGCCAGCAACAATGTGATCTTTCAACGCCGCCGCGATCTGGTGGTATCCATGCTGAATGACGCCCAAGGCATCGTCTGCCCGGTGCCGGATGGTGCGTTTTATGTTTACCCGTCGATCGCCGGCTGCATTGGCAAAACCACCGCCAAGGGGGTAAAAATCGAAAACGACGAGGTTTTTGCCACCGCATTGCTGGAGGAAAAGGGCGTGGCCGTGGTATTTGGCGCAGCCTTTGGTCTTTCGCCAAACTTCCGAGTAAGCTACGCTACTTCGGATGAAGCGCTGAAAGAGGCGTGCAGCAGAATTCAGGATTTCTGCGCCACACTGAAATAGGGGCCCTATGTCGCTAGAGCTGCCAGAATTTTATTTTCGGGTCCGTGAAAACGGGGCCTTCGTGTATCTTGTGGATACCGAAAACCGGCAGCGACGCATTGAAATGAACCAAATTGCGGTTGTTAACGTGCGAAACGGGCAGATCAAACCGCACGGTGATCATGTGCTGACGGCGGGTGAAATGCAGGTCATTCGTGAATGGATGGCCGACCGTCTGGTGGTGTTGGAAGAACGCGACATCGACGATATTTTCCGCGCGATCGATTATCTGAACCTAACCACCCATTGGGCACAATCCAATGCGCGGGACGAACAACTGGACGAGGTTACCGACAGCCTGTTGTTGGCGATGCATGATTTGCGGTCCGTATTGATCCGCAAAAAAGGCGACCGGATTTTGAAAAAAGCGGCGGAATAAAGCAGGCTTATAGGCGGGTTTTGCGCCGGTACCGGATCAACAGGAAAATCGCCGCTGTGGTCAGCCCAGTAACCAATCCCGCCCAGATGCCTTGGCCACCATATCCCAGCGTAAAACCCAAAACATAACTTGTCGGCATGCCAACCAGCCAATAACTGATGACGGCATAAATAAACGGTACACGCACATCCTGAATGCCGCGCAACAGGCCCAGTCCGGCGGCCTGCAAGCCGTCTGCCAACTGAAAAAAGGCCGCCACCATGATCAGGCCGACACCGCTGGCCAGAATGGCGGGGCTGGTGGCTTGGCTGGTATCCAGAAACAGGGCCAGCAACGGGCGCGGTATGGTGACAAAGACAATGATCATCGCGCCGGCAAAAACACTGGTCATCAGGATCGTTGCAACCCCAAGCCGGCGCTGCGCTGTGCGATCATCCATGCCATAAGCATTACCAACCAATGTGGTCGCCCCTTGGGACAGGCCCAGGTGCACCATAAAGGTGATGGCGGCCAATTGCAGCGCGATACCGTGCGCCGCCAGCTCGATCGTGCCCAGCCAGCCCATCATCACAGCGGTGGCCGAAAACAAGCCGGTTTCCGCCAAATAGGTCATCCCGATCGGCACACCCAACCTGAACACCGTGACCAAGGCCCCCCAATCGGACCGCCACAGGTTTTTGAATAATTCATGCCGCGCAAGGTGGCGATTGATATAGGCAATCAAGATCAGCATCACCAGAATTTGCACACCAACCGATGCGCTGGCGGCCCCGCGAATGCCCATTTCAGGGGCACCCCAACGACCAAAAATCAACACCCAGTTCATCAGAATATTCAGAAAAAGACCCGCCAAAGTAGCCCACATCACCACGTTTGTATGTTTTAGACCAGACAGGTAATTCCGCAAAGTTATGCCCAAAAGGGCGGGAAACATGCCAAAAGCGGCGATTTGCAGGTAATCCTCTGACAGGCTTGCCAGAATTTCGGTTTGCCCCAAAGCCAGAAAAACTGGCTTGGAAAAAAACATGATCGGGAAAACGGCGACCGCATAAAAAAACGACAACCACAAGGCCATGCGGGTGACACGCCGCACTTGTGTATCCTCACCACGCACATCATGGGCGGCCACCATCGGCATCACCGCAAAGGAAAAACCCCCGCCGACAATAAACAGAATAAAATACAGCGAGCCTGCTAAAATCGACGCCGCCAAGGCCTCGGCGTTATAGCGCCCCAACATGGCCGTATCGACGATGGAAATCGAAAACTGCGCAAGATTGCCGCCGACAAGCGGCAGACCGACGATCAACAGGGATTTAAAATGGGGGCGAAGGTGTTTCATATGCCTGCGCTAGGCTGGTTTGGCGGGCAACGCAAGGCCACAGGCGCGCAAATGATCAACTGCGCGCCGATTTTAGTGTCAAAACAACTGAACGGAATTTAGTTATTCAAGCACAAGATTGGCCGCCAATGATCGGCCGTCGCGCCCTTCTTCCAGGTCATATTGTATTTTCTGATTGTCGCTCAGCCCCGTAAGGCCAGCGCGTTCCACCGCCGAAATATGCACAAACACATCCGAGCCGCCACCTTCTGGTGCAATGAACCCAAACCCCTTGGATTGATTGAACCACTTTACGGTACCATTTGGCATCGCAAATCTCCTTTTGGTCATTCTTTTATTCAAAGGAAACGGTTTTTTTACCGGCTCCCTTGATGGTAAGTGTACTGCCCCGTCGAAATTTGTTAACTAAAATCACAACTCTTCGCGACATTGTGAAGCGACGGATGGATCGGCGAAAAAAGGCAATAATTTCAATGAAACTATACGGTTTGAAAAACTGCGATACCTGCAAAAAAGCGGTGAAATTCTTGGCGAATGCGGGCATACAGGTCGAATTTATCGATGTTCGCGCCGACGGCGTGCCGCAGCAAGATATGGCGGTGTTTTGGGAAACCTTTGGCGACAAGCTGGTCAATACCCGTTCAACAACATGGCGGCAATTAAGCGATGAGGCGCGTTCCAAACCGGCGCTTGGCCTGCTGCAAGATCATCCAACACTGATGAAACGCCCGGTTATTCGCCATGGCAAAGCCTTGTTTTTGGGCTGGAATGACGGGGTTGAACAGGCGCTACTTGGCGAACAGGCCTAAAGCGACTATTTGTCATAAAACAACATAGGAAATACCATGCGCAACGCGGCACTGACATTGGGAATTATCGGCGGGCTACTCGGGCTTATCGTTGGATTTTTCAGCTTCGGCTATACGGAATTTGTCGATTGGTTCGGGGAAATACCGGATGTGGCCGAACAAGTGGAAAACCGAACCTTGATCCGCACCGTCAGTTTTCTGGCGCCGCTGTTGGCGATTGCCGGTGGCGCCATGGCACGATCAAATGCATTGGTTGGCGGCATATTGCTGCTGCTTTCTGCGGCGGGCATGTATCAGGCGTTTGGCTTTAACGTTTTCACCATGTTCCCCGAAGGCATGGCCGCATTGGCGGGCATTCTTGCCTTGGCAGCCGGCAAGCCAGACACCCCCAAAAGCCATTTTTAAGGCAGGGTTCCGCCCCGCAGGGTTCTTTATGACGAGCAGGGGCCCATAGAGGCCCTTCAATTTAAGAGGGGCGGCGCTCGATCGCAAAAATGCGATCCAGTGACACGGGGCCAGCCCCGCGCAACACCAATATCAACAGGGCCAATATCCAAAACACCCGTTGGTCAAAAATCAACGCGCCGGAATTGCCGTCAAACCAGGTGCCAATGAATTTTGCCCCCAGGCCGTGGCCAAAAATATCCACATAACTTTGCACCACAATGAAACCTGCCATGCCAAGTGCCGCCAGTCGGGTGAACAGGCCCAGCACAATGGCGATTGGCAAAAGAAACTCTGCCCATGTGCCCGCCACAGCCACCAGCCAATGCAGCCAGCTCAGTTGAGAAGTGTCAAAAAATACAGCCTCCATCGCTTTGGGAAATATTGATCCATAAGCCCCGGTCGAGGGGCTGAGAAAGCCGAAAAAACCGTCGCCCAATTTGGTCAGGCCGGAATTGATGTAATAGACCAGCAAAACACCCGCAAAGACCAGCCGCGCGGCACTGGGCAACAACCAGTTTTGTGTGGCGGATTGCAGGTTGGCAAATGACGTTTGGTAAATATTTATCAAATAATTCATCGGGTTTCCTCTTCAAAGGGGCAAAGCGCATGGGTTTGCAACAACAAGGTCAGGGTTTGGTTCAGATTAAAATGGGGGATTTTTCCGCTGGTTTGTTCAACCGCCGCGCCAAAGGCGGCCCCGCTGTCGATCGCCATCAAAAACGTCGCCGCCCCTTCGGGCAACAATTGGGGCAGGGGGTCAAATTGTGGCCGTGTTACCAAAACCGCCTGACCACCGGGGCTGGGCGGCGGGCCGGCCGGGTCCTGATGCGCCATCCAAATGCTGTAAATCGGCCAGCGTGATCGCAACAATCGCACCGATGGTGCCAGTAAAAAGCGCAGTTCCATCAATTTATCCGCTGGCGTCGTTTGCAACAATGCCGTGGGTAGCGGCGCGGCATCAGGCGCGTGATAGCTTTCGCGCAGCGCAATTTCCAAACGCGCAACGTCTGGCAGAAACCCCAGTTTTTGCGCCGGTGCAAAGCCCGCAAGAAAGGCCGGCAGATCGGCGCCAAAATGCATCATCAACGGTGAACGGGGCGGGTGCTGGCGGATAAAATCCAAAGCCATTGCCCGAAAGAAATCGTCACCCAACAGTTTTTTCACAACCGGAAACCCCGTGGCCAGCGCCTCCAGCAAACTAAGAACCACATTGTTGCGGTACACATCAAAACGCTTTTGCGCCGGTCTGCCATCAGGGTTGGTCAGCCCGTTTGGCACGTCAGCATCCGGATCAAGGATCGCCGCTGAAAATTCAGATTGCCCAAACTTTGCCACCCTATGCAACCAGCGCCAATGCGGCCTTGGCGCGGGCGGCCTCGGCGGCCAATATCGGCCAGCTTGGCACATCATTATCCCATTCAATCAGCGTGGGCCGTGGCCCGGATTTGGCAATCGTATGGGCATAAAGTGCCCACACGGGATCAACAATGGCCGCGCCGTGGCTGTCAATTAACAAGGGCGCGCCGGTTTCATCCTGATCCGCATCATGTCCACCTAAATGAATTTCCCCAACAAATTCCAATGGATAGGCATCAATATAGGCACGCGGATCGGTTTGTTGATTGGTGGCCGATACAAAAACGTTGTTCACATCCAACAACAACCCACAGCCGGTTCGCCGGGTTATTTCGGTCAGGAAATCAATTTCCGACATGTCCGATTGATCAAAGGCCAAATAGGTCGACGGGTTTTCCAACAGCATTTGCCGCCCGACAGTTTCTTGAACCTGATCGATATGGCGGGCAACGGTTGTCAGGGTTTTTTCGGTATAGGGCAGGGGCAACAGGTCGTTCAGAAACTGGCTGTTGTGGCTGGACCACGCCAAATGTTCGGAAAACAGGGCGGGGTTCAACCAGTTGACCAGAAATTTCAGCCGCGCCAGATGCTCGGCATCCAAATCGCCCTCGCTGCCAATGGAAAGCCCGACACCGTGGCAGGAAATCGGGAATCTTTCGGCCAAGTGGCGCAGTTGTGCCAGCGGTCGCCCGCCTTGACCCATATAATTTTCGGCGTGAATTTCAAACCAGCAAACCGCCCCTGCGTCGCTCATGATATCTTGGAAATGCTGGGCTTTGTACCCTACGCCCGGCGCGTTGGGCATGGGTTGGCGGGTGTTTGAACTGGCGTCCAGCATATCAAAAATTCCATATTCAGTTTTGCACAAAAAAAGGGTGCCAGACCAAAGCCCGACACCCCTAATGTATTATGCGGGCAGGTCACGGTCCAGCGCAACAAGCGAGCCCATACGGTCGCCGGGCAATTCGGTGGTTTCACAGGTACCAGTGGCAACATATTTCCAAGAGTTACCTTGATAATCAACAGAGGCAGTCCCGGCACAAGTTGTGCCAGCGCCGGCAGCACAGTCATTGGCGCCAGCCAACGAAACACCAAAGCATTTTTCTTTTGATTGCGCATTTGCGGGAACCGTGACCGCAGCGGCCAGAGCCGCAGCAACAGAAGCGGCAACAGCCAGTGATTTAACAGTAGTAGACATGGAGTAATTCCTCGTTTTGGTTAAAATTTCCTTTCGCCGAAGCGATGTAGTAGAAATACCGTACCCGAAAAATTATGCCATTCACAGGAACGTGGTTCACGCGGCGGTTATAATCTGTGAGGCGGATGTCGCTAACTTGCGGCGATTTGGCAGTGCAACATGAAATATTTTGGTGAAATTGCAACATTTAGCCCCTGTTTGTTTCAAAATGCGGCTGACGAAATTCGGCTTTGCAGGTTCGTTTTCAGGAAATGAAACAATTATCCGACAAAACCGGGGTACAATTGGGTGATTTCTGAGCGCTGCCGCCGCGAAAATGAAATTCGCGGATCTGGACAGCGACCCAACAGGTTGACCCACAGGCCGTTGGCAAAGACAAATTCGTCCCGTGCCAAATGGATGTGAAACGGGCGCTGTTCGTTTTCTGCTGCACAATGAATCACCGTGTTGCGTTGTGAAAGCTGGCAAACCTGCACCCGCTGTTGGTCTGACGTCAGAACCCACTGATTTCCGGGCACTCTTAGATCCATCAACGGAATACCGTCGCCAAAACAGCCTTTGGGCAGAACAAAGTCGGCACAATTGCTGGTTTTTGGAAAGGTGCCGGGGCGAAGCCGGGCGCGGCCGATCCAGCGAATAGCAACCGCGCCGCCGTCCTGCGCCACCAGATGATCACCGGCAAACAGCTCGTCCAGCGCGCGTATACCGTCCGGCGTTTGCACCAAAGTGTGTTCTGCCAAACAGCTGGTCTTGACCGGCTTGTCCTTTGGCGCCACCGGTTTGGGTGGCCCCCAAGGCCGCTTTGGTGGTTTGATGCGTGGCGATTTGGTCGCCGCTTTTTGGGCGTGTGCGTATCCATCAAAGACAAGCAATTCGTCAGATTCAATCATTAAAGTACCCCAATTTGCAAGCAAACTTACGTCAGGGGGGCTAAGTGCCAATTAATAGATAAAATGTTACGGGGAAAAAAGCCGCCCCTGTATCACAGGGGCGGTCAGTTATTCTAACAGGCCATTGATTGGGTTTTAAATCAGGCCAAATCAGGGGGTGTTGCTTGGGCTGCCAAGGTCGCGACAACCTCGGCAAGGTCTTGCACGGTGGAATGCTTTTCGCCCAAACGCCGAACCGACAGCGTGCGATCGGCGACCTCTTTCATCCCCACCGCCAGAATCACCGGCACTTTGCCCAACGAATGTTCGCGCACTTTGTAGTTAATTTTTTCATTGCGAATATCGGCCTCGGCCCGCACACCTGCCTTTTGCAGCGCGGCCACGACTTCTGCTACAAAATCATTGGCATCAGACACGATCGAGGCCACGACAACCTGTCGGGGCGCCAGCCAGAACGGCAGTTTGCCTGCGTGTTCTTCGATCAAAATACCAATGAACCGTTCAAATGACCCCAAAGTTGCCCGGTGCAACATGACCGGGCGGTGCTTGGCCCCGTCTTGGCCGATATAGGTTGCGTCCAGTCGTTCTGGCAAAACAAAATCAACCTGATGCGTGCCGCACTGCCAATCACGGCCAATGGCATCGGTCAGCACAAATTCCAGCTTTGGCCCATAAAACGCGCCCTCACCGGGGTTCATTTCCGGCTCGATGCCCGCCGCGCGGGTGGCATTCAGCAAGGCGGTTTCCGCGCGATCCCATACCGCGTCGGAACCGGCACGCACCTCGGGGCGGTCGGAAAACTTGACGCGGAAATTTTCAAAACCGAGATCTTTGTAAATTGCCGACAGGAAATCGATATAGACGGCGGTTTCACTTTCAATCTGGCTTTCTTCACAGAAAATATGCCCGTCATCCTGCGTAAATCCACGCACCCGCATAATACCATGCAGCGCACCCGAGGGTTCATAACGGTTGCAAGACCCAAACTCTGCCATGCGCAGGGGCAGGTCGCGATAGGATTTCAACCCAACATTAAAAATTTGAACGTGGCAGGGGCAATTCATCGGCTTCAGCGCGTTAATCGATTTTTCCCGCGCATGTTCTTCGTCCACCTCGACGATAAACATGTTTTCCTGATATTTTTCCCAGTGGCCCGAGGCCTCCCACAATTTGCGATCGACGACTTGCGGCGTGTTCACCTCGACATAGCCACCGGCAGTTTGTTTGCGGCGCATATAATCTTGCAAAGTGGTATAAATTCGCCAGCCGTTGGGGTGCCAGAACACCTGCCCGGGGGCCTCTTCCTGCATGTGAAACAAATCCATGTCGCGGCCCAGTTTGCGATGATCGCGCTTGGCGGCCTCTTCGAGGAAATGCAAATGATCGCGCAGGCCTTCTTTGTTCTGGAAGGCCACGCCATAAATACGTTGCAACATGGCGCGATTGGAATCGCCGCGCCAATAGGCACCAGCCACCGACATCAGGCGAAACGCGTCGGCGGGCAGTTGACCGGTGTGCTGCAAATGCGGTCCACGGCACAAATCCTGCCACGCGCCGTGCCAATACATGCGCAGCGGTTCATCGCCGGGAATGGCCTCGATCAACTCGACCTTATAAGGCTCATCCAGATCGGTATAATGTTGAATGGCCCGCGCCCGATCCCAAACCTCGGTCTTTACTGTGTCGCGCAGGTTGATGATTTCTTTCATCTTTTTTTCAATCGCGCCCAAATCCTCGGGGGTAAATGGCTCGCTGCGATCAAAATCATAATACCAGCCGTTTTCGATCACCGGCCCGATGGTCACTTTTACATCCGGCCACAGCGCCTGCACGGCGCGCGCCATGACATGCGCCAAATCGTGGCGGATCAGTTCCAGCGCTGGTTCTGGGTCTTTCATCGTATTGATGGCAATGCTGGCGTCGCAGTCAATCGGCCATGCCAGATCAAAATGCGCGCCGTTCACTTGCGCCGAAATGGCCTTTTTGGCCAGCGAGGTTGAAATGCCCTCGGCGACCTGGGCCGCGGTTGTTCCGGCCGGAACCTGGCGTGTATTGCCGTCGGGAAAGGTAAGGGTGATGTCGGGCATATGACTGCTCCTCGTCGGTTTGGCGCCCACTGAACGCCCGGTTGCGGGTATGATTTCTGGGCGCAGGTTTAGGCGACTTGGCGGCGGTGTCAAGATCAGCCTGCCACGGCGATACCCCGTGGGCGCGTCGGTCGTTGTAAATGGCCGTGCCGACCTGTCCATAAGGGCAGCTAACACGCCAAGCCCAATCCTGTATACAGGCGGCCTAGTGGCGTTTTAAATGGATGCAAAACTGTGCTGTCAGCCGTAAACCTGAGGCGAAAATTTGAAACGCGGCGCAAGGTTTTTGATCCGCTGCTGGCCGTCGGCATCATTGCCAGCATCGGTATCGGTGTATCGGCCATGCCGATATGGAGCCCCGCCGGCAAGATGAATATCTATTGTTTTTCCTATCTTTCAACCGCAATCGTTGTCTGGACATTGACGTATCTAGTGGCCAGTATTCTTGGGGAAAACCTGCTGCGCAATATGGGCTATGTAAAGCGCAGTTTTGTCATTCAAATGGCGCTGGCCCCGGCACTGACGCTGTTGCAGGTTGGCGTTTTTGCGCTTTTTTTCACTCTGGACTGGTCGGTTTTGGATCACGCCCGGTTTTTCGCCGCAAACTTTTTTATTGCTTTGATGTTGCGCTCAACGGAATTGATCACCTTTCGCGCAACGATCAATGACCCGGCCATTCAACGCTCGCCGTTTTTGTCGCGGCTGCGCCAGTTGGGCCGAACACGGTTGATCCGGATCAGCGCGTCGGATCATTATCTGGATGTATATTCCGATCAGGGGCATGAAATGCTGCGCATGCGGCTGGCTGATGCGGTCAGGGAACTGGCGGCCTATCCGGGTTTGCAGGTGCATCGATCGCATTGGGTGGCCACGCGGATGGTCGACAAGAAAATTGCCCGTGACGGCAAGGTTTTCCTGATTATGGATGATGGTTTTGAGGTGCCGGTCTCGGGCCGTTTTGTTGAAAATCTGGAAAAACGCAGATTGGGCTGACCGACCTTGTTGACCTGCGTGTCGATACCCCATCTATTATGCGGGCGGGCGTTACGCCGCAGGATTCAAAGAGGGCAGCATGCAATCGGTCAGTTTTTTCACCACCAAAACAAATCGCCAATTGGCCTATCATTTGACCGACGGATTGATGCCCGGCGTGGTGTTTTTGGGTGGTTTTAAATCGGACATGAATGGCACCAAGGCGCTGCATTTGGAAAACTGGGCGCGGGCGCAGGGGCGGGTTTTTTTGCGGTTCGATTATTCTGGCCACGGGGCATCATCGGGCAATTTCACCGATGGGGCGATCGGGGAATGGGCTGCTGATGCGGCTGAAATCATCACCGCTTTGACCAAAGGGCCGCAATTGATTGTGGGGTCATCCATGGGCGGCTGGATCGCGCTTTTGCTGGCCCGCAAGATGCCGGAAAAATTCGCAGGCCTGGTCACGATTGCGGCGGCGCCGGATTTCACCGAAGACAGCATGTGGGCGGGTTTTGACGCCAGCCAACGCGCAGAATTGGCGACAATGGGCCATGTTTCCTTGCCTTCTGACTATGATGAACCTTATATCATTACGCAAAAACTGATCACCGAAGGGCGCGACAATCTGGTGCTGCGCGCGCCTTTGCCCCTGCCGTTTCCGGTTCGATTTTTGCAAGGCACAGACGACGCCGATGTCGATATGTCTGTGGCCTTAAAATTGTTGCACCATGCCACGGGGCCAAACATTCGGTTGACGTTGATCAAAGGCGCGGACCACCGTTTTTCCGACGAGACCTGTTTGGCGGCAACAGAACAGGCAATCAGCGATGTTTTTAGCGTGATTGCTTGAATTAATACTCGACCCTTCGAGTTTTTCTGGTCATATCTGCAAAAAACCACCAACAGGGCCTGTTTGAAAATGAACGATCCACTTGTGCTTTTGCCCCCGATGATGTGCGATTTCCGGGCGTTGCAACCACAGTTATCGGGCTTGGGGCGCGATTTTGCACTGCACTTGCCCGCGCTAAAAAATGCCGACTCCATCGAGGATTTCGCCAGATCCGCGCTGGATACGGCGCCGGAGAAATTTGCCTTGGCCGGCTTTGGTATCGGCGGCATAATTGCGTTGGAAATGGCCCGGCGCGCGCCCAATCGCATCACCCGGCTGGCGATGATCGACACGCAATACATGAGCGAACCTGCGGGTTTGGCGGCGGAAGGCGATGTTAAAATGGCGCGGGTGCGGGCAGGGCGGCTGCGCGATGTGATCCGCGAGGAGGTTCTGGCGCATTTTCCAGAAAATCAGCAGCCAAGTCAGGAATATCTTGAATTTGTTTTGGCAATGGCCGCCGATCTGGGCCCGGAATTTTACCAAAATCAAGCTCGCGCCATGCAGCGGCGCCCGGATCAGCAGGGCACGCTGCGCCGAATGCGTGGCTTTCGTACGTTGATTCTGTGCAGCGAAATGAACCAAAAAACCTTGGTGAAGCGGCATGAATTTGCGGCTAACCTGATCGAGGATGCCGAACTGCGGGTCATTCCGGGTTCGGCCTATATCGCCAGTGTGGAACAGCCGCGCGCGGTGAATGCCGCCCTTAAGACTTGGATGCAGCAGGCTTGAGCGCGACGATTTTTTCCGGTTTTGCCGATGCGGTACCCGTGGCGTTGCTGTCGATAAATTCCAATACCAAGGGGCGAATGTTGTTGCGCCAGGATTTACCGGCAAAAATACCATAATGGCCGGCGCCATCTTCGAGGTGCTGGTACTTTTTACTGTCAGGCAACCCGGTTAGCAAATCAAGCGCGGCGACGCATTGGCCCGGTGCCGAAATGTCGTCTTTGCTGCCTTCGACGGTTTTGACGGCGACCGTGGTGATTTTACCAATGTCGACTGTTTTGCCCGCAACCGTAAATTTGTTGTCAGCAATTTCGCGACCTTTGAAAATACGCTCGACCGTGGAAAGATAAAATTCCGCCGTCATATCCATCACGGCCAGATATTCGTCGTAAAATTTATTGTGTTTGTCGTGATCCGAGGCGTTGCCTTTGGCCACGGCGGTGATCTGGTCAGCAAATGCTTTGCTGTGGTTTTCGACGTTCATCGAGATGAATGACGACAGCTGCAACAGGCCTGGATAGACCTTGCGACCCACACCTTTGTATTTAAAACCAACACGCTGAATCGCCAGATGTTCAAGTTGGCCCATCGTCACCCGCGCGCCAAAATCTGTCACATCCGTGGGTGTCGCATCCGGATCAATCGGGCCACCGATCAAGGTCAATGTGCGCGGTTGCGCGGCGGGGTCTTCCTCGGCCAGCAAGGCGGTTGCGGCCAGTGTCAAAGGCGCGGGTTGGCACACCGCAATCACATGGGTATCCGGCCCCATATGTTTCATGAAATCAACAAGATATTGGGTGTAATCCTCGACATCGAATTTCCCTTCGGAAACCGGAATATCGCGGGCATTATGCCAATCTGTGATGTAAACATCGGCATCCGGCAGCAGGCTGTTGACAGTGGAACGCAACAGCGTGGCATAGTGGCCCGACATTGGCGCCACCAGCATAATTTTGCGTTTTTGTTCGGGGCGGCCCTGCACATGAAATCGGATCAGGTCGCCAAATGGCCGCGGCACAACGATTTCGTGGCGCACGACACGCTCGTTACCCTTGGGGCCAATAATTGTCCCGATGTTCCAGTCCGGCTTTACGTCCATGCGCGCAAAGCTGTGTTCCATAACCTGGCCATAGGCGGCGGCCCATTGCATACCTGGATTGGGCATCAGCCCAAACATCGGATATGACGCCATCGCCTTTGTACTGGCCCCCAACCACTGGTTTGTGATCCGCAGGGTATCCATCAAGTCGTATCGGGCCATAAATTCCATGGTATTTTAGCCATTCTATTTTGTTAAGCTGCCTGTGACAATCTCTGCCTTTGCCAAAATAGGCAAGTTGATTTATGCTGCAACTGCGAAATATTTAATTTGGACGGGCGAAATGGCATCAGATTCCGAAAACGGCGGCGAGTCTCTGGCCGCGCTGAAGGCCAATATGGAAAAGATGGAAAAGCTGTCCGAACGGATGACGGCGGCCATGGCGCGCAAAAAACCATCCGATCCGGGACTTGCGGGTCCCGGTCAGGAACTTTTCGGTCGCGCCATGGAAGCCTATGTTTCTGATGCATTGAACAATCCTGCCAAAATTTTTAGCCAACAGGCGGAATACTGGACCAAAACCATGGCCCAAATGTTTGAAACCAACAAATCGCTGGCGGCGGCGGAACCTTTAAAAGACGAAGCGCCAGCCGACAAACGGTTTGCCCATCCGATGTGGCAAGACCACCCTTACTTTAATTTTGTTAAGCAACAGTATTTATTGTCCGCCCAAGCCGTAGAAAACACCGTGGCCGACATCGAAGGGCTGACGCCGCGCGAAAAAAACCGCCTGACGTTTTTTTCAAAACAGATGGTGGATATGATGTCGCCGACCAATTTTCTGGCGACAAATCCGGCAGCACTTGAAAAAGCCATGGAAACCGATGGCCAATCACTGGTTGACGGTATGGAAAATCTGGTGCGCGATCTGGAAACCAACGAGGGCGAATTATTGGTCACTCTGGCCGATAACACAGCCTTTAAAGTTGGCGAAAATCTGGCCAATACACCGGGCGGCGTGGTGTTTCGCAACAAAATGCTTGAGTTGATCCAATTTGAGACCAGCACGAAAGAGGTTCACAAAACCCCGGTAATTATCTTTCCGCCGTGGATCAACAAATACTACATTCTTGATCTGAAACCGGCCAATTCATTCGTCAAATGGCTGACCGAGCAGGGCTATACGGTGTTTGTCGCCTCTTGGGTCAACCCCGATGCCAGCTATGCCGACACAGGCATGGTGGATTATGTTCACAACGGATATTTGGCGGCAATTGACGCCGTCAAAGACATTACCAGTGAACCACAGGTTAATGCCATCGGCTATTGCATTGGCGGCACCACGCTTTCGCTAACGGCGGCGTTGTTGTCGCAGCGTGGCGATGACAGCCTGAAATCGATCACCCTTTTTACCACGATCACCGATTTTGCCGACCAAGGCGAAATGGCGGTGTTTCTGGATGATGATTTTGTTGATGGTATTGAACGGCAGGTGGCGGAAACCGGTATTTTGGATTCGGTTTTTATGACCCGCACGTTTTCCTATTTACGCTCAAACGATCTGATTTATGGCCCTGCGGTTAAATCCTATATGATGGGTGAAGCACCACCAGTTTTTGATCTGTTGTATTGGAATTCAGACAGCACCAATTTACCGGGCCGCATGGCGGTGAAATATCTGCGTCAGCTTTGCCAAAACAATGAATTTGCCACTGTTGGTTTTCCACTGGGCGACGACAAAGTAACCTTGGCCGATGTAAAACAGCCGGTTTTTGCCATTGGCTGTGAAACCGATCACATTGCCGCCTGGGATGCCAGCCTGAATGGTGTGCGCCAGATGGGCAGTACGGACAAAACTTTTGTAATGAGCCAATCCGGCCATATCGCCGGCATTGTGAACCCGCCCAGCAAAGATAAATACGGCCATTATACAAATGCCGAACTGAGCGAACCTGAAATTTGGCGCAAAAACGCGACATTGACGGCCGGATCGTGGTGGCCTGTTTGGGAAAAGTGGCTGGCTGCGCGCGCGGGCGGGATGATTCCAGCACGAAAACTGGGGGCAAAAAACTGCCCGGTTCTGTGCAATGCGCCCGGAACTTATGTTCTGGCGCGATCAAAGTGCTGAAATATTTGCACAAAATAAATTATGCTGCGGTGCAGAAAAATACTTGAAATGCTGCATCGCAGCATGTATATCTATTGTCAGAAATAAAACGAAACATCGTCCTCCCCGGTGCTTCCCTTACTTAGGAAAATGACATGAACAACCCAACCGACTTCACAAAAGCCTTCCAAGACGCTTTCGCAAACTTCAAATTCGACACCTCGTCTTTTGACGAAGCGTTCAAATCGTCTGCTGCTCTGGGCCAGAAAATGTCCAAAGTTGCGCTGGAAGCTGCTGAAAAATCTGCCGAAGTATCCAACAACTGGACAAAAGACACCCTGAAAAAATTGGGCGTTGCTTCCGCAGCCAAAGACGAGCCAGCCGATTATTCCAAAGCGGTTTCCGATTTCGCCACAACTTCTTCCGAAGCTGCCGCTGAAAACATGGCTGCTTTCGCAGAAATCGCGAAAAAAGTTCAAATGGAAACTGTTGAATTGATGATGGCTTCTGGCAAAGAAATGCAAAAAGAAGCATCCGCTGCTGTTAAAAAAGCAACTGACGAAGTTGCCAAAGTTTCTAAAAAAGCAGCTGCGAAATAAGATTAAATTGAATTGATCTGATTTTCCTCCCTGTATCAGATCTTCGATTTTTAGGGCGTGCTTCATGCACGCCCTTTCTTTTTGTTCATCCCTGTCCTAACATCTGCTGCAGTGCAACAATTGTGAACGGACACTCAGGTGAAAAAGAACGAAGCCCCGCTGCTGATCAAACGTTACGCCAGCCGCCGCCTCTACAACACCGAAACCAGTGACTATGTCACGCTGGATGATGTTGCCGGATTTATCCGCGACGGGCGCGAGGTATCGATCATTGATCTGAAAAGCGGCGATGACCTGAGCCGGCAATATCTGTTGCAAATCATTGCCGAACACGAGGGGCGCGGTGAAAACGTATTGCCCATCGATGTGCTGACCGATCTGGTCCGCAGCTATACCGATCAGGCCCAATCGGTGGTGCCACAATTTTTGGAAATGTCGTTTCAAATGCTGCGCGACGGGCAATCCAAGGTAACGGGCTTTCCAAATGTGCCAAACCCGATGGCTGCGGTGCCCGGATTTGAGGCGATGCAAGCGCAGCAACAGGCCTTTCTAAAGGCGATGTCTGGTGGCTGGATGGGCGAAAAGGCCAGCACGCCCGAGCCCAAACCCGACACCGATACAAAGGCCGAGGATTTGGACGAAATCAAAAATCAACTGGCCGAGTTACAGGCCAAGCTGTCCAAACTGGGGAAATAGAGCGCCCCGCCTTAAACATGAATCACTTGTTCGCTGCCTTCGCCCGCGGCTCAATGCGAAAAGTAATCCTTGGTGGCTCAAGTTAAAGGCGGGACGCTTTAGTCAGGCCCTTTGTCTGGCCCGACGTCGTTTTACGCGAATTTTGCAAAAACTTTTGACAGGCTGGTTTCCAGCTTGTCAAAAAGCTCGTCCATTTGCGCCTGATTGATGATGAACGGCGGGCATAAAACAATCGCCTGCCCCAAGGGGCGACAGATCAGACCATGATCTGTGCAGGTATTCGCAATTGCCTCGCTGATCGACAAATCGCCGTCAAACGGGGTTTTACTCGCCTTGTCCTGAACCGCCTCAAGCGCCCCCATCAATCCAATGCCGCGGGCCTCGCCGATATTGGGGTTCTGTGCCAGACGGGCCATGTGTTTTTCAAATACGGGCGTCATTTTCTTGACGTTTTCAAACAACCCCTCATTCATAATCACATCGATCGCCTTCAGCGCAATCGCACACCCGACCGGATGACCCGAGGCGGTGAAACCATGGGGGAATTCTTCGATTTCTTCGGCTGCATCCTGCAAACGATCGGTCAAATCGGGGCCAAGAATGACCGCGCCCATCGGGAAATAGCCCGCCGTCAGGTTTTTGGATGAAATAATGGCGTCGGGCATGAAATCATAGGCCTGACAGCCCCACAAGGCCCCGGTGCGCCCGAAACCGCAAATCACCTCGTCCGAAATCAGGGGAATACCGTGTTTTTTCAACACTTTGTGGATGGCTTGAAAATATCCCTTGGGCGGGGTGATAACGCCGCCAGCCCCCAATACCGGCTCGGCGAAAAAACCGGCAATGGTTTGTGCGCCTTCGCGGGCGATCATGTCTTCCAATTCCTTGGCCAGACGCTTGGTGAACTCCGCCTCGGATTCACCCTCTTTCCCCTCGCGCCAATAATGCGGACAGGTTAGGTGCAAAAACCCGTCCAGCGGCAGACCAAAAACCGAGTTATACGGCTTGCCGGTCATCGACGCCGCCACCGCCGTCACCCCGTGATAGGCGTTCTTGCGGGTGATGATTTTGCGTTTGCTTTCATGGCCTTCTGCGCCGTGCATAAACCACAGCATTTTGACCATGGTATCATTGGCCTCGGACCCTGAATTTGTATAAAATACTTTGCCCCGTTCAAAAGGCGAAACCTCAACCAGCTTTTCCGACAACATAACGGTTTGATCCGACTGCCGCCCAAACAGCGAGTGATAGCCCGGAAAACGATCATATTGATCCTTGGCGGCTTGCGCCAATCCGGCGTGATCAAATCCCGCCACCATGTTCCAAAGCCCGGAATTGGCATCCAGATACTGGCGCCCGTGAACATCAAAAACATAAGGCCCCTTGCCGTGGGTCAATATCGTCGTGCCACGGTCATGAATCGTCGGCAAATCGGTGAATCCATAAAACGAGGCCGCGTCGGCGCGGGCTTCCCATGAATTTGGCGTGTCGTCGTTCATCGATTTACTCCCTTTTATTTGGGCAAAGCTACGCGTGGCGTCAAATTTGCGCAATCCTTGTTGACCTCTGGGGGCGATCTGACATGATCTTTTTTCAGGGTTTAGGATCGGTGATGACACAACCAAGCGGCAAAATTACCCTGTGGGGGATCGACGTCTTTCTGGCAACCGCCGATGAAGGCGCGATTTCGGCGGCGGCGCGGCGGCTTGGGGCCTCGGCCTCGGCGGTGTCCCAGCAATTGACCAATCTGGAAGGCGCACTGGGCGCAACCCTGCTGGATCGTTCGACGCGGCCGGTGCTGCTGACCCCGGCGGGCGAACTTTTCCGGGTGCGTGCGCAAACCATCCAAAACGAGGCCATGCAGGCCCGCGCCGAACTGGCCTTGCGCGATCTTTCGCGACTGACCCGTTTTCGCCTTGGCATGATCGAGGATTTTGACGCCGATGTCACCCCGCGCTTGCTGTCTGAAATGGCGGTCGAGCTGCGCCAATGCCAATTTCTGCTTGAAACCGGGCCCAGCCACCGTTTGTTCGATCTGCTGGACACGCGCGCGCTGGATGTGATTGTTGCCGCCGATATGGGGGCCGCCGCTGATTGGATGGAGGTGCATCCGCTGATCGAGGAACCCTTTGTGGCGGCCTGCGCAAAAGGCGCGATCAAAGGTCAGGATACTTTGCGCGAACTGCGCCGCCTGCCGCTTATTCAATACACATCAAGGCACCATATGGGCCGGGTGATCGAGGATCATCTGGCGCGTCAGAACCTGACCCTGAACCACCGCTTTGAACTTGATAGCTATCACGCCATCATGTCGATGGTGGCGGCGGGCGCGGGCTGGACGATCATCACGCCCTTGGGTTTTCTGCACGCGCAGCGGTTTTTGAAAGATGTGGAAATGCTGCCCTTGCCCTTTGCACCGCTGTCCCGGCGCATCAGTCTGACCGCTCGAAAGGGCGTGCTTCAGGACATGCCGGGCCAGGTTGCGGATCAGCTTCGCGGATTGCTGGCGGAAATCGTCGTGCGGCCCGCGGTCCAGGACAAACCCTGGCTCGCCGATATTTTACGGGTGATTTCCTAACCCTTCCTACCTCCGGGCGCCAACACGAGCAGCCCGCCAAAGGGGCGCGCACGAGGCCCAGAGCAGCGCCGTCAGGCGCTTCCTTTTACCAATCTACACGAGTATTGATGGTTTCACTGCCATTGCGGCATCCGCCAAAGCGGCGGCAATGAAATTCAGGTCCCGTTTGGCCAGTCTTGCGGGCAGGCGTACATCACAGGCGCGCCTCAGCATGTCGCGGGTTTTTGGCAGATCCGGCAAATCGCCTTTGATAAATTGCCAGTTCCAAAAGGCACGCGCATTGCCATCACTTAGACCGAAAATCTGCACTGCCACGCCGTTTTCCTTGGCCCTGCGGCCAAATTCCTGCGCCTCTTGATCGCTAAATCCCACCAGATTGAACTGAATTGAATCCGGTGCGCGTTGCTCTTTGGGCAAGGCTGGCGGCACATGTAACCAAGGCACATCGTTCAATTTTTCCGCCACATAATCATGGTTGCGCCGCCCGTCTGCAACGCGCCGCGCCACCTCGTCCAACTGTGCCCGCACCACCACCGCCGACAGGTTTTGCATGCGCAAATTATACAGCGGCAGCTTGTTTTGCCATTTCGCACAGGCCTGTTGCAGGCCCGGATGCTTTTTCCAGGTTTCTTCATAAGCGCCCGACATGATGATGGCCCGCGCCACCAGATCGGCATCATCCGTCACCAGAATGCCGCCTTCGCCCGCATTGATCAGCTTGTAGGATTGAAACGAAAAACAGCCGATTTTGCCGATGGTGCCAATATTTTTCCCCGCCCAGGTGGTGCCAAGCGAATGCGCGGCGTCCTCGATCACCGGCACGCCTGCCGCCGTGGCCAGCGCCATAATGCGATCCATGTCCGATGTATGGCCGCGCATGTGGCTGATCAGAACGGCTGAAATATCGGGGGTCAGTTTGGCCTCGAAATCATCCATGTCGACGCGAAAATTTTCGCCAACCTCCACCAACACGGGCTGGCAATCGGCGTGGACAACTGCACTGGGCACGGCGGCAAAGGTGAAAGCCGGAATCAAGACCTTGGCATCGCGTGGCAAATCCAGCGCCCTTAGCGACAAAAACAACGCCGCCGAACAAGACGATACCGCCAGCGCATATTTACAGCCCAACATTGCGGCGAAATCACGTTCCAACAGGGCCACCGGTGCGTCGGCGGCGCGGGTATAGCGAAACAAATCGCCGCTGCGCAACAGCGCGTCAATCTCGGATTTGACCTTGGCTGGAATCGGCTCGGCGTCATAAACATTTGGCGGTGTTTGATGATCTTTCATGGTTTTGGCTCCCTCACATTTCGGAAAATCCATAAAGACATTTCAGATAAAATGAAAGTAGCTCTTGTGCTAAAGCCCCAATTTGTCGCGGCTGGCATACCAAAGCATGGCCAGTTTCAACAAAGGGCTGCGCATATTTGGCCCGCCGGGAAACCGCATTTGCGGCAATTCTGCGAACAAATCAAAGGACTTATCCTGTCCTGCAAATGTTTCGGCGATCAATTTTCCCGCCAATGTCGCCATCGCGACCCCGTGACCCGAATACCCGCCAGCCGACAGCATATTTTTGCTGATGCGCATAAATGCAGGCATCCGGTTTGTGGTAATGCCCAAGGTGCCGCCCCAGGCGTGGTCAATCTTGATGCCTTTTAGTTGCGGAAAAACCGTTTCCATTGGCCTGCGTACTTTGCCCGCAATATCGCGCGGAAAACGATAGCCATAGGTTTCGGTGCCGCCAAACAACAGTCGATTATCGGGCGACAGGCGAAAATAATTCACCACAAATTTACTGTCCGCCACGGCGATATCGCGGCTCATGATTGCGCTCGTATCGGGCAGGGGCGCGGTGGCGACGATGAAATTATTGATCGGCATCACCCGCTTGGCCACGCGGGCGCAAAGGTCGCCAAGATAGCCGTTACAACCAAAAACCACCTGATCTGCCCGAATGCGCCCCTGTTTGCATTGCACCAAGGCGGGCGGGCCCTCGTCCACACGGCGCACTTCGGTGTTTTCATATATTGTCACGCCCGCCGCCGTGGCCGCGCGGGCCAACCCCATTGCAAAGGCCAAAGGGTTCAAATGCGCCGCCCCGTGATCCAGCATACCGCCGTGATACATCGGCGATTTCACGAGGTCTTGGAAGGCGGCACCTTCAAAACATTCCACCTGATCATAGCCATAATCGCGGGTCAACTTTTGCGCATAGGCATGCATCAAAGGCAGGTGGCGGGCGTGAACCTCGGCCTCGGCGATGCCGGGTTTTAAATCACATTCAATGGCGTGGCTTTCAATCAACTCACGGCAAAGATTTTTCGCGGCCTCCCCCATATCCCAAAGCGCGCGCGCTGCGTCCAAACCAAATTTATCCTCCAGCGTTGCCTGATCCAGCCGCTGGCCCGATCCCATCTGGCCACCATTGCGCCCAGAGGCCCCAAAACCAATACGGTGGGCATCAACCAATGCCACCGACCGGCCCGCCTTCGCCAAATGCAACGCCGCAGACAGGCCGGTATAGCCGCCGCCAATCACGCAAACATCGGCGCGAATTTCCCCCTGAAGGGCGGGAAATGCTGCCAGTTTTGGCGTGGTTGCGGCGTACCAACTGTCCGGGTATTGCCCTTGTTTGTCGTTGGAAAACAGCAGGTTCATACGTTGATCAACAAATGTTCCCGTTCCCAAGGCGAAATAACCTGCAAAAATTCCTCATATTCGGCGCGTTTCACAATGGCATAAACCCGGGCAAATTCAGGCCCCAGAATATCATGCATCAACGTGGCCGTGTCGAACAAATCAAGTGCATTGCCCAAGCCCTGCGGGATGTCGTCTTCGCCGCTGGTATAGGCGTCACCGGTGAACTGCGGCGCGGGTTCTTTGGCCTCGATCAACCCCAGATACCCCGCCGCAAGCGAGGCGGCGATGCCCAGATAGGGATTGCAATCCATACCCGCCAGGCGGTTTTCCACGCGCCGTGCCTCGGGCCTTGAAATTGGAATGCGGATGCCGGTGGTACGATTGTCCCGCGCCCAATCCAGATTGATCGGGGCTGCGTGGTCTTTCACATAACGGCGATAGGAATTCACGTAAGGTGCCAACAGGCAAATCACCGAAGGCAAGTGGTTTTGCAACCCAGCGATAAAATGGTGAAAGGCGGGGGTGTCCTGGCCGTCTGCGTCGGAAAATATGTTCTGGCCGGTTTTGATGTCCAAAATCGATTGATGGATGTGCATCGCGCTGCCCGGCTCCCCCTCGATCGGTTTGGCCATGAATGTGGCGAAACATTTGTGCCGCAACGCCGCCTCGCGGATAAGTCGCTTGAAATAGAATACCTGATCGGCCAGATCGATGGGGTCGCCGTGGGCCAAATTGATCTCCAATTGGCCCGCGCCGCCCTCTTGGGTGATGCCGTCGATTTCAAACCCTTGCGCCTCGGCAAAATCATAGATGTCGTCGATCACCGGCCCAAATTCATCAACCGCCGACATCGAATAGGCTTGGCGTGCCGCGGCGGGGCGACCGGATCGGCCCATCATCGCCTCGATTGGCTTGGCCGGATCGACATTCGGGGCCACCAGATAAAATTCCATTTCCGGCGCAACCACCGGCTTCCAGCCTTTGGCGGCATAAAGATCAAGCACGCGGCGCAAAACATTTCGCGGCGCGGCGGCGATCGGATTGTCTTGCTGGTCAAAGGCGTCATGGATCACTTGCAGCGTCCAATCGCCCGTCCAGGGGGCCGCCGTGGCGGTAGCATAATCCGGCTTTAGGATCATGTCAGGTTCGGTCCAGCCCTCTTGGCCTGCGGCCTCGCCCCAATCGCCGGTGATGGTCTGGAAAAAGATCGAGTTTGGCAGATAAAAATGGCCTTGCTTGCCAAATTTGGAGGCAGGCATCGCCTTGCCCCGCGCAATGCCGGGCAAATCGGATATGATGCATTCAACCTCATCCAGTTTGTGGTTTTGCAAATAGGCCTGCGCGGCCAAAGGCGTTTTATTCAGCCAGTCAGGCATGGAATCTTTCCCTTGGTTTTTTAAAGAACTCTGCGATTTCATCGGCAATTTTTGCCGCATTATTGGGTATTTTTTCCAATCCCCGCGCCGCATCCATCGCCGATTGCGGGTAAACACCTGTATTCGCAAAGGCATCCAGATAAGCGGTGACCAGATCATTGCTGATCTCTGGGTGGGCTTGGACCGTCCAGATACGATCATCATAGATCAACGCCGCATATTTACAAAAATCGTTACTGGCCAGTGTTTTAGCACCCGTCGGCACGGCAACGACCTGATCCTGATGCCAGGCATTCAAGGCGATATCCCCCAACCCATCCCAGGCGTAGGTGCGATTGCCCATGGCCCAGCCACCGGAGTATTTTTCGACCTTGCCGCCCAAGGCTTGGGCAATCAGTTGATGCCCGAAACAAATGCCAACCATCGGCACATGCCCCGCATAGGCCGCGCGGATGAAATCTTCGAGCGGGGCGATGAACGGATGATCCTCATAGGCCCCAAAACGCGAACCGGTCAGCAACCAGCCATCGCAGTCGGCAACCGTTTCGGGAAATTCCAGATCCACGACGTTATAGGCCGCAAATTCCAGATCCTTATCTGTCAAAAGATCCTCAAACCATTGCTCGTAATCACCGTGTTTTTCAATCACAGCGTCATTGGCATGGCCGCACTTCAAAATGCCGATTTTCATAGGACACCAATTGGGGTTGTCGCCAAGCTAGTGCTAGACGTTTTCAAGGTAAAGCCTAACCTTTTCCACATCGGTCAGCTGTTTGTATTTCTGGGCTTCTTGGCGTTTTGTCAAAACCAGATATTCCAGCAATTCTTGGGGCATGATCCGTGGTAACAAACTGCTTTGGGCCAGTGCGTCGATGGCATCATCCCAGTTTTTGTGGATCTCAGGCAGGCTCTGTTCATAGGCGTTGCCCTGCATCGGTGGGGGCGGTGTGGCGGCATCGTCAATGCCGCAAATCGCGGCACCCAAAACGGCGGTCATCAGCAAATATGGATTGATGTCGCCGCCTGCCACGCGATGTTCAATCCGGCGCGCCTTGGCCGACCCACCCGGAATGCGGACGGCGGCCGTGCGGTTTTCATAGGCCCATGAAATGCCCACCGGCGCATGGGCACCGGGCACAAACCGATCATAAGAATTGGCGTGCGGCGCAAAAATCAACGTGCTGTCGGCCATGAACTGTAAACACCCCGCCACCGCCTGTTGCAACAAGGGCGACCCTTTGTCGGTGCCATCATCAAAAACATTGTCGCCGTTTTCATCCAGCACAGAAAAATGCATGTGCAAACCGCTGCCTGCGTCATCTTCAAACGGTTTGGCCATAAACGTGGCGGCCATACCGTGTTTGCGGGCCATGCCGCGCACCAATTGTTTGAACAACAGCGTGTCATCGGCCATTTTCATCGCATCGGTATGGACCAAATTCACCTCAAACTGACCTTGGCCTGCCTCGGACATCGCGGCGTCTGCCTCGATGCCCATCTGTTCGGCGCCATCAAACAAATCGGCAAAAAATTCCTCAAACGTATCCATCAGCGCCAATGAATTCACGTTCGGTCGGCTGATCGGTTTTTGGGTGCGCGGGCTGATGGCGGGGCCAAGGGTGTCGGTTTCTGGATGCAGCAGGTAAAATTCCAGCTCGGTCGCCGCCTTTACCTGCCAACCACGCGCCGCATATCGCTGCAAAATACCCGCCAAGGCATTGCGCGGATCACCGGCAAAGGGGGTGCCGTCTTCGTGGAACATATCCATCGGATAAAGCATCGCAGGCGTTTTGCGCCACGGCAGGGGCACCGGCCCGCGACCGGTTGGCCGCAACCGCCCATCCGCATCGCCCGTCGCAAAAACCAACGGATTGTCGAGGATATCCTCACCCCAGATGTCGACATAGATCACCGACACCGGCAGGCGCATGCCGCTTTGGATTTTTGCCTCGTTAAAGGTCGGCAATACCTTGCCACGCCATTGGCCGTTGATGTCGGCAATGCCGATTTGCGTTAGACAAGGGGGGGGCATAGAGCGCCTTTGGTTGCTTCTTTGGCCAAGTTTTGCCGCGTTCGCACGCTTATTGCAATGGCGATGTCAGGGGCGCAGTTGGGGCCCCGGTTGGCGGCATCGGCAGGGCAAGATAGGCGGCAGCCGGTATTTCTATGAAACCTTGCACCTGCAATGTTTGTCGGTCCTCTGGTGTCAGATCAGCAATCGCCATTCTAATCGCACGGGTCAGGTCAGCGGCATTTTCCGCGTGACCACAAATCAGCGGCAAGCCCGGTGTCGGCGCCGACATTGCAATGATTTCAAGCTGATTTGCGAAATCATCCCAGCGTTTGATCATTTCCCACGTCACACAATCAACCGCCGCCAGATCCGCCGCACCACTGGCCACCATTTCAGCCGAGGCACGGTGTGCGCCGCTTATCTTGATGTTTCGCAGCGTGGTTTTTGCCGTGGTGGCCACATCACACAGGGCCGCCCAACCGGATTGCGAGGAAAACATATTCACCGCCACGGGGCGGTTCTCATAGCTGGAAAGATCGCGACTGGCCCCCAAACGGGCCAAAACAACCGATTGATAATATCCCTTGGGCACGCCCGCCACGCCATAATCAAAGGCCCCAAGCAGGGTGACCTTGGGCGCAAGGCCGCTTCGGAACGGCAAGCTGCATGTCTGTGACAAAACCAGCGCCGGATCCAGCCAGTCCTGCATTGGATCACCTGATCGCGACAACGCGGCGGGGCCATGCCCCAGATGTTGGCGAATGCCCTGCCAAAACCGATCGTTCGCCGCTGTGGTTTCGGCGCGGTCATACATCGGCAGGCTGGCAATCATTTTGCCGCCAATTCGCGCGATACTTTTTTACGGATCATGTTGCTATCAACATCCAGAATGCCCAGCAATCCCGCCACAAGACGCAACAGGGCGTTTTCCTCGGTGGCCCGGCTGCCGTCGGTCAGGGCAACGGTCCACATTGCTTCGATCACCGACAGGCGATCATCATAGGCGATGGCATCTTTGATTTGGCGGGTAAAGCGCACGGTATCGGGCGCCTCGGTTTCCAGCACCTCGGCATCTGACAGCAATGCGGTGGTTTGCGCGGCATCCAGCCCAAATCGGGCCATCAGGATCTGCTTGATTTGTGCCGCTTCATCGGCGCTGTAATCCGCATCCGAACGCGCCACCCGCACCAGCAAGGCCGCCAGAGCCAAACGCGCATCATCCGCCGGAATGGCGGTCGTTGTCGCGGCCAGTTTATTCAGGAAGTCTTTGAACATTGGGAACCCTTTTGTTGTTTTTCCAGTTACACCAGACGCGAATTTTCAACCGCTGCTTTGACAAAATCCCGAAACAACGGGTGCGGCGCAAAAGGTTTTGATTTCAGTTCCGGGTGGTACTGAACCCCGATGAACCACGGGTGATCGGCGTATTCGACAATTTCCGGCAATTTACCGTCAGGCGACATTCCCGAAAACGTCAGCCCGGCATTTTCAAGCGTGTCGCGGTACTGAATATCCACCTCATAGCGGTGGCGGTGACGCTCGGATATGGCGGTGCTGCCATAGATTTGCGCCACTTTTGATTGTTCTTTCAACGTGGCGTTATAGGCCCCCAACCGCATGGTGCCACCCTTGTCATCCGCCACGGCGCGTTTCACTGTCCGGTTACCCTCGACCCATTCTTTCAGGTGGTAAACCACGGGGGTAAAACGTTTTTTACCGGATTCGTGGTCAAATTCCTCTGATCCGGCATTCGCCAAGTCGGTCAGATTTCGCGCCGCCTCGATCACCGCCATTTGCATGCCCAGACAGATGCCCAGATAGGGCACTTTGCGGGTGCGGGCAAAGGTGGCCGCCTTGATCTTGCCCTCGGTGCCGCGTTCGCCAAAACCGCCGGGCACCAAAATGGCATTGAATTTTTCCAAATGCGCCGCCGGGTCTTCTTTTTCAAAAATCTCGGCGTCGATCCATTCGACATTCACCTTCACACGATTGGCCATGCCGCCATGGGTCAGGGCCTCGTTGATCGATTTATAGGCGTCCTCTAGCTGAATATATTTGCCAACAATGGCGACATTCACATGACCCTCGGCATTAAATACGCGGTCGGCCACATCTTCCCATTTTCGCAGGTCGGGCTTGGGGGCAGGGGAAATGCCAAAGGCATCAAGTACCGCCTGATCCAAGCCTTCGCGGTGATAGGCAAGCGGCGCCTCATAGATCGATTTCAGATCATAGGCCGCGATCACCGCATCGGGCCGCACGTTGCAAAACAGTGCCAGTTTATCGCGTTCTTTTTTCGGAATGTCATGTTCGGAACGACAGACCAGAATATCGGGCGCGATGCCAATGCTTTGCAATTCTTTTACCGAATGCTGTGTCGGTTTGGTCTTAAGCTCGCCGCTGGCTTTTAGATAGGGCAGCAAGGTCAGGTGCATGTAAATACAATTGCCACGCGGGCGTTGATGGCCAAACTGGCGAATGGCCTCAAAGAAGGGCAGGCCCTCGATGTCGCCCACGGTGCCGCCAATTTCGCACAGCATGAAATCGACCTCATCGTCGCCAATTGCGAGAAAATCTTTGATTTCATTGGTCACATGCGGCACCACCTGAATGGTTTTGCCCAGATAATCGCCGCGACGTTCTTTTTCCAACACGGTTGAATAAACCCGTCCCGATGAAATGCTGTCGGTATTGCGGGCCGCAACACCGGTGAACCGTTCATAATGGCCCAAATCCAGATCGGTTTCGGCACCGTCGTCGGTGACAAAGACCTCGCCATGTTCAAAAGGCGACATGGTGCCCGGATCAACGTTCAAATAGGGGTCAAGCTTGCGCAGGCGCACGGAAAATCCACGGGCCTGTAACAAGGCACCCAGTGCCGCCGAGGCCAATCCCTTGCCCAGCGACGACACAACACCACCCGTAATAAAAATATATCTCGCCATGGCCCGTGGCCCCCCGTCTTTATTATTATTTTCCGAGAAACCCCGGCAATGGCATCGTCAAAGACAGCGACGAAAACACCATATGTCACGGGATTTAATATTTAACAGATTCGCAGCCATCCCGCAAGCCAACCGCTGCATATTGTGCGGTTTAACTTGGCGTTAACTAATGCTGGTTGGTGTCAGTCGGCGCGCGGAGCTTCTTGGGTGGCACCACCGGCTGGTGCGGTTGGCAGTGTTGGCAACAAGTCTGCGCCCACCGGCACCGTCCCATCAGCCGCAGGGGCCGAAATGCTGGGCGCGCGATCCACAACCGATTCATTGGCGGCCTTTTTGGCGGCAATCACGGTAAGTGAAATCGAGGTGACGATAAAACCCGCCGCCAATACCCAGGTAAGTTTGCCCATGGCCGTGCCCGCGGAACGACCGGTTTTGGCCGCACCGCCACCACCGCCGCCGCCCAGACCCAATCCACCGCCTTCGGAGCGCTGCAACAGCACGATGGCAATCAGCGATAGTGCCAAAAGCAGATGAATGATCAGAACAACGTTTTCCATGTGCGCGCCTTGCGTTTTTACTGTGCAGTTTTACTTTGCGCCCGCCGGATACCCTATGCGGTCGCCCCTGTCGATGTGTTATTTATGAATTTCGCGACGATTGAACAAGGGCCGGTCGGCAAACCGGTCTATTCATCGGTCTCATCCTCGGTATATTGCCCCGAAATCATCCGCCGCACGATTGACCACGAAAGCCCCACCCCCAAGATCGTCGACATCACAAGAATCGCCAACCAAACGGTCATCGTCCGGCTGCTTAACGACAACAGCCCAAGGTCGATCATCACCCACAAAAGGCTGGCAACCAGCGCCCCGACAAGGATCATCCCAAATCCGCCGATGGATCGCAGGGTGGCACGCAAATAAATTATGTAGCCGACCAACAGGATCAAACCCAGAAAAACCGCCATCGGCAGTTGTTCACTGAAATTGCTGCGAACCCAGTTAAAATAACTGTAATCGGTCGGATTAAACGTTGCCGCTATCAATATGAATGCCAAAAGCCAGCGTATTAAAAAACCCATTGGCGCCTCTCTTTTGTGCCGTAATTCAGATGTGCCATGCGGCAAAGGCTCTCGCAAGGTGAATTTGCGGTTTCACACCACGGCTCTTGGGGCTATAGCGGTGCGGGTTTCGGAAAAAAGGATCAGGATCATGGCAAATGTGGTTGTCGTCGGCACACAATGGGGTGACGAGGGTAAAGGTAAGATCGTTGACTGGCTGAGCGAACGCGCCGATATTATCGCGCGGTTTCAGGGCGGCCACAATGCGGGCCACACGCTGGTGATCGATGGCGAGGTTTATAAGCTGTCGCTGTTGCCCTCGGGTATTTTGCGCAAAGGCAAGCTTGGGGTGATCGGCAATGGTGTTGTTCTTGATCCCTGGGCGCTGGGCGACGAAATCGAACGTATTACATCGCGTGGCGTGTCTGTGACCCCGGAAAACCTGATGATCGCGGAAAACACCCCCTTGATCCTGCCGGTACACGGTGAATTGGATCGCGCCCGCGAAGGCCAGAATTCAGTTGCCAAAATCGGCACCACCGGTCGCGGTATTGGTCCGGCCTATGAAGACAAGGTTGGCCGTCGCACCGTGCGTGTCGCGGATCTGGCCGATGAGGCCACGCTGGACGCCCGTCTTGATCGTCTGTTGGTGCATCATGATGCGCTGCGCCGTGGTTTGGGCTTGCCCGAAGTTGACCGCGCCGCGCTCAAGGCCGCGCTGTTGAAGATTGCGCCAAAAATCTTGCCCTTTGCCAAACCCGTTTGGAAAATCCTGAACGAACGGCGCAAAGCCGGTGATCGCATTTTGTTTGAAGGTGCCCAAGGTAGCCTGCTGGACATCGATTTTGGCACCTATCCGTTTGTGACGTCTTCCTCGACGCTGGCTGGCATGGCGGCAACCGGCACCGGGCTGGGGCCAAACTCGATCAACTTTGTTCTGGGCATCGTCAAAGCCTATACCACCCGCGTCGGCGAGGGGCCGTTTGCCTGTGAATTGTTTGACGAGGTGGGCGAGCATCTGGCCACTGTGGGCCATGAAAAGGGCACGGTGACCGGCCGGTCGCGTCGCTGTGGCTGGTTTGATGCCGTATTGGTCCGCCAAACCTGTGCTTTGTCTGGCGTGAAAGGCATTGCCCTGACAAAACTGGATGTGTTGGATGGCTTGAAAGAGCTGAAAATCTGCGTCGCCTATGAACTGGATGGCCAGCGTCTGGATTACCTGCCCACAGCGGCCGATCAACAGGCCCGCGTCACGCCGGTCTATGAAACCATGCAAGGCTGGGATGAGGTGACGGTTGGCGCGCGCAGCTGGGCCGAACTGCCCGCCGCCGCGATCAAATACGTGCGCCGCATTGAGGAATTGATCGATTGCCCGGTTGCCATGTTGTCCACCTCGCCGGAACGCGACGACACGATCCTTGTCACTGATCCGTTTGCCGACTGATGGCCCTGTCTTATAAAGCCCGCCGTCGCTGGTCACTGGTGGCCCTGTTGATCGGGATGCCGATTTACATCATTTTGGCGATTTTTGTTATCAGCCTGTTGCCCCGTGGGCCGTTTCTGGTTGAGTTGCTGAAATACGTTGTGGTGGGGGTGGCCTGGATTTTCCCCCTTAAATCAGTGTTTCTCGGCATTGGACAGGTCGATCCAGACCTGAAAAAGGACGAACCAGAGTGAAAAAATGGTAAGACGGCGGCGGCTTTTAATCTGATAACGTGGTCTAACCGTCTTTAACGGGCGTGGCATTCCGCTGTCGCCCAATGCCGGTTTTACCAGTCATGCCGCCCTGCGGTCGGCCAGATTATGATTGGTGGTTTCCCTCAAACATGCTCTCATTGACCCGGCATTTATGGCGAAGGTCTTGGCTATGGCATATACCGAACTTTTTGGAACTATGGTGCAACGCGCCAAGCTTGGCGTGATGAACACCGATTGGGTGACCGTTTTTTGTTTCGATGACGACCGTCTAGCAGCGCCCTAAGCCGTCACTCAAACCTGTTACTAAAATCACACCTTAAAAAGTAAAAAGGCGGGAACAACCCCGCCTTTTTCGTGAAAAACCTTCCTTACAGAAGGGTCGGAAACTCAGGCCCCTTTGGCGATACGCTTGGGGATATATTTACTGTCGGCGGACACCACAAAGCGGCCGCGTTCGATTTTTTGCAAAACTTCGTCGCGCAAAAGTTCGCCATATGCGCGCAAAATATCCTCGCGCGGCACGTTTTCGTTTTCATTCTCTTTGTATCCCGCCACACGGCGCAGGATCATCGGGCGCGAGAAATGCTCGCGGCCCTCGACATAGGCTTCAAAGACGGCGGCCGCTTCCAGCAATTCGGCCAGCGTGGTGGCCTCGTTGGCGGCGACAAAATCGGCAAAGGCCATTTCTGTCGCGTCATAATCGTCTTCGTCTTGCACAACGGTGCCCGGGGTGGCGGCGGCTTTTACGGTTTCCATGCGCGCCTTGGTGCGTTCATCCAAACGGGCGGCAATTTCTTCGTCGGATTTAACCCGCTGTTCTGAAACCAAAACCAACGGCGCTGGTCGCGTTTTGCCGCCGTCAGCCGATTTCACCGGCTTTTCGGTGCTGGAAACCGTAACCGGACGCACAACTTTGGCCAGATCATCGCGGTAAACGGTTGAGCCATCCACCGTGGTGTGCTTGCCGGTGGCGGCTTCTTCGGCTTTGGTTGCGGCAACGGCGGCTTTCAGGTGGGCCAATGCGTCATGACGGCGGCGCGAGGCTTCGTCACCCAATTTGTCATTGGTATCCTCTAGGATGCGTTCGATTTGGGCGCTGTCGTCAATGCCAGCTACTTCCAACAAGGAACGGCGCTTGATTGTTGCGGCGGCCTCAGTTGCGACATCCGCTGTCTCGGCTGGTGCCACATCCACCGTCTCGGCGGGGGTTTCTTCAGGTGCCGTTACTTCCGGCGATTTTACCGGGGCCTCGCCGGACAATTCAGCCGTCAAAGCGGCCTCAAAATCGTCGGCGGCAAATTCTGTTTCGCTGGATTGCGATTTGATTTCTTCAAGGGCGACTTCGGCTTCGCTTGCGGTTTGGGCCGCCCGCAATTCGGCCTCTGCCTCGGCTTTTTCCTCGGCGGCTTGGCGTTCTGCCTCTGCTTGCGCCGCCAAAAGCTCGGCTTCGGCCTCTGCCTCGACTTTGACCCGCGCCGCTTCTGCCTGTTCTTTCGCTGCGCGCGCGGCTTTTTCTTCGGCTTCGGCCTTTTCTTGCGCTTCGAGCGCAAGGCGTTCTGCTTCGGCTTTTTCCTCGGCGGCTTGGCGTTCTGCCTCTGCTTGCGCCGCCAAAAGCTCGGCTTCGGCCTCTGCCTCGGCTTTGACACGCGCCGCTTCTGCCTGTTCTTTCGCTGCGCGCACGGCTTTTTCTTCGGCTTCGGCCTTTTCTTGCGCTTCGAGCGCAAGGCGTTCTGCCTCGGCTTTTTCCTCGGCGGCAAGGCGCTCGGTTTCGACACGTTCCGCTTCTGCCTGGGCAACTTCGGCGGCCTCGGTGGCGAGGGCGGTATTTATGTCCTCATTGGATGTGATGTCAGAAGACGGTGCCGATTTGGCAAAAAATTCATCCGCGTGCTGGTCTTCGGTATAGCCATTGCTGGCGGGGCTGGCCGGCCTGACCGGATTGGCGGGGCTGGCTGGCAAAGTGCTTGCCGCCTCGTTGGCAGTCGTGGTTGCGGATTTGGCAACGACGGCACGGATGCGTTCCAGTTTTTCGCTGACCGTATCGACCGAATCGTCCGCAACAGGTTGATCCGCTGTCAGGATTTTCAAGGTTCCATCCTCGGCAATCGCGGATTTGAGTGCGGGCTTTGCGGGTTTGCTTTCGGGCTTTACAACATCGGTGCCGCTGTCTGAGGCAAGCGTATTGTCTTGACGCAAAATAACGCCATTTGGGTCAATCTCTGCGTCGATACGGCGGCTGTTGTTTTGCTGCGCAATGCGTTTCAGCATATCGCTGTCCGGCGTGGCCGGCTCGGCCCCGAAATACCGGTCTTCTTCTGCCAGAATACGAAAATATTCGGTGATCGCCTTCATCGTGGTGAAGGGATCGTCAAATCCATCCAGCGTGCACGAAAATGTGCCGTAGGATACCGTCAAAATTTTACTGGCACTTACCATACTAAATACTCGCTTATCAAACGGCGCCGGGACGCCAACGTTCTTGCTAACTTCATTAATTTACCAAACATTTTTGAATTCCCTCAAGTTAATCATCAATAAATTGAGTTAATTTGCCCTGAATTATTGCTGTTTGTTCACCTATTTGACATCAATGGCGATATGGATCCTTTGATTGTTGCCGATAACACAATTATGACACTTTTGGGGCCGGTTGTGGTTAATCCCCAAACCCTGAACCAAGTCTTTGCCCTTGCGCCGATTCTTGTGGCGGCGGATGGGGGGGGCAACGTTGCCGCCACTGCACAAATGCCTGTCCGTGCGGTGATCGGCGATATGGACAGTATAACCGAAAACACACGCACAGCGCTAGCCGACGCCACCTTCATTCAGGTGAATGAGCAGGAAACGACCGATTTTGAAAAATGTCTGCAACGGATTTCTGCCCCTGTTGTCTTGGCCATTGGCTTTGTCGGCGGGCGTATTGACCATGAATTGGCGACATTTAACGCATTGCTTCGCTATCCGGATCAGCGCATCATATTGGTGGGCGACGAAGATGTGATTTTTCTTGCGCCGCGTCAAATTGAATTGGCGCTGCCGGTCGGCACAAGGCTGTCACTATTCCCTTTGGCGCCGGTCAAAGGCTGGTCCGGCGGGTTGAACTGGCCCATCGAGGGCGTGGATTTTGCGCCCGACGGCCCCATTGGTGTTTCAAACCGCACCGTAAAGGCGCAGGTTTCCTTGCGCTTTGAGGCGCAAAAAATGCTGGCGATTTTACCTATTCAACATCTGCAAGCGGCGATTGATGCCCTATACCCTTAACAATTGGGTACATTGACCGCCAATCCGCCCAAGGATGTCTCTTTATAGTTGCTGTGCATATCGCGCCCGGTTTGGCGCATGGTTTCAATGCAGGCGTCAAGCGATACAATATGGATGCCGTCCCCGCGCAAGGCCAAAGATGCCGCAGAGATGGCTTTGATCGCGCCCAGACCATTGCGCTCGATGCAAGGCACCTGCACCAAGCCTTTGACCGGGTCACAGGTCATGCCCAGATGATGTTCCAGCGCAATCTCGGCGGCATTTTCGATTTGCTCGGGCGTGCCCCCCATGACGGCGCAAAATCCAGCCGCCGCCATGGCCGCCGCGCTGCCGACCTCGGCTTGGCAGCCGCATTCCGCCCCGGAAATCGAGGCATTGGTTTTGACGATGCCGCCAATTGCTGCCGCCGTCAGCAAAAATTCGTCGACACGCGCCGCACTGGCGCCGGGCACATGGTCCAGCCAGTAACGGATCACCGCCGGTAAAACCCCCGCCGCGCCGTTGGTGGGCGAGGTAACGACCTGGCCACCGGCGGCGTTTTCTTCGTTCACCGCCATGGCATAGACCGACATCCAGTCATTGATCGTATGGGGCGGGGTCAGGTTCAGCCCCGCCTCGATCACGAGTTTTTCGTGGATCGCCTTGGCGCGTCGCTTGACATACAAGCCCCCCGGCAAGATGCCTTCGCCCTGAAGGCCGCGATCGATACAGTCGTTCATCGCGCCCCAAATCCGATCAATGCCACTGGACAATGCCGCAGGTCCGATGCGGGTCAGTTCATTGGCTTTTTTCAACCCGGCGATGGATTTGCCGGACCTCTTGGTCATTTCCAGCATTTCAGCGGCGGATTTGAACGGATAGGGCGCGGGCGTTTGATCCTGACCCTTTTCGCCCATCGCCAATTCATCGGCGGTTAAAACAAAGCCGCCGCCAATGGAATAATAGGTTTCCTGCAAGACCACATCGCCCTGATGATCGGTGGCAAACAGCATCATGCCATTGGCGTGGCCGGGCAGGGCGTGATCATAATCAAAAATCAAATCGGTTTTGGGATCAAAGGCCAAAGGTGCATGGTTTTCCAAAATGATCGTGCCGGTGGCGGTGATTTGCGCAAGCGCGGCGTCGGCCTTGGCGGCGTCATAGGTATCGGGCTGAAATCCGGCAAGACCCAGAATGGTGGCGCGATCCGTGGCGTGACCCTTGCCGGTAAACGCCAGCGAGCCATGCAGTGAGGCGCGCAGGCCTGCGACCCTGAACGGGCTGTCGCGGATCGCTTGAACAAAGGCGCCGCCGGCCACCATTGGCCCCATGGTGTGCGAACTGGACGGCCCGACGCCGATTTTGAATATGTCAAACACACTTAAGAACATGGTGTCGCCTTTGGCTGGTTGCGGCATCTTTATGCGTGCTTATCCTAAGGGGCGCGCAAACAAGGCCCTGATTATCGTCCGTTTCCCACTGCTTTGCGACATTGTGAACGGGTGGATCGCCTGTGTCCTTAACTTTGTTGTGATTTGGGGTAAGGTTTTACCCATTCGGCACTGTAATAGCGCAAAAATATTTTCTATAGTCGCCGAAAATTCGGAGTCGTCCATGAACAGCAAACTTTCCCCCATCGATGCCGCCAAACTGGCCGCTGCCCAAAGGGCGGTTGAATACGTACAAGACGGCATGCGCATTGGACTGGGCACAGGCTCCACCGCCGCCTGGCTGGTCAAGGTGCTGGGCGAAATGGTGCGCGACGAGGGGCTAAAGGTGATGGGGGTGCCAACGTCAACCCGCACCGCCGATCTGGCGCGGGCCGAAAACATTCCCGTGGTGACGCTGGACGAGGCAAAATGGCTGGATCTGACCATCGATGGCGCGGATGAATTTGACGGTGAATTGAACCTGATCAAAGGCGGCGGCGGGGCCTTGTTGCAGGAAAAAATTGTGGCCACGGCATCGGATCAGATGATCGTCATTGCGGATGCCAGCAAACGCGTTGATACACTGGGTGCCTTTCCGCTGCCGATCGAAGTGATCCCCTTTGGCTGGCAGGCCAGCAAAACCCTGGTCGAGGAGGCCCTGATCAGCCTTGACGTGATGGGCCGCGACAGCAGCTTGCGGATGAACCGCGACAAACCGTTTCTGACGGATGAGGGCAATTTTATCCTTGATCTTAATCTGCGCCGCATTGGCAACGCGCGGCAATTGGCGCTGGTCTTGAACCAAATCCCCGGCATCGTTGAAAACGGGCTGTTCATTGATATCTGTGACGTGGTGATCGTCGGCCATGCCAACAGCAAGGTCGAGGTTTACGACATCAACAATGGCACCATGGAAGAAGAAACCATGGGACAGGAAGTCAGCAAAAATCTGTTTCAGGACGATCTTGACTAGACTTTATCCACAAAAGGAATTTCGCAATGGCATTTGACTATGACCTCTTTGTAATTGGCGGGGGGTCTGGCGGTGTACGCGCCGCGCGTCTTGCGTCGGCTGAAGCGGGTGCCAAAGTGGCGCTGGCCGAGGAATACCGCATGGGCGGCACCTGTGTGATCCGTGGCTGTGTGCCCAAAAAGCTGATGGTTTTTGCCAGTGGATTTCCGGCAATGGCCATGAATGCCGCCGATTATGGCTGGGACATCAAGCTCGGGGCCTTTGACTGGACCGCGTTCAAGGGCAAACTAGACCTTGAACTTGACCGTCTGGAAAACGCTTATCGAAATACCCTGGCCCGCGCCGGTGTTCAGGTTTTTGACGAACGCGCCACAATAATCGATGCCCATACCATCCAACTGGCTTGTGGGGATACGGTCACCGCGAAACACATTTTGGTGGCAACAGGTGGCCAGCCCGTTAAGCTGGATGTGCCGGGTGCCGAATTGGCGATTACCTCCAACGAAATATTCAATCTGAAAACATTGCCCAAATCGGTATTGATTGTTGGCGGCGGTTTCATCGCTTGTGAATTTGCCTGCATTCTGAACGGGTTGGGCGTAAAGGTGACGCAGTATTATCGCGGTCAGCAAATCTTGCGCGGTTTTGACCAAGAGGCCTCGGCGATGATTTGCGATGCGCTCGTGAAACAAGGCATTGAGCTGCGCCTTGGTGATAACGTCGCGGCCCTTGCGAAAACGCCGGAGGGCATTCTGGTCACCGACACCCATGGGCAACAGAAAGTCTTTGATCAGGTGATGTTTGCCACCGGACGTTCGCCAAATACCGCGGGTCTGGGGCTTGAGGCGCTGGGCATTGATCTTGGCCAAAGCGGTGCTGTGCCCGTGGACAAATACAGCCAAAGCAAAGTGCCGTCTATTTTTGCCGTGGGCGATGTGACCAACCGCATCAACCTGACACCGGTCGCGATTCGCGAGGGTGCCGCCTTCGTGGAAACCGTGTTTCATGGGCGGCCAACCGCCTTTGATCACGAAAACGTGCCCTCGGCGGTGTTCACAAGGCCCGAATTTGGCACCATTGGCCTCAGCGAAGAAGCCGCCGCCGCCCAAGAGGCCATCGAGGTCTATGTGACCGCCTTTAAACCAATGAAAGAAGCCTTCGCCGGACGCGATGACAAAGTTTTGATGAAACTGGTGGTGTCAAAAGCAACGCAACGTGTGCTTGGCTGTCATATTGTTGCCGATCAGGCGGGTGAAATGATCCAACTGGCGGGCATTGCGGTAAAAATGGGGGCCACCAAGGCGCAATTTGACCAAACATGCGCGGTTCACCCCACAATGGCCGAAGAATTGGTCACGATGAAAACACCCGTGCGTACGACTTGAATTTGCCCTATAGAAGGGCCAACTAACCAAACAGCGACAAAATCAATCAAAAGGTAACCCGATAATGGCTGGAAATAATGGCGGACCATGGGGCGGCGGCGGTAACAGCGGCGGCAACGACAACAATGGTGGCGGCGGTGGAAATAACGGCGGTCGTCCTGACAAACCGCAAATCCCCGAACTCGAAGACATCGTTAAAAAGGGTCAGGAACAGCTGCGCGTTTTGATGGGCGGCAAGGGCGGCGGCAATCGCACCGGTGGCACGGGCGACGGCGGGCCGGGCATGTCGGGGCGGTCCATCGCAGGATTGGCCATCATGGGCCTGTTGATTGCGTGGGTTTTCGCCAGTTTTTATCGCGTTGATACCTCCGAGCAGTCGGTTGAACTGTTGTTCGGTAAATATGTGCAAACCGGCGAAGAGGGGCTGAACTTTGCGCCTTGGCCGATTGTGCAGGCTGAAATTGAAACCGTGACCCGTGAAAACACCGAAGACATCGGGGTGGGCCGGGGCAATCGTTCTGACGAAGGTCTGATGCTGACGGGCGACGAAAACATCGTCGATATCGATTTTCAGGTGGTTTGGAACATCAGTGATTTGCAATTCTATTTGTTCAACCTTGCCGAACCCCGGGCAACAATTCGTGCTGTATCTGAATCCGCCATGCGCGAGATTATCGCGCGCTCAAATCTGGCACCGATCCTGAACCGGGATCGCGGTGCCATTGCGCAGGAATTGGAAGAATTGATTCAGGCGACAATGGACAGCTATGAAAGTGGCGTGAACATCGTGCGTGTCAACTTTGACAAGGCCGATCCGCCACGCGAAGTAATCGACAGCTTCCGCGAAGTGCAGGCCGCTGAACAAACCCGTGATACGTTGGAAAAACAGGCGGACGCCTATGCCAACGAACGCGTGGCTGCGGCCCGTGGTCAGGCCGCTGAGTTGTTGGAAGAAGCCGAAGGCTATCGCGCGCAAACCGTGAACCAAGCCGAAGGTGAAGCCAGCCGTTTCCTGGCGGTTTACGGCGAATACGCGAAGGCCCAAGAAGTTACCCGCAAGCGTTTGTACATTGAAACGCTCGAGCGTGTTTTAACAGATGTTGACAAAATCATCATCGACGAAGCCGTGGGCGGGGGCCAGGGTATCGTGCCTTATCTGCCGTTGAATGAACTGAGCAAATCCAACAAGGGGTCAAACTAATGAACCGTTCTGCATTTCTTTTGCCCGTTGTCGTGGTGGCCGTGCTGGTCGCGATTTCTTCGGTATTCACTGTGGACGAACGCGAAAAAGCGTTGGTGCTGCAATTTGGTGAAGTTGTCAAAGTGAAGGAAGACCCCGGTCTGGCCTTTAAAATTCCGCTGATCCAGGAAGTGGTTAAATATGACAAGCGCATCCTGCCGCTGGATACCCAGTCACTGGAGGTCACGCCTGCCGATGATCGTCGTCTGGTTGTGGATGCTTTTGCCCGTTGGCGCATTCAAGACGTGGTGAAATTCCGCCGCGCCGTGGGGGTCAGTGGCATCGAAGGGGCCTCGAGCCGTATCCAACGTATTCTGAACGCCGAAATGCGCGCAGCTTTGGGCGGGGTCGATTCCGGCGCTGTTCTGTCGGCTGACCGTGTTGCCCTGATGAACCTGATCCGCGACAAGGCGCGGGTTCAGGCGCTGGATCTGGGTGTTGAAATCGTTGACGTGCGTATCAAACGTGCGGATTTGCCGGAACAGAACCTTTCCGCCACTTTCGCCCGTATGCGGGCCGAACGTGAACGCGAGGCCGCCGACGAGATCGCCCGTGGTAAAGAGGCCGCGCAACGTGTGCGTGCTTTGGCGGATCGTACTGTGGTGGAAACAGTTTCCGTGGCGCAAAAACAGGCCGACATCATTCGTGGTGAAGCCGACGCCAACCGGAACGCAATTTTCGCCGAGGCATTTGGTCAAGACCCTGAGTTCTTTGCCTTTTACCGGTCGCTCAATGCCTATGAAACATCTCTGAAAGGAAGCAACACCACGTTGGTATTGTCCCCGGACAGCGAATTTTTTGACTATCTGAAAACCGATCGTCTTGGTGAGTGATATTCTAATCGCGGCCTTCGGGCTGGTATTGGTATTTGAGGGGCTGGTGTTCGCACTGGCCCCTTCGCGTCTGGAGGATCTGATCGCGGCGATGTCGCGAATATCGCTGGATCAGCGTCGCAGTTTTGGCCTGATTGCGGTCGCCATCGGTGTCGCCTTGGTTTGGCTTGTGATTTGAGCATGGGCAAGTTTTCGCCAAAGTTCCCAGTTTTCACCGTTTCGTGACGCATAGCGACGCAAGGTGAGTTGAATTTTACGCCCAAAGTGCAAATATATGAACTGTTGGGGATTTTGGCCGTGCCTATTCGGTCTATCAAATACGGAGGATTGGGTTTGAAACCTGTCACAGCTTTACAGAAAATTGATGTCACGTCCGCCAAACGCAGCTTTGCTGCGCTGGTTATTGGCGTGGCCTTCCTTATGGCGCAAGCCATTGCCGCCCAGGCGCGGCCTGAATCACTCGCCGATCTGGCAGAAAAAGTCGCAAACTCGGTGGTGAATATCACAACCTCAACAACCGTGGCTGGTGCCGCCGACATTCGACCGATCGTGCCAGAAGGCTCGCCGCTCGAAGATTTTTTCCGCGATTTTTCCGAACGCCAACGCAACGGTCAAGGTCAGCGACCGCGCCGCAGCCAGGCCTTGGGTTCGGGTTTTGTGATCTCGGCGGACGGCTATATCGTCACCAATAACCACGTGATCGACAAAGCCGACGAAATCATGATCGAATTTTACGATGGTTCGGAACTGGAGGCCAAAGTCGTTGGCACCGACCCAAAAACCGATCTGGCGCTGCTGAAAGTTGAAGCAGGCGCAGGGGTCGCTTTGGAATTTGTCAAATTCGGGGACAGTGATGTTTCCCGTGTTGGTGATTATGTGATGGCGGTTGGCAACCCGCTTGGTCAGGGTTTCTCGGTTTCTTCCGGGATTATTTCGGCCCGCAACCGCGCCCTTTCCGGCAGCTATGATGATTTCATCCAAACCGACGCGGCGATCAATCGCGGCAATTCGGGTGGGCCATTGTTTAACATGGATGGTGATGTGATCGGTGTAAATACGGCGATCCTTTCGCCCACAGGTGGTTCAATCGGGATCGGGTTTTCGATGTCCTCGGCGGTGGTCAGCAACGTTATCGATCAATTGCTGGAATTTGGTGAAACCCGCCGTGGCTGGTTGGGTGTGCGCATTCAGGATGTGTCGGCTGATGTTGCCGAGGCGCTGGGCTTGGCCAAGGCCGAAGGCGCGCTGATTACCGATGTGCCCGATGGCCCCGCCAAGGATGGCGGTTTGCTGGCCGGCGATGTCATTCAAACATTTGACGGCGCTGCAATCATCGACACCCGTGAATTGGTGCGCTTGGTTGGCAATACCCAAGTGGGCAAAGCGGTTGATGTACTGGTGATGCGTGAAGGTGAAAACCTGACGCTGTCGATCACGCTGGGTCGCCGCGAAGAGGCCGAGGCCGTGGTGCCTGTGTCCGCCCCCGCCACAGAGGCACCGGCGGATGATGTGGTGCTGGGCATCAATTTGGCGCCTTTGACCGAAGAACTGCGTGCAGAACTTGGGCTGGACGATAACGCCAGCGGCCTTGTGGTTCGCGATCTGGATGAAACCAGCGAAGCCTATGAAAAGGGTCTGCGCGCGGGTGATCTGGTCGCCGAGGCGGGCCAGCAAAAGGTTGCAACAACCGAAGATCTGACCGCACAAATCGAGGCGGCGATCGAAGGCGGGCGCAAATCGCTTTTGTTGCTGGTGCGCCGCGCAGGCCAACCCCGATTTGTGGCACTCAGCGTTCAATAAAACACCAAATCAAAAATCAGCAAAGGGCGTCGCTTGCGGCGCCCTTTTCCGTTTGGGTCGGGCCTTTTGCGCAGAGAGGGGTAACTGGCACACCCATAGTGACCGACAATCGCAAGGCGTGAACCGATCACTACCATTTTCTGCGGCCCTCAAAGGCGAACACTTTGATGGTCTTTGGCGCGAGTATTTCCCCCCAGCAATCGTTATGTTATGTGGCAGGGATGAAAATTGGTGATGTCATTTCAGTTCACGACACGATGCAAAGCAGCTATGAATACATACTGTCGGCGCGGTATGGCGATGTTCAATCAGCCCAGTTCAAACCACATTTTTCACCGCGCGAGATGCTCGAAATGGGCGTTTTTGAAGGCAAATACTGCAACGATTGTGCGGATGAATTCCCAAAGGCATGGTTCGATAACGCTAAAACCAGCAACTGCCCTGACCCGTCGTTGAACTATTTTGGGCTGAAAAGCCGACAACCTCTTTCGGTGTGGCAGCAGAAGGGATGGATTTTCGAGCCCGATCCACGCGGGTGGTTCCAGTGGTATTGCCGATATTTTGTTGGTCGGCGGCTGGCCCGGGTCGATGACATCCAGATGAAACGCTGGCGTGGGTTTGCCCGCCATGCGGGGCAAATTCGCGCCAACTGCCAACCCGCGGATATCTTTTGCCGCCCGCGCCAAAGGCAAGCCCTGCTACAATGGTCCTACGACCCCCTGATCTGAGATACCGCATGGCAACAATCCACGCGGCGATCACCTGCGGGGTGCCAATATCCGGTGAAGATTGCCAAATGGCAACCTGCCCAAAGTTTTTGACTTTGGTGACGGTTCAAGAATTTAACCGCGAACAAAATCAAATGCCAGCAATCCCAAATCGCGAGCGGTTTTAAGGGACAGTACGTCACTGTCCAGACCGTTTTTTGCTTGCAACCGCCGGATCGCGCGTTTTGTTGGGCGGTCCAGAATGCCGGTGTCGCGCCCTTGATAATACCCGCGCACAGCCAGTGCGCGCTGAACCGACGCGATGAAATCCGGGGTCATTTGTGTGGCGCAAGGCGTTTTGAACCATAAAACCTGCCGCTCGCGGATGATTTCCTGCCGGGTGACGGTTTGATAGCTGGGCGATTGGATCATCTTACCGGTGTCGTCAAATCTGGCTGCGGATATTTCAACCTGCTCGGTGATGGTTTCAATGATGGCCGGGGCGGTATCACGCGCCTCGCAATAACGTGCACCACCGGGGGCTGCCACTTCGCGAATGTCCACATCCGCGACGGGCTTGGCGCGGCTCACCTCGCCATCACCGGTTGAAACACAGGCGCCAAGCACCAAAAATGGCAGGCTTTTCAAGATGCGTTTAGCGTGGATCATTGGTGGCCTGTGTAACTGCATGTCCCGGTCTCTGCCGAACTTCTCAATGCTCTATACGAAATGACAATTGAAATAAAGGTTTGCTATACATGGCCGCCGCTGAATCAAAGCTTTTGGGCCAAATGCAGCCAGGGACCTGGGCATATATTGGCGCTAGGGGGATGGGCCGAGTTGAACAAAGGTGGAACAAGGGGAAAAAAACAACAAGTTGAACATTGTATCAGACAATGGGCGCGGATCGGGCTTGCAAGCTTTGGACAGAAACGGCAGAAGTTTTTTTGACGCGAATATCAGGCAAAGGACAACGGCAATGGCCAAAATTACTTATATTGAACACGGTGGCACCGAACATGTGGTCGAGGTTGCCAATGGGCTGACCGTGATGGAAGGCGCACGCGATAACAATATTCCGGGCATTGAGGCCGACTGCGGCGGTGCCTGCGCCTGTTCCACCTGCCATGTCTATGTTGATCCGGCCTGGGCCGATAAAATTCCGGGCAAAGAGGCGATGGAAGAAGACATGCTTGATTTTGCTTTTGAACCGGATGCACTGCGCTCACGGCTGACCTGCCAGATCAAAGTCACGGACGATCTGGATGGGCTGATCGTGCAAATGCCAGAAAAGCAAATCTGATGATCCGCATGGGGGCAACGCTGATTCTGGCGCTCTGGATCCTCGGCGTGCAAACCGTGCAAGCACAACAAAGCGTTACCACAACACAGAACGGCTGGCGGGCCGAATTTGACCAGCCAACCGACCGTTATGGCCATGGCATCATGGGCGATCTGCCTGAATGGGGCCGCATGTGCCTGTCGGGGCCAGAAGGGCAGCGGGCCTGCGTGACCCTGCCACAAACACGGGTTTTTGAAGACATGGCGCCGCGCCTGGCCGATGTCGATCAAGACGGCACCCCGGATGTGGTTTTGATTGAAAGCGATCAGAACCTTGGCGCGTCGTTGGTCGTATACTTCCTGCGAAATGGTCAGATGTTCCGCGTGGCAACACCACCAATTGGACAGGCTTTTCGCTGGCTTGCACCGATTGGCGTGGCGGATATGGACGGTGGCGGGGCGATGGAACTTGCCTATATCGACCGGCCGCATTTGGCCAAAATCCTGCGTGTCTGGCGATTTGAAAACGACCGCCTTCGCGAGGTCGCCAGCCTGCCAAACCTGAGCAATCACCGCATCGGACAGGATTTCATTTCAGGCGGGTTGCGTGATTGCGGTCAAGGGGTGGAAATCATCACCAGCGACAGCAATTGGCAAAACATCATGGCCACCCGTCTGTCACAAGGTAAATTGACAACAAAACCGATTGCCCGGTTTGAAGAAACCAAGAATTTTGCCCCGGTTTTGGCCTGCGAAAATTGACCAAATTGAATGCGCTGGCGCGCATGCTGGTTTCTGATTGTCGCCCCGACGCCAAGGTCTTGCGCCAATCCGAGGCAGCTTTCCGCAGGAAAGGGCCGAGACATCAGCGTGGGCAAAGCCCACTCAATTTAACTTGGATGCCGTAAACGCCTGATGGCCAATATCTGTGCGATAAAATCCTTCAGGCCAGCCTATATCGCGGATCATCGCATAGGCGCGATCATGAGCCGCTTGCAAGGACTGCCCCCGCGCCGTCACGTTTAAAACCCGCCCGCCTGTGGCCGTAATCTCGGCACCTCTGAGGGTTGTGCCTGCGTGAAAAACCATATGGCTGCTGTCTTCGGTAAGGTCATCCAAGCCATTGATAACGCTGCCTTTCTGATAGGGTCCGGGATAGCCATCCGCCGCATAAACCACCGTCATTGCATGGTCATCGGCCCAGTTCACTTGTGCTGTGTCCAGCCGCCCTTCGGCACAGGCCAGCAACAAATCCAGCGCCTGTGCGCCAAGGCGCATCATCAGCACCTGACATTCCGGGTCGCCAAAACGGGCGTTGTATTCCACCAGCCGTGCCTGACCGTCCTTGATCATAAAACCCGCATAAAGCACGCCTTGATAGGGCGTGCCACGCCGCGCCATTTCATCCATGCAGGGCTGGATTATCTCGGCCATCGCGCGGTCGGCAATTGCATCCGACAAGACCGGTGCGGGGGAATAGGCCCCCATGCCGCCGGTGTTTGGCCCCAAATCGCCGTCAAAGGCGCGTTTGTGATCTTGGGCGGTGCCGATGGGCAAGGTATTTTCGCCGTCACACAGAATGAAATAGGATGCCTCTTCGCCCTCCATAAATTCCTCGATCACCACCTCGGCACCCGCGTCGCCAAATTCACCGTCAAACATGGTGTCCACAGCCTCAAGCGCAACTTGCAAATCCATCGCAACGATCACGCCCTTACCGGCGGCCAGCCCGTCGGCCTTGATGACAATAGGCGCGCCCTGACTGCGCACGTATTCCTTGGCCGGGGCGGCGGCGGTAAACCGTGCCCATGCGGCGGTTGGGGCACTCGCCGCATCACAGACTTCTTTGGTGAAACTTTTGCTGGCCTCTAATTGTGCCGCCGCCGCACTTGGCCCGAAACACAAAATGCCGGCGGCGCGTAAATCATCCGCTACCCCCTTGGCCAAAGGTGCCTCAGGTCCGATGACGACAAAATCAATGTTCTCGGCTTCGACCAAAGCCAGCACCGAGGTGCCGTCCTCGATATCACAGGGCAGGCAGGTGGCGATCTGGGAAATGCCGGCGTTGCCCGGCGCCACCAGCAGGCGATCACATTTCGGGTTTTGTTTGATCGCCCAGGCCAGCGCATGTTCGCGCCCGCCGCTGCCAAGAATTAGGATGTTCATCGTCTATATGTCCTTTGCCTTCGCTTGCGCGCGTTCTAAGGTGGGGGACATCAAAGCACAAGTGAGGCGACATGTCCGATCTGATCGACGATCCCCAAGAAGGCGAAAACGCCCCTGAATTTACGGTCACAGAGATTTCCGGCGCAGTCAAACGCACCATTGAAGGATCGTTTTCACGGGTTCGGGTGCGTGGTGAATTGGGGCGGGTGTCGCGGCCACGGTCGGGCCATGTGTATTTGGATTTGAAAGACGACAAATCTGTGCTGTCCGGGGTGATTTGGAAAGGCGTGGCCAATCGATTGGCCACCCAGCCCGAAGAGGGGCTGGAGGTGGTGGCCACCGGCCGCCTGACCACTTTTGGCGGGCAATCCAAATACCAGATGGTGATCGAGGATTTGACCCCTGCGGGTATGGGGGCCTTGATGGCCATGCTGGAAAAACGCAAAAAGGCCTTTGCCGCCGAGGGTCTGTTTGATGCCGCCCGCAAACAGCGCTTGCCGTATTTGCCCGAGGTGATAGGCGTTGTGACCAGTCCGTCGGGCGCGGTCATTCGCGACATTTTGCACCGTTTGCGGGATCGTTTTCCGCGCCGTGTGTTGATTTGGCCCGTCGCGGTGCAGGGCCAAAAATGCGCACCCGAGGTGGCCCGCGCCATTGCGGGCTTCAACGCGCTCACACCGGGCGGGGCTGTGCCGCGACCGGATTTGTTGATCGTTGCCCGCGGCGGTGGCTCGGTCGAGGATCTGTGGGGGTTTAACGAGGAGGCAGTGGTACGCGCCGTGGCCGCATCTGACATTCCGATAATTTCGGCGGTGGGTCATGAAACCGATACCACATTGATCGACTATGTTGCCGATCAGCGCGCCCCGACACCGACGGCAGCGGCCGAGCTGGCGGTGCCGGTGCGGCTGGAATTGATCAGCGTGGTGGATGAACTGGGCGCACGATCCCGGCGCGCCCTTGTGCAAGGCATCACGCAACGCCGCGACCGCACCCGTGATCTGGCGCGAATATTGCCGAAACCCGAACAATTGGTGGAAAACGCCCGACAGCGGCTGGATACTTTGGCCGATCGTCTGCCCAAGGCGCTGGCAAGTGTCACCCAGCGCCGACAGGTTGCCTTGTCGCGGATTGCTGGCGGATTGCGACCCACCACCTTGCAGCGGCGTCTGCAAACCGAGCGCCGCCGCGCCGATGAATTGGGGCGGCGTCTGGGGCCAGCCTTGCTGCGCGGGCGGGACCGTTTGGTGCAGGAAAACCGGCGCAGTCGCGAAAATCTGGTGGGGTTTTATGCACGGTTTCATCGTGCGGCCACCGGCCAGATCAGCACATGGAAAACCTTGCTGTCGGGCGCAGAAAGATTGCGCCAAACCTTGGGCTACAAGGAAACCCTGAAACGTGGCTATGCCGTGGTTCGCGAGGCCGGACAGGTGATCACGCGGCGCAAGGATGCCGCACAAGCGCAAGCCCTGGAAATTGAATTTCACGACGGGCGTGTTGCGGTTGGCGGGCACGCCACCAGTGGCGTTTCAAGGCCTTCAATGGCTGCCAGTGCAGCGGCCAAACCCAAAAAAACCAAGCCCGCAAAGGGCCAGGCAGACAAAGATCAAGGGCGGCTTTTCTAGAGGCAAGTTTAAACACCCAATCCGGGCGGCACACAAGCGATATGCTGATCACTTTCGCCCACGACACTCAGATCATTTGCCGGATCGCCCCCTAAAACACGGGCGCGCATACCGTCGCCTTGGGCGAAAAAATCCCAACAAATCGGGTCTTGGTTTTCATAATCAAAACAAATGCTGCCGTCCTGTGGATACCAGATGCCGCTTTGGCATTGCCCGTCGGTAAAGGCCCAGATAACGCGACGATCCTCGAAATATTGCTCGACCCCAAAGGCGCGTCCCTGCTGGGCATATGAAAGGGTTTTACCCTGAACAAAACCTTCAAATTCTTCCACGGTCATCGGGGTTTGTGCCCAGGCAGGGCCAAGGGATAGCAACAGAACAATCAAAAACCGCATTTGGAAACCTTAGGGTCAGGGCATGAATGACGTTACCCTGCCACACCGCCAAACCCAATGCTAGGCAGGTTGATCCGCAGTGTGGCTTTCAGTGTTTTCCCAGCCGTGCAAATGCGGCTTCATCACCCGTCGCCATTTGCGCGGGTAAAGCGCGATTGCCCCCATAATCGGCAGGCTGTGCGGCAAAACCGGCGCTTGATCCACAGGCAGGTTTTTCAGGTCCGTATAGGGTTTTGACGGGTTTTTGTGATGATCCGAATGGCGCGGTGCATTCAACATCAAAAGCGAAGTAAACCAATGTGGCGCGTTCCAGCTGTGGCGCAGGCCAACGGGTTCAAACGTGCCGTCAGCGCGTTGCCTGCGGGCCAAGCCATAATGTTGCACATAGTCGCTGAGCAAAAGCTGCGAGGTGGCAAAAGAACCCAAGGCAAGGTGATAGAAAAGCCCCCGCGGCCCAAAAATCAACGTCGTGGCAACCACCGCGAAAACCGCGCCACCGCAATACAGCCAATAAGGATTACTGATGTGCCATTTTGGCATTTCCTTCAAGGCAAGGCGGGTATTTTCCACCCGCAACCCGGCCCGAAACGACCCGACCCAGGCGCGCGCGGCAAAACGATAATAGGACTCGCCCTTGCGGGCGGTATTGGGGTCATGCGGCGTGCCAACAAACCGGTGATGAACCGCCGTATGCGCCGTCGTGTGATGCCCAAAAAACAGGCTGGAATAGACCGAAGCCCCCAATTGGCGAGGCCAGCGTTGGGGGCGGTGAATCAATTCATGGGCGTTGGAATTGGATACTTGGCCAAAAAACAGACCCATGGAAAGAAAAAGACCAAGTTTGCCGAAAAAACCCTGGCTGCCCCAGGTGAGTGCGGCAATGCCCCCGATCAGCAAAAACCAATGGGCAATGGCCAGCGCCTGTGACAATTTTTGCGCCCTTTCCGGGTTGATCGCCATTTTAGGCAGTCTTGGATAGGCAAAGCGATCCAGCCCATTGGTGATCACCAGCGCATAGACCAGGGCCGCCGCGATCCAGCCGCCACCAAACACGGCGGCAAGTGCCAACAGCAGCACCGGAATTCCGGTGGCCAGGGTAAAGGCGGGCAGGCTTTGGTTCATCTGATTCCGTATCCCTTGTTTGTTGCATCTTTGTTGTTGCGCGTGAAAATGTCGATGCCAAGGCGTGAGCGTGGCAAACATGTAATTTTCATTCAGGGCAATTGATCCAAAGGAGTGGCTGCGCCACACCGGCTGCCCCGTGCCCCCAAAGCTGGGGTCACGGCTGTGGGTGATTGCCGCCTTGTTGGGGTTTTAAATCCGGCGATTTGTGATTAGGTGGAAGGCAATGAAACAAATCGGGCGCGGCGATGTCATTCTTTAAAAAGATGAAGGATAAACTGTTTAAATCGTCTTCCAAATTGGAAGAGGGGTTGGACGCGATTGTCGCCGATGGCGGCGCGGCAGACAGTGTTGAAGATGTTGTTGAACGGGTGGTTGACGTGCCGGTCGTTCAAGAATCGGTTCCAGAGCCAGAGCCAGAGCCAGAGCCAGAGCCAGAGCCAGAGCCAGAGCCAGAGCCAGAGCCAGAGCCAGAGCCAGAGCCAGAGCCAGAGCCAGAGCCAGAGCCAGAGCCAGAGAAGGCAGTTGAAAAAACCGGAATTTTTGGTCGAATTTTGGGACGAAATCCAGCGGCGCCTGTGGTGCGCCGTGCGCTGGATGACGACATGCTGGAGCAGCTCGAAGAGCTGTTGATCTCGGCTGATATGGGCGTTGAAACCGCCCTGCGGGTTACGGCAAATATGGCCCAGGGGCGATTTGGCAAAAAGCTTTCCAGTGCCGAAATCAAATCGCTTTTGGCCCAGGAAGTGGCGCGAATTTTGGAACCCGTCGCCAAACCCATGCCGCTTTATGCCAAAAAACCGCAAGTGGTTTTGGTGGTTGGTGTCAATGGTTCGGGCAAAACCACAACGATCGGAAAACTGGCGAGCCAGTTTAAGGCGGCCGGAAAATCGGTGATTATCGCGGCGGGCGATACCTTCCGCGCCGCCGCGGTTGAGCAGCTACAGGTTTGGGGTGATCGTGCTGGCGTGCCGGTTTTGACCGCGCCCGAAGGGGCCGACCCTGCCTCGCTTGCGTTTGACGCGATGTCGCGTGCGGAACGGGAGGGGGCGGATTTGCTGTTGATCGACACGGCGGGCAGGTTGCAAAATCGATCCGATTTGATGGAGGAACTGGCGAAAATCGTGCGGGTTATTCGCAAAAAAGACCCCGAGGCGCCCCATAATACCCTGTTGGTTTTGGATGCGACAACCGGGCAAAATGCGCTAAATCAAGTGGATGCATTTCAAAAATTGGCGGATGTTTCGGGTTTGGTGATGACCAAATTGGATGGCACGGCCAAGGGCGGCGTTTTGGTGGCGCTTGCGGATCGTTTCGGCTTGCCAATCCATGCCATCGGGGTGGGTGAACAAATCGATGATCTGGCGCCGTTTGATCCCGAAGAATTTGCCGCCGCATTGACCGGCATTCAATCTTGAGCACATGGCTTCTGGCCATCGAGGGTACAGAGACCGGTGCCCAGTTGGCGTTGGTTCTGGCGGTATTGGCGGCCATATTACATGCACTGTTTGGCACCTTACAAAAAGGTCGCCATGATCCCTGGATCAGCCGTGGCGCGATTGACATCTGTTATGCGGTGATCGCGGCGCCTTTTGCCTTGTTTGTGGTGCCTTGGCCAGAACCGCAGATGTGGGCGATTTTTGCCATCGCTTGGGTGATCCACACGATTTACAAAGTGCTGCAAGCCACCGCCTATACCTTTGGTGCCTTTACCGTGGTTTACCCCGTTGTGCGCGGATCAGGGCCGTTTTTCACCGTTATCGGTGCCTATTTCGTTTTTGGCGAGGTGCTGACAGCGGTGCAAATCGGCGGCGTAGCGATGCTGGTCGCAGGGATTTTCGGCCTTGCGTGGTACAACCTTATCCACATTAAAATCGACCGAGATACGCTTGTTTTAGCGATGATATTTGCACTTTTTACAGGTATCTTTGTGGCGCTCTATACCACTTTTGACGCTTATGGCATTCGGGCGACTTTTAATCCGTTTACCTTTCTGGCCTGGTTTTTTCTGATTGATGGTATTGCCATTCCCGCCTATGCGGCCGTCCGACTTTGGCGCATGGAAACCCGCCCCACGTTTGCGCCGCTTTTTGCCCGTGGATTGATGGGAGCGTTCATTGCGTATTTCAGCTTTGGTTCGATCCTGATGGCAACGCGACTGGACAAAGTAGGCGAGGCGGCGGTATTGCGGGAAACCTCGGTGGTATTTGCGGCCTTGTTTGGCTGGTTGATCCTGAACGAAAAGGTTGGGCCGCGACGCCTGACATTGATGGCGCTGATCGCCCTTGGGGCGGTTGTTATGGAAATGGGAGGCTGAGATGGCCGAAAAAAAGATAAATCCTTTGTTGAAAACGGTGCTGGAACTGGGGCCGATCATCGCGTTTTTTGTCGCCTATGTGCGCCTAAAGGACAAAATATTCACCATCGGCGGCACAGAATACGAGGGTTTCATCGTGGCAACCGCCGCGTTCATCCCGCTCTTGTTGATTTCCACCGGCATTCTTTGGGCGCTCAGTGGCAAGCTGTCAAAAATGCAGCTGATGACGGCGGTATTGGTTGTGGTTTTTGGCGGCATGTCGGTTTGGTTCAACGACGATCGGTTTTTCAAAATGAAACCCACGATCATTTATCTGCTATTTGCCGGTGTTTTGGGCTTTGGGCTGATGCGTGGTCAAAGCTATCTGCGGTCGGTGATGGGGGAAATGATGCCGATGCAACCGCAGGGATGGATGATTCTAACCCGCCGTATGGCGCTATTTTTCGCCGCTCTCGCCGTGACAAACGAGGTGATCTGGCGCAGCTTCAGCACCGATGTCTGGGTGAATTTCAAAACCTTCGGGCTGACGGCGGCTTTGTTTATCTTTTTTATGGCGCAATCGAAAATATTCCAAAAGTTTGGAATTCCCGAAGAAAAATAGGCCCAAAAGCCCGCGAAAAACCTGACGCGGCTGTCCGCGGCCTTTTGCGTGACGTTTCAAGTTCGGCTAGAGCGCCCCGCCTTAAACATGACCCCCTTGTTCGCTGTTTTCGCCTGCGGCTTAACGCGAAAAGTGATACTTGGTGGCTCATCAGATTAAAGGCAGGGCGCTTTAGGGGCGACTGGCAAGTTAGGGGCGACTGGCAAGGTTTCCGACGAAATTTTGCAAATTGATTCTGGGAACCAATTTTGACCAGCGATAATCTGGTCGCGTGATCGCAATGTTGCGCAGTCGCTCAAAGTGCAGCAATTCCTGATGGCGCAGCATCGCGTTGTAAAATGGAAAAACGCCGCCGCGCAAATACGTGCTCCAATGGCAAACCCGGCCGCCTGTATCGGCCAGTTTATAGCCAGCCTGCCAGATTTTGTTTTGCTGCATCGGGTTATCCATCTGAAAATCCACCCAATTTTCCAGACGCCCCTTTTGGCCGACGGCGATGGAAAATCCACGCAACCGGGCGCGACCCAAGTGCCATTCAAACATGAAATCAAAGATGTCGTTTTCCCGGCTGGTGATGTTGATCACCTCGGTTTCGCGGCCTGCGGGGCAATCTAGGGCCGCCGCCGCAGTTTGGCAAAATTCGGCACCTGCCAGCAATATGATTCGCGAAATACGGCCTTTGTTCAGGGCGGGCAGAACAGACAGGGCGACGCGCGCGCCCAGCGAATGCGCCAGAATGTTGATCGACCGATCAGGCGCGATTTCGTGAATTTGATCGATGATTTTGGCCAGCGATTGACCGGTTAATTCCGCCCGATCATAGGCGACGCGAAGCCCGCCCATTGCGTTCCACCCAACCGCAAGGCACAGCCCTTCGGCCTGTCGACCGCGCCCAAATCCCATGTGGCGCGGCCAGGATATTGCCTTCCAGCTGTGGGGATCGGGATGATAGGATAAAATATGCCGATGTGGATTGGCCAGTTTTCGATAAGGGGAATAATTGTATCCGTGCAACAGCACGATAATCGGGGCCCCCACCGGCAGGGTTTTGATCTGGTCGATCATGGCCTTTGGCAAGGCGTCGGGCGGGGTCCGAGTATCCAGCAACCCATCCCGAAAATTTAAACGATATAGGGGCATGGCCTGAAATCCTATTCAGATTACTTTCGATAATATTGAAACAATACGACAATAAAATGGAGTTTCCGTTACGGTTCTGTGACCGCTTGACGACAGCGCGGTGTACAGGTAGCAAGAGACACGTGGAGATTTGAGCCGGATTGCGGGCCACGTTAAATATACCGCTAAAGAGGTCGAGGTTTTCACCAAATCCCCGACGTTTTCCCGGCGTGGGGGTATTTTTGCCCAAAATTTGGAAAGGACAGTCACGTGACTGATCATTGGAAACCACGCACCAAAGCCGTGCATCATGGCGCGCGCCGCAGCCAATATGGCGAAACCAGCGAAGCAATTTTTCTGACGCAGGGTTTTGTTTACGAAACCGCCGAACAGGCCGAGGCACGGTTTATCGAAAGCGGGCCGGATGAATATATTTACGCGCGGTATGGCAACCCGACCGTGCGGATGTTTGAAGACCGCATTGCCGCCATCGAGGGGGCCGAGGATGCCTTTGCAACCGCCTCGGGTATGGCGGCGGTTAGTGGCGCGTTGATGGCCTGTCTAAAGGCCGGGGATCACATCGTGGCGGCCCGGGCCCTGTTTGGATCCTGCTTGTATATTTGCGAAGAAATCCTGCCGCGGTTCGGGGTAGAGGTGACGTTTGTCGATGGCACCGATCTGGAACAATGGCGCGCGGCCGTGCGTGCCGATACCAAATTGGTGTTCTTTGAGTCGATTTCTAACCCCACACTGGAACTGGTTGATATTGCGGCGGTTTCCGAAATTGCCCACAGGGTCGGTGCAAAAGTTTTTGCCGACAATGTTTTTGCCACACCTGTGTTGCAACGCAGCCTTTCGTTGGGCGCGGATGTGGTGATCTATTCGGCGACAAAACACATCGACGGGCAGGGCCGTTGCCTTGGGGGGGTGGTCTGTGCGGATCGGCATTTTATTCGCAAGGTGCTGGAACCCTATCTGAAACACACAGGGGGCGCGTTAAGTCCGTTTAACGCCTGGGTGATGCTGAAAGGCATGGAAACGCTGGATTTGCGGGTTCATGCACAGGCCGACAGCGCCTTGACACTGGCGCGCGCCCTTGAGGGGCACAGCGCGTTGGCGCGGGTGATTTACCCCGGATTGACCAGCCATACCGACCACGCCTTGGCGCAGAAACAGATGACAAAGGGCGGCACGGTTATTGCGATCGATGTCAAAGGCGGCAAAGACGCGGCGTTCAAGGTGATGAACTCCTTGGAAATTGTGATTATTTCCAACAACTTGGGTGACGCCAAATCACTTGTCACCCATCCGGCGACAACCACGCACCAGCGGCTTACACCAGAACAACGCGCGGCACTGGGCATTTCTGATGGCTTGTTGCGGTTCAGCATTGGGTTGGAGGATGCTGGTGATTTACAGCAGGATTTGCTGAACGCGTTGAAAAAGGTCTGAAATTTCTTCCCATTCCCCCTATATTGGTGGTAATGGGCGCGAATATCTGGCCTTTCGTTTGCATAAAGGGGGGCGTTTCATGAACTTTCAGACGCCAAAATCTGAACCGATACCAACGCGCGATGATGCGGAACGTGCATTGCTTTTGCTGCGTAAGTGGTTGGAACAAAGTACAAATTCGGAACGTGTCGGCATTGATCCTTTGCTGACAGAATTGTTGGGTCAGGAATCGGCGGCGCAATATCCCGCCCTTGCCCGCGCCTATCCAGAGGATTTCACAGTTGATTCCACCTATCGCGCCAGCCTGCCTGATCTGCAAAATGGCCCCGCGTCGTCAATAAAAGGCGCGATGCGCGACATTCAGCACGTTGGCATCTCGAATTTTCGCCTGCCAATTCGATTTCGCAGCCGCGACGACAGCGAACTGACGCTTGAGGCATCGGTCACTGGCACGGTCAGCCTTGAGGCCGAAAAAAAGGGCATCAACATGTCGCGCATCATGCGCACATTTTATGAATATGCCGAAGAAACCTTCAGTTTTGATGTGATCGAACGTGCGCTGGATGATTACAAAACCGATTTAAATTCGTTTGATGCTCGCATTTTGATGACATTTTCATTTCCGATGAAGGTGTCGTCTTTGCGTTCGGGCCTTGAGGGGTTCCAATATTACGACATCGCGCTGGAACTGATCGAACAAGAAGGGGTGCGTAAAAAAATCATGCACCTTGACTATGTGTATTCTTCAACCTGCCCCTGTTCGCTGGAATTGTCTGAACATGCACGGCAATATCGCGGCCAGTTGGCGACACCACATTCGCAGCGCTCGGTGGCGCGAATTTCGGTTGAATTGCAACAGAACAAACCGATTTTGTGGTTTGAGGATCTGGTTGAAATCGCCCGTACCGCGGTGCCGACAGAAACCCAGGTGATGGTCAAACGCGAAGACGAACAGGCCTTTGCCGAACTTAATGCCGCCAACCCGATCTTTGTCGAGGATGCAGCACGTTTGTTTTGTCAGGGCTTGCAAAGCGACGATCGCATTGGGGATTTCAAAATTGCCGCAAGCCACCAGGAAAGTCTGCACAGCCACGACGCGGTATCAATCCTGATCCACGGAAAAACGTTTAACGCCGAAAGCATCGATCCCAAATTGTTCCCCTCGTTGATCCATCGGGGCTAAGGTGAAGCGGGAATTCCAGTTGTTTTACGCAGCAGCCACCCGATTTGGGGTGACCTATGTTTGACATCCGCCCGGTTGGCTATGTCATCGGTAACCTGATCGCGGCCCTTGGTATTTCCATGATGGTGCCGATGTTTCTTGAAATATATTTGGGCACGGAAAACTGGCAACCTTTTTTGGAATCCGCCGTTTTAACCGCGATATTCGGGGTGCTGTTGTCGCTGTCCACGATGAACGGAATGGGCGACCGACTGTCGATCCAGCAAACCTTTGTTCTGACAACAGGGGTTTGGCTTGCCTTGCCGATCTTCGGTGCCTTACCGTTCGTATTAGGGGCCACACAAGCCAGCTATGTCGATGCGTTTTTTGAGGCAATGTCCGGTCTGACCACCACCGGGTCGACGGTATTCAGCGGTCTGGAAACCTTGCCCAGGGGTATCTTGTTGTGGCGCGGCATGCTGCAATGGTTTGGCGGCGTCGGGATCATTGTTGTTGCGATGGTTTTTTTGCCCGAGTTGCGCATCGGTGGCATGCAGATATTTCGCACCGAAGGCTTTGATACCTTTGGAAAAATTCTGCCTCGCGCGACCCAAATTGCATCCCGAATTTCGATGATATATATATTTCTAACCGGCGCTGCTGCCATGGTTTATGCCGCCCTCGGGATGAATGCATTTGATGCAATTGTGCATGCCATGACAACTGTGGCGACGGGGGGGTTTTCAAATTACGACGCCTCTTTTGGTGTGTTTTCACCGCCGATAACCTATGCCGCCGCGTTTTTCATGATTTTGGCCAGTCTGCCGTTTGTGCGCTATGTGCAACTGGTGACAGGCGCGCTTTCGCCGTTGACGCGTGACAGTCAGGTTCGCGCCTTTCTGGGCACAGCGGCGGTGATCGTTGCGGTGGTGTTTGTCTGGCAAATCCGTACCTTGGATTTCAGCTTTGCCGAGGCTTTGGGCAGCAGTGTTTTTAACGTAACCTCGATTTTAACCGGCACCGGATATGCCAGTGCCGATTATATGCAGTGGGGGTCGGTGCCGGTTGTTGTGCTGTTTTTTGCGGGGTTGATCGGGGGCTGTGCCGGATCAACCACCTGTTCGATCAAGATTTTCCGCTATCAATTGCTGTTTGCCTCGATACGGGCGCAGGTTCAGAAAATTCACCAACCGCACGGGATTTTCAATCCTTTGTATAATGGTCGTCCGGTGGCCGAGGATGTTTTGTCATCGGTCATGGCGTTTTTTGTGATGTTTGTGGTTTCATTGGGGGTTTTGGCCGTTCTACTGGGGTTTACCGGCCTTGATTTTGTCACCTCGCTGTCTGGGGCGGCGGCGGCATTGGGCAATATTGGCCCGGGTTTGGGCGATGAAATTGGCCCTGCCGGCAATTTTGGCAATCTTAACACAGCCGCCAAATGGTTGTTGGCGGCGGGCATGCTGATCGGGCGTCTGGAACTGCTGGCTGTTTACGCGATGTTGACGGCGGGATTTTGGCGCGGCTAAGGCGTCCCGCCTTTAACCTGAGCCACCAAGCACTCCTTTTCGCGTTGAGCCGCAGGCGAAGACAGCGAATAAGGGGGGCATGTTTAAGGCGGGGCGCTCCAGCCGCTTAATCCCAGCAAGAAACCAGCACTGTCATATCATTGGCCAAAATGATCAAATCCTCAGGTGCAATGCTGCTGGTGGCGCTGTCGCTTTGCGGGGCTATGCCCGCAGTCGTTAACATTTCAAGCAGTCGATCGGCTTTGGCCGCAAACCGCACGTTGGCGGGTAGGGTGCGGGTATTTTTGGCGTCCGACAGCAAGGCGCCGATGACCAATCCCGAGGTGGCCAAAACCGGGCCGCCCACGTCACCGGGCAAGTTTTCAACGGTCAGACGTTGAACCGCCTCGTTGCCGTCCAGCCCTTTTAAATCGGCCAGTTCCCCATAGGTGACGGTGGAATCCCCCAAGGCCCCCTCGTAAGAATAGCCCGAGATCGCCAGTTCCGAGCGCAAGCGCGGCGACGCGTTTTCAAATTTGGCAAAACCAATCGGGGTCAGGCGGTTCATGGGGGCAAGCAGGGCCAAATCCAGATCGGCATTTTCGATCGATACTGTATAGAGCTGATCCCCGTCAACCGTGATTTGCGAACAGTTTTGCAGCACTTCAGTGGTCGTCAAAACGCGGCCTTCGCCGTCGACATAAAACCCGCTGCGCGACACAGTCGGGGTGCGAATATCAAGCCCCGCCAACAGGTCTGGCGACTGCGCGCCCGTTGCATCACCGGCGAGCGGATCAAGAACGTTTGCGCCCGTAGATGCCAGCGTCTTGCGCATGATGTCGGCGACTTTGGTCATCAATTTTTCGGCGTCAGGTTGATAAATCAGGGAAAACCCTTTGATCTGACCGTCGCGATACCGCGCATAGGTATAGGAATGGATTGTGTCGTTTTGGCCGGTCAAAACAAAGCTGTCCTTGTCTTTTTGGCGCGCGCCCTTCAGGGGCACAATCTCCAGCGTTTGCATGATTTCATACAGGCCAAACAATGTGCCTCGATCGCCTGCCTGGGAAATCAGCAAAACACGAACGCCGCTGTTGTTTTTTGCGGCGTAACGAACAAAAGGCGACTCGTATGTGTCAAAACCGATCAACCCCATGGGCATCTGTATCGAAATACCCGCCGCCTCATCCTCGACCACCGACAGGCCCAAATCGGCAAATACCGCGGCGTAATCATCCAACAGCTTTGCCCGCTGTCCTGTGGTCAGAACCCCGGTGGCCTCATAGCCATTGGCGGCCTGATACGCCGCCATCGAGCGCCGCGTGCCCGGCCCAAATGCGCCGTCAATGGCAGAGGTGTAAAAACCTTCCCATTGCAGGGCGGTCTGCAAGGCGCGGCGTGCCTCGTCATTCAATGATTTTTCTGAACGGCGGGCTTGGGCGACGGTTTCTTCGGGGGCGGTCAACGGCGCGGTTGGCACGGTTTCGGTCGCTGTTTTGATCGTCGTCGTGATCCCCGCATTCGCACCGCCTTCCAGCGCATTTTCACCAAAGGGAAAAACCTGCTGGCGCAACCGGTTGCTGTTCACAATGAAAGCGTCTTGTGGAATCGCGCGGGCGCCAAGTAATTGGCGCAGCTTCGTTTCCGCATCCTGTCGGCTGTAAGGGCCGATCGCGATGGCGTACCAGCCCCCCGAAATTGCAAAAGCCGCCGCATCGGGAAATTTCAACGCATACCGCCGTGCGCCGTTTTCCGCCGCACTTAGGGTTGGTTGGGCCTCCAGTTGCACCCAAGACGTTGTTTGTGCGGATGCTGCAAAGGTTGAGAAAGATAAAAACAATGCACATAATAACAGTAAACGGGCCAACATCAGGTTCCTTACAATTTGGATTGTATTTTAAGTATACCGTTGAAACGCATGAATTTGGCAAGGTCAATTAAATCAAAGGCGGAATTGACCATCTGTGCGCAAAGACCTATTGAGATCGCGCTTTGAAAAGGGAAACCCATGGCCGACAAACCCGCCGCACCTCGTTCATTTCAAGAGATCATTTTGCGGTTGCAAAACTATTGGGCGGCCAAAGGCTGTGCGGTATTGCAACCCTATGACATGGAAGTTGGGGCAGGCACCTTTCATCCGGCAACCACCCTGCGTTCGCTGGGGGCCACACCTTGGGCGGCGGCCTATGTGCAACCGTCGCGCCGTCCGACCGACGGGCGCTATGGTGAAAACCCGAACCGGTTGCAACATTATTACCAATATCAGGTTTTGATCAAACCCAGCCCGCCGGATTTGCAGGCGCTTTACCTTGGCTCGCTTGCGGCCATTGGCGTGGACATGGAAATGCACGACATTCGGTTCGTCGAGGATGACTGGGAAAGCCCGACCCTTGGCGCCTGGGGGCTGGGATGGGAGGTATGGTGCGACGGTATGGAAGTCAGCCAGTTCACTTATTTTCAACAAGTCGGCGGCCATGACTGCAAACCGGTTTCCGGCGAGCTGACCTATGGGCTGGAACGCTTGGCGATGTATGTTTTGGGTGTCGATCATGTAATGGACATGCCATTTAACGACCCCGACGCGACGATTGCCTTGAAATACGGTGATATTTTTGCCCAGACCGAGGCGGAATATTCGCGGTGGAATTTTGATGTCGCGGATACTGATATTTTGCTGCAACATTTTGTCGATGCCGAGGCCGAATGCGCCCGTATTTTGGACGCGCCTTATGATGACCCCAAAACCGGCAAACGCATCGTGATGGCGCATCCGGCCTATGATCAATGCATCAAAGCCAGCCATTTATTCAATTTGCTGGATGCACGCGGGGTGATTTCCGTTACTGAAAGACAAGCCTATATCGGGCGGGTCCGCGCATTGGCAAAACGCTGTGCCGACGCCTTTGTTGAAACCAAAGCGGGCGGCTGGGCGGCCTGATGCCGTAACCCTTGTCAGCCACATAGAACGGATGAAAAAATGCTAGGAAAATTTGTTGTCGGATTTATCTTCCTGACCTCGTTGATTGTTGGGGGGCTCGTCTATTACCTTCAGGTCTATGCCTATTACGAAGAGGTGCAATCGCCCGTTGGCGCCTATGAAATGCGGCTGGTTTCGCTTGGCTCAATGCAACCCGAACCCATAACGATCACCGATTTCCAAGGCATTGACGCAAATTCATCGCCGCTGCGGTTTCGCGGTTGTTTTACCACGCCCTTGTCGCTTGAAACCTTGGCAAACAGCTTTCAGGTTTTTGATGCCGCCATTCCGTTGGTCGGGCCAAGCTGGTTTGACTGTTACGATGCCAAGGCGATCGGCGCGTCGCTGGAACGTGGCGAAGCCACCGGATTTCTGGCGCAACGCGATATATCCAACGGTGTCGATCGGGTGATGGCGATTTACCCCGACGGCCGGGCCTTTGTCTGGCACCAGCTCAATGAAAAATTTGCGGAGTGACGATAATGAAAATGGATTTGAACATTGCACAACGTTTCAACCGTTTCGGTCATAATATTCGGGCCGCATTTGGCCTTGGGGGACGAAAAAGGGTGGGCCTGTCTGTCGTCGGCGAAATTTATCGCGTCACCGTTGAAGGTCATGAAATCTTCGTACCCAGCGGCAAGCGTTGGCGGCTGTATCGATTTGGCATGGAAAATCGCCTGGAACATCTGGCCCGCGATTATGGTTTTGATCAATTTGGCGGGGACGTGGACGAAAATTCAACGGTCATAGATATTGGTGCAAATGTCGGCGAATTTTCCCTGACAGCCTCACAACGTGGCGCGCAGGTCATTTCAATCGACGCCGATCCGCTGATTTTCCAATGCCTGGAGAAAAACTTGGCCAAGGTTGACAAATCGACACGGATAAATTGTGCCTTGTGGAACGAGGTCGCAGAATTGACATTTTATTCCGAACCGCGTCGCGCCGACAGTTCGTTTTTTAACCCCGGCACGGTTGAGAATGCCAAAGAAATTGTTGTGCAGGCCAAGCCTTTGGACATGGTTCTTGCCGATTATAATTTGACCAGCATCGACTATCTGAAATGCGACGCAGAAGGCGCCGAGCCAGAGGTTTTGACCGGCGCGTCAAAAACGCTTGCCATGACCCGCGTTATTGCCGTGGATACCGGCGCGGAACGGCTGGGCGAAAGAACCGACAAAGCCTGTGAAGAAATCCTTTATGCCGCAGGTTTCACCGTTGAGCATCAAAATATCAAAGGCCGCGCCATGACCTTTGGCACCCGTTTGAAAGTATAATTTTCCATGCCCGATCTTTTGCTTGAACTTTTCTCCGAAGAAATTCCTGCGCGGATGCAAACCCGTGCGGCGAGCGATCTTAAAAAACTGGTGACCGATGGGCTGGTCACCTTGGGTCTGACCTATGCCAGCGCCGAGGCATTCAGCACCCCGCGCCGCCTGACTTTGGTGGTCGAGGGGCTGTTGGGGCAAAGCCCGATGATCGTTGAGGAACGCAAAGGGCCACGCGTGGATGCACCACAAAAGGCAATCGATGGCTTTCTGCGCGGCGCGGGGCTGACCCGTGACCAGCTTGAAATTCGGGATGAAAAAAAGGGTCAGGTTTTTTATGCACGCATTGAAAAACCCGGTCGTGCCGCGCCGGAAATCATCGCCGAGGTTGTGACCGGCGCCATCCGCAATTTCCCGTGGCCAAAATCCATGCGTTGGGGCACCGGGGATCTGCGTTGGGTGCGCCCGTTGCATTCAATTCTGTGCCTGTTGGCCGATGACGCAGGGGCCGAAGTTGTGCCCATTGACGTTGACGGCATTGTGGCGGGGAACACCACCGAAGGCCACCGTTTCATGGGAAGCGGGCGTTTCGCCGTCACCGGTTTTGATGATTACGCCGCCAAATTGCACAAAAACCATGTGATCCTGCGCGCCGCTGATCGCGCCGATCACATCTGGGCGGACGCCACAAATCAAGCCTTTGCACAGGGGCTGGAGGTGGTTCCGGATCAGCCTCTGTTGGCCGAGGTCGCGGGGCTGGTGGAATGGCCAGTTGTTTTGATGGGGTCAATTGACGCGGCGTTTTTGGACTTGCCGGTCGAGGTTTTGCAAACCTCAATGAAGGAACACCAGAAATTTTTCAGCGTGAAAAAGCCGAAAACCGGCCGCATTGAAAAATTCATCACCGTGGCCAATCGTGAAACCAAGGATCACGGCGCGACCATTCTGGCGGGCAATCAAAAGGTGCTGTTTGCGCGATTATCAGATGCAAAGTTTTTCTGGGAAAACGATCTGCGCGTGGCAAAATCCGACATATCGTCTTGGGTGACATCGCTGGGCAATGTGACGTTTCACAACAAACTGGGCACCCAAGCCGCGCGGATTGAACGGATTGCCGCCTTGGCGCGTGAAATTGCGCCCATCGTGGGTGCCGATGCCGATGTGGCGGAAAATGCAGCCCGTGTTGCCAAGGCTGATTTATCCAGCGAAATGGTCTATGAATTCCCCGAATTGCAGGGGCTGATGGGGCGGTATTACGCCAAGGCGGCGGGCCTGTCTGACGACATCGCGACGGCCGCACAGGAACATTATTCGCCGCTTGGGCCGTCGGATGATGTGCCGTCGGCACCTGTTTCCGTCGCCGTGGCGCTGGCGGACAAAATCGATACGCTGACTGGTTTCTGGGCAATTGACGAAAAGCCGACAGGGTCAAAAGACCCCTTCGCCCTGCGCCGCGCCGCGCTGGGGGTTATTCGGTTGGTGTTGGAAAATGATTTGCGTGCCCGATTGTCGGCGGTATTTTCCAAAGGCTATGAAAACGCCGATGGCGCCGAATTGCTGGCCTTCTTCCACGACCGCCTAAAAGTCTATCTGCGCGACCAAGGCATTCGCCATGACGTGATCGACGCTTGCCTGGCGATGCCGAATAACGACGATCTGACCCTGCTGACCAAACGCGCCACGGCGCTGGCGGATTTCCTGAAAACCGATGACGGGGAAAACCTGTTGCAGGGCTACAAACGCGCCAACAATATTTTGGCGCAAGCCGAGGCCAAAGACGGCGTTGCCTATGAATATGGCGCTGACATCAAATTTGCCGAGGGTGACGCGGAAAAGGCACTGTTTGCGGCGCTGGATACGGCGGATGCCGCGATCAAACCCGCATTGGCGGATGAGGATTTCGCCGCCGCCATGACGGCCATGGCTGCGCTGCGGGCACCGATTGACGGGTTTTTTGAGGCGGTGCAGGTCAACGCCGATAATGAAATCATCCGCCGCAATCGCCTGAACCTGTTGCACCGCATTCGCACGATTTGCACCGCCACGGCTGATTTGTCGCGCATCGACGGCTAGCAGCAATATCTCTCAAACGGTTTGAGTTTCCAAATCTATCGCATTTTGCACAGCGCATTCACGATTGTGACGAGCTTTCAGGTAACCGCTATGGCAACCTTGTGCGGTTTTCCGACCTGTGGAGTCTCATGAGGGTGTTCACTGCCTTCGCCTGCGGCTCAACGCGAAAAGGGATATTGGCTGGCTCAAGTTAATGGCGGGCCGCTGCCCATCGGTCAACCATGGCCGTCACGTCCCAAATCACCGCTGACGGCGCAGGACTAACAAGTTTTGGCCCTAGATACACAGATCCGCCGTGATCGAATGCCGCGCGATCAACCGCGCGTTGGCCAGATCATTTTCCTGCGCTCTTGCGCGGGCCTCGGTCGCGGACAGCCCGTGATCAAGCCAGCGCTTGACCAGCCGTTCTTCAAGCACGTCCACCGGCAAATCCAGCATGACCGACAAATCCCACTCGCCTTTCAGATCGCGCCAGATCGGCGCATCAAACAAAAGGTAATTTCCCTCGACGATCACCGTGGTGCAATCGGCGTCTACCACGCCCCCCGCAGCAATTGATTTGTCCAATTTTCGATCAAAAACCGGGTGGTAAACCATATCTTCCACCCGCAGCCGTTGCACGAGATGTAAAAAACCCAGTGCATCAAAGGTTTCCGGCGCGCCCTTTTTGGGTAACAACCCGCGGGCCTGCAAAATTGAATTATCCAGATGAAACCCGTCCATTGGTACGACCCGGGCGTTGGGCATTGCTGCGGCCAGGTGGTCGGCCAGTGTCGATTTACCGCTGGCAGGCCCGCCGACGATGGCAATCAGACGGCGCCTTCCTTTGGCGGTGGTAGCGGAAATCCGGGGCAATACCACTTGGGCGAGTTCTGCAATGCTCGTGGTCACGCTGTTGCTTTCTTGAAATGTGCCCTAGCGATAGCTCTGCATCCAGTGCAGGCTGGCATCGGTTTTACCGCTGGGTTTATACTCGGCACCCACTGGTGCGTGCCATCCCATGCGGGCGAATTCACCCAGCAATGTCGGGTAGTTGACGGTTCCCTGATCCGGTTCACCCCGGTTGGGCACGCCGGCGATTTGCACGTGCCCGATGTCGGCTTGCGCCCGTTTGAACAGACCTGCCAGATTGCCCTGCATGATCTCCAAGTGATAACAATCAAACATGATTTTCAGGTTTTCTTGCCCCAGATCAGCCAGCATTTTCTGGGCCTGATCCAGCGTGGTCAAATGATACCCCGGTGCATCACCTGTATTGAGCGGTTCGATCAGAACGGTAATATCGTGGCGCTTTGCGGCGCTACAGGCATAGGCCAGATTACTGCGAAATGTTGCTGTCGCCGCCGCCTCTTGATCGGTTTTTCCGGCCATCACATGAATATTGCCGCATCCGATGGCCGCCGCATAAGCCAGCGCCTCGTCGATAAAACCCCGCGCCTCGGCCTCGCGCCCCGGTATTGCCGCACAGCCGTTGTCGCCTTTGGCCACATCGCCGCGACGGGTGTTCAGGCCCAAC
>Ga0316204_10000382_pt1 | contig 172207 bp, 164 predicted proteins | sample 6monrhotite_MG_2_FD_205661 | JGI IMG/M metagenome (GOLD analysis project Ga0316204, IMG submission 205661) | Microbial mat bacterial communities from mineral coupon in-situ incubated in ocean water Damariscotta River, Maine, United States -... | ecosystem: Environmental > Aquatic > Marine >... | reverse complement strand
TGCCAAATCAATTCCAATGGTTTTTACTTCTTTCATGGGTACGCTCCTTTGTAGTTATTATCGTTACTACTATTCTAGCATTCTCAAAAATGCTGGTTTTAAAGGGAGCGTGTCCATTCCATTATTTTTTCTTATTACCACTACACTAAAGTTGTGTGATTGCCGTTCTTAAATCTCACTATTTGAAGTGATATTCATAATATTTAAGAATCAAAAATTACTCTATAAAACTTGTGCCAAGTAATAACTCTTGGCCATTTTTCCATTGTTGAACATTAGATTGGTATAATCCATTTTTCCTTAAAAATTTTCCTTGTTCTGAGCTGATTAGGGATTCGTAATCGAGAACAGCATTATATTTTTCTATTGTAGACCAATCCTTATCTTTGTCATGAATATTTTTATTTAAATATTTTGAATCAATTAAAGTCTTAGCATCAGGTTCTATATAAGTTGACCAACGCCTTAGAGTTTCACGATCGATACCTACTCTTTTTGAAAATGCCATCGCACTCATTCCCGATTGATGGTATTGTTTAATTATTGATTTTTTGAATTGTTCTGAATATTTCATAATAATTGTCCTAACATATTTTTATTTATGGTGACAACTATCCTGACATACAGTGTTTAACTAATCCGGCGAGTTATGAGTTTATTTTCCATTCATGCATTAAGGGCTTGTTTTGCAACTCAAATGCTGGCCAATGGAGTTCCCTCTCCTATTGTAATGAAAATTGGTGGTTGGAAAAAATCTTCAACGATGGACATTTACCTAAGACTTGCTGGAGTTGATACAAAAGGCGCAACGGACTGCTTGCAGTTTAGCCCCGAAAATATCAATTTTAGCGAAAATGTAGTTAGTATTTTTGGTAAGGAGGATGCATGAGTCACGAAGTTGTAGTCTCTGATATAGAAAGTATGGTTTATATCATCAGAAGTCAAAAAGTCATGTTGGATAGTGATTTAGCAAAACTTTATAAAGTTGAGACAAAACGACTAAATGAACAGGTAAGACGAAATATTGAACGCTTTCCGAATTACGTTATGTTTCAGCTTTCACCAGAGGAACACAAGTTTTTGAAGTCGCAAATTGCGACTTCAAAGAAAGGAAGAGGAGGAAAACAGAAGCAACCTCTTGTTTTTACGGAAAATGGTATAGCAATGCTTTCTAGTGTTTTAAATAGTAAACAAGCTATTCAGATGAATATTTCAATAATGAGAATATTCACTAAATTACGAAGTTTTTTACTGTTGGAGAAAAATTTATCTGCTCGCATGAGTAAACTAGAGCAAAATACCAACAAAATGTTCAAGATTGTTTTTGAAAGATTGGATGATTATGAAGACATGGTAACTCCAAAACTTTCCCAAAATCGTAAAAAAATCGGCTTTGATAAAGATGACTAGTTGAACAAACTTGCTCATTTCTAATAATTTGCATAAAGGTCACATATTGTGGCCTTTATTTTTGCAAAAGTTTCTGTTCTTATTTAGAATAAACTTCGTTGTTTAATCAGGGCCAAAACTATGCTAAATATTGATAAGTTTTGAACTTAACTGGTGGTTATTCTTTTAAAACTAAAGAATCCTCCATTAAAAAGCCCTGATTGAAATATGTCAGGGCTTTTTTTATTCAAAATGTAAGCATCTAGAAGCATTTACCTTTATGATTTTTGTCCATGCAGTATTCTTAAATAATTGAGAAGTCAGAAATGCATTTATTTAGAAAAAAATCGTCTCAAACAAATGGCACCGATAAATTTCTTTTTCGAAATTTTTGATTTCATCTTTTCAACAAGATCTAAATACTGTTTTTTTTTAATTGGATCAGGACGGTAAGTTCCGTAGGCTTCATAAGTACCATAAGGAGAAAGATTGTCATATTTTGATCTCAACATTTGCCCACCTAGTGTTGAGTCTTTTTCAAGTTCTATATGTGTAAAACTTTCAACTTTATATGATTTTGAAGTTCGACCTACTGAACTATTAAAAATAGAACTTTCTTTAGAAACAATAACTGGGGAAACTTTTATTTTATGTTCTTTTTCTTTTAAATATTTTTTTAAATAACTAGTCGCTGCGAAAGCGGATCTACCGCTTACAGAGAAATCCACAACAACAATTTTTTTCTTTGAATCTATATTGTCTTTAACAAATCGGTCAAAATGCTTAAATAATTCATCTTCTTCATTTGGTAGTAATGATGTTTCATCAAATGGATTATATCTAAATCCTGTTAAGGGGATTGATGATACATTTGTATTCCCACTTGCTTCTAAAAAAGCCAGTATAGGTGTTGGACTTCTTCCAATTCCAAGAATTAGACAATCTCGAGGAGGACAGTTCTCTATGATTTCCTCACTAACTTTAGCAATTTCTTTAAAAGTTTTATTATCTATCAAGTTTGCAGAAAAACCATTATTTGATAAAAATAAAATTAATACATAAAATATAAAGTAAATTTTGTTCTGCACAATAATCTCTTATCGGGTATTAACTAGAATAAATAAATCACAACCTCTAAATAAAAAACAGTTACTTTAAAGCAAAATACTAGACTTTTATATCTAGTTATATACAATACGATAAATAAAATAAAATCAAACTAAACAAGGATTAAAATATGAATAAAATAATACTATTTCTACTAATAATAACAACAATGTTTTCCTGTAAACAATCTGGACAAAAAGTAAGTCTACAAGGAAATAAAAAGTCAGAATCATGTTCGGGTGACGTTTTAGCAAGCCAAGATACTGGGCCTTTATTTAAATTAGACGGAAAGTTCTACAGTAAAAAAGAATTACCTTTAAATGTACAAGAATTTGTTTATAAAAATAATTATGATGCCTATTCAAAAAATCAAGCAATGTTAAAAGAATTTGCTCTAAGAATGTATTTAGCTAAAAAACAAAACAAACCAACAGATCGAGATAACCTTCCTCAAATTACTGAACTTATTAAAGTGAAAGAAGTTGGAGAAAAAGATATAAAGAAATTTTTTAAAGAAAATAAAAATAGAATGCCGCCTACAGCTACCTATAAACAGATGAAGGATCAAATTGCAAAATACCTAAAAGGAAATAAACTTAAAGATGCTTTTACAGTTCAAATGAGTAACCTTGAACAACAAGGAGTATTCACAAATCTTATAAGTGCTCCCGAAGCAATTAAATTAACGATAGACACTAAAAAATTCCCTAGCCAAGGTGATAAGAATTCTAAAATACAAATAATAGAAATTTCAGACTATAAATGTGGTCACTGTCAGAAAGCCCATCCAATGGTTCATAATATTTTAAAACAATATGGTAATAAAATAAATTTCACTCAAATAAATTACTCATTAAATCCAACGGGAGATAGTGGGACATTTGTAAGAGGAGGATTTTGTGCAAACCTTCAAGGCGAAAAGCTATTTTGGAAATATCACAATCAAGCTTTTACTTCAAACTCTGTTCCACATAAACATGTTGAAGGTCACGCTCATAGTGACGGGATTAAAGAAACAATTGCTGTAGCGAAACTGGCTGGACTTAATCTTACTAGTTTTAAAAAATGCTTAAGTAGTAAAGATGCGTCTGACTTTGTAACAAAAACAAATCAAATGCTTGCAAGTAAAGGAATCAACTCAACTCCTGTATTTATTTTACAAAGTAAAAAACTGCCTCAAGGTATTTATCAACTTGAATCTGAGTTAAAAAAACTTATTAAATAATATAATATTATTAATCGATAATTTCCATTTCTGCTGAAAAATGTCTAAGAAATGGAGGTTCTTTAGTAATCCGTATTCCTTTCACTTCATTTTTATGTTGATTAACATAATCTAAAACTTCAATTACATAATCAATATGAGACTGAGTGTAAACTCGCCTAGGAATCGCTAGTCGAACAAGTTCCATTTGAGCGTTCTCACCAAACATCAAAGAACCTATCTCAACAGCTCTAATACCACCCTCGATATATAGGGCACAGTTTAAGGCTTGTCCTGGAAATTCATTTTTAGGTATATGTGAAAGCATCTTGCCAGCATCAATATACACAGCGTGGCCTCCAACAGGTTTAACAATTGGAATCCCTAGTTTAGTTAAGGCATCTCCAAGATAAGTAGTTGAAGCAATTCTGTATTTTAAATAATCTTCATCTACAATTTCTTTTAAGCCTTGCGCCATTGCTGCTAAATCTCTACCTGATAATCCTCCATAAGTTGGAAAGCCTTCAGTTAAAATTTCTATATTTTTAATTTCTTCAGCAATAACATCGTCATTAACAGCTAAAAATCCACCCATATTTACAAGAGCATCTTTTTTGGCACTCATTGTTGCACCATCAATATAAGTAAACATTTCTTGAACAATTTCTTTTACTGTTTTATTTTGGTAGCCATCTTCACGAAGCTTAATAAAATATGCATTTTCAGCAAAACGACAACAATCTAAGTAAAATGGTTTTTCATATTTTTTACAGATTTTACTAACAGCTTTAATGTTAGCCATAGAAACTGGTTGGCCTCCACCAGAGTTGTTTGTAACAGTAACCATTACGATAGGAACATTTTCATGATTTGTTTCAAGTAATGTTTCTAATTTATCAAGATTCATGTTCCCTTTAAATGGGTGTAAACTAGAACTGTCTTTACCTTCGTCTATTAAAATATCTAAAGCTTCAGCGTTAGAATTTTCAACATTGGCTCTAGTCGTATCAAAGTGAGTATTATTTGGAATAATTTTTCCTTCACCTCCGACGATGTTAAATAGAATTCTTTCTGCTGCTCGTCCTTGATGAGTAGGAAAAATGTGTTTAAACCCTGTTAACTCTCTTAATGAGTCCGCAAATTCATAATAAGACCTACAACCAGCATAAGACTCATCACCACTCATAACGGCACTCCACTGAGCAGCGCTCATGGCAGAAGTTCCACTATCAGTTAAAAGGTCAATTAATACATTTTCAGCTTTTAGTAGAAAAGGATTAAATTTTGCTTCATATATTTTTTCTATTCGCTCTTCTTTCGTAAGCATCTTTAAAGGTTCAACCATTTTAATTTTAAAAGGTTCGATAATTGTTTTAAATCTATTCATTTAAATGCTCCGTAAAGTAATGGCTGATAAGTTAGACTGTTCTGCTAAAACGAGATTGATTTTTTTTATTTGTTAAATGAAAGTCGTAAAGCATGGCTACATTTCTTAAAAATGGTTGCCCTCTTTCTGTCATTTTATATGAATTTCCATCATCCATAAGTTCAAGTAAACCATCATCTTTCATTTTTTGAAGTTCTTCTGTAATGAATTCGCTATTTGGAAAATCAACTGGTTTTTTCCACTCACTTTTACACATAATATCTTGAATAAGATTTTCAACAACGATGTCTAAAGCTTCATGAGTATGACCTTCACAAAATGGAAGCTCGCCATTATCGACGCGTTTGATATAATCACTTACAAGTTTTTCATTTTGCACAAAACTTTTTGATGAAGATGAAATTGAGCTTACTCCAAGACCAATAATCATATTTGCTTTTTGATCAACATAGCCCATAAAGTTTCTAAGTAGTTTTTTATTTTGTTTAGCTAAATCGAGAGGAGAACCTTTTAATGCAAAATGATCTAACCCAATTTCAACATAACCAGACTCTGTAAATTTATCTCTAGCTAGTAAATAAAGATTTAGCTTATCTTCACCTAAAAGCAAATCTTCCTCTTTAATTAAGTTTTGATTTTTTATTTTCCAAGGAACATGAGCATAACTATAAAAAGCTATCATATCAGGTTTTAACTGATTTGTTAGTTCAATGGTTTTATTCATACTGTCCCAAGACTGCAAGGGAAGGCCATAAATTAAGTCAAAATTTAATGAGTGAAAATTTCTTTTGCGAACCTCTTCAGTTAGCTTTTGTACCATTTCAAAAGACTGAATTCTATTAATTTTCTTTTGGACACTTATATCAAAATCTTGGATTCCCATAGAGATTCGAGAAATACCATATTCAATAAATACATCTAAATGCTCCACAAATGTTGTTCGTGGATCAGCTTCAACAGAACCTATAAAGTTAGAAGTAAAATGTGGTTTTAAAACATCAAGAAAAACTTTAAAATTTTCGGGTGTTAAAAATGTAGGAGTTCCTCCACCAAAGTGAAGTGAATTTATTTTTAAATCTTTGATGGTACTAGCGTAAAGTTTCCATTCTTTGATTAAAGCAACAAGATATGGTTCTTGAATTGTTAAATCTTTTTTGATTACTTTATGACACCCACAATAATAACAAAGTTCCTGACAGTAAGGTATATGAACATAAATATCAACTCCTTTTGTGCTGTCATAAGAGGTTGTAATATGATTTTTCCATTCCGATTCTTTAGGAGCTCCCTTCCAAAAAGGGACAGGAGGATAGCTAGTATATCTAGGCCCCTGCTTGTCATATTTTTTTACTAATTTCTTTTCTTCTTCATAGTTATTTCGCATAGCGCGAACTATAACATATTCGAAATATTAAGACTAGTTTTAGCGGTTATTTATCTGATTGAATTTTAATAATATGACTACGAATTGTAGCTAAAGCGTACTTATGTAACCTTTCTTCTAACCATGGGTAGATTTTATGCAAGATTTCCACATCTGAGTTACCTAAATCTAGTAGTTTAGAAATTTCTATTTCTCGAAGTTTTCTATGCCTTAAGGTTAATTGCAATTTTGTCGTTCCTCCCAACCCAATTCCATGTGAAGGAAAAACAAACATAGGGTTAAAATCAATGACTTTCTGAAGTGAATCAAAATAAAGGCTCATATCGGCTTCTTCACCACCGACTACAACAGTACCAACTGATTGAATCAAATCTCCTACTATGAACCATTTTTTACTATTTACCGTTAGGGCTAATTGGCCATTATCATGACCTGGTACTTCTTTAACGATAATATCTTCATCAATATAAGTTGCTACAACATCATTTCCTTTTATTATAATAAGCTCAATATTATCTAAATAATCACGTCCATATTTTTTATCTAAAAATAACTTTGTCAATCTAGAGAGAAGTATTGGAATATTGAACTTTCTTGCAATTTCTGGAGCAAATTCATGATGATCAGGATGGTGATGGGTTAAAAATATTTTGTTAAATTTTAATCTGTTGGCTACATTTAGAAGTTTTTCTAGTTCTTGAGGACTTCTTGGAGAAGGATCTATTAGAAGACGATTTTCTGCGTCCCCTACAATAAAACAATTGGTTCTGTTGGCAGGTGGAAATGTTTTTGAGAGTGGTAAAAGATGATGAAAGTTCTTAAGTGGTTCAATATAAGGAACTTCAGTTTCACTGTTGCAGTCTAGACTCACGTCAATATATTTAAGAGAATTAATGTCTTTTGATAAATGTTTTATCATTTTAACAGTTGGTGGAACCATCAAATGAAGGCCGTGATTATATTCATTTAACAACAAAGCGGGATCAATCCAATAAGAAGATTCTGCTTCTTTTTTTTCAACTATAAGCTCAGGTAATTTATTTAATTTTATCGTGTAGAAATGTGTTTTAAATCTATAAGGATTAAAATCAGGAGTAATAGCAGTTGCTATCAAATTAATTGAGTCAACGATGGCTTCACTTAAATCAAATTTTAATTCTTCTAATAGTTCGCGCTTTAAAGCATTTATTAGATACTGATTTTTTTCACTATTAACATTGTCTTTTTCATCTACTTTACCTCCAGGAAAAGCAGTGTATCCAGGAAATGCCTTCATCTTCAAATTTCTTTTGATACAAAAAATCTTTTCTTTATAAATAAGTATTGCACTTACTGCTTCTTTCATTTCAGATCAATCCAACCATCAATTAAGTTAATTGTTAGCGATTTAAATTTTTTTATAAAAGGTAAACCCAGATTAAGTTTAACATCACGTAAAAAGAGCGCACTTTGTGGATTAGCTTTTAGTATTTGATTCTTGTTAATATTTAATTTGGGACATGATAAAGATGAAATATCGGATCGAATGTCACCGTAAACTTGAGATCCTGTATCTAGTCGAATTGAGTTTTTGTTACATGATATTTCTAATGCGTCATAATCACCAAATGCATTTTTTTGAAGATAAATTGCTTCTTTGGGACGTTTTACTTTGTTGTTTAAAATAATTATTTCATTTTTTAAAAAATTTATTTGAAATACCTGATTATAAAACAAATTCAACCCCAATATTGAAGGTAGATTAATTTTTAAATTTTTTGAATCAAGGTAGTGAAAATTTAAAATCTCTCCATCACCTATTTTAATAGGCTTTAACACTGCACACTTATAAAGAGAGGATTGTCCATAAGGTGTTTTTATAGTTTTGGAGCCAAAGTATTTACAATTATTGTTGCTTTTAGATTTGAGTAGTGAATCCTGAGCCCCTGAATCAAAAACAATATTTTTTCCATTAAAATGAATTAATATTTGGTCATCAATTACTTTAAAAGGAATTCTTTTAACTTTATTTAAGAATTGATTGGCAACTTTATTAGAATTATTTAAAGTCTTATAAAGTATACTTTCGTCTCGCGTAAATTGAGAATATTTTTTTTTAAGAAGAGGCCAAAACTGCTTCGCAAGCAGTGCCGTTTCGTATTCTTGAATTTTAATAATTCCATATTTAAAATACTTGTCTAGCTTTTCTCTTTTAACTAACAGTCCGCAATATTTCGGATATTCATCTATAAATGAATTTAGTTTTTTATTTTTAACATCATATAAGACATTAGTTTTTTGACACAAAGAATTTTTAAATACAGATTTTAAGAGATTTTCTTTTGTAATAACTTTAATTTTTAATTTATAAAAATCATTCACCATCTTTTTGTAAAATGATTTTCTTTTTTTTGCTAAAACTAATCTGGAGTCATGCTTAATTAGATCAACTTGTCTCCAAGGTAAAAACTTAGACAGTCTTAGTAAGTTTGCTAAAGCCAATTCTTTGTCATTAGTGTTACAATTGAGAGATTCACAATTTTTGTAAATAAAGTAGTAGATTTCTTTTTCATCTAACCATGCAATTAATTTTTCCCATTCACTATGAATTTTGATTAATGGAGTTAAAAAAGCAGACATTTTAAGAGCTTTCTGTTTATCTTTTTTTTCAATTTCTGTTACCTTTGCAACATATTTCTCCATCAAACTAGTAATATATTTTGATCTTTTAACACGATTTAAGGGATTTAAGGGATTTGTAGTTTTTTGTTTGCGTTGTTCTATATGAAGTAGTTCGTGAATACAATCGATACGATCAATATGATTTTTTAATAAGACTATTTTTTGTTTGTGAAGAACTAATGCATTTTTTGTAGAATTTCTAAAATACGAATATTCTTTATTTTTTTTAGTAATCTCTTTAATTTTAAAACCATTTGAACGTATTTTATTTTTGCATGAGATAAAATCTAGATTTGCATATTTTAGGGCATCAATATTAATACCTGTGCAAAACAAACTGATTCCTCCTTTTTTCATAGGAATACAGTTCTTAGCTTTTTTAATTAATTGAATGGTTCGTTTAGATTCTTTTACTAGGGTAATCTCCAGTTCCCCAGCGAATAATGTAGAAGTTAAGTATAATGTGAAAACAATTAAAAGCAGATATCTTTTATGAAATATGTGATAAATGTTTTTCATATAAAACGTCCCTATATCCTTTTAAATTATTTAATGACTCAAGTTTATTTAAAGTTATACTGTCTTTATTTTTAGAATTTATTAGATCAACTAATTCCTTTCTTATTTCATTTTTTATTCTTTTTTCTTTTTGGTGCCAAGTAGGCATTAACCTTATGAATCGGCATCTTTTAACAATATTAAACATCCAAACTTTTGGTGACATATTTAATTCAAAACTCACTAGACCAAAGAGATCAATATGAGGTTTATTGATAAAATGAGTCGAAAATGATTCTCCAAGAGATTCAAACTGAGTATTACGCAATGATTGTGACTTAGAATTTGAAAGTATTGAAGCAATAAAAATCTCATCTTTGATGAAAAAACTTTTAATTAATATCCTTAAAGCCAATCTTTCACAATCATCATTTAATTCATTCTTTTTAATTAGTCTTAACGTTTTTTTTAATTCAGATATATTTTGAGAGTAATTATATAAAACGATATCATGAGAAAATTGTTTTAAATGATTGTGATTATAAGAAGGAAATAAATCAATTAGAAAACTATTTATTTCGTGAAACTTTTTAATAGCTTTGTTTTTATTATTAGAAAGGGTGTATGAATCCGTTATATTTTCAACAAGTAAAGAACTATCAAAGCTTTGACCACTTTCGACATAGATATCATTTCCATCTATAAAGAGTCTTCTTCCTAAACGAAAAGAATAAAGGTTATTTTTTAATTCTTCTTCTCTTAATGTTTTGATGAATGCTTCGTTCATAGATTGTTCACTAAAAGGAATATTTCCTGATTGAAATAATATTCCAAGCAGGATTGAGTTAGCATAAACAGACTTACCGAAATAATTATTTGAAATATCCTTTAACGGAAAACTATGAAATGAATTACCAATTTTACTTTTTATATCATGAATAAGATGTTTGCTGTAGTCTGGATTATTTAAGACCTCTTTTGTTGAACTCATTAAACCAAGCGAATATTGAAAATTCTCATCAACCGCACAAAAACCATTTTTCTTTAAAAAACTTAAATGGTGACAAACATCAAGTAAATCGGGAGAAAGTAAAACATCAGCTTTTCCATTTGGAGTTATTGGAGACGTTGACTTTCCTTTTTGAAATAAAGAAATATGGGAAGTTACATTACCGTTTCTTTGAGCAAGTCCCTTTTGATCAAAAAACTTAAAATCAATATCTTCTCTTCCTTCCATATTTTTGGCTGCTTCAGCAATAATTCTTGAGATAGTTGTAATCCCACTGCCTCCTACTCCAGTAATAACTATTCTAAATTCTTTTCCTTTAGCAATTTCATTAAAACTTACTTTCGAAACAGGACTCTCAATAACTTCATCAATGTCATTGTCGTTATTTGAATTAAGATTATTTTTAAATTTTGTTGGATGATAATTATTAATAATTATTTTTTCAAAACTAGGACAGGCTTCCAAGGTTGTACAATAGCTATCACCAACACATATATTTTGATCAATCCCAACTTTTGAACCGTAAGCATCAAAAACTTTTGTAAGTCCTGGACAACCAGTAAATTCAACACAGTGTCTACAATCTTCGCATGAGTCAGTATTTATATGAAAGACAGTTTTGGACTTTATAACATTTCCATCTTTGATTAATTCTCTTTCTGTACTTTTTCTTTTGCCATGGAATGTAAGACCACATTCTTTATTTGATACTATTACTTTAACACCAGGTTTATTTATATAATCTTGCATTAATGAAAAGTATGCATTTCTATCGCTTGGATGAATTTCAATAGCTGTTTGCACACCAAGAGATTTAACAGTATTAATTAATGACTGCCTAGGTCGAACTGTGCCATCAACAGAAATACCACTACGTGGTGTCATTTGATGGCCAGTCATTGCCGTATTATCGTTGTCTAAAATTATATAAGTAATATTGTGATCAACTTGAACAGAGTTTGAAATATCAGTTATACCAGAATGAAAAAATGTAGAGTCTCCCATTAATACAACTGAAGGGTTTTTTGAAAAAATATCCATACCTGCTGAAAGTGCTCCACCTTGGCCCATCGCTGATAAATCATGCATTTCTTTAAATGGCGGTAAAAAAGATAATGAATAACAACCTACATCGCCATGACTGATAAGTTTTATGTCTTTCTTTAGTAGCCATTTCCTAAGATCTTTCAAAACACTTAGTGTTTCTCTATGAGGACACCCTGGACAAAAAGTTGGCAGTCTTCGAACTGAGTTTTCTATACTAATTAGTTCTGCTTTATTTATAGAAAAGTTAAACATAGGTAGTGACTTAAGCTTTTCTTCGACAATCTCATAAGTCAATCCACCATAAGTAGGAAAACCTTCATTTTTACAAAATTGCTTGCCCCACACTTTTATATTCAAATTATGAGAAACGATAAAGGAATTCAGTTCGCTTTCTAAGAAACCTCTTTTTTCTTCAACTACAATCAAATCATCTTTAGACTTTAACCATTCGAGTAAATCGTCTCCAACTAAAGGATATGAACAAGCTAATTTAAAAATTGATACTTCTTTATCATCAAGTAGTTTATGTGATTCAATTACTTCTTTTAACAGTTCATATGTTGAACCAGAAGAAATAAATCCTATTTTACTTTTAGTTACCCCAATAATCTGATTCAAGTTTATTTTTTTTAGCTCTTCTTCAATTTTTGGAAAACGAGTTTTAATCATTTTTTTGTCAGCAATTAATGAATTTGGTGGAACCATAACATGACTACTTAGATCAAAATTTTCTGGATCATATAATTCAGGACCAATTTTGACATCACTTATTTCTCCAAGAGTTACTCGCCCTCCACCTTCGGCTAAAAATGTATTTAATAAAACACCTATGTATAAGGAGCTATTTATTGATAAGTCTTTAGCAACTTTTATCCAATTTTTTAGTTCTTCGGGATTGGAAGGTTCAAGAAAAGGAATATGTAAATGTTTAAAAAGATATCTTGAGTCAGCGGGCGTTGATGTTGACATTGACCATGGATCATCGCCTACTACGATCACAACTGCACTTTTTACATTTGGTTGACTTAAACTATTAGGCGAAGGATTAGAAAAATTACCAACACTCAAAGCGTCAGAAGCAACATGTAATCCCATAGATTTCATTGCAACTAAAACATCTCTTCCTGCAAGCTTAGCTCCAGAAGCCATCGCAGCGGCATTTGCTTCAGAATTAGCAATAGCTACTTTTATACCTTTTTTTCTTAATTCATCTCTTTGTTTATAAAGAATATTAAAATAATCTGCGAGAGGTGAACCAGGATATCCTGTTAGCAAAGAAAAGCCAGCTTCAAGTGCTCCTCTTACAATTATTTCATTTCCATTTAGTATTTTTGTTTCTGACATATTTTTTCTTTATTTTTTATTTTTTATTTTAAATAACCACGTTTTTCTTGGTCTCTTTCAATTGATCTAAATAATGCTCCAAAGTTTCCTTCACCAAAAGAAAAGTGATTTTTTCTTTGAATAATTTCAATAAAGATTGGGCCTATAATATTTCTGGTAAAAATTTGTAACAAATAACCTAATTTATCACCATCAACTAAAATTTGATGTTCCTGTAATACTTTTGGATCTTCTGTTACCCCAGGGACTCTATCAAAAACTTCTTCGTAATACTGATCATCAATATCTAATGTTTCAATTTTTGTGCTTTTTAAAGTTTCAAGTGATTTTACAATATCGTGAGTTATAAAAGCTAAATGTTGAACACCTGGCCCATTGTATTCTTCTAAATATTCATTTATTTGAGATTTTTTATCTGTACCTTCATTAATTGGAATACAAAAGCTCCTATTAGGTGCTTGTAAGGCATAAGAAATGAGGCCAGTTTTTGCGCCCTTAATATCAAAATATCGAACTTCGGTGAAACCAAAGATTTCCTTATAAAAATTTGCCCATTTTTCCATTTCACCATTATTTACATTATTAGTTAGGTGATCAATTGCAATGAAACCTTTATTTGGTGAAATTATTGGATTTTCAAGAGTTTTAAATCCTAATTTTTCATAGCGAGACTCGTCTTCAAAATTATCAACAAAATATATTAAGCTGTCTCCTATTCCTGAGATAGATTTAAGAGATTCGTAATCTCCTTCACCACTTTTTGCACCACGCTCTATGGCTTGTTCAAGTGCAAGCTTAGAGTCTTTCATTCTCCACCCCATGGAACAAATAGAGGGGCCATGTGCTTTTTGAAATGAATCAGCGAAATTTTCTTTTTCTTTATTTAATAAAAAATGAATATCATTTTGCTTATAATAAAATATTTCTTTTGAAGTATGTTTAGCTAATAGAGAAAAACCAAATTCTAAAAATAAGTCATGTAAATAATCAGTGTCGTTTGAACAAAACTCAACAAATTCAATACCAACCAAACCAAGTGGATTACTCATATTTTACTCCTTTATTTTTTTACTTATTTGTACACATTAATTTGCCATTTATTTCATTATTGGGCAAAATTTAAAAACATTAAAACTTAAATAATAGGAAAATATGAAAGAAGAAATCATACTAGAGCAAAAAGATCAACAACTCGCAATATTTATAAATCGACCTGAAGTTTACAATGCTCTTAATAAAGAAACAAAAGCAAAACTTACAACAATATTTAATAAGGTTTCAAATGATACAAGCGTTAATTCAGTAGTAATTACTGGGATGGGAAAAGCTTTTTGTACAGGGCAAGATTTAAATGACAGAAAACATTCTAATAATTCTAAAAATAGTTTAAATGATTTAGGGAATACATTAGAAAAGGAATGGAATCCCTTAATAAGTTCAATGAGGTCATGTAATAAAATTATAATAGCAGCATTAAATGGTGTTTGCGCTGGTGCCGGTGTATCCATAGCGTTAAATTCAGATTTAATTGTATCGGGTCCCGAAATTAATTTTGTAAGTGCGTTTACAAAAATCGGCCTAGTTCCTGACTCTGGAGCAACTTCTATATTAACAAAAACAATAGGAGCAAAAAGAACTATGCAGTTTCTACTACTCCCAGAAAAACTTAAAGCAAAGTACCTTTTTGATTGTGGTTTAATAAATTGGTTAGAAAATGAACCATTAAACTTTGCAAAGAAGATAAGTAAACAAATAAACAATTTAGCACCTCTTGCTTGCCAACACTTAAAAAGAAATATTATTAATGCTGGAGATGTAACTTTTAACGAATCATTAACTAACGAAGTGAAATCTCAGACTTTACTTGGAAAAAGTGACGACTTCAATGAAGGTGTAAATGCTTTTTTTGAAAAGCGTTCTGCAAATTTTAAAGGTAACTAATCCTATGAATTTTAAAAATATTTTAATTATTGGTGCAGGTACAATGGGAAAAGGTATCGCTCAGTGGTTTGCTCAAAACAATTTTGATACTGAACTTTTCGATATTAATAAAGTCTTATTAGAGAAATCACTTCAAAGTATCCAGACATCTTGGAATGTTTTAGAAAAAAAAGGAAAGTTTAGTTCAGAAGACATTTCAAGGTTTAACAAAGATATAGCTATAACAACTTCACCGAATTATAGAAAATATGATTTGATAATAGAAGCTGTTGTCGAAGATATCACCATTAAAAATAAAATATTCACAGAGATTGAAAATAAACTTGAATCAAATTCTAGATTAATAATAGCTACAAATACAAGTAGCATTTCAATTGATAAATTAGCTTCTAATTTTAAAACATTTAATAAATCAAATTTTTTAGGAATTCACTTCTTTAATCCTGCAACAATTATGAAATTAGTTGAACTTGTAAAGGGCAAAGAAACTTCTATTGAAATGATTGAGAAATTCAAGCGTTTATTTAATAATAAAGGAAAGAAGGCCGTTATCTCAATTGACTCCCCTGGTTTTATAGTTAATAGAGTAAATAGAAACTTTTTCGGAGAAGCGCTTATTCAGCTAAAAACACACTCTCACCAACAAGTAAAACAAATCGATAAAATTTACAAAGAAATTGCTGGTTTTAAAATGGGCCCATTTGAGCTTATTGACCTTATTGGGGTAGACGTAAACTTAGATGTCACAAAATCTGTATGGAATCAATTTGACAAAAATCCTCGTTTTTCACCTCATCAAATTCAACAGGATTTAGTAGATGATAAAAAATTTGGAAAAAAAAATGGCGAAGGGTTTTATAAATATGAATAATCTAACACTTCTCTATAATCAAAACACAAGAAATATTAAGTTAATTCAACAATTAGATGTAAATCTAATTAACATAGACAAATTTAAAGACTTTAAAGATATTGATTTTTCAACTTCACAGGAAATAATAGACCTGAGTGTTTTACCAACAAAAAACAAATTACAATTATTTGAACATATATCAAACGAAAAAAGAGTAACTGATTTTACAACAGACTTATCTTTTAATTATTTAGATGATATTAATTTAAAAAAATATAAAATAAATGCTGTTACTGCTTTTAATTTTTACTCACCAAAGTCAATATATCTTTATTTTGGATCCTCTGAGTCAATTAAAAAAATTGTAAATGAACTAGATCTAAAAGTATTAACAACTTCTAACATTAAAGATATTATTGTTTATCCAATAACAATTTCAACAATTATAAATGAAGCTTATCTTTCTTTGGAAGAAAATCTAGCTTCTAAAGAAGATATTGATACCGCAATGATGTTTGGATTAAATTATCCTCTCGGCCCTTTTGAATGGTCAAAAGAAATAGGATGTTCAAATATATTTAATTTATTAACTGAATATTATCAAAAAACAAAAAATAAGAGATACTTCTCAAGTACTTTATTAGTAGAGGAATAATATGAATACAAAAAGCTATTTGGTACATGCTAAGCGTACTCCAATTGGAAAACTTGGAGGAAAACTTAGTCATGTCAGACCTGATGATTTACTTGCTGAACTTATAAAGGATTTTACGAAAACTTTTGATTTCGATTTTACGAAAATTGATGACGTAATTGTTGGATGTGCTAATCAAGCTGGTGAAGATAATCGAAATATTGCTAGGATGTCATCCATATTAGGCGGACTTCCCTATGAAGTTCCTGGAACAACAATTAATAGACTTTGTGGTTCATCACTTGATGCACTTTTAATTGCTCATGCAAAAATTCAAGCAAACATGGGACAAGCATTTTTAATTGGAGGAGTAGAAAGCATGACTAGATCTCCTTATGTTATTTCTAAAAGTACGGGTCCATTTGGTCGTGACTCGAAACTTTACGATAGTACTTTTGGTTGGAGATTTGAGAATCCAAAGATGAAAGAAATGTTTCCACTTTACGGTATGGGACAAACTGCTGAAGAAGTAGCTAGTCTTCATAATATTTCAAGAGTTGATCAAGATGAATTTGCAATAGCTAGTCATAAAAAATCAATAAACGCAATTCAATCGGGTAAATTTAAAGATGAAATTTTAGCTATAGAAGTTAAACATAAAAAATTAAATTATATAATGGATCAGGACGAAGGGCCAAGAGATGATACAAATCTTGAAAAACTTTCAAAATTAAAACCAGTATTTAAAAAAGGTGGTTCAGTTACCGCTGGAAATTCGTCAATGATGAATGATGGTGCTGCATTACTTTTTTTGGTAAATGAACAATTTTTAAAAGATCATAATTTAACTCCAATACTAGAATTTAGTCATGGCACTGTAGCAGGCCTTCATCCAAATGTTATGGGACTAGGACCGATTGAAGCGACAAAAAAATTACTTTCACAATCAAAAGAGAAAATTTCTGAATATGATTTAGTTGAATTAAATGAAGCTTTTGCTGTACAATCTCTTGCTTGCATTCGTGAGCTAGGCATTGATCCCAATATTGTAAACTTAAACGGTGGTGCGATTTCGTTAGGTCATCCGCTTGGATGTTCAGGCGCTAGAATTGTAACAACTCTTTTTCATCTTATGAAAAATGATCAAAAACTAAAAAATGGACTTGCAACAATGTGTATTGGAGTTGGTCAGGGAATCGCCGCTTCTTTTAGGAATTGTATATGAGTAAAATGGTAATAGTAAGTGCTTGTTTAGCTGGTGTTGAATGTAGATATGACTGCGCATCGAAAATAAATCAAAAAATAATTGAATTAGTTGAACAAGGAAAAGCAATTCCTGTATGCCCAGAACAATTAGGAGGTCTTCCAACTCCAAGAACTCCAGCTGAAAGACTTAATCAAAAAGTTATAACCAAATTAGGAGATGATATAACTTCAAATTATGAAAATGGTGCTGAAGAAGTAATCAAACTGATAAAACTTTGCGAAATAGATGAAGTTTATTTAAAAGACAAATCTCCTATGTGTGGAGTATCTGAGATTTATAATGGAACTTTTTCGGGCAAAACTGTAAAAGGTCAAGGTGTCTTAACAGAAAAACTAATTAAAATGAATATAAAAATTAACAAGGTGGAATAATGAAAATCTATGAATATAAAAACTGTTCAACATGCAAAAAAGCTCTCAAATTTTTAAATGAAAACAAAGTCATATATAAAAATATAGCAATACGAGAAACTCCTCCAACAAAAATGGAGTTAAAAAATATGTTAAAATTTTATAATGGTGAAATTAAGAAGCTTTTTAACACTTCCGGTGTTGATTACCGTGAAATGAAAATTAAAGACAAGATTAATGATATGACAAAAAGTGAAGCAATTGACCTTTTAAACTCAAATGGCAATTTAGTAAAAAGACCTTTTCTAATAGGAAAAGACTTTGGAGTAGTGGGATTCAAAGAAGAAAACTGGAAAGAGGTAATCTGAATGAAAAAAAATAAAATTATTATATGTTTAATTCTTTTGATTTTCAGTCAAAATGTACTGGCAAATTTAATGAAAGGAAATTATGAAAATATTGAAGGTAATGACGAATCAATATGTAGTCAAAGAGTTATCCCAATATTCAAAAAAAATAATTTAATAAAACTAAAAGTTTATTATACAGGTTGGTGTAATAACCAAGGGCCATATCTATTTAATTGCATAGAAAAAAATTATTGTACAGATGGACTCAATTCTATAAATATTGAAAATAAAAAAGAGTATGTTTGGAAAAACCCTGCTGTATTTATTTGGGGTAGATTTAAGTTTGTTAACTAATATTTAACAAAAAAAAACCCCCTATTCAGGGGGCGGTATTTGCAGGTAAATTTTAGTACCTGAATTATCCAATTAATTTCAGTGCATTTTGTCCCATTGAATTTGCTTGTGCTAAAACTGAAGTACCAGAAGCATTCAGAATATTCATCTTAGCATTATTCGCTGTTTCAGCAGCATAATCAGTGTCTCGAATTCTAGAATTCGCGGCAGATAAATTCTCATTGGCTACTTGTAAGTTTTGAATAGTAGAAGTTAATCTATTTTGCTTTGCTCCAAGTTCGGCACGTTGTCCCGAAACTTTTTGCATAGCATCGTCAATTGCAGTTAAACCACCTTGAGCTGATTCTTTATTTCCAACAGAAAGAGCGTCTACTCCCAAGTTATCAAGTGAAGCATTTAGTGCTCCAGCATTAAACTTAATTCTATCTTCGAAATCATTATTATTAATCCCAATTTGAAAGTCATAAGTATCACCAGACCCATTTAAAAGTTTTTTACCATTAAATTCAGTTACAGATGAAATTCTTTGAATTTCTTGTTTTAAATTTTGAAACTCAAGATTTGTAAATGATCTTTCTTGGTCACCTACTGTGTCCGAAGCAGATTGAACAGATAACTCTCTAAGTCTTACTAAAATGTTTGAAATTTCACCTAGTGAACCTTCAGCAGTTTGAATCATTGAAATACCATCTCCAGCATTTCTTTCAGCTTGTTTCATACCCTTTACTTGTGATTTCAATTTCTCTGAAATCGCTAGTCCAGCAGCATCGTCAGCAGCTTTTACAATTCTTGTACCAGATGACAATTTGTTTAATGTTGATGCTTGTTTTCTTTGATTTACTCCAAGAGTCCGCTGTGCAGATAGTGAAGTAACATTCGTGTTAATACGTAAACCCATAAATCCTCCTTGTTTGTATTCACATCCTTTCCTTGGACTAAATCCTCTAACCTTAAGGATCAATAAGCTTACTGCTCTTTGATAATTTAGTGTCAGTTAAATTGGGTAATTCAACAGACACCATACCTATCGGTAATTATTTCAAAACTTTAATACTTTTTTGATAAAAGATTAAAAAACTTTAAAAACAAACGATTTAACTTGACGAATTTACTCAAGAAGAAACTGATTTTTACCGATATTATACTGATGAGTGTAATGCGACCATTAATATTTCTAGAACCAATTTCTGATACTTTCAGTAAGCTAAAAACTGTAATTGAAGCAACAGCTGAAAACGATGGCGTTGAAATTTTTGAACTACAATCAGTTGATGAAATTTCAACAATGCTCAAACAAATTGGTCAATCCCTAATACTCGTTTCAAATCCAAAGCTATGTGTATTACTACTTAAATCTGAAAAAAAATTAATAAAAAAACTAGGTGTTAAAATTATTCTACTAAGTAAATCAGCTATAAAACATGATGTTATAGCTAAACTTATGAAAGCAGGATTAACTGAACACATCGTTGAGCCAGTTGCACCTAAAACTTTAATATATAAAGTAAAATTACATCTAAGATCTATTGTAGCAAAAAAACAATCAAAACTTTTGGAAACTAAGAAGTCGACTGAAGATTTCACAAAAACGGAAGCAAAACAAAATGAAAAAGATGGAAAAAAGAAAAACCTGACTGACAAAATTGATGGCCAAATGAGAGGTAAAATAAATCAAGGTAGCCAAGAGGAAGATAAACAAGATCTAAAAAATAAAACTAATACCACGTTTAAACAATCTCAAGATAGTCATTACAAAGGAAAACTTAAGCAAAAAGAAAATATTGATGAAGATGATAAGAAAAATGAAAAATCATTAACTGACTTACTTGAAGCTGATAAAGAAACTGATACAAATAAAGAAATAAGACAATTAGAAGAAGAAATTAAAAACTTAAATAAAGCTAAGAATAAATCTTCTCTTGATATTGACCTTGAAAATGCTAAGAATGAAATAAATAATGATGATCAAGAAGACCTTGATGACTTAAATAATTTAAAAAGACTAACAGCAAAACTAGATATTGAGGATGAGAATGAATCAAAAGATACTGAGCAATTATTAGAAGAAACAATTGAGAAACTAAAGAAAAAAAGAAAACAACAGCTACCTAAATCAGACAATCATTATAAAGGGTCAATGAGTAATCCTGAAGAGGAAAATGACACTGAAAAGAAAAGAAAAAGAAGTATTGACAATGAAAATAATAAAGAAGGAAGAAAATCAAATTATAATGAACAAATAGATTCTGATAATATGATGGGAAAATCCCTTCTCGAGCAAGAAATCCAAAAAGCCGAAAAAACTCTGAAAAAAAGAAGGCTTTCAATAGAAGAAGATCAAAAAAATAAAAAGAGAGCCAAAGCAAGAGAAGAGATTGATGAACTTGAAAAGAAGAAAAAGAAAGAACTAAAACTTCAAGACGATAATTTAAGTTCAGTCGAACTTACGGCTGAGGAAATTGAAGAAGTAAAAAGAAAGCACAAGAGAAAGAAATTAAATATTGATGATGAAAATTCACTCGACTACAATGCAATGCTTGAAGTAGCAAAAGATAAAAAAAGAAAAAAACAAAATTTACTCTCAGTTCAAGAAGAAAATGAACGAGAACGAGAAAACCAAGAAAGCCTAGATGAAATATTAAAAAAACATAAGTCAAAGCTAAATATTAAAGAAATTAAAGAAAATGCTGAAAAAAAAGAAAAACAGACTGAGGATGAAAGTCCGTATGCTCGTAAAAAAAGACAAAACAAAGAAGAAGATAAAGAACTTAGAAAATCAAACTATAAAGAAAAAGAAGAAAATAAAATAAATAAGTCAAACTATAAAGAAGTTTCAAATAAGAATAAGGCAAGTAAAGCAGATGCTCATTCTGAAAAGATACAGACTCATTATTCAAATAAGAAAAGTATTAAACATGGCGACGATGACTGGGATGAATACTGGAAGAAATCTCAAAAAGACGAAGAAGAGTTATCAGGAATATATGATAAAAGTATTTTTTATGAAAAAAAGATGTTAGGTGAACAAACTATTGATTATAAAAAGATGAAAGATAGTTTTGATATATATTCACAGAAGAAAAAAACAAAGAATGGATCAGAAAACGCACTTAGTTTATCTGAGAGCAATGATGATAATTATGTAGAAACATTTGACTTTGACAATGTAACCTCTATTTATTCCAAAAAGAATGAAGATGATAAAAATAATAAAAACCAAACAGTAGATTCTGAAACATTTTTCAAACCAAATAGTTTTGGCTTTAACCATGTCATTAACATATTGGAATTCTATGATAATAAAAATGTAGAAATTAAAAATGTAGCAAGTGCTATTTCAAAAATTATTCTAAATAAGTATAATGCCTATGTAATATTTTATTCATATAATAAAAATATAAAAAGCTATAACACTGAGTTTAATTCCTATTTAGAAGAACACTCACCTCAAATACTGTCAGAGCCTGACAAATTAAAATTAGCTAAAAGTGATTATAAGGCTCAATTAAAAGAATATAAAAATTCAATTAAAGAAAACAAAATTGAATTAGAAGAACTTAATGATCAATGGCAAGAAATCTATGGCGATAAAGAGATGATATGGCAAGATTACGAACTCCCCTATTGGAAAGATAAAACATTTCAGAACAAGGATCAAGAATTTATATATCCAATTAAAGAAGGGTTAAATAAAATAGGATATATCTCAGTAATTTTTAACTCAAAGATAGAAAAAAAAGAAATAAATATTGTGGAAATAATTTTAGAGAGTAGTCGTGGATTATTTTTGGAATGGGCTCATAAAGAATTACGGACACAGTCAAACTATAACAAAGAACATAGTACAAATGAAGAAACAAAGATTAAAAGATCTATGAAGAGTATATTTAAATCAATTGGTTCATTTTTTAGTAAGAAGGCAGCGTAATGACTAAATCATCATATTTTCTAGTTGATAAAAAAATATTAAAAGAAAGAAAAATATTTCCTTACCATTTATTTATCTTTAATGATCAAACAAAGGAATATCTTCCATTTTTATCATCCAATTCTCCTCTAATAAAAGAAAAGTTAGAATTCTTAGAATACATTTTAAATAAAGGAGGAAAATTAGCTATTGATAGTGAACAAAAGAAAACGTTCTTAAAGTGTCATAATATTAATGAAGAAGATATTGTATTAGTTGAAAATAAAAACAATAAGGAACTTGAAGAATACTCTAAGATACATGAAAAAAACTTAAAACTGTTGGAAGAAGATAATGAAAGCACTGCCGAATGTTTTAATAAATGTCTTTTTGAAGATAATTTTATGCCATTAATCACAAAAGCTAGAATTAATATTATGGCTATGTCAGTTCAAGTTAACTCAACGGTATCAATGGCTATAAAACTTGCTGAAGAAATCTTAATAAAAGATTCTCAATGTAACAGAATCGTTGCATTAACTTACTTCCTAGCAAAAGAATCAAATATTAATGATGACCAGTCCATGGGAGACCTTATGGTTGCAGCATTTCTACATCATATTGGAATGACTCAACTTGATATATCAATGAGCCACATTCCTTATATGAAACAAAGTGATCAACAACAAAAAGACTATAAGAACCACTGTGGACTATCACATCATTTAATAAAAAAAGGTAATTTAAATATAACCAAGAGAAGTATTAAACTAATTAATCAACACCATGAGCGATATAATGGCCATGGATATCCCGAACAAACAATTGGTACATTTATAGATCCTCTAGCTTTAATTCTAGGATTGGCGTCACATGCGATTGATTTTTCAAGTGGAAAAGTTGTTGAAGAGTCTCGAAAAATTGATACTATTTTGAAGATGATAAAAGATTTAAATTCAACTCTGGGCCTCGAAGTTTCATTTGGTGACATGGTTTTAGAATCTCTTTCAAAATTTATCAATAAGAACAATAGTTTAGAACTAGAAAAATCTGCATAGGTATAAAAATGGCTTTAAAATCAAATATGAGTATATTAATTTGTGAGAAAGACAAAAATTCAAAAGCAATGATAAAATCAGTTATAAACTCAATCGGTTTTAAAAATATAACTTTTACCGATGATTTAAGAATAACTGCCAGCTCAATCGCTACCAACTTAAAAGAAGATCCATTTGAGTTGGTTATAATAAATGGTGATGAAGATAAAGATTCTCTTAAAATGCTTGTTCAGTTAATATCAAAATGTCCAAGTAAAGTTCAGCCGAAGTTACTTGCAGTAATATCGGATTCAAATCAAAAATTAATTGTTTCCCTTATCCAATTGAATATAAAGCATTTAATTGTACGTCCATTTAATAAAGATCAGTTTATTGAAAAAATAGCCAATATTTTTAACCAGTAGTTATTTTCTTACCTTGAAGTTGAATCATATTCATAATAGGGTTCTTGGGTGTTCCCTTTCCATCTATTTAAATAAACTTCTTTTTGTTCACCATCTTTATTTTTAAATAATTCAATCTGAGCAAAAGTTAAATTTAAACCAGTACTTCGTCCAAAATCTAAGAAATTCATTTTAACCCATGTCCCAGTGTTTACAAATGTTTTTCCGTTCTCATAATTCATAATTGTAGCTTTGTGAGTATGCCCTACAACTAAAATATCTAAGTCATCAACTTCTTGCATATATTCAAAAGTTAAATCTTCGTAATCTTGAAAAAGACTTAATTCATTTTTTAGATTCGATAAAAGGTCTTTGTAATTTTTAACTTTTTTAAAATAAAGAATAACTCTCACCATAATAAAATAATACACGTTTGCTAACATAAATCTTAACGTTAGTAACGTGTCGTATATTAAACCATTTATTAAAAAATTTTTTATTGGGTGAACCGAATCGATATAATTTCTTTCTTGCTTAAACTTATTGATTAACTTAACAACATAGTATGATCCCCAAGATGGTAAAAAAAACAATCGGCCTTCTTCATTTTTAGCAATTGATGCCTCTGTATCATAGACGTGTGCAATTTCATATTCATGTCCATGTTTAATATAAACTCCCTTTTCAGGAATATAAGTATTACTTGGGTTAATATGAAAAATAAAACCAGCTTGAGCCTTAATCGATAATTGATTTAAAAAATAAAATCTAACTTTAGGAAATAATAGTTCACTGTCATGGTTTCCTAGTTGATAAACAATTTTTTTATTTTTATTTTCTAAAAATAGTGAAATACTTTCAAAAACTTCAGTATGGGCAGACAGGATTATTTTCAACTTTTCAATAGATGCTTCTTCTGACCAATATTCATCATCAAAAAAATCAACATTAGGTACAGCTAAAAAATCTAAAAAGTCTCCATTAATAATTATCTCAACTTCTTTTGACGAATATTTACCAGTGGAAAAGTAATTAAAAAAATCAACTAACTCTTTATCTGACTTAAAAGATTCAAATGGATTTCTTTTTTGATCCAGGTAGACACCTCCGGCTAAATGTAAGTCAGAAATGACCAAAATTGTTTTTTTACTCTGCTTACTTGGGAGGAATCTCATATGTTTTATTTCCAAATTTTAATTCAATTTTTTGAAAAGGAGGCGACAGTGGAACAAAAAATGTTTTTTGCCCCTTATTAGAATCTAATTTTATCGATCCAGATTTAAGAGACTGAACACTAATAAATTTTATATTATCAGTACCTTCAATTTCGATCTTTCCAATTACTGTAGAAAGAGTATTATTTTTAACAATTAAGTTTAGTCCTTTTTGCCATTTATCAGGGGATATAACTTTTACTTTTTTATTTCTTACATCCAATATAAAAGCATGCCCACTCTCTGCAGATACATTAGTTACAATTAAAGTAAATATTATCAATAATAAAAATTTCATATTATTATTATAAGGCAATTTTACTTTTAATTCTCAAATATCAAGATTTACCTATCTATAATTCTAAGCGAGCCATAGAAAGAAGGTTAATTTCATCGCGAAGTTTAGCTGCTTCTTCAAATTTTAATTCTTTTGCAACAATCTTCATCTCTTTTTTTAGCCTTTTAATTTGTTGATCAATTTCCTCTGGCTTTAGATGTTCGACTTTAACTTTTAATCTTTTCTTATTTTTTGTGCCTCGAAGAGTTTCTATTACCCCACCAGATACATCTTTTAAAATAGTTTTAGGAGTAATTCCTAGTTTTTTGTTATGCTCTATTTGAAGCTTTCTCCTTCTTAAAGTTTCAGAGATTGCTTTTTTCATACTTTTTGTTTCTTTGTATCCATACATGAGTACTTTGCCTTCAGAGTTTCTTGCTGCTCGCCCAATTGTTTGTACAAGAGCTCTCTCCGAACGCAAAAAACCTTCTTTATCAGCATCGAGAATAGCAACTAAAGCGACTTCAGGTAAATCAAGTCCCTCACGTAAAAGATTTATTCCTACCAATATATCAAACTCTCCTAACCGTAAATCTCTTAAAATTTCAACTCTTTCAATAGTATCGATGTCCGAATGAAGGTATCTTACTTTTAAACCACAACTAACGAGATAATTTGTTAATTCCTCGGCTAATTTTTTTGTCAAAGTTGTTATTAATACTCTAAATCCTTCTGCTATGGTTTTCTTAGCCTCATCCATTACATCATCTACTTGATTTTTTGCATCTCTGACTTGTATAACAGGATCAAGAAGACCTGTTGGACGAATAATCTGTTCAACAACCTCACCTTTTGTTTTTTCTAATTCATAATCAGCAGGTGTAGCAGAAACATATAAAACCTGATTAATTTTACTTTCAAATTCAACAAATTTTAATGGCCTATTATCAAGAGCACTAGGTAACCTAAATCCATAATTCACAAGGTTTTCTTTTCTTGCTCGATCACCATTATACATCCCCCTAACTTGTGGAATGGTCATATGAGACTCATCAATAATTAATAAAAAATCATTTTTAAAGTAATCAATTAATGTTGGTGCAGGTGCTCCAGGGACACCATCAATTAAATGACGAGAGTAATTTTCTATTCCTGAACAATAGCCAAGTTCTTCCATCATTTCGATATCAAGTAATGTTCGTTGTTCAAGACGTTGTTTCTCAACAAGTTTATTTTGAGACTCAAGTTCAATTAATCTTTCTCTTAATTCAATTTGAATATTTTTAATTGCCTTTTCTAATCTTTTTGTACTGACTGCATAATGTGATTGAGGGTAAATAGAAACTTTATTTAAGTTTTTTATTGTTACTCCCCTAAGAGGGTCAACTAAGTAGATAGCCTCAACATTATCATCAAAAAATTCAATTCTATAAACATAGGAATCTTCACTTGGAGGAAATATATCAATAGACTCTCCCCTAACACGAAACGTGCCTCTCGTTAAATCGATATCATTTCTGGAATATTGAATTGAGATTAAATCTTTTATAAGCTCATCTCTGTCCAAGGTTTCATCAACGAAGATTGTCCTTTTCAGACTCGAATATTGTTCGGGAGAACCAATACCATAAATACAACTAACAGAGGAGATTACGACGACACTATCACTTTCTAGTAAGTTTAAAGTTGCCGAATGTCTCAGCTTATCAATTTCATCATTTATAGAAGCATCTTTATCAATATAGACATCAGAACTAGGAACATATGCTTCTGGCTGGTAATAATCATAATAAGAGACAAAAAATTCTACAGCATGATCTGGAAAAAAATCTCGAAATTCTGAATAAAGCTGAGCAGCAAGTGTTTTATTGTGAGCTAATATTAAAGTCTTCTTGCCTAAATTCTTTATTACATTTGCCATGGTAAATGTTTTTCCAGAACCAGTCACTCCTAATAAAGTCTGATATTTTTCGCCATTTAAAAAAGCTTCCGTTATACTTTTTATAGCTTCAGGTTGATCCCCCGCTGGATTAAATTTTGATTTCAAATTAAATTGTGCCATTATTCCTTCTAGTGTTATAATTTTTTATGCCATCTCAAACAGATAATTCATTTAAATACCTACAAAATCAATTATACTTTAACAATATCTCTATTGCTAATATTTCTAAAAATAGAAAGACTCCATATTTTCTATATAGCGAAGAAAGCCTTTTAAGAAATATTAAAATTTTCAAGAAATTGGCAAATGATGCTTTTTCTAAAAATATTATTTGTTATGCCTATAAAGCAAATAACAATGCAGACGTACTCAACACCATCTCAAAAAATAAAATTGGCGCAGATGTTGTTTCTTTAAATGAATTAAAACTTGCATTAAAAAATAATGTTCCCGCCTCAAAAATTGTTTTTTCAGGTATTGGAAAAACCCGATCTGAAATAAGGAATGCAATTAAACTCACTAACGGTAAAATCTTATCTATTAATACTGAGTCATACGATGAAGTTATAACTATATTTGAAGAATCACAAAAATTAAAAACAAAAGTTAATATATCCTTCCGATTCAATCCTAACGTTGATGTGAAAACTCATCCCTATATCTCTACCGGAAAAGGTAATCATAAGTTTGGCTTAAATTTATGTACTATAAAAAAACTAATCTCAATGAAAGACCTTTGGAAACAACTAAAGCTTGTTGGCATTAGTATTCATATTGGTAGTCAACTAACAAACTTACAAGCAACCAAAAGCGCCTTAAAGAAAGCCTGCAAACTCTATATAGAGTTAAACAAAGAATTTAAACTTATATACTTCGATGTTGGAGGAGGACTTGGAATTAACTACTCTCATTCCAAAACGAATAAAATTGCAAATATAAATAAGTATTTTGATACAATTAAAACAATAATCGACAATTATTTCCCCTTAAATAAGCCTATAATTATATTTGAACCTGGTAGAATATTATCTGCCAATATCGGTATTATCGTAACAAGGGTTATACGAAACAAAACAATAAATAATGAAAATTTTGTAATTATAGATGCTGGTATGACTGAATTGATTAGGCCTGCACTTTATCAAGTTTATCACAAGATATTTTCTACCAGCAAAAAGCAATTATTATTTGATCAAAAAGTAGTTGGCCCAATTTGTGAAACAAGTGATTACTTTGGAATTCACAATCTACCAAACTCAAAAGAAGATGACTTACTGGTTATAGCAGATTGTGGTGCTTATGGTTCAGTCATGTCCTCTAGGTATAATATTAGAAATAAATCTAAAGAATATTTTGCAAAAAAAACTCATCTAAACAAATTCTATTGAAAGCAAGAGTTAATTTTATCTTTTACTTCTTTTGGATGGCCTCCACCACTTAATGAGATTTCTTCTGCAATCATTTCTCTACATTGTTCAAGTAGTTTTTTCTCACCAAAACTGAGATTTTTCTTCTCTTTTAGTAAAAATAAAGCTCGTAAAACATCTGCAATTTCAATAATCGAGCCAGTTTTAATTTTAGCTAAATAATCTCTGTTTCTTCTATTCCAGGTCGAGTTATCAACATGAACATCATGGTCGTTAAGTAGTTGATATACGTTGTTAATTTCACCGTTGTCTACTAATCCCCGTATTCCATTTGTTGAACTAGTTGGAACCATAACAGTCATACCATTTGAAATGATTCTAACTTTATAAAATGACATCTTTTCGCCTGAAATATCTTTTTCTTCAATATCACATACCTGTCCTACTCCGTCTCCAGGGCATACAGCATATTCTCCAATGGCAAACATAATTTCCTCCGTTAAATAGTGTCTCGGAAATAAATTAACGCGAGACATAATTATTTATACACTAATGCAGCACAACAAACAATCTGATTGAAAATATTACATAGTGTCTAGAAAATAATGAAAAAATGAAATAAGCAAAAATACTCAGGAAGAACTATCTCCCTGAGTAAAGAGTTATTTTGACGCTTTAATTTTTTTATTTAGATTAGCAACTCCATCAAAATTGAAATCAGGATTTATATAACTATATCTTCTACTTCTTGGAGATATTGAAATAAAAATATCATATTTTCTACTTTTGATTTCTTGATCAAATTTAATTGTATATTCTCCTTTCGATGTTTTCAATTGATTCAAGATGAATGTTTTGGAAAATACTGTTTTAGTTTTTCGTAAAAAAGGTTTCATTTTTAACTCAATTAACACATTAAATGTTGCAATGTTTTCATCAACAGTATCTCCTGCTGAAAATACAATTCCATTAGTAGAGAAAGATTTAACTTTAATCTTATCAACAACTGGAGCAATTAATTCTTTTGAGTCAGACAGTGTAACTTTATAAATTTGATTTTTTTCAATAACATCGCCTAGATCCTGTCCATCAATCTGACTTATTGTCCCAACTCTAATTAATGCTACTTTTGCTTTTGTTTTAGTTATAATTTTACTAGCAGAATTATTGTCATCGAAAATAATATCAAGCCCGGCTTCTTTAAAATCTTTTCTCATGTCATTAATAAGTAGCTCTACGTTATTGATAATTTTCTTAGTTACGATATAAGGAACAGACTTATCTTTTTTACAGGCATATTGCTCTGTTTTGTATTTTGTTACATCTTTACAAACCTTTTCTTCATATGGAATTTGAACCGTTTTCTTACAGGCGTAGTCCTCACTGTAGTATCTCGTAACGTCATTACATACTTCTTCTTCATATGGTACTTGAATTGTCTTGGTACATTGGTATGTTTCTGTTCGGTATCTTGTTTCCATATTACAAACAGGGATGTCATAAGGAATATCTCTACAGACATTTTTTCCTGGAATATCTCGACAAACTTGTCTTGATTGGTCTTCACACACTTGATCATTATAAGGTACTTGACGACAAGTTTTTTGACCTTGTACATCTCGACAGGTTCGACTACCTGGAACCTCCTTGCAAACTTGTTTTGTTTGATTTTTACAAACCTGATCGTTATAAGAAACTTTTCTGCAAGATTTTTCACCTTGAACATTTCGACACGTTCTTCCTCCTGCTATTTCTCTACAAACTTTCCTAGCAGGAACTTTTCGACATCTCTGTTGACCATTTGGTTGTCTTCTGCAAACTTGATGAGATGGTTTTGTCTCACAAACTTGTTTTGAAGGTTTATCTTCACATATTTGTTTAGAAGGGCCACGTGAACACTCTTGTTTATACTTTGTTTCGTTATGACAAACTTGTTTCACCTTATCACGACAAACTCTTCGACTTGGAGTATTTTCACAAACTTGTCTAGATGGTGCCCTTGAGCATTCCTTTTTATATCTTGTAACATTACGACAAACCCTATCTACTTTATCACGACAGACACGCCGACTAGGTTTAAAATGACATTCATTTCTATACTTTGTTTCGTTATGACAAATATTTTCCTGATAAGGAACTTCTCTACTACAAGTATCAGGTCTTGTTTCATTTCGATACTTTGTTTCCATATTACATTCATTAACAACATAGGGAATATCTCTTTGACAGGTACTATCTTGTTCTTCTGAACGATATTTAGTTACCATTTCACATTCATTTTTAATATATGGGACTTGCTTTTCACAAGTTGAATCGACTTTAACATTTTTATAGAGTGTTATCTCTTTTGTAATTTCATTTACAAGCTTTTCTTGGCTTTGCCCCTTTAGTAGAACATGTTTTGTTGTAGCAGCATTCAATACAGCAATATTCAACAATAATAAAATTGGTATCAACTTGATCATTTTTTCTCTCCTTATTTAGAAAACTAATCTTCAATTATTGACAAGCAATTTTGATACCATGACACAGCAAGAAATAGCCATGCATCAAGAGACTGAATTAATTACAAAAATAAATTTTCAAGTAAAAGACAAAATGAAACTGGGGACAAAATATTTTTTTGTACAAAAAAAAGGAACATAATAATGTTCCTTTTTTGAATAATAAATTTAGTTAAAAAAACTATTAGTTTCTAGCAATTACTTCATTGTTATCAAAAAAATAATTAATTTCTCTTTCCGCTGATGCTAAAGAGTCTGATCCATGGACAGCATTAGCTTCAATTGATTTTGCGTATAATTTTCTAAGAGTGTTATCTGCTGCTTCATCAGGATTTGTAGCTCCCATAATATCTCTGTTTTTTAAAACTGCATTTTCACCTTCAAGAACCATAAGTACAACTGGTCCAGAAGTCATAAAGCTTACAAGAGAACCAAAAAATGGTCTTTCTTTATGCTCAATATAAAAACCTTCAGCTTTTTCGTTTGAAAGTTGAGTAAATTTTGCAGCAGCAATTCTCAAACCTTCTGATTCAAACCTGGCTATGATGTTTCCAATATTGTTATCTTCAACAGCGTTTGGCTTTATAATACTAAAAGTTCTTTCCATAATTTCCTCTTTGTTAATGTGTTATTTTATTAATCTATATTTTGTATCTTTAATAAACTTGTTTTTATATTTGTATACTTACTAAAAATTTTTAAGCAGGTAAAGCTTCGTATTTGAAAATTTATAAGTTATTTTAAAATTTTTCGATGCGTTATTAAATAAATTTTTCTTGGTTACCTTATATATATATACTTTTAACTAGTATTGCCGGTACTCTTTAACTAGTATTGCCGGTACTCTTTAACTAGTATTGCCGGTACTCTTTAACTAGTATTGCCGGTACTCTTTAACTAGTATTGCCGGTACATGCTTCATGTCTAGCATAGCTAGACATGGGCATGACCGGTAAAGCTTTGCGTCAAATTGCTGCGCAATTTTACGCAAGCACTTCTTCCATCTTCTGGCCAAGTTCAGCTGGAGAACGGACAGTGTGAATTCCACACTCACCTAAAATTCTGAATTTTGCTTCAGCAGTATCATCTCCACCAGAAATTATAGCTCCAGCATGTCCCATTCTTTTTCCAGAAGGAGCCGAAGCACCAGCAATAAAGCTTACAACAGGTTTTGACATATTTTCTTGAATCCATTTTCCGGCGTCAGTTTCAGCACTTCCACCAATTTCTCCAATCATTATAACAGCATCTGTATCAGGATCTTGTTCAAATAATTTTAGTACATCAATAAAGTCTGTTCCATTAACAGGATCTCCCCCAATTCCAACACAAGTTGACTGGCCAATTCCTCTTTGAGTTAATTGAAAAACTGCTTCATAAGTTAATGTTCCTGATCTGGAAATTACACCAACTTTTCCTGGCATATGAATATGACCAGGCATAATACCTATTTTACACTCACCAGGAGTTATAATTCCTGGGCAGTTTGGCCCAATCAATCTTGAAGTTGAACCTCTAAGCGCTGCTTTTACTTTTACCATATCAACGATTGGAATTCCTTCTGTTATAGCAATGATCAAAGGCATTTTAGCTTCAATACATTCTAAAATTGAATCAGCTGCAAACGGAGGTGGTACAAAAATCATAGCTGCATTCGCTTCTGTTTTTACCATAGCTTCTGTCACAGTATTAAAAACAGGAAAACCTTCATGGATCATTCCACCTTTACCTGGTGTTACTCCTCCAACAAAGTTTGTTCCATAATCTCTAGATTGTAATGAATGAAAAGTTCCCTGTTTTCCAGTAAAGCCTATTGTTATTAATTTCGTTTCTCTTCCTACTAGAATAGCCATTTTAGTTTTCTCCTTTTGCAGCATTTACTGCTTTATCAGCAGCATCACCTAAATCTTCTGCGGCGATAATATCTAACCCTGAATCATTTAGAATTTTTTTACCTAAAGCAACATTTGTTCCTTCAAGTCTAACAACTAAAGGAACTTTTATTCCTAGACTTTTAGCAGCGCCAATTACACCTTCAGCAATGATGTCACATTTCATGATTCCACCGAAAATATTAACAAGAATTGCTTTTACATTTGTATCAGACAATATGATTGCGAATGCTTTTTCAACTGTTTCTTTTGTTGCACTACCACCAACATCTAAAAAGTTAGCAGGACTTCCACCTTTTAATTGAATTATATCCATTGTTCCCATAGCAAGTCCTGCACCATTTACAAGACAACCAATATTTCCATCGAGAGAAATATAAGAAAGACCATATTTATTAGCTTCAGTTTCTTTTGCTGATTCTTCATTTGGATCTCTTAGTTCTTCAACATCAGGGTGTCTAAATAAAGCATTATCATCAAAATTTAATTTAGCATCAAGAGCTATAATTTCACCTTGTTTTGTTAAAACCATTGGGTTTATTTCTACTTGAGTACAGTCTTTACCAACATAAAGATTATAAAGACCTTCAAAAAACTTACTTGCTTTTTTAATTACTTCTTTGTCTTTTAATCCGATTCCATAAGCTAATTTTCTTCCGACAAAAGATGTAAAACCAGTAGCTGGATCGACAACAACTTTTATTATTTTTTCAGGAGTTTCTGAAGCAACTTTTTCGATTTCGACTCCACCTTCACTTGAAGCCATAAAAGTTAATTTACTTGTATTTCTATCCATGACAATTCCAACATAATATTCATGTTCAATTTCACAGCCTTCTTCAATTAGTAATGTCTTTACTTCTTTTCCTTCTGGACCTGTTTGATGAGTAATAAGGGTTTTTCCCAATATATCTGTTGCGTGTGCTTTTACTTCATCCATATTTTTTGCAAGCTTAACGCCACCTGCTTTTCCTCTACCACCAGCATGTATCTGTGCCTTTACAACCCAAACTTTTCCGCCAAGTGTTTCAGCTCCTTTTACAGCTTCATCAATAGATTTTGCTACTGCATGATTTAAAACATTGATTCCATAATCTTTCATTAGCACTTTTGCTTGGTACTCATGGACGTTCATAATATTACCCCTTTTGTTTATTGATAATTTTGACAACTTTTAATAAGTAATCTAATAAAATATGTAAGCGATTGTAATGATAATGCCTTGTCTAAATTTGCGCTAGGAGCATCGCATATAAATATTTAAAATAACTGCAAAAATTAAACTAAATAGATTGGCTAATTTATGAACAATGAAACAAAAAATATTAAATATTACGTAATTGAAAATAGCCAATTTAAATTAGATGGTGGAGCAATGTTTGGAATAATTCCCAAACCTCTTTGGGAAAAGGTCTATACACCTGACGAGAAAAATAGAATTGACCTCTCACTTAGATTAATGCTTATACAAACAGAAAACAAAAACATACTAATTGACACTGGTATTGGCGATTATCACCCCACAAAATTTAATAAAATTTTTAATATTATTCATAAAAATAACGGCACTTTTGAAAATATCCTAAATCAAATAAATTTAACAAATGAAGACATAACTGATCTCGTGATTAGTCACCTTCACTTTGATCACGTCGGTGGTATCTTAAACAAAGACAAAGATATCAACTTTAAAAATGCGACAATACATTTACACCAAAATCATTATGAATATTCCAAAAATGCTACTTTAAGAGACAAAGGTTCCTTTCATAATGAAACAATTGAATTAGCGCTAAACTATTATAAAGATAATAATCAAATACATTTTATTAATAATAATGAAAGTGAAATCTTAAAAGATAATGATTATCATTTAAAATTTCTAATATCCCATGGCCATACGGAATACATGATACATCCCTATGATGAAAAATTTATTTATATGGCTGATTTAATTCCAACTTCTAAACACTTTAGTGACTCCTGGGTAATGGCTTATGACATAAGTCCTGGAGTTACTGCTACAGAAAAAAATATTTTTAAAAAAGAAATTTTGAAAAAAAATCTCACTTTAATATTTGAACATGACAATATTATTATTGGCTCAAAACTGATGATTGACGAAAATTCAAGAACTGTACTAAAAGACAATATTATGTCAGAGGGAAAAGATATTTATTGCTTAAATAATTTTTTATAATCATTTATTTTCTGAGTTATAATCTTCTTGTTATTCAATAGATTATTTTTCAAAGAATTCATTTTAACAATATGAACAAATGACTTAGACTTGAAATTTCTTTTAACAGAAGAATTAATGATATCTACAGCCAATGAACCAAATTGTTTCCCTTGATTTACAATATTTTTAATAATCAAGTGATCTTTTGAATGATAATTTTTTACAACAAGAGAAGTTAGCATTGGGCCGATTGATTTATTATAATAATCAGTTAAAAATTTTTTACGTCTTATTTTGTAACTAATTCTAGATCGAGATTTTTTATATTTTTTAATTTGCAATGATATTTTTAATTGTTTTTTAAAATCATTTATTAAATTAACTAAAGTTGTAATTAACAACTCTTTTTCATAAAGAGGACTTAATAATTCCTTTTTTTTAGTTTCATTAAACTTTTCAAGAATATGAATAAACTTTTTTTCAGAACCGAAATAAACTAACTGCTTAAATTCATAATAATTTTTAATTTCGTCTAATGAATTAAAAAACTTGTAAATAAAATTTTCATCAATAATCTTCAGTTTTATATTGTAAAAACCAGGAATTATTTTAATCCCTTCTTTAAATTTGATAGAGTTAACATATCCCATATAATTATTAATTTGGACTTTGGCACTAAAACTTATTGGTGAGACTGATAATAATTCATTTTTTCTAGAGTTTAATTCTATTTGAATATTCCCCTGCTTTAATCTATTGGTAGATATATAAAACTTATTTTTATCAATAAGTGTTTTAAACTCAAATATTTTTTTTTCTTTAAAAGTCGAAAGATAAAATAACTTACTCTGAGAAAGTGTTAGATGGTTATCGCCGCTAAATATATTATTAAATAAATAATAAGAAATAACCAAAAAAATAAAAACTAACACAAGACTTATTCTTAAAAATGTTGAAGATTTTTTATTTTCTTTATCTTTAGAAAATTCTGATGAATTATTACGAACTTTTTTTAAATCTTCTTGAGGTTTGATTTTTTGAGAAAATTCCACTTCTGACTCAAAGGGAAAATCAGGAATTTCATCTATCTCAATGGCAAAATTATCGGTAATTTCGATAGGTAATTCTGGCGGTAAATCTTGATCAAGATCGGCTTCTATATCTTGAACAATTATCTCTTCATCAATTTTAATGTCTTCTGTGTCTTCATTATATTCTATTTTATAACTTTCTTTTTCTTCTTTTTTAGGTTTAGCTTCATCTTTAGTTTTCACTTTGGGCTTATTAGATATTCCTTTGGCAAAGACATTTGAGATTGAATCCCAGTCTTCCATATCTTCACTCCAAATAAGATCATCTAGAGTTAATTCACCTCTCGACAATTTAAATTCAATTGTTTTTGAGTCAAATGGACCTAAATGATACTGGTTATTGTATAACAAAAACCATTTTTTTTCTGAAGACATAAAAAAAATATACTGAATTCGAATTAATTTGTATATGCTTATATACTCATTAACAAGGTATGACTGTACAATGGATATAAAACAACAATTACAAAACAGAAATCAATTTAAGATTAAAAATTTTATTGATTATTCAAACTTCAACAATTTGATTATAACGACCCCCTCAGACTTAGGAGTAATTAGAAATGGCGGTAGACGGGGATCAGTTTATGGCCCCAAAGCAATAATAAACAACTTTCTTAATCTGACAATAGATAACAATAACAAGAAAAATTTTAATATTGTAAATTGTGAGCAGACTTATCAAACAAATTTTAAAAATGCACAAATTGATGAATCTAACCAAATTTCACATTTTTTTAACAAAACAACAGATAATATAATCCAACTTGGTGGCGGTCATGATCATATTTATCCGCTTATAACTAGTCTCTTCAAAACTTTTGACAAAATTCACGTTATTAATATCGATGCACACCTCGACACAAGAACAGATAGTATTCATCACTCAGGAACACCATTTAGACAAATTTTTAATGATGCTAATAAACACAAGAAGAGTTTCTTCCTCTCTCAAATAGGTATTCACGCTTATTGCAATCAAGAAGACAACTTTTCAAATTTTGATAATCGAATGCAAATTATTAAAATGAAAGATCAAAGACTTAGTAAAAAACTTATTAAACAGGACTATTTAACAATTTTAAGTCTAGATGTAGATGGCTTGGATTCCTCATTTATGGAAGCTACGAGTGCTGTAAATCATAATGGTATATCTAAAAATGATATGAACACTCTTTTAGATATATATAATTCAATAAATCAAAAACTTAAAGTCTTTGGAATTTATGAATATAACCCAATTTACGAAAACCTTTCAAATAGAGGTGCCAAGTTTATTTCATCATTAATGTACAAATTTTTGTCTCTTTAAAAAAGTAAAAGAAAATGTAAAAGTAAATGTTTCGAATTATGGAAATGGTACTGAAATATTAATATTATGAATTGAACCTACCCATAAATTATTTTGGGGATTAGAGTATGGCATTATTAGTGTGTAGTTAAAGTAAAAATATTTCAATGACAAGGCCGGACTAATAGTTAAAAATTCATCATTAATCAAAACGAAAACCTTTACAGGATATTTCTTTTTATCTTCAAACTTAATCCCAGCATAAATTCCTTTATTTATATTATACCTTATTCTTGCATGAACGCCTATAATCGTAGACAACGATTTAATAGAGTTCCAATAATTTTCAAATCGGTAATGAACTAAAGGTAGTGTTCCATATTTAGAATGTAATAAACTTTTAGAATAAAGCTGCAATTCTTTAATTTCAAATAAGTGAGTTGTATCAAAATAATATTTTGTCAAAGAAAGATCTAAGCCAAAATAAGTATGAAAGGTAGAAATCGAGCTAGAATCAATTAACTCGCCACTAGATTCTATTGCAACTGTATCAAGGCTACTGACAGAATCAGCTCTTTTTATTTGATACAATGAAGCTTGAATAAAATAATCATTTTCAATATTTTTTTGATTTCCCCTTATCAAAAATGAAAATCCATACTTTAACTGATTTCTAACATAAAGCTGCACTTCAGGATTTGTGAACGAATTTTTATTAGAATCTGAAAGAGAAGCACCCAAGTTACTTTTTAAAAATAAACTTGGATAAAAATTATAATTTATAAGTTTAAATTTAGGTAATGGGCCTGCAATTTTAAGGTTTGCATCTATAAAATATTCGGTATTTATATCTTTACTTAAAATAGCCAATGTTCCGGATGCACCATTCCCGGCTCCATTATTTAAATTCAGTACAAAGTCTTTAAACCTAGAAGAAACAAATAAATCAATATTAATAAATTCTTGATCTAAGGGTTGCTTCAAACTTTTTAAAATGAGAACTCGGTCATGAAGAAGTGTAAATCTATTTAACTCTCCCCTTGTTTGAAAGGAAAAAGCTTTAGGGATATATAAGAATATAACGAGGTATATGAGCAAGTAGCTAAATAAGTTTAAATTAAATTTCAATACGATTCTCTCATGGAAACTTAACTTAGTTATCAATAGCATCAATAATTAGCAACAATTTAAGAGGAAAAAATAGACAAAAAAAAGCCCGTTAGTTGCTAACGGGCATTTTCGAGAGACATTTAAACGGAGAATTGAAAATATCCTATTTTCTAGACTCCCACACACACACCTATATAGTTAGCAAACGATGTGCCAAGTTTTAATTTACCACTATCTAAGTTAACTAACTGTAAATACTTATTAGTAAAGTGTTTTGCTCTGTCAGGTATATGACAATTTAGAATAATTATAAGTCATAAATATGACTGACACAATAAGCCATTTAATGTATTTTGAAAAAAATTATACTCTATTAATAAATATAAAATATGATTTAAATCATTTACCTATTAATTTCTCGGGAGTACAATTTTTTTCAAAGTTTAAATTTAATTTAAAGGAGTTACGTCACTATGAACTGTAGATGTAGTAAGTATTTGCGTGTATCTATTTGCAAAAAGCAATTAATGGGTATCACAGGGCTTCTGTTATGTGGATTTTTAGTAAGCCACTTAACAGGAAATTTATTAATTTATAAAAGTGCTGAGGCTTTTAATCAGTATGCTTATTTTCTAGAAAAGGCTTCTTTTACTAAGCCTGCTGAAGTTGTATTGCTTCTAATTTTCTTTACTCACCTATTTTTGGCAGTAAAGCTTACTTTAGAAAATAAAGCAGCACGACCTGAAAAATATTTTATGAAAAAAAATACTGGTAGAGGCACAACATTTGCTTCTTCAACAATGCCATACACTGGTATGCTTACTTTAATTTTCATGGTGCTACATATTTATAATTTTAAATTTTGTGGTCACGAAATTGTAACTACTTATGATGGTGTAACAATGAGAGATTTCTTCTCTCAACTTTCCGCTTATTTTAAAAACCCGTTATATGTAACGTGGTATGTACTAGCTGTAATATCACTAGGAATTCATGTTAGTCATGGTTTTTGGTCAGCATTTCAATCACTTGGTTTAGATCATCCAAAATATACACCCACATTAAAAATTTTAGCGAAAGTATATGCTTGTATTATTGTATTAGGCTTTTCTTCTTTCCCTATTTATTTTTTACTTCAAGGAGGGCATTAAAATGAGTGTTAAAAAAATTAATGGTAATGTTCCAGAAGGCCCATTAAAAGACAAATGGACCAATCATAAATTCAATATAAAACTTGTAAACCCATCAAATAAAAGAAAGTTTAGAGTTATTGTTGTTGGTACGGGACTCGCAGGAGCCTCTGCAGCTGCGACTCTTTCAGAGCTTGGATATAATGTTGACGTTTTCTGTATTCAAGATTCAGCTAGAAGAGCACACTCTATCGCTGCTCAAGGTGGAATTAACGCTGCAAAAAATTACCCAAATGATGGTGATTCTATTTGGAGATTATTTTACGACACTATTAAAGGTGGAGATTATAGATCACGTGAAGCTAACACTTACAGATTAGCTGAAGTTGCTAATAATATTATTGATCAATGTACTGCTCAAGGTGTTCCTTTTGCTAGAGAATATGGTGGATATTTAGCCAACCGTTCTTTTGGTGGAGCTCAAGTTTCAAGAACTTTTTATGCTAGAGGACAAACTGGACAACAATTACTTCTTGGTGCTTATTCAGCATTAATGAAAGAAGTAGAAAAAGGAAAAGTTCAAGTTCATACAAGACGAGAAATGGTTGAACTTGTAATGGTTGACGATAAAGCAAGAGGAATAATAACAAGAAATATAATTACTGGTGAAATAGAAAAATTTGCTGCTGAAGCTGTTTTACTTTGCAGTGGTGGCTATGGAAATACATATTACTTTTCTACAAATGCTATGACTTCAAATGGTTCTGCTGCTTGGAAAGCTTATAAAAAAGGTGCTTATTTTGCTAACCCTTGTTATACGCAAATTCATCCAACATGCTTACCTTTTCATGGTGGTGCTCAATCAAAATTAACTTTAATGTCAGAATCACTTAGAAATGATGGCCGTGTTTGGGTTCCTAAGAAACCAGTAGACAAAAGAAATCCAGCCGATATTCCTGAAGATGAACGTGATTATTACTTAGAACGAAAATACCCTTCTTTTGGTAATTTAGTTCCAAGAGATGTTGCCTCTAGAAATGCTAAAGAAGCTATTGATGCTGGTCTTGGTGTAGGTGACACAGGAATTGCTGTTTATCTTGATTTCGCTGATGCTATAAGCCGTGATGGTGAAGACACTATTAGAGAAAAATACGGTAATTTATTTGAAATGTACGAACGTATCACAGATGAAAATCCTTATAAAACTCCAATGAAAATTTATCCTGCTGTTCATTACACAATGGGTGGATTATGGGTTGATTATAATTTAATGAGTAATGTTAAAGGTTTATTTGTTTTAGGTGAAGCGAACTTTTCTGATCACGGAGCAAATCGATTGGGAGCATCTGCTCTTATGCAAGGACTTGCCGATGGATATTTCGTAATTCCATACACTCTTGGAAATTACCTTGGTTCAGAAAAACCAGAAGCTCAAAAGGTAGATACAAGTCACCCTGAATTTGAAAAAAGTATTGCTTCTGCTAAAGAAAGATTTTCAAAACTTTTAGGGATAAAAGGCAGTAGAAGTGTAGATACGTTCCATAAAGAATTAGGTCGAATCATGTGGGAATATGTCGGTATGGCACGTGAGGAAGCAGGTCTAAAAAAAGCTATTGAACTTATTAAAGACCTAAGAGCACAATTTTGGAAAGATGTTAAAGTAACGGGAACATCAGAAGGAATTAACGTTGAACTTGAAAAAGCAAATCGTGTTGCGGACTTTTTAGAGCTAGGTGAATTAATGGCTCGTGATGCTTTAGAAAGAGTAGAATCTTGTGGTGGGCATCTTCGATTAGAATCACAAACTGAAGAAAATGAAGCTAAAAGAAATGATGAGTTATTTACTCACGTTGCGGCTTGGGAATATACTGAAGTTGAAAGTGATCCAATTAGAAATGTCGAAGAACTTGATTTTGATAACGTAAAATTAACACAAAGATCTTATAAGTAGGACTGGAGAAAAGAATGAGCAAACATAAAGGAATGAAACTTCATTTAAAAATATGGAGACAAGAAAATCATAAAGCTCAAGGAAAAATGGTAGATTACACGTTAGAAAACGTTTCTCCAGATGCTTCCTTTTTAGAAATGATTGATGAGCTAAATGAACAATTAGTTGAAAAAGATATTGATCCAGTAGCATTTGATCACGATTGCCGTGAAGGAATCTGTGGGATGTGTTCTCTTATGATTAATGGACAAGCTCATGGGCCTGAAGCACAAACAACAACCTGCCAACTCCATATGAGAAAATTTAAAGATGGAGATAGCATAGTAATTGAACCTTTTAGAGCGAAAGCTTTCCCTGTAGAAAAAGATTTAATGGTAGACAGATCTGCTCTTGATAAAATTATGCAAGCTGGTGGATACGTCACAGTTAACACAGGAAATGCTCAAGACTCAAATGCTCTTCCTATTGGAAAAGAAAATGCTGAACTATCTATGGATGCTGCTTCTTGTATCGGTTGTGGCGCTTGTATAGCTAGTTGTAACAATGCTTCTGCAATGCTGTATGTTTCAGCCAAAGTTTCTCAATATGCTCTTCTACCTCAAGGTCAAGTAGAGCGAGAAGCTAGAGTTATAAAAATGGTTGAAAAAATGGATGAGCTTGGGTTTGGTAACTGTACCAATGAAGCTGAATGTGAAGCAACTTGTCCTAAGGGAATAAACATTAGTAATATTGCTCGAATGAATAGAGAATTTACTTCAGCAATGTTTAAAAATAAAAATCATTAGTGCTCGTCTATTCGAAATCTTATAATAAATTTTTAAATTTATTATATTCTAGCGTAAGAGAGATATTTATTAACGAAATGAATATTTCTTACGCTAGAACTAGATTTTTGTATAATAATTTTCATTACCCATTAGAAATTGTCTTATACGAAGGTGAACGAACATTAGGTTATTTTGAAGCTAAGAGATTTCGTATAGGTATCAATAAAAATTTTATCAACCTAAACAATAATAATTTTTTACTAAATACATTAAGACATGAACTTGCTCACTATATAGACTTTATAGAAAATGGGCTAAGTAATCTTCCTCATGGACAGTCTTTTAAAGAAATTTGTAGTCGCTTTAATTGGAACGAAGATGTCTTTAGAGCTAAAGAAAAATTCAACTTCAATAGTTTTGAAAAACCATCAAAAGTTAGTGATAAAATATCTAAACTACTCTCACTTGCTACTAGTGATAACCCACATGAAGCACAGTCTGCACTAAAAAAAGCAAATCAACTACTAATAAATAATCAGCTGAATCTTAATCATATAAGCAGTGATGAAAAGATTATTTATGTTCAAAAAGTATTAGAGCAAAAAATAATCACCCCCAAATTTATGGCAATAGATAAAATATTAACTTTTTACTTTGTAAAAACGGTCATTAGCAAAATTAAAGGTGGTGTTTATTTAGAAGTTTTAGGAGATAAATCAAATGTTGAGATAGCTAATTACATTGCTAAATATCTTGATCTTGAACTAGAACTTCTGTGGACTAAACAAAAAAAAGAACTTCAAAAATTAACAACTTCATCGAAGAGATCCTTTATGAAAGGAATTGAAGAAGGATTTGCTTCTCAAATTCAAACTTTTCAAAATAAGTCCGTTTCCAGCACAATGCTTATAACTGTACAAAAAAGCTTAAGTGAACAATTTAAATTTGTTTATCCAAAATTATCTTCATTTAGGCTTAAAAATAATAACTTAGATAAAAATACTAAAAAGCTTGGTTTTTCTATAGGTAAAAATCTTAAAATGAAAAAAGGTATTTCAAAAGGTTTGAGTAAAACGATTAAACGTTTAACTTTATTTCAAAATTAATTTATATTAATAATAAATTTCACCATATAATTAATTTTAAAAATATGTTAAATTATATCTTAATATGTCAGGACTCGAAGATTTTATAACCAGCTGTACTATCACTTTTAAAGCTTTTGACTTTAAAACTGAAATTAGTAAATCAAAGGCAAAAATTTGGCACTTTATTGCTGAAAACCCACGAAATGATAAAAAGTATGCAGTGTACTGCGTACCTGAAATTAAAAAAATTAAATCTCTAGTAAAAATTGCTATTAGAAAGCTTCCAGCTCTAACAAGACTAGTGATAATAACCCCCAATCACGATGATGAAGACTTAGCTCAATCATTTGAGCTTGGGTATACATTATTAACTCTAGAAATTTTAAATCAATTTGGCCAAGAGATGTTAACTATACGAGAAGATCAATCGGTAGAATCACCTATAAAAGAAAAGCCTAAAAGAACATCTCTTCATGATGAACTTCCACCAGAAACTTTAATAGATGAAATATTTGAGAAAGAAAAACTTTTTTAGACGTCTGCTACATTCGGCCCATAGATCCATTTATGCTGCTGACCTATTACTCTAAAATGATTCCCAAACTCTTCATTTAAATTATTGATTAATTCAAAACGTTTTGTAATTTGTTTTTCATCTACGCAAAAAGCAGGTGTTATTATCCAATTTTCAAATTCGGTTTTTTCTTGAGTTTGATAGAAATCTTTCAGATATAAAAAATCTGCTTCATCTTGTACGACAGTTTTAATTTGAAGCTTATTTGAATAATTAGCTAACATTTTTTCAAGCAGTGATACATTTGATTTTACACCAGTTGAAGGTGTTTTGATGTCCCAACTTATAAAGTCACATAAGTTAAATATTTCACTATTTATAACGGTCCCTGCCGCTTCAATATTTACTTTATAACCTTTATCTTTTAAGACTTTTAATAAATCTAAAACAGCATCTTGGTTTTTTGGGTGAAGAGGATCTCCTCCTGTTATACTAACCCACTTAATTGTCTGTGATTGTTTTGTAATTTCTTTTAAAATATCATTACTACTTATCAATTTATTATCTTTAAATTCCCAAGTTTGTTTTGAATCACAGTTTAAGCACCCTATACTACAGCCTTGATATCGAACAAATACTTGAGGGCGACCAATAAAGATCCCCTCACCTTCTGTTGCTTTATAAATTGAATTAATATTTGATAAAATCATTTGATAGCTATTATCACAACTGTATTTAGTTATACAAATAATTAATTATTAAGTTAATTCGACTAACTTTAGGTTCCAAATATGAAAATATTTCTAGTTTTTCAGGGGATATATCAAAAAAGTGTATCTACATGTAATCACATCGGTTAAGAGTTAAATTGTTAAGGAATATCGGTGTTACTGTGTACTAATTTATAAATATGAGTAGCTACGATATCTGCATCTTTTTCAAGGTGTTTAATATTTTCAATATCAATGATTGACTGGACTTCTCTCAGGCTGGCAAAAGCTATATTAAAGAATCGAAGCCTGTCTTTTCTTCCGCTTCTTGCACTTCCTTCTATAAGATTTAAGCATACACTGCTTGAAGCTCTCAAAAGTTGATCTTTTATATAGTACCTTAATTTTACAGCTTTCGATTTTTGGTAAAGTACTTTTGCTCGTTGATATTTAATTAAAGCATCTAAGATGCTTTAATTGTTGACAGAATCACATCAGGTCTCCTCTTTTGTGTGTCTATCATTTAATTTAGAAAAGAATAAAGTTATAGTTGTTTATTTTATTAGAAAATTCTAAACCTTCAAAACTCCAAAGACGATAAGTTAAAGTGAAAAAGTTCTTTTTATTAATAGTATTGATTGTGATCTATAGAGGTTTTTTAGATTGGTATAAATTTTCTTATGATCAAACTTTTATTAATAATAATAAAACATTATTATACAATTTAGCCTCTAATGATTCAGTAAAATCTAAAGAATTATCATTTGCTTTTCATCAGATTGTTGAAAAAAAACACTCAAGAGATTTATTTTCAAAGTTAAGTAATTACAAAAAGAAAGCAAAGAATAAAAAAATATCTAGTATACAGACAAATAAAGATGTTAAAGAAGTTGAATATCTACTCCCATTCAACAATCCTGTCAGTAATTCTCTTAAATATTTTATCATATCACAAAGATATTTAAATAAATTTACAATTAATGAAAGAAGCAAATTCTTCAAAGAAACAATTAGATTTGCACAAACAGAACCATCAACCTTTTTTAAATATACAAAAACTTTAATGACTCAATTAGATGATTCAACTTTTGAAAAACAAAAGAGAATTCTCGCAGATCTTTTATTACTTATCCCTGACCATAAAGAAGAGATTAATGAAATTGCTTACGATTCATTAAAATATAACATTGAAAATAATGATGATCCATCAATGCTTGATTCATCTAGTTTGAATTTAATAATAAAGTCTAATGAGAATGATGAAGAACTATTAAGAGTGATTGCAGAACTTACGAATAATATACAAAATGATTTTATAAAGAATAAAATTATTCAGATAGTATCAAGTCGACGACCGAAATTAAATTCGAAGCTTTCAGAACTATCGGGATTAAGGAATCGAATTATTGCTAGTGATGATAATGTTTCACAGAAGGGCGAATATAGTGTTGACAATATTCCTGAGGGAATCGAATACTTTGAAGCTATTGAATTTCATGATGATAATAGCGATAATTAGTAATATCGGGCTCAATCTTTTTATTTAAATAATAAGATTTTATGCCGAATAGTAATATAAGCATAGGAGAAATTATGGATTTTAAAGAAACAAGTATTAATCAATGTAAAGATCAAGTTCATGCGTTATACGTAGGTTGTGAACATGGCCATGAATTTAATTGGAACGAGTTTAACGAAAAAATTGTTAGCTTATGGAAAGCAGTTCAATTTGACGGTATAAGCCAGAGTGAGTTCTATAATATTGTTCAAGAAGTAGTACCAAGCCATGAAGAGTTCGAAAAGGTTTGTTTTCCTTTTCAACATGCTGCTTAAATTACAATTTTTTCATTTCTTTAATTATAACATTTGAAACTGGCAGGTTTTGAAAACGACCATTATTGTGAGTTTTTACTTTTTTAATGGCTTTAACAACACTCATCCCTTTTACAACTTTTCCGAAAACGGCGTATCCAAAGCCACGAGCTGACATGTCTCTATGGTTTAAAAAATCATTATCTTTTACATTTATAAAAAACTGAGCAGTAGCGCTATTGATTACATTTGTTCTAGCCATAGCTAAGGTTCCATTAGTATTTTTTAACATATTAGTAGCTTCGTTAATGATTGGTGCATTAGTTTTTTTCTGAGTCATATCTGCAGAAAAACCTCCTCCCTGAATCATGAAATTATCAATTACTCTATGAAAAATTAAACCATTATAGAATTTTTGCTCAACGTATTTTAAAAAGTTGGCTACTGATTTTGGTGCTTTTTTAGCAAATAATTCAATAGTGATATCACCTTTATTTGTTTTCATTAGTACTCTTGGATTTTTTGCATAAAGTGAAATTGAAAAAGTTGATAAAATTAGAGTTAATAAAGTTATTAGTATTAAATTTTTCATATAGTTATCCTTATTAAAATTAATATTTTATTTATATTAACAATAATTTCCTAAATTAATCAAAATATTTATTTTTTATTCAAGATAAGTTCTATTTGATTAGAATTATATGACTTTTTTCCTTCATCATTCTCTATAATTAGACTTTTATGATTATTATTTATATTTATCATCATTTGAATCGTACAACTACCATTTGTAGTCATTGAAATATGATCAACATCTTTATTTTTATAACGTCTAGCTTTGTTATATTGTTCTAAAATATATTGTTGAAGTTGTAACAATTCACACCCATTTTTCAGATCAATTTTTAATTGATTATTGCAATCATGAATAATGATATTTTGAGAACTATATTTTTCTGACAATAATTCCTTATAAGCTAAAAATCTTTTTTCGGGAATTTTTTCACTATCGTTTAAGGTTTCGATCATATTTAACAAACTGTAGTGATTGCTACATATTTCATCTTTTTGTTCGGGATGTGATTTTATAGAATCTTGGAGTACATTTAACATTTCTTTAAGCGTTTCTTGATCATCGTTAAGATAATCTATAACATCATAAATTCTAATCATTTGATCACAGGCTTTATTTGACCTTGGTGCACCATAATTAAAACTACCTGCCCCAAGTAAAGCTAGTGAAGGAGACATATCTGCGAGTATATAAAAAACTTCGTCTTCTTTCAAACCAGAGGATGTCTTTAACTCATCAAGATAAGGAAAATCATCAGCGTATAAAGCATCATCAAGACAATCAATACAGTCCTGATCATCAGAAAAACAATTAGAAATTGTTATTAAGTTGATTAATATAATAAATATAAGCAAATTATTCTTCACAAAAACTCATCGGTCTAAGGAAGCTTTATTTAACGATTAGCGAAAAAATTAGAACTCAATGGGCATAATTTACTCAACTTAGAAACGTGAACTATTCAAGGGAAAGTAATGAAATTATATTAAAAAAAAAGGAGAAGAGAATTGTATTATTACTACTAATATTAGGTAGTTGTGGGAAAAAAGAAACTCAAACATTTGAATATACCTATCAATATAATGATTGTTCTACAGGAACACATGCTTTTGATAGCCAAGAAGCACTTTGTGCTGCTCTATTCGATGATGAGTTAAATAATTATTGTGCTTATGGTATGAGGGAAGAAAGAGCAAAAGCAGATGGTTGTCATCAAAAATTTTAATTAACAAGATTTTTATAAATGAAGATTTCGAAGAGCTCTCAATGAATAGCGAACGTTTATAGACATACCTGCTGCTGCTGCTAAAAGCGCCTTTGTTATATAATGATTTTTTTCACTGATACATTCTTTGTATTTCTTTTGATGAATAATATTTTCTGGTGATAAACTAATTTGTGTTAGGATATCACTACACTCACTACCAATAGTGCGAATTCTTGTAGTGTCAATAAATCCAATACCAAGGTCTACTAGCGTAATGGGCAAAATATGTTTACTAAACATTGCTCCAAAGAATCCATATGCTTTTATTCCAGCAGTAAAAAAACGGCCAGCACTAATTAGAGGTATTAGTGTAGCTGCATCAAAAATTGTATCAGAAATTAGAAGTTTTGCTTTATGTCCAAGTAATCGGTTTGTTATTCGACAGTGAGCATTTACTAAACCTCTTGCTCCTAACTTTTTGATTGGATCAGTACTAGGTGATAATAAGAGCTGTCCAAAATATCCCCAATCCCCATAAAGATCAAATAATGAATCTTCCGTGTGCATCACTTTTTTTATATTTACTTTTTCACTGACAATACTTTCAAACTTACTAACCTGTTGATCGAGTCCCTCTATTGCTTCTTTTAAAACCCAATATAGTTTCCAAAGGATAATATTTATTTTGCGGTTCTTTTTTGATAAATCATAATTTTCTTTTGAAGCGATATTTATAAATTTTTGTATTTTCGGATGAGATAAATATGGATGTTGTGCAAAAGTTAGCACTTGAAATTGCTGTAATTTTTTATTTTCACTTTTTAATTTTTTTATTTGATCACTGCTTAGCTTTAAATCTTCGTTTCTTGAACGCATACTCAAAATAAGAGCTTTATTATTTTGATGAAATTGTTTTCTGGCATTACCTAAAATATTAATTAATTCTAAAGCTGTATCAAGTTCTTCCGAAACATTTGCGCCAAATTCACTTGAATCCTTTTTGCTTATTTCATGAAAGAGATTGTTTAACCTCTCTCTATATAACTTCAAAAGAGGGAGCTGAAGTTTAGCAGCTTCTCTAATCCAAAGAAAATTTTCTGCTTCATCATTACTTAGATTAAAATTATCTATTGTAGATTTACTAATTTCAATTAACTCTCCCGAAGGAGATTCAAATTGGTGAAAAGGAAGCGTATTTGAAGAACAATAGCTTTCAAAATCAACTAAAGCGCCTGACACTTGAAAGGCAAATAGTAATGTAAAAATAAATAAAGTGATTCTCTTCATATTTCCTAATAGTTATTAAAATTTATCAGTAGAAAGATAATAGCAGAGCAATAATGTAATGCGTTAATATTTGTAAATTTTATATGGTAATTTTCTATATAAAAAAGTTTATCTATATGTAATCACATAGGTTAAGAGTTAAATTGTTAAGGGATATCGGTGTTACTATGTACCAGTTTATAAATATGAGCAGCTACGATATCAGCATCTTTTTCAAGGTGTTTGATATTATTGAATGTATTTCTTTCAAAGAAGAATATAATATTTTAGGAGCACATATTTGGAAATTAATTCTGAATCCGAGAAATCCGTTACCTGTTTCCTGAAGCCAGAGAGTAGTTACGATATTTACTCACTTTTTTCGTAGAGATTCTGGTAATTTGTTTGTAAAGACTCTGCAATATACTGAAATTACTATTTAGAAGATACTTTATTCGTTTCTTTGGATTCTTTCCATAATGTTTTAAAAATAAAAAGTATAATACCTACAAAAAATACAATATGAATAATTTCAATTGAGAAACTTGATGCTTGAGCCTGGTTTTGGCCAAGTGTCTCGAGTTTTTCACCAGCCGGGATTATTGAAGTTTTATATACTTTACTCATCTTAAGTAACCTTTAAATAATTTATATTTTTATTTATTTTATAAATTTAGCAAAATTCATTAAAATGATCAATTATTCTTTTAAAACAGTACATTTTTCCATTAAATAACCTAAACAATCCTGGTGGATCACTTTTACATTCTTTGTGAACATGGAGGGTATAAACTCTCTTTTTAAAACAATTTCGTTATCATCATATTTAATAAATAAATCCGTTATGTCGCTTCCATTTGAATCAATAATAATAATTCCTGATTTATTATCCTTATAATTTCCTAAAACCATACCTGGAGGCTGTTTTAAAAAATTAAATTCATCTAAGTCTGCTCTGAACACAAGGTCACACTCTCTATCGTGAAAGCTAACTGTTGAAGACTTGGAAACTTTAATTTTTGCAAAAGTATGAAATATTTCAAATTGTTTTTCTTCAAAATTTTTTAAACAAGTTAGAGAAAAAACTTTTTCGAAAAACCCTATCAGTTTTAAAATCCCTTCTTCATTTTCACTAATTCCTGCTTCTATTGTTAAAGATGGTGCAAATTTTGCGCAATTCACTGACATCACTTCACTTGGTTCAGTGAAGTAAACAACAGTTTCGGCAAATAATTTTGCCAAGTACACATGATCCATTTCAAGTTTATTGATACAAGCGTACATCGGGTTTTTACCGGTATTATTATGTAAATCAAGACAAAGAAGAGGATTTGCTTTTTTTACAAAATCTAATATTTCTCGTGCTTTTTGGTGATAACCTGTTTTACCATTAGAGTTCCATATTCTATTATAATCGGGCTCATCGTCGTGTTTTCGAATATGTTTTTTTGTCGCTTCGATATTTCCTAAAAGCAAAATAACTTTCCGAGGTAATAACTGACCCTTGAATTTTTTAAAATATCTTCTTAAGGCAATTATTCCTGATAGTTCATTACCATGAAGTAATGTCGAAATAAAAATAGGTTGGTCTGAAATCTCACCGTCTAAATTAAAAATCACAGGATTTTCAAATTCAGCTAAAAACTCTTCTAAAGAGTCTTCATAGAAACTGCTTGGAAGACTATCAAGAGTCGTTAATTCAAACACTATTTTTTACTTTCTTCTTTTAATTTAGATAGATTTATAAGTCTTGTAACAGCGACTTCTTCTTCATTCTCAGATTCTTCTACTTTCTTCTCAATATTTTTAAACTTATCAAGCTCCGTATCATCAAAGCTCAATCCACCTAAATCAGTGTTTTCGCTAATTGAATTACTCTCATCTTCATCTATAGGAAAATCAATACAGATTTCAATTCTATTTTTATTTAAGCGTTTAGCCTTTTCATTTACTAGCTCTTGTAATATTTTTTGATATTTTTTTAGCTGCGAATCCAACTGATGACTATTTAGATCAACTATCTTTACCATTTTTAATGCTCCTATATTTTCCTGATTATATCATAAGATGTATTATAGGATAATATAGATAATGATAAATATTGAAAAAAATTATAGCGAATCTATTGAAAAGCTAAAATCTGATGAATCTATATCAATTATTTTATCAGATTCTGATATTCTAGAACTTATCAATTCCCTTCAAACAGCTTTAGACAAAAATGATTGGAAACTATTGAAGAAAATTATTTTTCATTTTCAGTATACAAATCAGAAGTGTTTTATTTTGGGAGAACACTTAGACCGTGCACTACTGATAGAAAGCATCCCCAATGAACTAATAATTTATATTTTAGCTCTTTATGACAAACATATTTTAACACCGTTAAAACTTGATGGACTCCGAACACCTCAAACGACAATGACAGCTCTTAATCATATAGGAAAGAATACTTCTCCAGAAGTATTTGAATGGTTTCTAAGAACAATTGAAAATTTACCAACCAATGATTTAAGAAAATTTAAAGATCTTATAACTTCTAAAAAGCCTAACCTTATCCAAATGATCAAAAAAAATAGTCGAACTAATAATGAATTGATAGAATATATATTAAATAAATTATGAATGAATTAAATAAAAATTATGACAAAATCACCAATCTAAAAAATGCTGCTGGCCTACCACTAGTTAGTAAGTATTTTGAACAAAGCCAAGTTCAATTAAAGTCTGATACCTCAATTAGTCCATCCAAGTTTAAAAAACACCCCATCTTACTTAATACATACCTAGCTCATCCAACAACAATTAAAGCTTTAAAAAAAGATATCTTCACAGTAGGAGAAGATTTTGAAGATCTTGAAAATATCATTGAATGTTCATGTTGCAATAGACAAATTGACGCACAATTTTGGATATTTTGTCCATACTGTGAAGCACAAATAAAACTGTAACTATCTAATTTATATAGTATGTAATCCTTTGTAAGAAACAAAAGTATTTCCAATATCATACAAAATAAGTATTTTGTTTCTACACAAGACATGACTTTAGGATAAAGTCGAACAGAGACACAAACACAATAGTAAAAAGGAGCTTTTTATGGCGAAGAAAAGACGTACTTACACTCATTTAAAAGTTAAGCAAGTTGACGAGATAAAAGAAATCTTGTTAGCTGAAAAAGAAAGGATCATGAATAATTCCCTTATGGATAAAAGTAAATTTTGTCTTGATAAGAATGAACTAGCTGATCCATTAGACGAAGCTACTGCTAATATTCAAGCATCTCAAGAATTAAGATTTAGAAATCGTGAAAACTTTTATCTTAAAAAAATTGATAAAACTTTAGCACTGATTGACAACAAAGATTTTGGTGAATGTCACGAATGTGGTTGTGAAATTGGTTTTGAAAGACTAAAAGCAAGACCAACAGCTAATCAATGCATTACTTGTAAAGAAGAAGCTGAAACAATGGAAAAAAATAATTATTTTGACAAGAGATCCAAGTCACTTGGAAAGACTCTTTCAGAAATGACTTCAAAATAAAATTAGAAGTAATTTTTATTTTTTTATTTCATTTTTATTTAAACCAGGTTTAGCTTTAAAGGCTTCCTGAACAAAACTTTCTAACACTGGCTCATTTGTTACATCATCTAAGAGCCAGTTTTTAGCGTACCACTGTCCAATTCTCCTAGCTTCTTTTCTAGCTGACTTCTCATCTTTAAACATAATTACCAGCATTTCCACTTTACGAACTTTAACTCGTTTCCCACTACCGACAACACACCCTTCACCATAATTACTACAAAGAACTCGCCTTCCTGGTTCGTTATTTGAAATTCCAACTTCTTCAAGCGTTGGTTCAATGTTAGTTCCCATATAATACATATCGCGAACAGAATAAGTAAGAGGTTCTTTATTACAAGAACAGCCCACTAATACAGTCATAAGAATTATAATTGTTAGTAGTGAGCTGAAATTTTTCATTTTTTAAATTGCAAATCTTAAGTTTAGACCAACAGTCGTTGGAGGTTTTACTCCATCAACATCTGATTTAAGTGGAACTTTAAATAAAGTATCAATATTTAAAACCCAAAATTTAAACATAGGAGCCAGTGTAAAATAAGTTGGATCAAGTGTCCCTCTTACTCTAAACATTAAAGCTTCATCTAAAAGCATAAGTCTCGCTTCAGCCCCACCGTAAGCTCCATCAGAAAGATCATAGCTCGAGCGTTTGTGAAGACCAACAAATGGTACAACTTTAGCAAAGCCCATATCCATTTCATACTGAGCGTGAACTCTTAAAAGTGATTCTGCTTCATAACCAAGTACCCCTTGTTTGGGATCTTGGATTTGTGTTAATTTAACGTCTTCAATTCCAGCTCGAACAGATAACTCGTCCATTTTATAACCAACAGAAAAATCCATATTTAAATACATTGTAGCATTATCAACTTTTGAAGGATCTGGAGCTGCTTGTCCTGCACCAATTGAACCTGCAGAAAATGCTGCGGTAAAATCACGTCTATAAAGCCCGTAAATATTAAATGTACCAAAAATATTTTCACCATAATCGTAGTCAAAATATAGACCTGCTCGACCTTCTAAATTTACATAAGTATTCATGGCATAATCATTACCAATTGGTAGAATAATAACTCCATTACCAGCATTATATAATACAAGTTGTGCTGGATTCATAGAAGTAGTACTACAAGATGCTGCCTTCATCGCTTTAATTAAATCATTACCGTTACCAGCGAGCTGTGCTCCCCAATTACAAGTAGCCATAACATTTACTAGGAATTGAAAATTTGTACCAAGAAATTTTTCGGCATCGGCTGTTGTAAAGTTTTTTGATTCAATGGCTGCTAAAAATCCACCTCCTGCATTTACTCTAAGATTTGGTCGAAGGTTAACATCAGCTATAGTAAAACTTGGAAGAGGAATAGCGAAATCAAGCCCTACTTTTGCCATATTTTCAGATTTATCAAATTTTTGAAGAAGTGCTGTCGCAGCGGCTGTGTTACCACCAGAGATACCTTTTGCATCACTTAAAACAGTAAAAATATCTGTGTTTAGATATATCTTGGGCCCAAAAACAAAATCATGTCCCATTGGAAACATCATTTCCTGTGTTTTTAATTGATCTTCTTGAACTTTCCATCTCTTTACAGCGTCATAACCTGTTGTGGTTGCCGCTATAGAATTAAAAGAAAGAACAACTAACATTAGTAAAATTTTTTTCATAACTATTCCTTGTTCATTTGTTTCTTATAACTCCTACGTTAACTTATGATAAATATTTGTAAATAAAGGATTTTTATGCCTATTTTTTATTGATAAAGTTGATATTAAAGGTCAAAATAGATCTAACCTTATGAATAAATATATAGCACAAGTTACCTATAATCAGACAAAGCAAGACCTAGTAATCTCATCAGTTTTTACAATTGGTACTCAAGGATGTGATTTAAATATAGAAAATGAGAATTTTCAAAATATACAAGCAAAAATTCGCCTAAATAATGACTTCCTAACTCTAACCTTTTTAGGTTTAGATAGTGTCGCCCATATTAATAAACAAAAACTAGATCATGGAAAAATGTATATTTTAGAAATTGGAGACAAAGTTAAATTCGACAACTTACTGATTGAAATTAAATTAACAAATATCGAAAATGAGATTGAAGAAGATTTAGATTTAGATTTAGATTTAGATATCGAAGAAACAGAAAGTAATGACTTATCAATCAGTCTAGATTTAGAAAAAGAAAACAAAGTATCGGTATCTGAAGATAACTCAGAAATAAACTTAGATTTTGATACTGAACCTGATTCACTTTCTCTAAAAGATGAATCAAATGACTTAGACTTAGACTTAGACTTAGAAATAGACGAAACAGATTTAAATCTTAATGAAGACTTAATAGAAGAAAATAAACTTGATCTAAATAATATTAATGATGATGGTGATGAAGATGAAGAAGATGACCAACCAATTATAATTTCTACAACAGTAGAAAACGATCCTAACGAGGATAAAACAGATCATGGCTATTTAAGTCTAGATGATAGTGAACCTCAAACCAAAACTGACGTTATTACAGAAGAAAAAGCAATAAAATCAGCAATAAAACAAACAAGTAGTAAAATTCAAGAATTAAAAAACAATAATAACTCAGATGACGAGCGAGAAGATGACAAAACTGATACTGATACTGATATTAAAATTCCAGTATCAGGCAGATTTAAATTAAATTTTAAAAAGTTTAATATTAAAGGAGTCTTTAATAAGTTAAAAAATAATAACAAAGAAAAAGAAAAAAAAGTCACACAACTAAAAGACAAAAAAGCTAAAAAAATAAAAACACCTAAGAAGTTCGGATTAACATCAAGTCTCGACAATGCCGTACCTACAAGACTGCTATGTTTTATATTTGAATTTATATTTATATTATTTTTATATGATTTTATTTTACAAAATATGCCAGAAATTTATTCATTTATGAATGAAATTGTTGACCAGGTTATAAAACTAACAACACTTAAAAATATTAATAATGAAATTTACTTAACGCTAAATTTTTATCTTTTTTATGTGATTACAGAAATATTAATTCATTTAATACTAGGAATGAGTATTATTCAAAAATTTGCTTTATTTAAGTCCAATGACTCATTTCTTTCTGCCCGTATAAAAGGAGCGATAAGAAGTCTAATTTCATCATTAACATTCTTTTTAATATTACCTGATCTTTTACTGCTTTTTAATAAACCTTCGCTTAAAGAGATAATTACAAGATCAAAAATTGGAGTAAAATCAAAAGCTCTTTCATTTATTTTTACAATTTTCTTTATCCCAATATTAACAATTTTGTTTATCGCTCTTCCATTAATTTTAAAAGTAGATACTTTTACTACTAACTTTAAGACACAAGAATTAAAGAAAAAAACACTTCGTTCAAATATGTTTATGAGTGAAATGAATATTGAAAAAAATTACTTTAAATCTATAAAGTCTTCTTTTAAACAAAACTTACCAAAAGATATAAAACTTCTAAGTGGAATTTATCAAAAGAAGCCATCACTTTATATTACAAATGAAAAAGAAGACATTGAAATTATTGTTTCACCTGTTTTAAATAAAAGTTATAATACTATAATTGACGACAAAGTTATAAAAGCAACTCCTTATTATTTAATTAATACATTAATTTCAGAAGATCATACAAAGTTAGAAGAAATAATAAGTGCTTTGAACTTACAACTTAACTTAGAAAAACCTAATATCTATTCCGATATATTTTTAAGACATGGACCTTTTTTAAGTAGCTTAATAAATTTAAGAGAAAGAATTTTAAAAGAAATAAACCTTTCCAATATCAAGTATCTTCATATTAATAATTCTATTCTTATATTTGAAAAATTAGCTAAACAGAAAATGAAGTTTTTTATACTAAATAAAAATGAAATCATTTCATTTAATATTACTTTTACAAAAGCTGAAAAACATACTCAATATTTACTAATAAAATTGTTTGGAAATAAAATTAAAGACCAAAAGAAAAAACATCTTGTTGAAAATGAAAACATCAAATTATTAAATATTTTATCAAGAACAAACTCAGACACAGTATTTGATCTTAATATAATAAAAAATAATCCTCTTATTACTAATATTTCTAATAAAAATAAATATTTTCTAAAATTAAAAAATCAAACCTACAAAATATTAACCCAAAAAAATAATTCACTTTTAAACGAAATTGGCGAAATATACAAAGAAGATAAAGATGACAACAATAAAAAATAATAAAAAACACTTTTCATTTGAACTATTAGCGACAGATAAAAAAACGTCAGCTAGAGCAGGAATTATTCATACTCCTCACGGTGATATTGAAACACCAGTCTTCATGCCAGTGGGAACACACGGCGCGATGAAAGCCCAACGTCCGGAAGAACTTGTAGATCTAGACATTCAAATCTTACTTTCAAATACCTACCATCTCCATCTAAGTCCAGGATCAGAGCTTGTAAAAAAAGCAGGTGGCCTTCATAAATTTATGAATTGGCAAAGAGCTATTTTGACTGATTCTGGTGGCTTTCAAGTTTTTTCTTTGGTTAAAGACAAATCAAAATTTAGTGAAGAGGGAGTAGAATTTAGTGGCCCTAAAGGTAAAAATATTGTTCTAGGCCCTGAAAAATCGATTGAAATTCAACAAAACTTAGGTAGTGATATTATGATGGCATTCGATGAGTGCATTCCTTATCCAGCTTCAATTGAATACACTAAAAACTCTATGGACAGAACTCACCGGTGGTTAGAAAGATGTATAAAAACATGGAATAAACCAGAACAAAGTCTATTTGGAATAATACAAGGTTCCACTTATAAAAACTTACGTAAAGAATGTGTAGAAAAAGTTTGCTCACACGATTTACCTGGTTACGCTATTGGTGGACTCGCTGTAGGAGAAGGCTTTGACGTTATGGCTGAAATGGTACAATACACTGCTCCCCTAATGCCTAAAGATCGTCCAAGATATGTTATGGGGGTAGGTCTTCCCGAAGATTTATTTTTGATATGGGAAAATGGAATAGATATGTCTGATTGTATTATTCCTACAAAGTATGGCCGAGGCGGTACGCTCTTTACTAATAGAGGTCGGATAAGAATAAGGCACAAAAATTATCGACGTGATTTTTATCCAATTGACCCAACTTGCGAATGCTATACTTGTAAAAACTATTCAAGAGCCTATATAAAACACTTATTTGATTCAAATGAAATTCTAGGGCAGATGCTTGCAACAACTCACAATATTGCTTTTTATAAAGCTTTAGCAAAAAGAGCAAGAGCAGCTATTCTCGATGGTAATTTTTTGGATTTCAAAAATGATTTTTTTAACAATTACGACTCAAAGTAAATCAGCTTACTGACCAACTATTGTGTAGTCAAGTAATCGTTCTTTACCTTTTACAAGGTTATATCTTCTAGAAATCATCTCAAAAATTTTATCTGATTTTTGTCCAACAGCTGAAGCAGGAGTTCTATATTTATATACTCTTGAGCTTTTTTTGCCTTTTTTACCAAACATACTTTTAAATGGGTTTCCATTTTTTGGTCTTCGAGATCGTCTTGATCTTGAACTAGCGTAACTTGCTCCGCTTGAACCACCTGATCCATAAGTATAATTTTTTCCTTTATAATGACCACGTGATCTTGGTCCACCTGAGCCGCCGCCTTTTCCTTTTGCTGGCGCTGTCGCTCCGGCTCCGCCTCCTGAGCCTCCACCATTTCCACCACCAAGACTACCTTTGCCAAGACTTCCTGCTCCTGGAGCATCTATTCCACCTCCAGCACTATTTGGCGTAGTTACTCCCGCAAAATTTGTTCCAGCACCAGGATTTATTCCTGAGCTTGTTGAACTATTATTATTTCCTGTTGTTCCAGTTGGACTTGTTCCGTAAGCAGTTCCTGTCGCTGTAGTTGAGCTTCCAAAATTTGGACCTAGCCCATTTTGTCCCCAACCAGGATTATATGCCTGAACTTTAGCACAACCAGGTAAGCCTGGATCTGCCTGACACTTTTGTATAAAAGCATCAACATTTCCATTGTAATCCTGTGGTTTAAAAGCTTTTATTTTATTGGCCACATCACCAATTTGGTTCGCTTGTTTATTTAATAAGTTTTTTGCGACTACATTCTGAGCAGTTTCAACTCCAGCTTGAACAAGAATCATTTTCATTTTATTTTTTTCTGACTCGTTCATTAAAAGTCTAGTGTCATTATCTTCGGCTAAAAACTGACAAGCATTTTCTGCTTCTAAAAAACCATTTGAAGGATTGATGAATTTTTCATAACTTTCTGTACAATTTGTTTTTATCGATTCTGTATCAGGCATCTTACTATACATAAAAGACAGTGTCGCCAGTTGTGCTCCTGATAGTTCTGCTCTTGTTTTCGCTATATTAGCTTGAGCTGTTTTAGAATCTTTCATACATTTTAAAGCACCTGTTCCCGACGCTCTTTCTTCAGCAGTAATAGTATCACCACAACTTTGGTCATCTAGAGCTAACTTAGTTCCCTGAACGCCACTGGTAATTTGTTTACCAATAGAGAATCCGTCATAAGAAAATATGGATGACTAGCCCTTATAACAGGTGCTGGTTAACCTAATAAGTAATTAATAACAATTTACTTAACAAGGGAGTCATCCATGAGGAAAAATTTACTATTTATTGGTATTGATGTCGATGATAAATCATTTAATGTAGCAATTATTTCTAAAACCACAGGTGAACTGAAGCACTTCAAGTGTAAACCAACGTTTGGAGCACTTTGTAAAAAACTTGATAAGATAAAAGAGGCTGGTGATGTATTAAAGATTTGTTATGAGTCAACATACCTTGGATTTTCATTATGTCGAAATATTAGAAAACATGGCTATGATTGTCAGGTCATTGCTGCAAGTTTAATTCCTGATCGTCCGGGTAAAAAAGTAAAAACAGATAAAATCGATAGTAAAAAATTAGCAATTTATTACATGCAAGGATTATTAACTATTGTTAACTTGCCTGATGAGAATGATGAAGCAAATAGAGACTTAATTAGGTCGCGTGCTTTTATAGTACAACAAGCTAAAGCTTTAAAAACTCATATAACATCAACTTGCAAACGAATGAATATAGACTATAAAAATGAAACCGGCCTATTGCACTACTGGACCAATAAACACCGTATATGGATTGATAAAAGAGTTAAAGAATTACCAGAAAATAATTATTTAAAAATTAATCTTGCCTCACTCATTGCAACTCTTAATCAACTTGAAAATACTATAAAATTTTATGAAGATAAAATAACAGAAATGGCAAAAGAAAAGAAATATGAAAATAAAACCAAGAGCCTCATTGCATATAGAGGAATTAAAACATTAACAGCTATGACAATTATTACCGAACTGGGAGATATTAATAGATTTTCTCATCCGAGGAAACTTGTTTCATATTTAGGTCTTGATATTATTGAATATAGCTCAGGTGGAAAACAAAGAAAATATGGAATAACTAAAATGGGAAATGGAATTGTTAGAAAAGCTTTAGTTGAATCATCACAATATGCAAGTCGCCCCCCAGCCATGTCACGAGCACTTTTAAAACGAAGAGAAGGATTAGATACAAAGTATCTTGAGATTGCGGATAAGTGTATGCAACGATTAAATAAGAAAAGCTATCGCATGTTAAAACAAAATAAAAATGGAAACTTAGTAAAAGTGGCATGTGCGCGAGAGATGGTTGGATTTATTTGGGAAACACTTAAGCTAGCATCTTAATAAATGTAGATTTTTAAAGATTAATTCTACGGGAAGACCATTTTTAGCAGCCCTCGGCTCAAACTTAGACTAAGGCATCTGTCATAAGATAGAGGATAGGCTTAAAATGAATTATTCTTCATGCGTTAACCAGTACGCGTATTATGAGTTTATTAGACGGTTGAACTCGTAGAATTAATTTTTTATAACAGAGGATAAAATGAAGCATTAAAAATAACAAGTATTAGTTGACAAGAACGTCATCCATATGAGTTTGAGCAAAAAGAGCACATTGTTTATAATCTCTTGTTACAACCCCTCTAAATTTACAATTAATCATTGTTTGCTTGCCCGCTTGTTGCATAGCCATTGCCATTTGTTGCTGAGCTGGATCACCACCTTGAATATTTAATAAGTTATTATTTGAAATAGAAGTCATCGAAGAAATATCGCCTGGCTTTGTCGATTTTTCTAATTGATCTCCTGAAGTTGTGTCTTTATGAGAAACATAAGAAAACATTGCTCCACAGTATGAAATAGCTTTTTTATAATTTTCAATATATTTAGAGCCAGGTTTCTGGTCAACACAAGCAGAAAGAGCTCTTCCCGCTTCTTCTTTCACAGTAACGAGTTTGTTATAATTTTTTGAAAGTGGAAACCAACCAACATATGGTACACCTTCAGCGATTTCTTTAGCCGTTATTTCTTTACCATTAGATATTTTTAAAATTTCTAAACAATGTTCCATAAAACTAAAACCGGAATTACTAACATCGACATCGTCACCTTTAATAATTTTTGCAATATATGGTTTGATTGATTCCAACTCAGTAGATAGGCACTTATCATGGGTAGCTTTTAGTGTGCCTTCATTAGCCAAGATATCGGAAGAAAATATTGTACATGTATAAAATTCGTCGATATTATTTTCTTTAACTGTAGTTTTACATTCATTTGAACATGTATCATACAGAACCTTAGTTTCTTTTTCGTTTCCTTCTAAACATGAAACAAATTTTTCATGAACTTGTTTACTTGTGACTTTCTGGGCTGCTTGTACAGGATCTGCTTGTGTTTCTTTACCTTGAGTTCGATCTTGTTTAAAAGGAGCCTTGTTATTGTTATCTACATTATCATCATACTCTGCAATAGATTGCTCACAATGATTTTTCTTAAAAGCACCTTGTAAAGCATCAATTCGAGGTTTAAATGATTTTTTAGTATACGTATACTTGTCATCGATATTACTGTGTTCATAAAACAATTTATCTATATTTTTTTGAGTAGCAATACAAGTCTTTGCATCCATTTGCTGTGCCAAAACAACTTTTGAATTGATTACAAATGAAAGTATTAATATTGAGAAAGATAGAGATAATTTATTTTTCATATTATAATTATAAGCCTCCTAAAAACTATTCGGACTATTTTAGTCAATCGTTTAGTGTTTTATTCAAAACACAAGATAAGTTACTGAAACTAAATAAATATTTAAATTTTCAAGCCAATTATAAATGCCAATAAAGTGAGCCTCTATGCACACTATGTGCTAAATGCAACGAGCAAATCTGTAGTGATGAAAATGATTAAGTAAGGTATTGATCAGATGATTTCTGCAGACCCCGTGCTTCAGCGAGGGGATAAAAAAATCTACAAAATAAATGCTCGTAGCGCCTCCTAAACTGGAGCGAAATAGAGGTTGTCCCGACGTATCAGTAACAACTCCTGCATGCATCAAGATTTATCGTATGACAATCAGGACATCCAAACATTACATGTTCCCCAAGGTCCTTATTATAAGTTCCTCTTCCATATAGATTTAAGCTTCCATTTTTTTGTAAAGAATAAATTTTAGCCCTTGTGTAGCGATTTCGATCCGTTCCATAATTTACTAATGCAAATTCAATTATTCCATCTTGATTCAAATCAGTTTGATAGACATCTTTTCTTATTTTTGCAAAACCAGTAATCAAATAAAAAGGATCATCATTTTTTTCAAGTTTTAATTTTTTTATTATTTTATTATTTTTTATAATGACTAATTCGTTATATCCAATTTCAGTAGCCCCCACTGCATCAGGATTAAGAATAATTGCTTTTAGGTATATTTCATATGTTCCTATTTTCAACTTTTTCTTTAGGCACAAATTATCATTATAAGTGTAGTAGTTTTTTTTATCATTAATACGGTCTACTTCTGTGCAATATACCCAATGCTTATTTTCTACGTTTGATTTAATTTCATTATTTCGTGCAGTTACTGTCAAGTCTGAGCAACTCAACAACAAAACATTAATAATAAGGAGAAAGATAAAATTATTAATTTGCATCATACACTTTTAGTACCTTTTCTAAATATTTTTGGCCATTTTCACTCCATCCATAATAAAATTTGATTCCACTATGTAATCTTTTTTTATTAGATTTTGATTTTCTATCTGGTGATGTACATATTTTAAATATCAACCAACGAGTTCCTGCTGCAATATTTGAGTTTGCAAACTTAGCTTCTTCTTGATTTATATCAATTTGATTCTTTCTGACTTGAATATAGCCATCTTTATTGGGTTTACCTGAAAGCCATTTCATTGTACTCTTTGTAATTTGCATCAAACCAGTTGCCGAACTACCTGGTGTTTTAGTAATAACTTTTTCTCTAAAGCTTGATTCTACAGCAATTATCGACTTAACTATCATAGGATCAATACTAAAATTAATTTCATTTTTATCCTTCCAATAATCTAACCAGAATTGAACCATCTCATCATATTGACCAGAGTCTTTTTGACCTTTAATTGTTTTAAGTTTCGAATATTTTTTCTTTCTGTTTATAAATAAATATCCGAAATTAGAAGCAAACAATGTCTTTAGTTTATGCTTAGGATTGGCACGACAATGCTTTTCAACGATATGTCTTTTCCCATTAGTACTTATCCGAAAATGCTTTTTAACATGATGACTTCCCGGTTTACATATCATTGATGATTTCTCCTATTTTGTTCCAAGGAATAACCCGAATATCTCCAAGATTAATAATTTTCTTGCCTCCATAAATGCATTTTGCTTCTTCTCTTCCTTGGAGCTTATTTAACCATTTTAGATTTTTTAAAAAATCTTTTTGAAATGTCTCCCCAGATTTTATTTCTATTAGGTCTAAATACATACCTTCATCAATTACTAAATCAACTTCATGTCCATGCTGATCACGCCAATAGTACAGAGGGGCTTCTTTGCCTTGGTTTAAATAGTGTTTCATATATTCAGCAATAATCCAATTTTCAAATATCCCCCCTTTTAAAGGATGAATCTTTAATTGTTCTATATTCTTTATTCTTAACAGGTAACAAAGTAGGCCAGTATCATAAAAGTATATTTTAGGGGCCTTTATAATTCTCTTATTAAAATTCTTAAAATGTGGTTGTAAAGAAAAGCAAATATAAGTCATCTCTAGTGCTGAAACCCATCGCCTAACAGTTGGTTGTGCAACACCTGCATCTCCTCCAAGAGAATTATAACTTATAACCTGTCCAACTCGTCCAGCAAGTAATCTTATAAAATTATTAAATGTTTTTAAATCTGTTATATTTAAAGAGTTTCTAATATCTTTTTCAACATACGTTTGAAAATAATCACCTAGCCACTCTGTTGGGTCTAGTTTTTCATCATAAATTCGAGGATAAGAACCAAAAAAAAGAGCTTCATTCATATCTTTCTTTTGCTCTTTGACTGGGATTTCATTTCTTTGAAATGGAAGAACCTCTAAAATCTTAGTTCTTCCAGCAAGAGTTTGAGATATATTTAATGATAATTTTAGATTATTTGAACCTGTTAAAATAAATTTACGTCTATCTTTTTTATCATCTAAAATCTCTTGTAAATAAGATAAAAGATCTGGAACTCTCTGAACTTCATCAAAAATTACACTTTTTTTTATACCAGATAAAAATCCCCGTGGATCTTCTTCAAATATATCTCTAATATCTGGAGACTCAAACGAAAAATATTCAAAATTACTAAACAACTTTTTACTTAAAGTTGTCTTCCCCGACTGTCTTGGCCCTACAAGAGTTATACACTTATATTTTTTTGATACTTCTAAAATATATTCTTCAAGATTTCTTTTGTACATATTATTACTATATCACAACTATTGTTAATTTAACATTTAATGTTTAATCAACAAGCCAATAGCTGGATAATACAGCTAAGTAGTTGCAATTGTTAAAAGCACACGTACCTGCTACAAAGCTTATGAAGTATGGAGACGGTCATTTTACTTTAAAGTTAGACGTATGACATTTTCCCTTATTACCTACATATCCGTTAATTAATCCGCTTTAACTCGAATAGGCATAGGAGAGCTTGAAAATCGTTCTTCATAAAAATTAAAATCATTTTTAAGAGAGTCGTATATATTTTTAAGCATTGCTTTAACTTCTAATGAAAAATCAAAACTTTTATCAGATTTTTCCATATTCATTACTAAAAATGGCACAAAAATATAACACTCTTTCCCAGGATTTACATTTTCGATTGAAATTTTATTATATCTGAATATCGATTCTATGCTGCAAGAAAATGAGGACTCTGATATTTTATCTTTTAAAATTTCAGGAATTTTAAAATGAATAAATTTATTTGAACTTGAATGCTTCAAAAAAGAAACATCGCTAAATCGGAACAAAAGTCCTTTGTCTGTAATTTGATGAAGAATGGATTCTTTTTTAATAAATTCACTCATAATAACAGCACATTTTAAATCACTGCCGACTCGAAAAGATCTATTAATAAAATTATTGTTAATAATTTGTCTTAAAACAAACTTTTTATAAATTGAGTGATCGAACCATTTTTTATCAGTTATATGACTATAGCTTCCATTTTTACCAGTTGTAGAAATTAAAATATTATCTATGCTATCGTGCCATAAATAACGAATTCTACTATCAAGAAAAAACTCATAGAGGTCGTACATACTTAGAACGCTTTCAGAACGTTTCCCTCTTACCCAAACCTTATCATTTTTATAACTGGCTAGTTCATGATCTAAAGTTAAGTTTATATTATTCTTAATTTTTGCATTACTCTTAATAAATTCTCTTAGAAATGGAACATTTTCCCATGAAGTATACAAGTTACTATTGTCGATTAGATTTATCTTTTCTTGTTCAAAAAAATTTAAGTAGTTTTGTATTTTCATAAGTTAATTATCACCATAAATGTGAATATTTATTCATATTTATTACATTAAAAATTTTATTTAATAGTTACAATTACTTATCGAATTATTAACGAATTTCTAAATTTTTTACAAATTAAAGAAAAGTGCCTACAAATATTGCCTACTCCATTCTTTGAAAATTAAATTAAATCTAGCCTTTATATAAAGGCGCTCCTTTTATATTTTGGTAATAAAAATCACCAAAACTTTTCATTTGAGTGTGAAAAGAAAGAGCTAATTCACGAGCTTTATCATCATAAGCTCCTTTATCTTTCCAAGCCAAACTTGGATCGAGTACAGAACTTGGTACATCTCTAATAGCATGAGGTATATTCAGTCCAAAAATTTTATCTTGATCAGTAGAAACCAAATTTAAAGTGTTATTTTGAACGGTTCTTATAATCTGTCTTGTAATATTTAATGGAAATCTATGTCCTACTCCATAAGGCCCTGCTGTCCAGCCAGTATTAATTAACCAAACTTTAATATTATATTTGTCTAAATAATGTCCTAAAAGCTTTGCGTAAACACTAGGATGTCTCAACATAAAAGGAGCTCCAAAACATGGAGAGAATGTAGCCTGAGGTTCCTTTATTCCAATTTCTGTACCAGCAACTTTGGCAGTATAACCAAGAACAAAATAAAACATAGCTTGTTCTCTCGTTAACTTTGACAATGGCGGTAAGACACCAAAAGCATCAGCTGTTAGAAAAAAGATGTGTTTAGGAATATTTCCCATTGATGATTCTTTAATCCCTTTAATAAAATCTAAAGGATAAGAAGAACGTCCATTTTCTGTTAACTTATTGTCAAAAAAATCGGGCTCGCCTGTTCTGTGAGTAAGAACAACATTTTCTAGAATTGCACCAAATCGAGAGGAGGCACTAAAGATTTCAGGTTCACCTTCAGAAGATAATTTATAAGTTTTAGCGTAGCAACCACCTTCAAAATTAAAGACACCATTATCACCTAGGCCATGTTCGTCATCACCAATAAGTGAAGTACCTTGATCTGTTGAAAGAGTTGTTTTTCCTGTTCCTGAAAGTCCAAAAAAAACTGAGACTTCTCCATTACTTAATTCACTTGCACCTGAGTGCATTGGTAAAATGTTCTTTGTTGGCAATACGTAATTTAAAATACTAAACATACTTTTTTTAATTTCTCCGGCATAGAAAGTACCTGTTATGATTGTAATTTTGCTGTCAAAACAAGTTGTAATAACAGTTCCAGATTTTGTTCCAAATTCTTTTGGGTCTACCTCTAAGTCTGGAGCGTGTAAAATTAAAAAGTCTGAATTATTCATTTTTTTCATTTTATGTCTAAAGAGATATTTAGAAAAAAGAGCATGTTGAGGTCTATTTGTAACTAGTCGCACTCCAAGGTTGTGTTCTGGATCAGCTCCAACACTTCTTTCTGTAATATATAAATGACCTTCAAGATTAAGATGTTCGATTACTCTTTCTTTAAGTTTATCGAAATTATTTTTACTCATCTCATTTATAGAATTTTCCCACCAAATATTTTTTTCAGTGTCATCATTTTTAACAATATATTTATCGCCGGCAGAGCGACCAGTATGTTTACCTGTTTCAACAACAAGAGCTCCATGTTTACTTAAATAACCAAACTTTGATTTAACAGTTTTTTCAACTAATTTATTTAAAGGGCTATCGAAATAAAGTTTATAATCTCCTCTATCAAGATCTAAATTTAAGTCAGTGTAAAATTTCTTGTTAATCATAATATCTCCTAATTTATTTATATATAATACCAACTTACTAGAATCAATTTACAGGGAATATATTTCCATTAATAAGTTGTATATTTAAAAGAAAAATAGTCATATAATTTAGGTATAATTACAATGAATAAATTAATCAATATTGACAGCGATCTTCTCTTATTTAAAAAACTATCTCCAGTTTTGTTAAGAGAACTATACTATATTGAAGAATCACCTATTAGTTTATACCAAGTAGAAAAGTCGGAAGTTAAAACTAAAATAAAAAAAAATTCCTTTATAAACAATCACTTATTAAAAGAGTTATTACTTCAGGATATATCTTTTCTTTATGCTCACAAAAGTGAAAAATATTATATCAATAAATTTATTAGCAATAAAATTTATCAAACATCAAGATCTCTTTCAATTGGCAATCCAAGTGAAAAAACGAAAACCTTAATTTCATTAATGTGTTTAAATCAAAAATATATTATGGAAGACGTTACCAATGAAGATCAAATTAAACTTCAATATCAGAGTGCAAAGAACTTATGTTACTTTTTACTAAAAAACATTGGCTTAATAGATGAACTCTATAATCATATTTTAAAACAAAAATTTTATTTTTTATATTCTCAACCAATTTTGTCATCTCTATTTATGTTAGGTTTAATTAAATATTCATCTCAGTATACAGACAAAAATATAGAAGAACTTTTTATTGCCTCAATTTTTAAAGATGTTGGAATGTCTATGATCCCAACACATGCTCTTAATAAAGAATTCTTAAATGACAATGAGCTTAATGCATTTATTAACCATCCTATTCACAGCACAGAAATACTAAAAAATACTATTCCTTTAAGCCATAAATACTTAAACATAATAATTCATCATCATATATTTAGTCAGCTGCACCAATCTAAAAATATCGTAAATTTAAAACATGAAAAATTTAAAAGAAAATTAGAACTTGATAAACAAAGTGAAGTAATTCTTGGAACAGAAACTATTTTGGTGTGTCTTTGTGACATGGTTGCAGCTATGATTACAGAACGCCCATATAGAAAAGCTTTGAGTCTATTTGAAACTCTTAAAACAATTAAGCCTATGATTTTTGAGCAATATCCAATGGAATTTCAACTGGTAATCAAGTATTTTAATCGATTTTTAAAAAGATAACTTTCTAAAATGATTGGTCCCATAAGAGAGTAAAAAGCTATAACATACTGAAAAAACGTAATAAAGTCCTTTTCATATCGAAATATATTTTGCAAAATATATTAAATACTTAAACAAGGATAGTTTGAGTCAATTCTAAGGAGGGAAGCTATGGCCAATATTCAGGTCAGTCCATTAACAGGTATTATTGCTGAAGAAAAAGTTGTTATCGATTTCGGTGAACATGAAGGCAAATCAGTTCTTGAAGTTGCTGATGATTTACCAGACTTTTACAACTATTTAATTTCTGAAAAAAAAGATGGCAAATGTACTATTAGAAGAACTAAAGACAAAATTTTTCGACTTTATGTTTCTCGAACTATAAATTAATTAATTTATTTACCAAAAGCAAAACCCGCTCCACGGATATCAGATACACCGTGGAGCATCTGACTTTCAAAAGCGATCGCTTGAACTTTGCAACCTAAATTATTATATTTAATTTTATATCCCATTTTTAAAAGTGCTTTCGTAGTCTTCGAATTAAAACCACTCTCTTCTACTCTTAAATAATCTGGCATCCATTGGTGATGAAATCTTGTCAGTGAAATAGATTTATACAAATCTAAACCAAAAACAATATAGTTAATTATACTTTGGGCAACACAAGTTAAAATTCTTGTTCCTGACGGTGAGCCTAAAGCTAAAATGGGTTTATTATTTTTTAAAACAATTGTTGGAGACATACTGCTTAGTGGTCTTTTAAATGGTTTAATTAAATTATTTTTACCACCTATTGCACCAAATAAATTTGATGCGCCTACTTTCGTTGCAAAGTCATCCATCTCATTATTTAAAACAATCCCTGTTCCTTCAGCCACAACTCCTGAACCAAAGTATCCATTAATTGTTTGAGTTGAGCTGATAACAGCTCCAGTATTATCAGCAATTGTAAAATGAGTTGTGTGATCATGTTCTTTAATATTTATTTGTCCAGGATAAACTTTCTTGGCAGTTCTATATCTTTCTAGAGAAAACTTTTTTGACATTTTTCTAGCGTAACTTTTAGAAGTTAAAGTTTTAATAGGAACATTAACAAAATCGGGATCTCCTAGAAACTTTGCTCTATCGGCAAAAGCTTGTTGCATGCTCATAGCTATAACATGAATAGTTTTTTCATTTTGAATTCCCCATTTTTTAATAGGATAATTTTCGATCATATTTAAAATTTCTAAAATATGAACTCCTCCAGAACTTGGAGGCCCCATAGAGAAAACATCATAACTTTTAAATTTTCCTTGAACAGCTGGCCGTTCAAGAACTTTATATTTTTTAAAGTCTTCAAGAGTAATTATGCCACCTAAAGCTTTTGATTGTTCATATATTTGTTTTGAAATAATACCGTTATAAAAAATAGAGGCCCCATCTTTTGATATTAATTCAATTGTATTTGCTAAATCTTTTTGAAACAACTTTTCACCTATTTTATAAACTGAACCATCTTGTTTTAAGAAAATTTTTCTAGATGATGGATATTTGTATAATATTTTTTTCCTAACCTTCATTGCATAATTTAATTCGGGATTAACTATCAAGCCTTTGCGTGCTAATTCAATTGCTGGTTTTAAAACCTGTGAAAGAGGTAGTTTTCCATATTTTTTATGCATTTTAAGTACACCAGCAACAAGGCCTGGAATACCTACTGAAAAAACACCGTTTCGAGATTTAAATTTTATTTCATTACCGTTTTTATCCAAGTACATTTTACTTGTAGATCTTATTGGAGCTATTTCACGAAAATCAAATGATGTTGGCTTTAAACTTTTGGACGGTAAGTAAAGCGCAAACCCTCCTCCTCCTAGACCTGTAGACTGAGGTCTTTCAACTGAAATGACAAAAGAAATTGCTGTGAAAGCATCTATAATATTTCCTCCAAGTTGATACATTTTACTTCCAGCATTTGTGGAATTTTTCCCTTGAGTGGCAATCATAAATTTTTTACTTTTTGCTTCATGTACTGATCGAACTTCTCCCTTATTTAATTGTCTAAAAATCACTTCTTCACCAATAGCGTTAGCATTTATAATTATTATTAAAAGAGTTATTAAAAAATTTACCTTTATCATGACTTTCCTTCGTATGTCGCACCGTATTATTTATATAATCTTTTTTACCAAATAAATCCTATATGGTAATAAAAATTATGACAAATAAACTTAACGAAAATAAATTATTAAATAGTCTGCCTGAAAGAAAACCGTCATGGCTAAAGGTAAAAATCCCAAGCTCAAAAAGTTACTTTACTTTACGAGATATGATGAAAGAAAAAAAATTATCTACTGTATGCCAAGAAGCTCTTTGTCCCAATATTGAAGAATGTTGGAGTTCCGGTACTGCCACATTTATGCTTATGGGAGATACTTGTACTAGAGCTTGTAAATTTTGTGCTGTTAAAACAGGAAATCCCGCCGGTATACTTGATATTAATGAACCGAGTGAAGTCGCAAGTTCTGTAGAACTTATGAAACTAAAATATGTTGTTTTAACAAGTGTAGACAGAGACGACCTAAATGACTTAGGAAGCATTCATTTCGCTAAAACAATTAAAGAAATAAAAATCAACACACCTCAATGTATGGTCGAGTGTCTAACACCGGATTTTAATGCTGAAAAAAGTTTCATTAAAAATGTTTTAGATTCAAATCCAGATGTTTTTGCTCACAATGTAGAAACTGTACAAAGATTAAGCTCGCTTGCTAGAGACAGAAGAGCAAGTTATAAAACAACACTTAAAACGCTCGCTACTGTTAAAGAAATAAATTCAAATCAATATACAAAAACTTCTGTAATGTTAGGCCTTGGTGAAACAATAGATGAAGTATATCAAACTATGAAAGACCTCAGAGATATTGATGTAGATGTTATTACATTTGGACAATACTTATCACCTACTTCTTTTCACAAAAAGTATTTACCAGTAAAAGAATATGTTAAACCAGAAGTTTTTGAACAATTAAAAAAAACAGCTTATGACATGGGATTTATGTATTGTGCTAGTGGCCCGCTTGTCAGAAGTTCCTATAAAGCAGCGGAGCAATTTCTGTATGGGAAACTTAAAGATAAAAGTTTAGAAAATGTCCGAGTATAATTTTGAAATAATTAATTTAAAAAAAATTGATTATGAAATTGCACACAAAAAACAACTTGAATATAATTACGATGTTCATCTTGGAATTACATCTCCCAAGATAATCATTTGCAGTCACAATCCTGTAGTTACTCTAGGAAAACGAATTGAAAAATCAAGTCTAAACCTTGGCTGGAAAGGAAAAATTATCAATGTTGAAAGAGGTGGCCAGGCAACTTACCATGGCCCATCTCAAGTTATTTTATATCCAATATTTCCTTTAAATAAATTTAAAATTAGTATTGAAAAATATCTTGTCGCTTTAGAAGAATCAATGATTGACACGCTTAAAATATATAATGTTGAAGGCTTTGGTAATAATGATCGCGGAAATCCTAAATATACAGGTGTCTGGGTAAATGATTCTATAGGAAATAGAAAGAAAATAGCTTCAATTGGTATTGCTTTAAAAAGATGGGTGACTTATCACGGCCTCGCTTTAAACCTTTATAAAGATGCTCAGGCATTTCAAGGAATAAACCCTTGTGGTTTTACCAGTGATACAATGACAAGCTTAGAAGTAATTTTAAATAGAAAAGTTGAAAGACAAGAGTTTGAGAATTACCTGACTGAAACACTTATTAAAAAAATAAGAAATAGTTTGTGATTTAAGGCAAAATTAGAGAAAATAATTTTCACTATATTAATTTGGGAGAACAAATGAATTTATTTAGCTATATAGAAAAAGGTGGATCAATAATGTATTTACTACTTTTTTTAAATATTATTGGTTTTGCAATTATGATTGCGAAGTTCATTATTCTATGGAAAGAAAAAAATAAACCTGAAGCTATTATTAATTCAATTTCAAATAAATTAAAAGAAGGTGTTGTTAAAGATACTGGAGCACTTGTCGAGCTTGCAAAACAAGAAATAGCGTCTTATGTTTCAGGACTTGAACGTGGAGTAAGTACTGTCAAAATAATAGCTTCAATATCACCACTCTTTGGCTTACTTGGAACTGTTATTGGAGTCTTAATGGCATTTAAAGTTATGGCAACTGGTGGCGGCATGGGTGATCCAACAAAATTTGCTAGCGGTATCTCACTTGCTTTAATTACAACTGTCGGTGGACTTATTGTAGCGATACCACATTATATTGGTCACAATTACCTTATTTCGTTTTTAGATCAAATAGAATCTAAATTAGAAAAAGGTGTTTTAGAGAAAGTATTATAATGAAGAAGAGAAGCCGCGAAGAACTTACACCAGATATTACTCCCTTAATTGATGTTATATTTCTGTTATTAATATTTTTTATGGTTTCTACAGTTTTTAAAAAAGATGAATTTTCTTTATTATTAAATTTACCAAAAACAAAAAACTCAAAAATAAAAAGCCAAGGAAAAAAGAAAAACCTCGTTATAGAATTGTCAACGAAAAGACTTGCAATAAATAAAGAATTAATTAAGCTCAATCAATTAAATAGTATGCTAGAAAAAATTAAAAACAAAAAAATTCCAATTGTATTTAGAGTTGATAAAGAAGTTAAATATCAGAAAATTATGAATATTTTAGATAAATTACAAAAATATAGCCTTACAAATATTTCACTTGTAAGCAAAAAATAATTACAATATTTTTTTATATTGAGACATTACATTTTCACTTGTATTTCTCCAATGAAATTTTTCGACATGTTTTCGGCCAAGCCTAATTTTTTCAATTGCAAAATTTTTATCAGTTGAAAACTTTAACATACCTTCAGCAATTTCTTCAGGTTTATGGGGATTTATAAAATAGCCGGCTTCTCCCGCTGCTTCTGGAAAAGAAGAACCATGAGATAATATTACTGGTGTTTCACTGAAGAATGACTCTACAACAGGTAAACCAAATCCTTCAAATAATGAAGGATATATAAAACAAGTTGCTTCTTGATAAAAAGAAGCGAGTTCTTTAAATTCGACAGTGCTTAAAATTTTCACTCGAGTATTTAATTTTAGCTCTTGGATCCTTGCTTCAAGTTTATCTTGGTAACTCTTGCCCTTTCCTATTATAACTAAATCTTCAACTACATCATTTTGAATTTGATAAAAAGCATTTACAATTTCAATGGTATTTTTTCTAGGTTCAATAGCTCCGACAGATAAAAAGAATGGTTTTTTTACATTGTATTTGTTTAAAACATTTTCATTTATTTGAGGCTCCAATTTATTATAAAAATAATAATGACAACTTTGGTAAACGACTTCAATTTTTTGTTCAGGAATATGAAGCATTTCAATTATATCATTTTTAGTTTGCTGACAGATAGCAAAGATAATATCAGCATTCTCACAACTATGTTTAAACTTCTTTAAATATACAACCCTATCAATCCAAGGAAAAAGTTCTGGATAACGTAGGAAGATTAAATCGTGGATTGTAACAATTTTTTTACATTTTAATTTAGATATATTTCGCGGCAACTCATGACTTAGTCCATGGTAAACGTCTAAATCATCTTTTGCTAAGATATCACTCATAAATAATGATCTCCATGCCGAAGAAAACGTTTTTGCAAATGTTGATGTTGGGGTCTTTAAAAAAGCGTGTGGATACTTTTTAATCCACTCAAGAGATCTTTTGTCTTTAAAAGGTGGGGTATATAAATAATAGCTATTATCTGGGTAAAATTTGTTTAAGCCTTCAAAAAGTGTGCGACTATAGTTTCCCAGTCCACGGAAATTATGAAAAATTCTTTTGGCATCATAACCTATTTTCATTTTAATCTATTATACCTTTCAAAACTATACTGTTGGAATAGTTAATTTTTGACCAAGCATAATTTTTTCACCTTTTAATTTATTTACAAACTGAATATAACTTATGTGTACATTAAACTTGTTTGCAATTCTACTCAGATTATCACCTTTTCTTACTTTGTAAATAACAATAGATTTTGTAGGAATGTATATTTTTTGTCCTACGAATATTTTACTTCTTTTAAAATTATTTAATTTTTTTATGGCATGTAAACTGGTTTTAAAAATATTTTTTAATTTTGTTAAATTATCGCCTCTTGCAACTTTATAACGATACTTAACATTATTTCCTCTATTATATGAATGTGATTTATTTTTCCTTTTAGAAACCCTTGTGTACCGATGCATTGTTTTCTTTATTTTCTTAGTTCTCTTTGTTCTTTTTGTATAAACCTTTTCTTTTACTAAAATACTATTAGCGATATGTTTATTTTTAGGTACTAAGAATACATATGATTTGTGTCTCGGAAACTTTTTTCCACTAAACTCAGGGTTTAACTTTTCAAGTGTTGATTTAGAAAGATTTATTTTTTTTGATAAAGCCTTTAATGACGAAACCCCTCTTGCTCTAATTGTCTTATAGTTTGTTAACTTAAACTTTTTTACTCCAGAAATATTTTCAATCAATGTACTGGCAACTTTTTTAGATGCTAAAACTTTAGGGATATAAGAAATAGTCTCTCTAGGTAAAAGCTTTCTTCTTACAAGTTCATTATAATCTCTTGTATTACTCTTTCTAATTATTCGAATTATTCTATTCTCACCCGCATTATAAGCACTTAAAGCAAGTTCCCATGAACCAAATATATTATATAAATCTTTGAAATAATTAGCCGCTGCTTCAGTGGATTTTAAAACATTTCTTCTATCATCTTGATACCAAGTAACTTTAAGATGATGATCCTTAGCTGTTCCTTTTAAAAATTGCCATGGCCCAACTGCTTTTGCTTTTGATCTAATATGAGTAGAATAACCACTTTCAATTAAACCAACATAAAAAAGATCTTTTGGTAAACCGTGACTAACAAAAATATTTTCAATTTCTTTTTTAAAAACAAGTCCTCTTCTTAACTGTCGAACTAACCTGTCTTTATTTACTTTTTTATTATAATATTTAAGCCAAAAACCATATTTTTTATTTTTTATATTAAAATTAAATTGAGATTGCTGTTTATTTCTTGATATCTGTCGAGCAGTTTTTTTTCTGTATCTCTTTTCATTTCTTTTTAAATCTTTTCTATGCTTTCTCTCAGTGGTTAAATTCGAATCAATTTCACTTATTACTATATTCTTATTTATTGGTTTTATTGTAGAACACGAAACAAAAAATACGATGGTATATATTGAAATATTTTTAATATTTATTATTTTTTTCATACAGTAATTCTAACATATAGAACGATGCATAAAAGAGGACAAAATGTTCCGAAAACTAAATTTTTGCTTTAATCTTTATATGAAATTTTAAACCAATCTTTTTGAAAGCCATTGGTGGTAGACTGTTTGATTTAACGAAGAGACTTAAATGGAATTTATTATTTCTTTTTATAAGATCAATCCATTTAACTTTATTAATTTTAAATTTAATTGAATATTTCAAAAATTGACCATCTATATACTCAAATAAATGTTTTTTATCATTTAATGCTACTTTAGTCTGATTTGTAGGATCTTTTAATTTAGAAAAATCACCTATAGCCATGATACTACACAGACTTTCAGTATCATTTTCAATTAAAGGTTCAGATTGACTAATCAATTTTTCATTATCAATATTTCTTATTTCACATTTATCTGAGTCTTGATTGTATTCACTGTATGTAGATTCACTCTCCGCCTGATTATAAGAAACTACTTCTAAACTTTCGAGGTCTTTAAAATCTTTCTCATCTTGAATTTGAGCATCATTTTTTATAACTCTTTGAGCAGCAATTTCTAAACGGAGACTTTTTATAAAGTTTAAATTATTTTCATTTGTTAGGTCATTATCTTTATCGATATAAATTTCTAAATAATCGAGCTCAACATCTTCAATAGTCTGATCTAAGTCTAGTCTTTCCAAAGAGGGCATTTCTTGCTCAAGAAAATTAACAAGGGCAATCTCATCGTTATTTTTTAATTCATCTTTTAAATACTCAGCCCCCAAATCACCAAATAAATCGTTAAAAATACCACCTATATCTTCAATATTTTGGATACCTTCTCTCAGTTTAGGAATTTCAATGTCATCCAAACTTAAAGCAACTGAAAAAACCTGAGAAGTCATTGGAGATGGCTTCCATTTTGATTCAATTTTTTCATATTTTCCACAAGAGAAAAAAGCCATAATAATAAAAGATAATAATATTTGTTTTGATATTCCCATAGTGGCGAGAGTATAACGCAATCTGTAAAAATAACGATTTATTTAACTGATTATGTAATACTTCAACTTGCTATGCGTCATATTAATTACATATTAATTATAAGTGATTAATTTTACTAGAAATCACCCCAATCACACTGTAGACATGGTATATGGAGTTCATCACGCCACATTTTAACAACACTTTTTCTATCTTCAATCACAAATAACACATCATATTTACTTTTAATTTTATTTAAATAGAAATCTTTTTTAACCATATCATCAGATCTCGTATCTTCCATTTCTCTCATAAATAAATCATCATATGGGATTTTTTTTTCTTTTAGCCATGACAGCGTAATATCTAAATACTGATCATCTCTTCCCGTTAATAAGACAATTGAGAAATCTTTTTCGTGGAGTGCCCACATTAACTCTAAACACCATAAATTAACTTTGTCATAACAAGAACTTTTATGAAATTTATCCCAATTTTTATTATCAGTTTCTACATGATGAACTCTATGTGAAACATCTGCTAGAGTTCCATCGATATCGACAATTATTGCTTTTTTCATTTTCTCTCCTATCTTATGTATATAGAGATTAATTTATTAAATACTTTAACTATTTAACTTTATAATATCTCCAACTTTATCTAATTCTTCTTTTGTAGTTAAATCTTTAGGATCTATTGGTTTTGAAATTGTAAGAGTTATTTTTCTTCTTAAAGATTTTGGGATTTTAAAGATGACATGCCCGCCTTCAAATGAAAACACACTTCCCCACAAGCCATTCAATGATATTGGAATTATAGGAACAGGATTTTCTTTAATAACTTTTAAAATACCTGGACGAAGCTCATTCATTTCTCCGTTTCTTGTAATCGTCCCTTCTGGAAAAACGGCTAAGACACTTCCATTTTGTATATTATTGGATAATGCCTTATAAGCTTTCTCCAATACTTCCTTGCTTTCTTTTTTGGTAGCAATTGGTATTAAACCTCCTTGTTTAAACCAAAAAGGTCCAAGTGGCATATAATAATAAGCCCAATCTATTATAAATTGAGGTGAAGGTTTTATTGCAGCGTAAATAAATAACCAATCAATAAAACTAACGTGATTACATAAAATGATAAATGGCCCATTTTCTGGTAAATTTTCTTTGCCTTTCACTTTAAAATTATAAAATAAATGAGATAGTATCCAACCTAAAAATCGGACTGTATCTAAACTGCGATAAGCATATTGAAAAAATGAAACAATAATATTTAATATAGCTACAATTAAAATTGATTTTGGAATTCCCAGTGTAGAAATTACCATTAAAAATCCTGCTGAACTTACCATAAACAAGGCATTCCAAATATTATTTCCCGCAATTGTTCGAGATAATTTATCTTCATCAGAAATCTCTTGAACATAAGTCATCTGAGGGACAATATACATACCTCCACAAATAGAAATCATAAATAAATCAAAAAATGCATGAATTGATCCACTTTGTTTGAAAAATTGGGCTGGACCTAGAAGTTCACTGCCACTCACTTCTTTCATGAAAGATAAGCCAACACAGTGAAGGTCAATTAAAAATATACTTAAGACTAAAGAAGCAATTGCAACAACTCCCATTTCAACATTTTTACCTGAGATTTTTTCAGTTAAAATAGAGCCTACTCCCATTCCAATAGTAAAAGTTGCAAGAAACATTGTTCCAACATATGTATTTCCATGCATAACTTCTTTACAAAAAATTGGAACTAGAGAAAGAATAGCTGCACCTAAAAACCAAAACCAAGAAATGCCAAGAACGGTATAAAAAATATCTTTATCTTTCATCGTCAGTCTTAAAATATTCCAAGTAGGTTTTATAAATGTATAATCAACTTTAACCTCTGAATTAAAGACCTTAACTTCTTGTACATAGTGACTTGTAAAAATACCTATTAAAGAAACTAAAATTAAGCCTCCACTAACCCAATATTGATATGATTCAAAACTTGAAAATATTCCACCACAAATAGTTCCTACTAAAATTGCAATAAAAGTACCTGAAGCAATATAAGCATTTCCTGTAACTAATTCATGATCGTGTACAAGTTGAGGTATAATTCCATATTTTAATGGCCCAAAAAAAGCGGATTGAGTTCCCATTAAAAATAAAACAAATAAAAGTAATTCAAAGTTTGATAAAAATAAACCTACGGTAGCTAAACACATAACAAAAAGTTCCGTGTATTTTGTAATTTTAATTATCTTAGCTTTTTGATATTTATCAGCAATCTGTCCAGCAGTAGCTGAAAATAAAAAAAATGGTAGTATAAAAATACCTCCTGCCATTGGAACAATTTGACTCGCAGTCATTCCTGCTATTGAAGCAGATTTATAAGTAATAAGCATTACGAAAGCATTTTTAAAAAAGTTATCGTTTAGAGCTCCTGAAAACTGTGTCCAAAAAAGAGGCCAAAATCTTCTAATCTTATAAAGTAGTTCAATTGACATATAATTCCTATTTTAGTTTAAGAGTAAATCTTAAAACATATTATCATTTGTTTATTATTATACTATTTGAATCATTTCGGTATTTTGACGAATATGTTTATAAAAGAAATTTGACATCTTAAAATGAATTAAAGAATATCTAATCATGTTCGATATCACTCTCTACCATTATATCCACTGTCCTTACTGTATAAGAATAAGGCTTGCTCTTGGTTTTTTAAATATTGACTATAACTCTCAAGTTCTTCATTACAGTGACGAAGAAACTCCTTTGAAATTAATAGGTAAAAAAATTCTGCCCATCGTAAGTGTAAACGACAATTTTTATTCAGAAAGTTTAGATATAATTAAATTAATAGACAAAAATAATAAGATGGATACAACCAATACTCTTTCAAATATAGAACAGCTAAATTCATTATTAAGTTTATTAAGCTCAGATATTCATAATTTAGCAATGCCCTATTTTATATGGTCATACGAATTTAACGAAAAGGATCGTAAATACTTTATTAAAAAGAAGTCGATAAAAAGAGGACCGTTTACAGAACTTAAAAAAAACAAAAAAATATATACTGAATCATTGGAACTTAATTTAATAGAAATAGAAAACAATCTCTCGCCTTTTTTTAAAAGTAAATATTTAACACTAAGAGATATCTTGATTGCAAGTCATTTATGGGGAATGTATATCGTTCCTGAATTTCAATTTTCAACAAAAATTCATAGTTATTTACAAAACATTAAAATATTATGTAAATTTGATTATCATGCAGAGTACAGTGAAATTTAAATTTTTATAAGGAAAATATATGAGTAATAACATTGCAGTAGTTTTATCAGGATCAGGTTACCTAGATGGTTCAGAAATTCGAGAATCAGTTTTTACAATACTTGCCTTATCCAAAAGGGAGCTTTCCTTTGAATTTTTTGCTCCAAATATCGACATTAATGAAGTAGATCATTTAACAGGAAAACAAACAAACAACACTAGAAATACATTAATTGAATCTGCGCGAATAGCTAGAGGAAACATTTCTGATATAAAATCTATCGATATTTCTAAGTTTGATGCAATCGTATTTCCAGGCGGCTTTGGAGCTGCAAAAAATCTATGCTCTTTCGCTCTTGAAGCAGAAAATGGAATTGTGAACGAAGAAATCAAAAAAACTATTTTAGAATTTAATAATCAAAATAAACCAATTGTTGGAATCTGTATTGCTCCAGCACTAATTGCTTTGACTCTAGGACATAAAAATATAAAAGTTACAATTGGAAACGACATAGAAACAGCTAAAAGAATTGAGAAAACTGGAGCGAAACATATTGTTATGCCAGTGACAGCTGTTTGTGTCGATCCTGAGCACAAGATATTAACAACTCCTGCCTACATGTACTCAGAAGCAAGTGAAATTGATATTTTCATTGGAATTGATTTGTGTATTGAAGAAATGTTAAAATTTATATCGCAATAACGTCGGAAACCATTGTCACAACTTCATCGAGATCAAATGGTTTGAATATTACGGCATTAATCCCAAGACCCATTAGCTCTTCACTTGTGTAGTCAGAAAAACCAGTTACAAGAAAAATTGGTATTATACTACCATCTGCTTTTACTTTTTTTACTAGTTCAACTCCATCGCCTCCAGGCATACGAATATCTGAAACAATACAATCAATTTTATTATTTTTAAAAATTTCATAAGCTGCGTTACCATCTGTTGCTTTTAAAACATTTAAACCAGCCTCTTCGAATTCATCTGTAAATAATTCAATGATATCTTCTTCATCATCAACGCATAAAACAGTTCTTTTGTCAGCCATATCAAACCTTTATCTTGTATTTATATTAGAATAATTGATTGCCATGAAAAATCAACTTCTTTTTTAGTGCAAATTTTTCCGAAAACTTGTTTGTTTCCTTTTTACTTAAGAATGAATCAATTTTGCCCCGATGGGATATAAAAGGATTTATTATGAAAAAAAATGCTGTACTTATAATACTATTATTGTCCATTACCACTAGTGTTCTTGGAATTGAAATTGATAAACTTAGAATTGAAAATTTTTCTCTCAAATATGACAGTTCTCAAGGAGAAATTTTGTTTAAAAACTTCAATTTGAGAAATAATGATTTAGAACTAACAAACTCTAACGATCAAGTAATATTTTTAAGGCAAGAAGATCATTTAAAGGCAAATATAGGAAATTCCTCTATTCTAATTAACAATTTCTACAAAGATTTTTTATCTGAAATTTCTCAATTATATATTGATAACGGTTATTTAATATTTAAACCAGGGAAACAATTCTCCTTAAAATTTGATAGCGCAACAATAAATTCAAATATGTATCCCAAACTTTTAATTAGCTGTGAAGATAATACTGAAAGTAATAATGATTTCTATTATTTTTTTAAACCATGTTTAACCAATGGCTGGTTACAGATTCCAAAATATGAAATTAAAATAATTGGTAAGAAGTCACTAATGCCAACGAAGTGGAGAAATATTACTGTTCAAATTGATAATAATAATTTTTTCATAAGAGCCGAATCGGTAAAACGCTTGGGAGCAACACTTAAAATAAAAGGTATATTAGATTATGATCCACTTCTGTTTAAATTAAGTATCAACTTTAAAAAAGCAAAATTTGGATTTCTTTCGATAAAAAAAACAATCAAAAAAATGATACTTAATAATATGCCAAATGCCACACTTGAAGATGATACTATTGTAATTAGTTTGTAATCTCTAATATTCTAAATATTTATCAAGTGCTTTAACTTGAAAAGTTTCATTTGTTTCTAAAACATATGCTGTTAAGAAATTACCCCAAACACAACCTGAATCAAGTCCAATTATATTTTCTTTTTGGTAAAATCCTCTAGCTGCCCAATGCCCATGAATAATTAATTTTTTATCTTTGTAGAATTCATCCCATCCTGGATTTTTTGGATTATTAAGATCATTCCCTACACCATCCCAAGTTCTAATTGTTGTCAAAATATTTGGAGAGATCTCTTTAAGAGCAACATTTGGAATAATTCCTGCATGTACCATTAAAAATTGATCATGATTATAAAATAATTTTAGTGACTTAAGATATGGAAGGTATTTTGAAGTTAAATTTGTTCCTAAATTTAATATTAAATCATTAAATTTTTCAGTGTTACCTTCTTTTAAAGATTTTAGAAAATAATATTCGTGATTTCCTAAAATACTTATACAATTGTGAGAAATAATGAAATCGAGAACTTCTTTTGACTTAGGCCCTTTATTAATCATATCACCAACAAAATATAGTATATCTTGTTTTTCGTTGTAACTTAACTTTTCCAACAATAAAAGTAACTCATCAAAACAACCATGAATATCTCCAAAAAATATTTTTCTCATCTGTTTAAACTTTGTACATTCATATCCGTTAATCACTCATATATTTTCAAGCATTTATCAACTTGAAATTGGCTAATTAATTGCATATATAATTGTAATGAAAATAATTTTACTACCAATAATATTAATTATCTTAACATCTTGTGGAGCAATTGAAAAATTCGCTGCAGACAATATATTTAGAGGAAACAAACAACTAAGAATTAATACATCTACTGATCCTGTATTTGATAAGTATGTACAATCTTTTGAAAACCACGCTAGATCAATTCTAAGCGATTCAAATTTTTTAGTTGGAGATATTCCAGTTAATTTTGGAGATACAGGCAGTCCCGATTATAAAGGCGTATGCGTTACTTATGGAGATGGTAAAAAAGAAGTATTAGTTGAAAAAGCTTGGTGGGATAGTGCTAGTATACTACATCAAGAATCTTTAATCTTTCATGAACTTGGCCACTGTAGATTAGATAGAATTCATGATAACTCTATGCTGACAAACGCCTTAGGTACAAAAATTATAAAAGCCACAATGATGAATGAGTTTATTATAAATCCTGGAAACTATTCAACATACCAGACAGAATATATCACAGAATTGTTTACAAAAGATATTTCCGATTTAGGTCTTTCTTTTGGAATATAAGGAATTTATTAGCTATTAAAAATTGTTAAGCAGAAATAATTTCAAGAAATGATAATGAATCGAGAATATCTTCTAACTCTGTTGGTTCTTTGATAGCTTGAGGATCTAAAATAACAGTTTGTGGTTCATCGTTTTTAAACAATTTAACAATACTCACTTCCTCATCGATTAAGACTTTAGTATTCCTATAAAAAATACAATATTTATCTTCTATTTTTACTTTCATACCTTTTTGAAATAAATTTTTTAATTCTATTGATGAAAATATATCTTGATCAGTATGTAATAAAATATTTAATGTGTTTTCAAATCTCATAATTTCCCCCATCATCTTTTTATAACTTAATACGAAATTAAAGAATAAGAAGATTCTATCAAAAAATAACTTAATTAAGAAAATTTAATTAAATATAATCAACAATTTAAAGTTTATTCTTGTTTTCTACGGTCTCTTCTTTTTTTCATTTCATTTCGAAAAGACTTTCTTCCTGATTCACTTTTTAAATCATATCCCATTTCTTTAGCTTTGTTTCTCATCTTATCACGACGACTTTTCATTTTTTCTCTAAATGATTTTCTATCTGCTTCAGAAGAAAGATTATAGCCCATTTCTTTAGCCTTACCCTTCATTTTATCTCGACGTTTTTTCATATGATCACGAAATGATTTTCTTCCTGTTTCAGAATTTAAATCATAACCAAGCTTCTCTGCCATTTTCTTCATCTGCACTCTTCTATTTTGATTATTACCACTTTGTGATTGTGCATAAACTGATGATGTTATAAATAAAATTGTTGTTAAAAGATAAATCAGGTTTTTCATACGTCCTCCAATTCAAATATTTTTAGTTAATATTAATACGAACCAAATTTGTTAAAAGTTGCGAAAAATTATAATAATTACTTAATATATGTAATATCGGCTACTTATCTAATCTTATTAGTAGAAAAACAATTTTAAGTTTTAATAAACATGGTTGACACATATGTCGGATATAGCAGATAATATATACATATGATTCGACGACTAGTTAACTTATCAAAAACAAACAGCTTTTTCTTATTTGGTGTAAGAGGATCAGGAAAATCGACACTCCTGAAAAAATTATTTCCACAAAATGATAATTCAATTATGTGGATTGATCTTTTAAATTTAGACATTGAACTAAAATATAAGTCCTCTCCACAAAGTTTAGAAAAAGAATATTTGGCTAATGGTAGCAAAATTGAATGGATTGTTATTGATGAGGTTCAAAAGGTACCTCAAATTTTAGATGTAGTTCACCAGTTAATAGAAGATCACAGTGTAAAGTTTGCTTTGACCGGATCTAGCGCAAGAAAACTTAAAAGATCTCAGGCCAATATGCTAGCGGGAAGAGCATTTAATTTTTCCTTATTCCCATTTTCATATTTAGAATTGAAAGAAAAATTCAATTTAAGTAGTGCCTTATCTTATGGAACTCTACCCCAAATTTTTAGTCCTCAATTAAATGATAATAATGACAAAATAAGATATCTAAAAAGTTATATTTCGACTTACCTAAAAGAAGAAATTATTGTTGAACAATTAATTAGAAAGATTGAGCCATTTTATCGTTTTCTAGAAGTCGCGGCACAAGTTAATGGTGAGATTTTAAATTATTCTAAAATTGCACGAGAAGCAAAGGTTATTGATAAGTCAGTAGTACGCTACTTTGAAATTTTAAGTGATACATTAATAGGTTTCTTCTTACCTCCCTACCACAAATCAATTAGAAAACAACAAATTGAAGCTTCCCGTTTTTATTTTTGTGATACAGGCATAGTGAGGGCACTACGAGGAAATCTGAACAATGAAGTTAATGCTCAAACTTATGATTATGGAAAACTTTTTGAAAGTTTTATAATAAATGAAATTTATAAATTGAACAAATATTACGAAAAAGATTATAAACTTTCTTATTTAAAAACTAAAGAAGGACAAGAAATTGATTTAATTATCGAAGCACACGATAAAATATTATTGATCGAAATTAAGTCAAAAGAGATTATTCATATCGAAGATGTTAGGCCATTAAATAACCTAATTGACTCTTTTGATAATTGTGAAGGAATTGTTATTTGTACAAATAGAAATCCAATCATGCTAAGTGAGAAGATTCTTGCAATACACTATAAAGACGCAATCGAGAAAATATTTAATACATAAAAAAGCTTGAAATAGAGTTATTATTTCCCAACTATTTTTCTTTGTATAACTTTTCCATTTTGAAAGTATGTTGCAGTATTTCGTCCTGTATTTCCACACCAACCATAAAAATCAGATGCTCTTTGCATACAAGCAGATTGAGAGCTATTTGCCCCATTCATTGAGTCTAAATAGTTAACTAAATTTGCTTCTGTTGGATGATTTGCACATGTTGTGGTACTGATAATACATTTAGTATTTCCACTCATCGTTTTGGTGTTAGTTACAACATTATCAATATAGTACGTAGAAGTATAAGTTCCATACATTCCACACCAAGTATAAAAATCAGTAGCTCTTTGCATACAGACTGCTTCATTTTTATCTGAGCCATTGTAAACATCAACTACATTTTTAAAATTTTGAGCTTCGGGATGCAAGGGGCATGTGGTTGAGCTAACTAAACATTTTGTTACTGGCGTACTTATAGTTTTTGAATTTATAAGTTTACTCCCATTATAATAGCTGGCTATAGAAGTATTACTTCCACACCAATTATAATAATCTTGTGCTCTATTTAAACAGGCTACTTCATTAGAACTTGTTCCTGCTTGAGTATCAGCAAATGTTGTATTCTCTAAAGATGTAGCATTCGGACAAGAAGTTAATGTAATTTTACAACTTGTACTCGTATTTATTATAGTTTTAGGATATGCAATTCGAATAAAATTATAATCTTGTTGAGTGATTTGCTCACCCGGACAAGTCGTCGCGGTATCTTTTGTTGCAAAATCACAATTATTTTTTGTTGAATCTAAAAAAGTAAAATCGGATGCTGATTGTCCCAAGGCAACGACTGCTGAATAATGCATAATTGAATATTCATCATAGGGATAAACGTTACTTTTATTAAGAGAGATTGTTTTTCCTGATGAATCTTTTATAAATCTAGTTTCAGCAAAAGCATACATCGGCGATTTTGAACAATCATTTATAATAAGTGAATTCAAAGTAAGGTAACTATTTCTATCAAACCGTTGGTGTTCATGAGTTAATCCAAGAAGATGGCCAAACTCATGTAATAATCCTGCAGGAACTGCCCCTGCTGCTAAGCCTTGAACCTTACTAGCTTTAACATTAGCATCAAAACCACCATATCCAATACCATATCTGTCGGATGGCATATAACCTAAACCATGTACTGCACTCATTCCTAGCCCAGAGGAATAGACTCTTGCATAGTATTTTCCTTGTGTTTTATAAGTTTGTAATTGTTGATCATTTATTTCAAAACAATTAATAGATGTTTGATTACCCCAGTTTTGAGCATTACAAGCATCTAAGAACAATTGATGATACTGGGAATCAAGAGCATTAACTAAAGCACCTTTATTTTTATAAATAGGTTGTCCATTTTGATCAATTTTCATTATTTCTTTTTCTGAAGATTTTATAAAATAAACAGGTATTGAACCATTTGGCCAAGCTTTTACATCAGTATATTGATACGAAGGTTTCGCCATCGAACTACATGCTCCTGTTCCTGTTCCATAAGTATTTCTAACTTGAGCAAGAATTGAGGCTAAATAAGTGTCAAGGGTTGGAGTTAAATGTCCTTTATTTGTAAGAGCAAATACTGCAGAATTTAGCGTAGGTGAATACATTATTAAAGCAGATGTTCCAGGAGTTTCACCTCCTTTTGAGATAACACTTTCGCCTTTAATATCATAAAACTCAAAGGAATATGAAGTTGATAAGTTTGTATGTCCAATAGCATTTGCTCTTTTAGTAAAAGGAAAAGCAACTTTTATTTTATCAACAGCAGATTTCCATACACTATTAGGAGCGACAAGAAGTTTTGCAAACTTCATCATATCATTACCAGTACTTAATATTCCACCGGCAGACACGAGACTTCCCATTGTAGCACTCCCCGCCATTGCAACATTGCTGGAATCATAGCCAAGAACAATCTGATTAGCTAGATAAAATGATGGGTCAGTATGAGTGCTATTCATTCCTAATGGAATTGTAAATTTTTGATTAACAAGATCCTCGAAATTAGAAATTTTTGAGTTGGCTTCTCTCGATGAAAAGTCAGTTAAAGCAAGCCCAAGAAGACCCGTTCCAAGATTTGAATATTTATAAGTTGTACCTAAAGCAGGAACTGGAGATGGCCATCCGCATGTTTTAATACTTAAACATTTAACTAATAAATTTCGAGTGTAATTTGAGGCAGGTCCTGCCCACGATGGGTTACTTCTACTTAAGTTTTTAGGCATATCTAAAAAAGAACCATAGTGAGAGGCAACTTGTTCAATGTTAACAGAGCCAACTAGTGGTGATAAATCACTATTTAATAAATCTTTAATTAATGTTTTTGAACCTAATGAAAATGAACCATCCGAAATCATTTTAGCCGCGATCATTCCAGTTATTGCTTTTGAAACTGAACCTATATTGTAAACACTACTACTTGTTGGTGCAATTCCATTTTGTGTTACTCCGTAAGATAAAATCTGTTCTCCATCGGGAGTAATTATTCCTAAAATCATACTAGGAGTTGTTGTTTTAGTTAGAGAACTCGTAGGAACTACCAATTTACTCGCCTCAGTATCAGCAAAACTTTTAACTAATTGTTGATTCGTTGTTAGTCCTGTTCCTGTTCCTGTTCCTGGAATAACTGAATCAGTACTGCAGGTACCAATATTAATTAATTTAGCACCTGCTTTTTTCATTTCACAATCATTTGGATAAGTTTTTTGTGATGGCATAACTTGAGCACAAGCAATTCCTTTAGGACAAACTGGCATTGATGGTTGTGCACAAACTGGTGCATAAAGAGTTGAACATACAATTGTTTTAGAATCTTTAATTGGAGGGATTGGGGTAGTTTTTATTTGAGAAGTAATTGGTTGAATTGTAATTGATGGATTAATATCTGGAGGAGTGGGTAAAGTTATAATTGCAGTAGTTCCTTGCATAACGGAAACAATGGAATCAACAAGTGTTCCCATATTTTTTTGAAAGTTAGTACTTCCCTCGTCTGATAATATATAAAAACCAAAGTTTCCAGTATTTGACCAACCGACATAAGAAACATAACCCGCTTGACTTCCATTTTTTTCAAAATATAAATCAGATCCTTTCAAAGAAGATTCAATTGCGTAAGCTATATTTTTTCCAGTTGAAGTAAAACCTAAAGTTGTTGTCGCTTCTGTTAGGACTTTTGAAAAATTAGCATTGGGAAATACTAAATAATTTATAAATTTTAACATATCGTCTGGTGTAGTTAGAAGTGATCCGGCTCCACCAAGGTCTCCCATCTCTGAAGGCCCTGCGATTAGTCCTTGTGAGTTTCGGCCATTAACAAATCTTGAAATGAGTGACGAGTTAAAACTTGGTAAGTTTTCATGAGTATCAGTCATACCTATCTGATCAATTAGTTTTGTCTTCACTAAACTCTCAAAACTTGAATCTCCGTAAAAGTCTTGAATACTAAGTTCAAGTAAAGCTAAACCTAAATTCGAATATTCGTATCCTGTTCCAGGAGTTGCAAATTTCGTAGAAGCGTTGCAAGTAGAAGAAGCTAAACAAGCTTCTAAGTCAGTTCTGTTATATCCTTTTGCTGGAGTTCCTTGAGGGCCATGAGTATTTGTAGGCATACTTTTAAAACCCGCATAATGAGAAGCTAATTGTTTTAAAGTAATAGTTGAATTTAAACTACTTCCCAAAGTTCCATTTAATAAAGAAGAAGCTTTAGTGTTTTTCGTAAAATCTCCGTTTACAACACCGTTTGCTGCGACTAATCCAGTGAACATTTTTGTAACAGAATTTAAAGGATAAACACTTTTTCCATTTGGAATATTTCCATTTTGATCTTTCCCGTAAAATAGAATCCCCGATTTATCTCCATGGTAAACACCAATAACCATACTTCTAGCTTTGCCAGAATTAGCAGCGGAATTTGGATCGACATAGCTGTTAACGATATTATTTAGGCTTGTAATCATAGTTTGATCGAGAGGTATTGTTGAAGTAGTATTTGAGATACCATTAGTAGGATTTGTTGGAAGTACTTGCGAGGCATTTGGATTAGTAGAAGTCTCCTTTGAAACATCATTAACTTTATTCACTTTGGGAATGCAACTTGAAATAATAAAAAGTAAAACAAAGATATTTAGAATTTTAGTTTTCATAACGTGCCTCTTAGTTAATATTAAAATTATAATAAGTATTTATAGGTATTATTTTTTAAAATTTTTAAATATTTTATTCTTCATAGATGGTGACAATTTATTAAATTTATTTATGATAGGTTTTCTTTGAACTGGTGTCGCCTTTTTAAATTTGTGAACAATGCTTTTCTTTTTATTCGGTGTCATTTTTTTAAATTTAGAAATAACACTTTGTCTATTACCAGAGCCCAAATGAGATAAACTGCCCATGTCTTTTTTACCTATAAATTTTTTAATTTTACTTTTTTTTGATTTTTCATTGTTTTCATTTTTCAAAAGAGCAAATTTTTCTTTAATTTTTTTCTGTTCACTTTTAGGTAATTTTTTAAATTTCTTAAAATTTCTTATTATTTTTTCACGTTTAGCTTTTGGTAATTTTTTAAACTTATTATATTGTTTAGTTAAAAATAATTTTTTCTTTTTATCGAGTCCGTCCCATTTTTTTTTAAGTTTTCTAAAACGTGATTTTTGTTCCGGCGACATCTTTAGCCATTTCGCTTTAAGTTTCTCTAATTTAGATTTTGATATATTAGATGATCCTTGTTTATTCAAGTCATCTTTTAATTTTAAATTCGAATTTTCTTGAGAAAAAACTGTTATTGAGAAAATAACTGAAATGATAACTACACATAGATTTTTCATTATAATACCTCTTTTCTTTTTACAATTCTTTTGCCAGGTCTAATATTAATACCTTTTGATTTTTCTTGAGCTGAAGTAGTATCAATCATTTCCATATAAGATAATAGATCCAAGTTTTTGATTACTTCCATATCTTCTTTGCTGATTTCTGAAGCAAACAGAAGACTAGAGAAAAACATGGAAAAGCTTAGTAATAATTTCATTATACTTTTTCATTGTAAACTTCATCAAGTTTTTCAAACAACTCTAGGTTTTCAAGCATTTCTGAATTATTAATAATCTCCATGCTTGATGATGCACTTGCAAATGCCTCATCTTTATTAAAGCTATTATTCTTGTAAAAATAAACACTCGAGAAAACGAGAAGACATGTACCTAATGTTGTAAGAGACATTCTTGCAAATGAAAAAGTTGAATTATGTTCAATTTCGTCAACTATTTCATTATGAAATTTATTTAAAAACTTGTCTCCAATTTCTTTATTATATTTAGGAGTAATTTTTTTATTTAATTCTTTATCAAAATTATTATTCATTACTTTCTCCTAATTGCTCGTCTTTGATAAGTTTAATTAGCTTTCTTCGTGCCCTTAGTAATAAAGACTTTACTGCTGATAATGACTGTCCAGTAACTTCCGCAATCTCATCATTACTTAATAGACTCGTACAACTAAGCATTAAAACTTCTTTTTGATTATTAGTTAATTTGTCAATTGCTGTAAAAATTTTATCAGTTTCACATTTTGATATTAATCTTGTTTCTGGCTCAAGATTTTCATTCTCAATTACAGTAAAGTCTTCATGGTTATAATCGGGGAACAAATCATTTAATAATAAATCATTTTTCTTTCGCAAGAAGTCTATTGAAGTGTTTCTTACGATCTGCCACATCCATGGTTTAAATCTTTTATTTAAATCGAAAGTTTCTCTTCGATGATAAACTTTAAAAAAACTTTCTTGAGCAATTTCTTCCGCTAAATCTTGTTTTTTTACAACTCTTGTTAAATAACCCAAAACGGGCCCTTGATACTTTTTGTAAAGTTTTTCAAAAGCTTTATTATTTCCGTTTATAGTTAATTTCATAAGTTCCTCATCACTTTCTACTGTTAATACGGATAATGTATGTAAAAAGTTGCGTTTCATTTTATGCTCATTCGTCATGTGATATTAATACGTTAGACATCATTTTTATTAATTACCTATTGTTTTATTTGACGTTTTATTATTATTGTTTTTTTTAATTTCCTTAATTTTTTTTATAATTTCATTTTTTTTATTATTATCTAATTGATTCAACCTATCTTTTACTTTGTTTTTATCTAACTTACTCAACTTATCTTTTACTTTATTTCCAGACATGTGATTATTTTTCAATTCATGATATTTTCCAATATTAATATCTAATTTTTCAATAACTTTATTTGCTTTTAATTCCGGCATTTTACTTATAATACTTGTTTGTTTTTTAACATTAAGTTTACTCAGTATCTCTATTGATTGTTGGGAAGGCATCTCTCCTAATATACTTTTTGCCTTAGATGACTTGATATCCTTTAAAATAGAGATGGAATCTTTTGTTGGTAATTCTTTTAATATAGAATATCCTATTTTAGCTGACACATTGTTAATCGCACTAACTACAATTTCCTGTGGCATATTTTCAACTAACTGATTTCGATCATCACTTGGAAGAGCTTTTAATGCTTTTCCTAAATCTTTAGGAGGCAACTCGCCCAGTATTTTAGTTAATTCTTTTTTCTTACCTTCTTGCATCAAACTACTTATTTGATTAAGTATAATACCTGAAGAGTTAATATTTTCTTCATAACTAAAAAAGCTACTTAATATATTTTTAGATATTTTTTTCTTAAACTTTTTTAATATTTTATTTCTTTTAAATTTAACCTCATTAAACATCTTTTTTTTCACAACTGAAGGTATTCCGTTTCGATTACTTTTAAAATCCCAATTTATATTTCTTGAAAAATAAGATAAAAATGGTTTACTTAATCGGTTGTCCTTTGTAGCAATCAGTGCTTGATTTTGTGTTACGTATTCAAAGTCTTTTGTTTTATTATTTAAAATTAAAACTTTTCCTTCATGTACTAAGAACATGGCATCATTGAATTTACTACTCGCCATAACGGCAAATTCTGTTCCGCGAACGCCCAGAGAAGCTTCTTTTGTTTTAACAAATATTTTGTCATTATTATTTTTACGAATATATTTCATTAAAACCGTTCCAAGACTTAATCCTAACGTCAAGCTTTCAGATTCTCTTTTTTTATATTTTATAGTTATTGTTGTATTTGGATCAATTTTAATTTTAGAAATACCTTGATAATCAAGAACTGCTAGTGACTTAGAATAAACAGAGATGACATCTCCGTTATAAATTTTATCACCTTTTTTTATTTTAATTGTGTTATCAGCTCTTTTTAATGAAACATCACCTTTGATATACTTAAATGTTGCAATAATTTTTTCTGACGCTGCAATAGAAAAACTATTTATTGATAATATTAAGATTAATACAACAATTCTCATATTTACTCCTAGTAAATTTTCTCTTGCTTTTAATACGTTTAAATATAGATATAGTTTCGGTAAATTATAGATTTTATTTAATTTAAATACCCAATTTTATTGAGTTTTGATTGACCTTTAATACATAAAAGCCTTTAAATAATTAAAGGCTCTTAGTTTATATACAGTTTTAAATGGACTGGTTAAAAAAATTATTTTTTGTGGTTACTTGAATTTCCACCTGAACTTCTTTTAACACTACTCCCTTTATTATTTTTTTGCCCTAAAGGAACAATCATTTTCCTTTTCTTTTCAAATCCTTTTTTAAATTTACGTCTATTTTTAAAAGATTTTCTCGAAATTTTTCTATGTTTTTTTGAAAATTTGTTCAACTTATTTTTATTAAAATGTCTCTTATTCTTAGAATCTCGTGGTAATTTATTTGTAAAATCTTTAGGGTCTCGAGGTAATTTATTTGTAATATCTTTAGGGGCTCGAGGTAATTTATTTGTAATATCTTTAGGGGCTCGAGGTACTTGCTTATCAATTCCTGAGTCTGGCAAGCTTGTTCCTGACTTAACTTTAACGAGAGGTTTCTTAAATGATCTAAGAGAACTTGACTCATCTTGAGCGCTAACGGAAAAAGTTAAGACTATTCCTGTAACTAAACTAATTAAAAGTAATTTTGAATTCATAATTGCTCCTTTATATAATTGTCGTCTAAATCAATATTGTAGACAGATTGTTCGTACAATAAATACGAATAATTAATAAAAAAGTTGCGCTTCATTTTATTTAATCCAAACATACAATAATATTGAACACTTAGCGTTACTAATTTTTAAATAGTCAAAATGAACTTCAGTAATTAATATAAAATATATGAAAGTTGCTACAAAATTAACAATATTTACTCCTACATTTTTAATCATTTTATTTCTTGATCAATATTCTAAAATATTTGCGATCGATAATTTAAAAGGTTCTCTTCCACAAAATTACCTCGGTGGCTTATTTCGTTTAATCTATGCTGAAAACAAAGGTGCTTGGGGTTCACTCGGAGCTTCGTGGGGTTACCCATGGCGAGAAATTATTTTAATCTATGTTCCTCTTTTGGTTCTGGTTGGCTTAATCATATATCTATTATTCTCATGGAATAATACAAAAATGGAATTGATAGCTTACTCTTTAATAGCAACAGGTGGTATTAGTAATTTAATAGATAGAATGAGATTTAACTACGTCGTTGATTTTCTTTATATAGGTTGGAAGTCACTTGGAACAAATATCTTTAACATTGCAGATATGGCAATTATGACAGGCTTTTTTATTCTTGTTTACTATCAATATGTTAAATATAAGCTTGATCACAAAAAATAATTATTCAATAGGTTCTGAATAAGACAATAAATCATTATTTATCTGATCACTTAATAATAAATAAGATTCAATATCTAAATTATCTTTATATTGAATTTTATAATTATAAAAACTAAACCCAATTACTAAAATCAGACTCAAGCCCATTACATACTTTTTACTAAAAATATTAAATATTTGTGAATTCGTTTCAACAGTATCATGTTGACTTGAAAATTTGTTCCAAAATATATTTGGCAGATCCTTATTATCAATTTCTATTTTTTCTTTTAGTTTATTTTTCATAAATAACCTCACTTAATTTTTCATTTTCACTAAACTTAATAGACAAAATTAAAGCCTGTTTGGCTCTATTTACAAGGTTTTTACAAGCCTGGGAACTTTTAGAAGTTAGTTCCGCTATTTCTACATAACTATGGCCGTAGAGCCATAAAACCAATGCTTCTTTTTGTTCAATTTTTAATTTTTGTATATGTTCATGAAGAACCTCTCTTTTTAAGTTTTTATCAAGAGTCATGTCTAATCCAACTATCTCATCACAATATTCATAATCTAAATCATCTCCTAATAAAAGTTCTTTCTTTTTTTTCATAAAATCAAAGACAAGATTTCGTGAGATACGAAGAGACCAAGTTTTAAAATTATACTTTTTATCAAATAACATTCTTTTATCGTAAACTTTAAAAAATGTTTCCTGAGTTATATCTTCCGATAATTCAGTATTTCCAGTTAATCCAAAGCAATAATTTAAAATTAATTTATAATGACGTTCAAATAAAACTTTAAGAGCTAACTTGTTACCATCTTGAAGTATATTCATAAGTTCACTGTCTGATTTATGTTTTAATAAAAAATTTAACATCTCAATATTATATACGATTACAGTAGTAATTAGTTTCATTTTATTTTTTTTGAAACCTTTTATTCTCTAAATCGTATATACTATACCAAACAACAAGGAGCACAAATGAAAGTATTTAGTATTATTATTGCAATGTTATGTTCAAATTTATTACAAGCAGCACCTAGTGAAGAAATGAAGTCGGAGTTTCGAAAATTTAAATCAGAAACAAAGTCTTTGCAATTAGATCAAGCTGCCAAAATAAAAGATCTGCGTATCAAATTTATTAATGACAATTTTGAAATGAGAAAACAAATGATAAATGAAGTCGGTTCACTTCAAAGTAGTTCTGAACTTGGAAACAAGGAAAAAATGAAAGCTTTGAAGGCTCAAATAAAGGCCAAAAGAAAAGAATTTCAAGCTAAAATGAAAGCCAAAAGACAAGAATTCTCAAAAAGTGTTTTAAAAAATAATAGAGAAAGCTTTAAAAAACTTATGAAGACAAGAAGACAAGAATTTCGAAATCGTATAAAAAAATTAAGAGATGCTAGAAAAAAACAAAATTCAGTAGCAAAATAGACAAAGATAAAGAAAAGTCATAAAATCCCTCTTTTAAAGAAATTATAAAGAGGGATATTTATGACAACATTACATCCGGCACAAAATCTAAGAAACATTCAACACTTTGGCGAAGAAGGTGGAGTTGTTCCCGTAATAGATCATGCCTCAACCTCAACATTTCTACATCCTGATGACATGGAGAAAGTTTTTAACGGTGAACTAACAGGATGTTACTTATATAGTCGTCATCAAAACCCTACAGTAAAAGCTTTTTCTGATAAGTTTGCAGCCATGGAAGGAATGGAGGCAGCTTTTGGTACAGCAAGTGGTATGTCAGCCATATATACTGTTTTAAGCCAGCTGCTACTTGATGGTGGTGACATTGTTTCTTCAAATACAATTTACGGTGGAACTTATGCACTCTTAGCTAATATATTTTCAAAAAGAGGAATCAATACGACTTTTGTAGATCCAACAGATTTAGAAGGATTTAAAAATGCTATTACTAAAAAGACAAAAGTAATTTACGTTGAAACAATGAGTAATCCTCTTTTAAGAGTAGCCGATATAAAATTACTTTCAAAGTTAGCCAAAAAGAATAATATAAAACTTGTTGTTGATAATACTTTTACACCACTCATAATTTCACCAAAAGTTTTAGGGGCAGATATTATAATTCATTCCTGTACAAAGTATATTTCAGGAGCCAGTGATTTAATTGCTGGAGTTATTTGCTCCGATCAAGATTTTATAAATGAGTTGATTGATGTTAACACAGGAATGTGTATGTTAAGTGGCCCTGTTATGGATCCACAAATTGCCTATAGGCTTTATGAAAGATTAGATCACTTGCCTCTTCGAATAAAAGCTCATTCTCAAGCAGCTGAAAGTTTAGCTAAGTTTTTAATGGAAAAAGGCGTTGAAGGAATTGTTTATCCAGGACTTGATAATCATCCAGAAAAAAAATTGTTTGATTCTCTTCGAAATCCTGCTTACGGTTATGGAGGTATGATTACACTTGACTGTGGAAATCTTGAACGGGCGATCAAATTAGCACGCTCACTTCAAGAGAATAAATTTGGATTATTTGCTGTTTCTTTAGGCTTTTCAAGAACACTTATGAGCTGTCCAGCCGCTAGTACTTCGAGTGAGATTCCTATTGAAGAAAGAGAAAAAACTGGATTGAAAGAAGGATTGCTTCGTCTAAGCATAGGTTGCACAGGTGACACCAACCATTTAAATGAAGTTTTTTGGAAATGTTTTCAAGATTTATAGAACAGTAGAAAAATTATCGTCCTCTAAACCACTTTATTTGTTTTCTTGGTGCAGGCTTTCTTTTCATTGAAGGAAGTGTGTATACTTTTGGAGGAGTAGGTCGAAGCTTACAAACGCCATTAGAGTTATCTTCTTCTCCATCAACGCTGTCTCCGCAATTATCATCTTCGGCTTTACATTTTTTAACAACCCAGAATGTTTTTGGATTAATTTCACATGCTGTTTTTGTCATTATTTCACAAGATTTTTCAGTTTTATCCCAATAAATCTTCGTAGTATCTTCACAATCACCTTCTTGTCGTTCCTGACAATCAGCTTCAACTCTTTTATCACCAGAACCGTGCGCTTTTACAAATATTAGATTAGCAGCACAATTATAGTCATCTTCTGATTTTTCAACACACATATCGCTGTCAAATTTTTCACTATCACTACAGTCACCTTCTTCAATCGCCTGACAATGATTATCCTTAAAAATAAATTTGCGCCCTTCATCAGGGTTTTTGTCATTACAATCTATTTCATTTTTAATTTCTTCACAACCCCATAGATCTTCTTTTATTTTATCTGAAGCTTTTTTACAAGAATTTTCAGTTGTTGGCAGAACACACTTTTTCTCTTCATCATCAAAATGATATAAACGCTTATCTCCTGATTCTCCTGTAAAACGCAATTTACAATCAGCTGATGAGTTAACAAGACGACATTCAGGACTTGGCTTTTTTGTCAGATCCCATATATGAGTTAATTCGCGTCCTTCAGTTATACAATTAGTTGCAGTTGTTTTAGCACAAGATTCTCCAACTTGTACTTGAGCAGGAAGTTTACAATCTAGCGTGTCTTTATTTTTTTCTTCTTTATTTTTTTCTTCTTTATTTTTTTCTTCTTTATTTTTTTCTTCTTTATTTTTTTCTTCTTTATTTTTTTCTTTACCTTCTTTTTTGTTATTTTTTTTATCTTCTTTTTCTTGATTTACAACTTTTACTTCTGCTGTTGAATTTTGTGTTTCATCTTGTACGATTGATTTAGTATCTTTTTTAGAACAAAAAATATAATCAACAGCTACTGTTTTTATTTTATTTTGTTTAGAAACTCCCAAAAGTGATTTAGTTTTTTCATTATTATCAGAAAAATAAGAATCGAGTATTGTTAATAATTTTTTCTGTTGATTCTCATCAATTTTTAAAAATGCAGAACTTTTACCTAACACTGAATTAAAGTAATTTAATGAAAGATTTCCATTGTTTACAAAACTTAAATCAAGTCTTTGGTTATTGGCAGATCTTCCCTGTCGATTGAGAGTAATGTCATTCATAGAGTTCGAGCCATGAGCGAGAATACCAAACCAGCCAGTATGTTTGCCTTCTAATGCTTTAAGTATTCCATCAATATCGCCCGTTAAATTTTTTAAAGATGAATCACTTTTGACTAAATCTCCTAAAGTAGACAAGTAACAACTTGAGGATTGTGGATCATCACGTTTTTCGCCTTTAGAGTAATTTTTGTACACGAGAAACTTTTTAGATAAAGCTTTATGTAACTTAATTAAACTTTGGCAAAATGAATTATTGAAAGAACTCTTTTGCGTACATGCTGATGCTTTGTCTAGAAAGACGTTAAAATGTTTACGAATATTTGGATTAATATTTTCACTACAGCCTTTTACTTTATCAAAAGCTGAAACGTTTAACGTTGTTAAAGTTAAAATAAATAAATTTATTATTAATATATATTTCATTAAATTCTCTCAAGATTCTATTCGGTTATTCTAACACTAATGTTTAATTCCAAACGAATTACTCTAATATTTAAGTAATTTGAACAAATTCATGCCAATAAGAATTGGCAGTGATTTTTAGGCGAGTAAAATTGACTCTCCACGCAGGAACGTGGCACCTAAAGTAAAATTGACTCTCCACGCAGGAACGTGGCACCTAAAGTAGTTTGATCAATTATCCGATGACACCATTGAGGTATTTTATGAAAAGATCAATTTCGACTTTAATGTTGTTATTAATAATAACGTCTTGTTCAACAAAACAAGCTCAGAGAAATATAGCTTCTGAAGAAGATCGCACAAAAAATAAAATTGAAAAATTATATGAAAAATATGAAGTAAGAAGTCGAATATCAAAAGAAATCGCTAATCTTGATATTAAAGCAAATCTAAAATTATTGAATCTATCTGATTATCAAGGTGCAAACCTTTCTTCAGGGTACAGATATGAAGTAACTCCTAGTTTTGAAGGAAATCTACATACAAGAGTAGACACTTGGAACATTACCGCAAATTTAATACCTACTCAATTTTTACCAAAATACAATTTACCAATAGGTATGAATATAAATGCAGGAGCACAACTAATTTTCATTAGACATTTTAAAAGTAAACTTGAAGCGACAAAAGCACTTCCCTACACTCCTGCAAAAATTCCTTTTACTGCGGAAAAAGCAATTAAAGAATTAAATCCTGGAGATTTTTTAAAGTTTCCTGCTAATTTATCTTTTGCTGTTAGTGGTTCCCTTCTTGCAAAATCATTTGGTGTAGCCAATCTTACAAGTTCCGCATCATATGTTGTCAGTGGCCAATTCCAGGTTCATTTATACAAAATTAAAGATAAAAAAGTACGTATAAAACTGATTGCAATTCGAGGTAAGTCTAAAAGCTTAGGAGCAGCGGTTTCATTTGGCTTTTCAATTTTTCAACCAAAATATGTTGAAAAATATGTAGGTAATAGAGTGAAAAATCAATTTATTGGGATGAATCCACTCTCAACTTCTGTATATAAAAATAAAAATGAAGTTATGATGGTCGACTATATTTATGATTTGAATTATAAAGAATCGAGAGAAGCCTATAACGATCTAGTTAAAGCAAATTTAAAATTTAAATTTCCGGTACTTTTAAATCCGGCAATGAATAAAGAAAAACTTCGTTCAAGATTTTTATCAGACTTAGATTCTACAGAAAAAATATATCAAGAAGACAAAGATTTACCAAAGTCAAAACAAAGAGTAGCAAGACCTTTTAGAGGAGACGTAACCGCTTATACAACGGGTATGGACTTTAAAATTGGATTACAGGCAATTAGCTTTTCAAACTCCAATAATTACACAAAGAACAATATTTCATTTAGAAATAAGAATGGAAAACTTGAAAACTATTTTTTTCCTGATCAAACACATATAACTCATAAGAAATTTTTATTTGGTTTATTCGAGGAAAATTCAATTACTCATAACTACGCACTTTTTGAAACAGATAAAGATTATAAAATTAAAAATTTCAAAACATTTGGAATGAGCTTCGACATTAGAGATAAAGATTTTCGTAATGCAGAAAGAAAAAAACAAATGAAATATTTAAAAGCAACTCTACCAAATGTTATTTACAAAAGCATTGATTGGAGTACTTGGCTTAGAAAAGGAGTTAAAGCAAATGCAAGACTAAAAGTAGACATAGCTTTTAAAGAACACTCCCTTGATATTTTTGAAAATATGAAAAAAGAAACAATAAAAGAAAAATTCAAGGAATATGTAAAGAAAAAAGGTTTTAAACTTTCGGAATATGATCTATATTTTACACCAATAAAAATGGCTAGAAGGCTGGGAGATATTTTTGATCTTAATGCAATAGATACTGATTATAATTTAAAATTTTCAAAATTTACTGATTTATTAAAACAACAGTATTTCAAGAAATTTGGGTTAGGTTTTTTAATTTATCTTCTTGAAGATGATGCTAAAGATAATGTTTACCTATCACTCTCTTGGGTCGCAGATGATATGAAACCAATAACTGTTGAGTTTGGTTCAAATAATGAAAATGATCTTTATAAAAATATTAAATACATTCACAATGTTCTTAATAACCAGAGTTTTGATAGAACACTACTTCAAGATTAAACTACAATGGCTCTTTTGACCCCATTGCCTAAATGATCGAGACCTCTAATAAGTTTTTCGTCGCCAATTAAGATATCCACGATTTGTGAGCTATATTTTATAGCCGATTCTTTCATCATCCCCATCATAGGCCATCCCCAAAGTGAAGAAAAATAGACTCCCCCTTCAATAAAAAAAGGATCGGTTAAAAAAGAACATTTTAATACTGGTTCAACGGCACTTCTATTAGTCTCACTTCCTCCGACAAGGTCTATTACAACACTTTTTTCACTAATAAATTTTCCAATATGTTCAGTTTTAATTAAATAATTTTTTCCACGTAACTCTATAGGTTGTTCTGCTCCATTTATTATTAAATCAGAATTTTTTAAATAAAGTTCAATACTACCTGTTTTAGAAGTAACTCTAGTAAGCACATTTATAACTTTACTACCTTGCTTATAACATTCATGTATCGCTCCCATTCCCACATTTCCATAACCTATTACGGTTGCAACAATATTTTGAGTTTCAACATGCTTTTTACTTTCTTCAATCATTAGCTTATAGCCATAGCGAGCCCCCGCCATTCCTGTTTCATGAAGACATTGAATTTTTCTCATACCTAATTTAAAAGGAGGATGAGTATCTCTATATTCAGCAATTGCATTTTTACCATTTAAGGATTCATATTTTGCTAAATCCACAAGTGAAACATCTAGTCTTGAAAGAAAATTAATAATGCCTTCTTTGTCTTTAAATAAGTTTGAATCGTAAAAATATACAGAACGTTCATCAAGAGCATTATATTTTTCTAATTCTTGAATTGTTACATTTTCATTAAGAATTTTAAGTGTTTTTGTATTTCTATTACCTGCTCTTCTGATTGCTCCATCAAACCTAGAATGATAACCAATAAAACTTACTTTTAATTGATCCAGGGGAATATTAGAAGAAAGAAAAAAATCATTAATAGCTTTCTTGCTTAAGATTATTTCGTCTGACAAAAATTTGGGGGATTCTAAAATTTCCTCCATTGCTATGACTTTGATTTTATTTTCTTCAAGTAATAATTTTCGATCAGGAAATGAATGGACATGAGCCATGCAAAATAAAGTTGTATTTGGACTCATTTTAGGAATAGATTCAAGAGAAGGTCCTTTAAATTTTATTAATAAGTCTTTCTCTGATAAAATAAGTTCAGCATCTTGAATAACTGCTCCAGCATCGGAATATTCTTTATTAGAAAAATCGACACCTAGTCCAACGTCTTCTTCGACAAAAACATTACAGCCATACTCAACTAATTTTTGAACATCACTTGGTGTCAAAGCAACTCTTTTCTCAAGAGATCCCGGATTTTCTGGCGATTCGCATTCTTTTAGTAATCCAATATTTTTAAAAGCTATTTTTTTATTCATCTGTTATCCTATTATCTTATAATAAGTAAAAAGTTTGGCAATAACAACAAAGGATTTTCATGTTTAACAAAATAATAATACTAGCTTTATTTAGTATTCTTCCTCTTTATAAAACTCAAGCGGCATACAGCTTCTTTGATGAAATAAAATCACCTTTTGTAGAGACACCTTCAAAACAAATCTTTATTTATGGTTTTGGTGGAAGTTTATTAATGTATGCTTTTTTAAAAGATCCACATATTATCAAGTTTCAAGAAAGAATTTCAAAAGATAAGCCTCTCGAACATTATTATGATTTTTTAGATCAGATGGGACGCTCAGTACCAAATATAATATATGCAGGAAGTTTTTTTATTCATGGTTTATTAAGTTCTAGCCCTAAATCATTTAAAAAAGCAGAGGTCATGTTCAAAGCTAGTTTATATTCAGGCGCTGCTGTTACTATCTTAAAACAAGTTTTTCGTGAAAATCGCCCTGGAGGATCAAAAAGTAAAGTTTCTTATCCCTCTGGCCACGCCACAATTGCTTTTGCTTTTGCTGGAGTTGTTTCAGCTGAGCACCCATGGTACTGGGGACTTGGAGCAACAACACTAGCATCTCTTGTTGCGGTACAAAGAATGGGCCAAAATGCTCATTACCTTCATGACGTTATCGCAGGAGGAGCACTTGGATATAGTTTTGGTTGGGGAATTTCTCGCTATGTTTCTAAAATAAAAGGAGTAAGCAACTCTAATTTAATTATTTTTCCAAACACGAAAGGAGATGGTGCTCAGGCAAGATATACTTATAATTTTTAAAATTATGTTAAATTTTTGAGATTATAGTCTTTTAAAAATTCGCTAAAATTTAAGCGATCACTATCTTCAATATTCTTTTGATCTTCAATACTCTTTTGTACATAACCAATTTGTTCTTTCAAAAATGTGTTGTCGAGTTTCATCTTTTTTAATTCACCAGTAAATTGAATTGACCGTTTTAAATTGCTCTCAAAAAATGATGATTCTTTTTCTATAATTTCATTTACAATTTTTTCAGACATCAAAAGATTCGTTTGATCTACTTTATTAATATAGTTATTTAACGTGTCTTCATAGGCATAATCGGGATTATCATTTTGCAGCTTACTTGCAATACATTTCATTTTCTCTAATGTACCTCGCACTAAGTCCGTTGCTTTTATTTGTTTTTCTCCATCAAAAAGTTTTAATTCCTTCTGTCTTCCATGCCTCGCTACAAGCTCTTGGTTATTTCGGTATGATTTTACTTGATCAGTAGTCTGGCCATTATTTTCCTCCAACAAGCAATAAAGAATAAAAATATCTAGAAATAAAACTTGATCGAGCTCAATTCCAATAAGACTATAAGAATTCACGTCAACAGATCTTAGTTCTACATATTCAATCCCTCTGTCCAATAAGGCATTTACAGGCGACTCTCCACTTTTAGTTATTTGTTTAGGTCTTGCTTCATTATAATACTCATTTTCAAGTTGAAGAATATTTGAATTAAGTTGTCCAAGTCCAAATAATTTTTCAATATCACTTTTATTGTCAATTTTTTTATAATCATCAAATTCTGTCGAAATTGTCTTCTTTAAATCTCGTGCATATTCCTTGAGTGAGTTATAACTGATATTAATGTCATCTTGAGAAGAGTTTGTATAGCCAAGGTTACTAAGCCTTAATGAAGTTGCTCCTTGATAACCTAGAGTACCTTTATTATCAATATTTATAAGTTTTGAATTTTCACTTTCTCCATCATTTTGATCATCACTATCTTCTGGACACTTACTTAAAAATGATCCACAAATTACTGGAGAAGATCCCATAAAATACGGAATCATCCACGAGTATTTATGAATATTTCTAATACCGTTCATATATAAATGTGATTTATAATCTTTCATATTGTCAGTATTTAAAATAGGTTTAATTTCCTTTAATTTTGAAAAAAAATGATCACTTAAAGAAAAATTAAAATGAATTCCTGAAATAACTTGCATAGCCGAACCATAACGATTCTTTAATCCAATTCGGTAAACTTCCTTCATTTTCCCAATATTTGAGCTTCCATAACTAGCAATAGGAATGTCATCAGAACTAAGTACACAAGGCATACTATTATTCCATAAAATTTCGTCCCCTATCTTTTGGCTAGTAAAAATATGCAAATTTTTTAAAAAAGATAAAAGTTTTTTTGGATCGTTAAACGTTGGTGTTACAAATTCTAATAATGATTCAGAGTAGTCAGTTGTAATATTTGGATGAGTTAGCGCTTTTCCAAGTTTTAAAGGATGCTCTTTTTGAGATATTTTCCCATTTAGACCAACTCTTAGGCATTCTCTTTCAATACCTCTCAATATCTCATCACTTAAGTTAAAGCCTTGAAAATTGGATAGTAATTTTTCTAATTTCATAAAGGGAATGTAGCAATATTTTTAAGAAATTTATACATACAATTAAATTATGATCATTTTTACACGATGAGTTAAAACTTGTTGAAAATTATACTGAAGTCTCTATTATGACCTATCTATGAGAAAATTTTACTTTAAGCTATTTATATTATTATTAATTTCAAACCAAGCAATATCAGCTTATTATGACACAGTTCCTGCCGGAAGAAGAGCTCTTGTCTTTAAGCGAGTAATGCTTACTGATGTTGACGCGAATATTAACTCAGAAGGAAACTCAAGTCCTTTAAGTTTTAATAAGACAATTGATTTACCTACACTGGCTGATCTAGAACCAAAAATTGCTGGATTTTTAAACACTATTCGACAAGACCCAAATCCCGAAATATCTTCCATTCCTGATAAATTAGTTTTATCTGGATTTGCAGCAGACTTAAAAGCAGATATTGACGTCCAAGCTTATGGACTAGCTTTTGGAATTACTGATAAATTTATGGTTTATGGTGCTCTCCCTGTTTATACAGCAAGTATAAAAACAAACTTAAGAAGAACGTTACAAAGTAATTATAATGAGATTTTAAAAGGTAAAAATTTACCAATTCCTGATAGTCCACAAACAAAAGTAGCTCTACAACAAATTCAAGATCTTGATGGAAGTTTTCTTCAAGGCGTTGCTGTTAATACTTTAAATTATAAGCCTATGGGAGATTGGGAAGCTAAAGACATTGGTGACATTGAAGTTGGTGTATTGTATAGACTAACAGATTGGGATCGTGCAGGAATTGCGATCAGTGGAGGTTTTGTTGCTCCTACAGGTAAACAAGATAACCCTGACATTTTACAGGACATACCTTTTGGTGACGGGCAATGGGATGTGTTTGCTGAACTTGGTGGTGGAGTTCAGTTTTTTGACGGAAGACTCTCAATAGATTCTTATATTAGATACACTGCTCAACTTCCAACAACTAAAGATATTAGAGCTCCGCTAATATCAAGTTTTACCGCACTTGGGGATCATTATATAACAGTATATGAAGATCTCGGTGACACAATTGATCTAAGACTTATGGGAAGCTTTTCTTTTAATGATTTATTTTCAATGTCAGCAGGATACGAAGCTAAAATTGGTTTTAGTAAAAGTTACGAATCCTTAAACGCAACAACAGATGAACTTCAGATGCTTGAAGAGAACACTGACACACAAAATCACTATGCTAAGTTTGGCGCTTCAATTTCTACGATTCCAGCATTTTTAGCGAAGAAATTTTTACTTCCTATGAAAATTGATTTTACAGCTCAATTTCAAATGTACGCTAAAAATACAATTGACGCTAATCGATTTGAAGCAACCTTAACTTTCTTCTTCTAGTTAAAGTTTAATAAGCCATCATCTTCATTAATTAAATTTAAAGGATCTTCTTTAAGAAATAAAAAACCATCGAGATCATATATGTCGACTAATTCAGCTAAGTTCATAGCAGAACTGATTCCTAAAGAAGTTTCAACCATACATCCTGTCATAACCTTCAAACCGAGAAGTTTAACTTTTTCAATTTGGTTAAGTGCATTTTTATAGCTTCCTGACTTCATCAATTTAATATTTACAATGTCAAAAAGATCAGCAAAATAATCAGGGATTTGTTCTCTAATAACTGATTCATCCGCCGCTAGCAAGATGGGTGAATTCTTTTTAAGAATCTTTTGTTCTTTAATATTGATTGATTGTAAGGGTTGTTCAAAAAACTCAATTCGGCCTAGATCATCAATTTTATCTGCAAATTCTAAAACCTGAGTTGCTGTTTGAAAGCATTCATTTCCGTCAATACGTAGTTTAACTTCACTGAGCTTTAATAACTTATTAATTAAAATATAGTCTTCTTCAGTACCAATCTTTAATTTTAAAAACTTGAATCTCTTCAAATTATATTCATCAAAAAAACCTTCAAGCTTACTCTCTTCCATTATTGGAATAGAAAAAGATGTTGCAATATTACAGACACGGTTAAGATTAAATAAATTTGAAACGTTTGAACTTTGTTCTAAAGCATCAAGATGAGTTAAAGCTGACTCTAATCCAAAACTTAAAGAACAGGGAAATTTATGTTTTATTAAAAATTGATCAAATTCTTCAAGAGAAATATTTGAAACTTTTAGATTTTGAAACCTTAAAAATTCTTTATATATATATTCTAAATTTTCTCCATATCTTACGTTAAAAGCAATTTCACCTAATGCAATATTGCCTGAAATTTCATTTTTTACTTGAACCAAATAGTTGGTTTTGATGCTCGAAGAATTTCGACTTATTTTCCAAACGAATTTTAAAGGTAGAGGCAACTCTTTTATAGACCATGATAATTTTTTCATAATAGGTATAATATTACTATGCAATTTGATAACGGTAAAATGGTATTAATAATTACCATATTTTTCATAGGAATAGTTTTTTCGAAGACAATTAGTAAAGTAATACTAGAAATGTTTTCAGGTTCTAAAAAACGAAAATCTGGTCATAAAAATTTTGATAACTTAGTGAATAGAGAAAAGCAAAAATTAAGAAGTTCAAGTCTTGGAACACCAAATTCAAAATCTCTAAATAATAAAAAAACATCTAAGAATATTAATTTAAAAGAATATTATCTCAAATCAAAAATTAGTTCAGATGAACAAAGCAAGGTTGTATCATTATTCTCAAAATTAGAATGGGGGGGAGATCAACAAGTAACAATAATTTCAAAAAAAATATACGAATTAACATCTCATCAATTTGCCCCCGATGAAATGTTATTTGCGATACGCTTTATTATTAAAAAAGATTTATTACTAATCACTAAGCCACATCACCTTTCAATGAGGGATATTCAATCATTAATATTAAATATTTTATTTATCCAACATCTTATTTTATATCTTAAAAATAAATCCTCATCATTTATTTTAGATCTCTGTACAAAGAAGAAAATCAAATTAAATATTTATCAAAAATCATTTTTAAGTTTTTTAATGGAATGTAATGACTTGAAACAAGAAAAGACAGTTGAAAATGTTTTGAGTAAAAAATATAATTTAAATAATTACAATCTCGATACAAAATGTATTAGATATTTATTTAATCATTCAAAAAGTAAAGCGCTAACATTTCACGAGTTATTCTTAAAAACCAACAAAAACTATATTGTATTTGAGCTTATTGCCCCAATTACTCCATTTTCAAAAGGTAAAGAAAGTGCATTGAAAATATTGTCTTTAAAAAAAGAACCCAGAACCAAAGAAGAACTCAAGAAACTTTATCGAAGTATCATATTAAAAAGACACCCCGATCAAATGACTCGAAACAAAATTCCCGATAAGTATAAACAGCAAATAACTAGCAATTTTCAACAGATACAATCAGCATATGACTTTTTGATTAAAACATACTAGTATGCCAAAAAGGAATTTATGCAATTTAATCAAGAAAAACTGAACCAAGCAATTATTAAGATAATAAGTGAGACAAATGGCTTAACTCTCGCTGACACACTAGAATTATTATATCACTCTCACATAAAAGAAGAAATTCCATCTCTTGAAAAAGAACTTAATTCTTTTCATATTTTACTCAATAAATTTGGCCAAGATAAAGCTAGTATGCATGAATTAATTGTTCATCCAGTAGGTATCGCGTTCTTTAATTTTTTCAAGAAATTTCCAGTTAAATATAATGAGGAACATATACACTTAACAGGTTCGCTTACCCCAGAATTTATATATCAAAAACTTGCTCCTCTTTTGGAGGGACCTTTAAGAAGCACCTACAAAAAGAAAATTATTGAAGTTTATGGTAAAGATTCTTGGCCTATAAATTCAATTGAAGATGTTTATAATCTTGTCACATTAAAAGAAGGTGAACAATTTGATACGTACCTAAGAATTCTATATTTAGCAAAAATTATTCTAAGAACCAAGCTCGATCATGTCGATGCAGCCTATCATATGGCCTATACTCTATATCATGAATATAATATCGGAAAAGTACGTTTAAAATTTACCCTATCGAGAGTTACTCAAAAATCTTCAGAACAAATTCCTGGAATACAAAACTTAACAGAAGAAGATGTACTTCTTGGTTTATACGATGGATTTAAGTCTTTTCAAAAAGAGTACCCTGATTTTGATTTTGTTTTATCTCCTAGCTTTCGAAAAGAGAATGATTTCTTTGACGCTGAAAATTTTGACACTAAAAAAGAACATTTTAATTATCAAGTAGATCGAGTTTTTGAAATATTAGAAAAATACCCATTTTTAAAAGAACGAGTACTCGAAGTTGACACTGTTGGTGATGAGAAAGAATTATATAGAAAAGCTCATTTTGAACAAATGAAAGAAGGTCTTAGAAGACTTCAATATAGAGGTTTTAGAATTCGATCTCACCATGGTGAAACATGGAAAACACTAAAACGAGGGGTTCAGTCTGTTGATAACGCTATGAATATATGGTTCATCGACACACTTGAACATGGATTATCTTTAGGAATAAATCCAAACTTCTATTATCATCATTTCTTTGAAAGAGTTTATCACCTCAATCTTGAAGGAAAGGCTGTTCCAGAGAAAACTCCTGAGTTTGAAGAAATTAACGATATGTATTTCAAAGATCCCATTGTAAAAGAAAAATTACTAGCAGGTACAATATTAACAGATGAAGAAGCTAGAAGTTTTTTAAAAACAAAATTTCACCATGCAAGAGAAGTAGAGCATTATCAACACGACGTTTTAAATAGAATGATTAATAAAAATGTTTCTTTAGTGGCTCTTCCTTCTTCAAACTTAAAACTAACTGGATGTTTTCCAGATTATAAAGATCATCCTTTTTCATGGTGGGAAAAGAAAGGTGTTGACCTCGGAGTTGGAACAGATAATTACATAACATTAAATACAAATTTTATAAAAGAATTAATCATACTTTTATTTTCTGATTATAATAATTTAAAAATTACAAAACTCTTAATGGTTGCAACGAAAGAACAAAGACGGCCATATATTTCACATTTATTATGGCAAATGAGAAAAAAAGAAAATCGTTAAATATTATTTTTCAGACAACTATAAACACTTTCAACACTTATTAATTGCATACAATTTTTATAAATGTCTTGTGAGCAGCCATTACTTCCATCTTTAGAACATGGTTTACAATCTAAACTAGTTTCAATAACTTTAATCGAATCACTCTTGGGATAGCCAAATGCTGACGGCCCAATTAATTCAATCCCTTTTTTACCCAAGATGTCTGCGACTTGAATAAGTCCTGTATCACCAGCTATTACAAACTTTGATTTTGAAATAACTTCACAACTTTGAAGAAGAGTAAGATTTCCTGCAAGATTAGTTACTTTATTTGATATTTTTTCAAAATCCTTACAGAAGTCATCTTCTGGACCTCCCAGTATAACAATATTTTCACTTCTATTTTCTGCAATTAATTGAATCAGTTTATTCCATTTTTCTATTGGCCACCTTTTTGTGTCCCAAGCAGCAGAAGGACAAATAGCAATAGAGCCATAATATTGTTCACTCGTATTTTTAAAAAATAAATTATTAGATTCACAAGGATAATTATCTTTTATATTTAAAGAATTTAAGGGTTCTAAATAGGAATCGGCAGCAACAAAAGGTTTTGGAAAATAATTTTTCCTAAACTTAAATAAGAGTATTCTCTTTAGCCTATTTTTTGAACGTACCAATATTTTATTATCAATATTTATAAGCTTAATTAAGAGAGTTCTTATATTTTTATGAGCATCATAGATAAGCTCAAAATTGTTTTTTCTTATAAGAAGTGCAAGTTTAATTAATTCTAAGATACCTGATTTTTTTTTAAGAACAATAACATTGTCCACATAAGGACAACTCCTAACCAATGGTTCAAAAACAGATTTTGTTAAAAATGATATTTTAATATTAGGATTAGTTTGTTTTAGAGCTAAAACAACGTGTAATGATTGAAGAATATCTCCAAAACTTGAAAATCTAATAATTAAAACACTTTTCATTTAATCATACGCATACTGAGTACAAATCCTTGATAACTTCAGTAATTTAAGTATAGAATATACTATGTCATTTAATCTGAAAAATCTTATTTCTCTTGTAAAGGTCGCGGTTCAAAATGGTGCTTCAGATATACATATAAGAACACATGAACCTCCATCATTTAGAATTGATGGCCAACTATACCCTGTACAATCAAAAAGCTTAGTAGTCGAAGATATTATTGACCTAATTCGTATTTTAACCAATAAAAAGTCATTTAAACTTGATGAAATACAAGACATTGATGGATCTTTTGATATTAAAGGATCCTGTAGACTTCGTTTTAATATATTTAAATATATGACGACGCAATTTGGAATTATTTGCAGAATTGTAAAAGACGAAATTCCTAATCTTAATAAGTTAAAAATGCCACCTATTTTAAAAGAAATAGCTTTAAATAAGAGAGGTCTCAATTTAGTAACAGGTCCTACAGGTTCAGGGAAATCGACTACACTAGCTGCGATGATTGATTATATAAATAAAAATAGAAAAATGCATATTATAACAATTGAAGACCCTATCGAATTTGTTCATATACAAGACCAATGCCGAATTACTCAAAGAGAGTTAGGCCAAGATGTTTCTAGTTTTTCTGTAGCTCTAAAGTCTGCTCTAAGACAAGATCCAGACGTTATACTCATAGGAGAGATGAGAGATATTGAAACTGTCTCAATGTGTTTAAAAGCCGCAGAAACGGGGCATGCCGTATTCTCCACTGTTCACACAAATGATGTAACTTCAACAATTGGTAGATTAATTGCATTGTTTCCACCAGAAGAACATGATGAAGTTAGAAAAAGACTAGCCTTCTCCTTGAATTCGGTTGTTTCTCAAAGACTTTTACCAAAAATTGATAAAGGTATGATTCCTGCACTTGAAATTATGAAAACAAATCCTGGAATAAAAGATTGTATTCTTGGAAAAGATCAACTTTCCAGAATAAGAGAAATAATTGAAAAAGGGCATATTCAAAGAAATATTGGTTCTCAAAGTTTTGACCAACATATTTTAGAGCTATTTAAAAAGAATCAAATCTCTGAAGAAGTTGCACTTGAATCTGTTTCTTCTCAAGCAAATTTTACTCAAAAACTAAATTTTGAATAATTAAACAACTTTAGTTCCCATAATAAAATCATGAAGACATCTTCTTTGCTTATTAAAAAAAATTATTAAAAATCCAACAATAGAAATTGTTGAAACTAATTTAAAGAACTCTCTTATAACAAGAGACATTCTTGAACAGTCAATATCACTATGAATTGATTCAATATGAATATTTAATATAATCTTTCCTATACTTCTTTTAAAAAGGTAAACTGGAACAAAACTCATTATCAAATATGTAATAACAATAACTGCATATTGAATATATACAAGAAGTATTGGTTTTGCCACTGTTTGACTCATGCCATTGTTAAAAAGTAATTCTTTATAGAATTGATAAATCGCCTCATTCTGATTTGTTATCAAATAGTAAGAAAGAGCAATAATAATAGCTAAATCAATTCCTGTCGAAATTGAACGTTTGGGAATACTAGCCAGCTCTGATTCTTGATATTTTTTCTTTTCAAGATCTTTAGCTAGTTTACTTCTGGAAACATGGCCTTTTCTTGAACCTTCTACTTTTAGATCAATATTTTTTGTTTTAGCTACTTTCGAAGATCTTGTATTATTTAATTTTAAAGAATCATTACTTTTTTTTCTGTCATCTTTCGCATTTTTTTCACCAACTTTAAAATCCCAATCATTCATTTTCAGCTCGATCTTTGATTAATATCGTTAATTACTTTATCTAAATCTTCCTTAGCTTTATCACAATCAGCTTTCCATTGCTCATTAGATAAACTTTTATCATTATTTAATAGCAGTTTTCCAAGATGAGCACTTTTATCATTAAATTCTTTTAATAATTGTGCTGACATTACTTCATCTTCCATATTTTCCAAAATATTTAAAATATTTTCAATACCAGAGTTATCTAAGATCGATTTATTTTTTTGCAAGATTATTTCCTTTTATTAAATTAATCTCATCGTTAATAACGTGTAGAGCTTCTTCTAAAACAGGATCTTTCTGTAGCTTTTCAACCCACTCTTCTTTTTTCTGTTCGAAATCTTTTTTCCAATGCTTCTCATCCCCTTTTGTAATCTTTTTATGACTTTTAAGAGATTCTTCAAAATTTGTGACCTTTATAAGTTTATTAGCAGTATCCCATTTTAATTTTTTACTTATTTTTAAACTTTCTTTATTCTCTTTAATAATTGTTTTCATATTTAGAGAAACATATTTTCTTTTTGATTTTTTAACAAGATAATTTACACTTTTTTGAATATTCATCAAACCTTTATTTTTTTGAAGTCTTGCTTTACTTAATTTTTTTATTTTATCTAAATGTAGAGAATGTTTCGTCCATTTCTTATATTTTAAAACAGGAACCTTATCCCATGGTAAGGCATAATCTAATTCTTTTTCTCTACTTTTTGTATAAGAATACGGATCTGGTACAATAACATCAGGAACCACTCCTTTAAACTGAGTTGAGCCTCCGTTAATTCTATAAAATTTTTGTATTGTAACTTTTAAAGCTCCTAGTCCATCACTAAATAAACTTCTAAGTGGTCCTTGATTTAATGATATTATTGCTTGAACGGTACCTTTACCATGAGTATCAGCTCCTCCTAGAATAATTGCTCTACCGTAATCTTGCATGGCTGCAGCAAAAATTTCAGAAGCAGAAGCACTAAATCGATTTGTTAAAATAATGAGAGGTTTATCAAAAAGTATTTTGTTATCTCGATCTTCTAAAATATCAATCTCACCACTATGTTTTTTTACTTGAACAATTGGCCCTTTCTTTACAAAAAATCCCGAAATTCTTCGAGCATCTTCAAGAGCACCACCACCATTAGATCGTAAATCAAAAATAATTCCTTCGACATTATCTTTAATTAATCTTTCAATTTCAATTTTCACGTCTTCTGAACAATTTTTGGTATCATCGTCAAATGCTCTGTAAAATTTGGGTAAATTTATATAACCAATTTTCTTTTTTAATTTTTTGTGAAATAGAACTGAAGACTTAGCAAATGATGCTTCAATTTCAACGACATCTCTTACAATTGAAATCAACTTTGTTGAATTGTCAGCTCTTTTTACATTTAATTTTACAACAGTACCTTTTTTACCTCTAATATATCTTACAGCATCATCAACTCGCATATCAATCAAATCGACACTTTCACTACTATCACCTTGAGAAACTGCAATAATTTTGTCATCAACTTTTAATTGTTTTCCTCGCCAGGCAGCTCCTCCCGGTACAATGCTAACAACTTTTATATACTGTCCATCTTCAGAAAGAACTGCTCCTATACCTTCAAGTGAACCTGAGATATCAATATCAAAGTCTTCTTTTCTTTTTGGTGGCATATAAACAGTATGTGGGTCATAAATAGCTGTTACGCTATTAAAATAGTTTTCCATGAAATCACTATGCTTTTCTTTTAAAAGACGTTTGAAATAATTAGCGTATTTCTTTTTTACGTTTTTAACTGCTTTAGCTCTTAGTTGTTTATTTGATAACTTCTTTTTCTTCTTTCCTTTCTTTTTTTCTTTCCTTTTTGCTTTGGATATTTTTTTCTTTTTTCCACCTTTTTTAAAATCTTCTTTTTGATTTTCAATATTAGCCAAATAACGAGATAAAACGGCACTCTTAATTAATTTTCTCCATCTTTCCTTAAATTCTGAAGTTGAATTTACAAACTTCATGTCCTTAGGATCAATCATTATCTTTTCATGCTTTTTGAAGTTAAATTTTTTCTTGAATATTTTTTGAACGACTGAGTTTGCTTCATTTATTCGATGTTGCATGATTCGTTGAGTTTCAGAAGCAATTGCATAATCACCGCTAACCATTGAGTCATCAAACTTTAAGTGATATTTTTTTAATTGATTAACATCTGCTTGATATAAAAACTGCTTTGCAAAATCAGTTCTTTTTAAAAACTCATTAAATGCTTTATCTGAAACATCATCATCTATTTTCATTCGACGATAATGATAAGACTCCAGAGCATTCTTTAAAATATTTCCAACCAGCTTATCTTTAGATAAGGATTTATTTAAAAGTGAATTGTTAGCAACAGCGGTAAACGAAAGTAAACCAATTAATAATATTTTAATCATTTTAAAAAACTCCATTTTTTCTTATTGTTAAATTTTATAAGTGTTTGAAAAAAGATAAAGAAATAAAATATTAGGAAATATTTGCACAAACTAAATTACTTTGGTTGAATAATTTCTCCAAGGCAATTAAACCCAATCTTTTCACTTTGCTCTAGTATTAAATTAATATCTTCAGAAAAGTCATTCTTATTACAAAAGTAATTCCACTCTTTTATGTTAGATCTAATAACAGGATGCTTAGGCGAAAATAAGCTACAGGCATCATCATGGGGAATTACAGATATATCATGAATATCAATTCGTTTTGAAATTTCAATAATATTTCTTTTGGTCATACCAATTAATGGCCTAAAAATACTCATGTTAATAAATTTGTCCATTAAACTTAAGTTTGTAATTGTTTGGCTAGATACTTGACCTAATGAATCCCCTGTAATGAGAGCTTCTGCCTTTATATTATCAGCAAGCTTCGCTGCTGTTTCAAACATTACTTTTCTAAAGAATATTGTTCGATAAGATTCTTTACAATTTTTTGCTATCTTTTTTTGAATTTCACCAAAAGGAACGATGTATAATGACGTGTACTTTTGAAACTGAGCAAGCTTCTGCGTAATCGATATAATTTTGTCTCTAACTTCCTCTCCAACAAAAGGATATGAATAAAAGAAAATATAATTGTTTTGGCAACCTCTTTGATTCATAAGAAAACTAGAAACTGGTGAATCAAACCCACCTGAAAGTAAACTAACAAGTTTACCATTGGTTCCTACAGGAAATCCTCCTACTCCAAGATATTCTTCAAAAGAAATGTAAAAAGCATCAGGCATAATCCGAAGAGAAATAACTTGTTCAGCATTTTTCATTTTGACTTTAAGTTTTTTCTTATCATTAAAATGAATTAAAATTTTTGCACCTAAATCTTTTGAAACCTCAACGCTTGTTGATCCATAATGTTTATCTACTCTTTGAGTTTCTACTTTAAAAGTAATGTCCTTAATTTCTTTCCATTTTTCTTCTAATATTGAACAAACTTCACTTCCAACTAAATCTAAATCTTTTTCAAATTTAAGCGAAGGAACTATCGCGTGTATTCCCGGTACTTTTGATAACTGTAGTAGGCATCTTTGTGAAAAAGAACTTTCACTACTTATTATAAATCTTTGTTGGTGATTAACTATTTGATAATCTTTAATTTCAAGTGCTTTTAAGATTGCTACAATATGATTTTTAAGTGACTTAACATAAGTTCCTCTATTTTTTCCGCGCAACCAAAGTTCATCAACAGATATTAGTAAGTTTTGATAATTCATTTTTTCCTCAAAGGACAATTAAAAGAATCTAATTAAAAAGATTTCCCCAATCATTAACTATTTCCTGACAAACTTTTAGGAAATGATCAATTTTTTCTTTATTCATATCAGGGCCAAAGGAAAGCCTCAAGACAAATTTATGATCAGTTGAAGGGATTTCTAGATAATTATATATTGCTTTCTCACCTTTAATTTTTGATGAACAAGCAGAAGAAGTTGAGATAAATATATTTTTTTGTTCCAAATGTCTTAGAAAAATATCTCCAGATATACCTTTGTAATAACATGTTAAAATATAAGGCGACATTCTATCTTTTTCAAAAACAAAAGGAAAAATAAAGTTTTCTGAAATGTCATGTAATCCCTGTCTTAAATAGATTTGTAACTCATGAGCTCTTTCATTATTTTGTTCATAAATACCTTTCGAAATCTCAAGTGCTTTACAAAAGGACATTATTAGAGGAGTAGATAAAGTAGAAGAACGGATTCCTTCATCCTGACCACCTCCATTTAATAGCGGTTGATAAGTTTTATTATCTTTTAAATATAATCCAGCAATCCCCTTAGGGGCTCCCAATTTATGTCCAGAAATTGCTATTGAGTCAATATCGTCAGTTTTACTCCAATTTACCTTAAACAAGCCCTGAACAGCATCAATATGAACATGGGTATTAGGATTTTTTTCTTTAATACAACGTGCAATCTTATTAACATCTTGTATATGACCTGAATGATTATTCACAAGAGCAATCATTACTAATTTTGTCTTTGGTTCAATTTGTTCTATCAAACGATCAATTTCAATATAACCTTTTGAAAGAGGAAGTTCTTTTAATTTTACTTTGCCACAAGCACACCATGATTTAGCAGCGTTGACAATTGAAGCGTGGTCAGAAAAATTTATAAATATTTCATCACCTTCTTCGTAATTAAGTGACTTTACAGCAGTATTATTAGCTTCTGTGGCTGAAGCAGGAAATATAAAATGATCTTTAGAATTTACTGGATCAACTCCAATTAACTCTAAGCAATATTTTTTGGCATCTTGAATTTTTTTAAAAGCATCTCGTCCTAATTTATGAGCAGAAGAAGGATTGGCGTAATCTTCTCGCAATGACTTTGCTAAAACGTCGATAACTTCTTCATAAACAGGTGTACTTGCAGCATAATCTAGATAAATTTTCATAAATTATGGTTGCCAATATCTGCAATTCTGTCAATCATTAATCAATAAATTATATTATAATATCCCATAATCAAAGGATCATAAAATGAGTAATGCTTATCTACTTTCTCCATCAATTTTTGGAGATGAAATTGTCTTTTCAACTGATGACGATATTTGGAAATATAATCTTCAAACAAAATTTGCCTACAGGTTAACCAGACAGGTTGGAGAATGCTTTGAACCAAGCTTTTCTCCTGATGGAAAAAATATTATTTACAGATGTAATGAAAACTCAATGATAGATATTTATAAAATCCCTTCAAATGGTGGAGCTTCTACGAGATTAACTTTTTGTGGATATATGAAAAAAGGAAATTTTCTAAATAATGATAAAATAATTGTTTCAACTGGAGCATTTCAACACATAATTAGTCACGCAAATCTCTATGCCTTAGATATAAATACTCTTAAAATGAAAAATTTAAATCTTGGAACGGGGAACTTTTTATTCAAAGAAAAGGAATTTTCTTTGCTTGGAAAAAATATAGGAAATCCCGCTCGCTGGAAAAGATATCGAGGAGGTACAGCAGGTACTTTTTGGTACGCAGACAATAAAGGAAAAAACAAAGACAATTTTAAACAAATCTTTAAAAATTTAAAATCTAATTTATCTAATCCAATTATTTATAAAGAAAAACTTTATTTTATTTCTGATCATGAAGGATATGGAAATATTTATAAAAGTAATCCAAAAGGTGGCAAACTTACTCGAATAACTAATGAAGCAAAATTTTATGTAAGATCATTTGATATCCAAGAAGACCGAATTGTTTACAACTGTGCTGGTGAAATCAAAATACAAGATTTATCTTCAAAAGAATCTAATCAACTCAACATTGAAATAAATGCACCCTTTGAACAAGCATCTCCCCGAATTATTGAAACAGAGGAATATTTAGATCACTTTGATATTTCTGAAGATGGCCGGCAGCTTGCGATAAGTTCTAGAGGGAAACTTTTTATTCTTCCTCCTTGGGGAGGATCTCCCATTCGACTAGGAAAGATGTCGAGAAGATATAAAAACATTACAATGATTCCAACAGTCGAAGAAGAATCGAGCAATTCAAAGAATAAAATAGTTAAAAAATCTAAACAGATGAAAAATAGAAAAACTACTTATCTTCTCGCATCAGTTTACGTTGACGCTGATGGTTCTGATAAAATTTCATTATTTGACGAACAACATAATGAAATTGAAATAAGTTCAACTGACTTAGGCAAAATTTATGAAATAGTAGCTTCTCCCGATGGAAAACATATTTCTTTCACTAATACTAAGACAGCTATCTACATACTAGAATTAAAGTCAATGACAATTAAAAAAATAGATCAATCTGGTTTTGGTGTTGTTCTAGATTTAAACTGGAGTTGCGATTCAAGTATTTTAAACTACTCTAAACAAGTAGAAAGCGGAAAGAGTGAACTTTGGAACTATCACCTTCAAACATCAAAGAAATATAATTTTATTCCCTCGGTTCATTCCGATTTATCTGGTTCCTATTCAGACAATGGCGATTATTTTTACTTCTGCAGCACAAGAGAATTTGAAACGAAATTTATTGAAACATATTTTGATTATACAATAACTGAATCACAAAATATTTACGCAATTACTTTAAAAGACAACGTCATCCCTCCTACACAACTTTTTCTAAATAATACACCTGATGAAGATGAGGAAGAGGAAGAAGATGATAGCAAAGATGAAATAAAGAAAAAACAAGATAAGTCAGAAAAGAGTAAAGAAGAAGTTATAATTGAAAGCGGAATTGAAAATAGAATCTCAAAACTAAATCTTCCGATGGGCAATTATCAAAAAGTATGGAGTATTGGTGATAAAGTATTTTACTTAAACTATAGTCTACCAAATTTAAACAGAAGAGAGCTTTTTGAGGATGGTATTTTTTCACTTCATTGCTACGACTTAAAAACAAACAAATCAAAACTATGGCAAAAAGATATATTTGAAGCAAAGATGTCAAACGATGGTGATTTTTTTGTAATGAATACTAAAGAAGGCTTAAGAGTTATTTCAACAGAAAGTAAGCCTACTGAAGGAGAAGAAGATAACAAAAAAGATGGATGGATTGATTTGACTCGAATAACAAACAAAATCGATATTCGCTCAGAGTGGAAACAAATGTTTAATGAAGCATGGTTACTTCAAAGAGAAAATTTTTGGACTCCTGACATGTCAAAAGTAAAATGGACAGGAATTTATAAAAACTACTTACCACTTCTTAATAAAGTAAATACAAGGTTTGAGTTTTCAGATTTACTCTGGGAAATGCAAGGAGAACTTGGCACTTCTCATTGCTATGAATTTGGAGGTGACTTCTATAGAGATAACAAAAAATTTACTCAAGGATTTCTAGGAGCCGACTATACTTTTGACAAAAATAAATTAACTATTAAAAAGTTTATAAAGGGAGATAGTTGGATTGAGAACACTCACTCTCCTCTTTTAAAAGAGAATGTTTCCATGAATATCGGAGATGAAATACACCAAATTGATGGTGATTCTATTCTATCCATGGAAAATTTTTATTCCACTCTTCAAGGTAAGGCTGGAAAAAATGTTACTTTAAAAATTAAACGAAAATCTTCAAAAACATTTGAAAATGTCACCGTAAAATTACTAAGACACGAATTACATGCTCGTTACCGCAATTGGGTAAACGACAATCGTAATCTAATCAATAAGAAAACTAATGGAAAAATTGGTTATATTCACTTGCCTGATATGTATATTAATGGAATGACGGAATTTTATCGCTCACTTATAGTTGAAACAAAAAAAGAAGGGCTTATTATAGATGTTCGCTACAATGGAGGCGGCCATGTTTCTCAAATTATATTAAAATTTTTAGCTCAAAAAGTATTAGGTTTTGATATTACAAGAAACTTTGGTACCACAACTTATCCTATGGATACAGTGAATGGACCTATTATTTGTTTAACTAATGAATACGCTGGTTCAGATGGAGATATTTTTTCACATTGCTTTAAACTTATGAAACTTGGCAAATTAATTGGGAAAAGAACTTGGGGAGGAGTCGTAGGAATTTGGCCAAGATTCGGTTTGCAAGATGGAACTCTCACCTCTCAGCCTGAATTTTCTCATTGGTTTAAAGACGTAAACTTTCAAGTTGAAAATTATGGAACAGAACCAGATATTGAAGTGGATATATTACCACAAGACTATAAAAAAGGTATTGATACTCAGCTTGAAAGAGGAATTAAAGAAATTTTAATTGATCTGAAAAAGAATCCACCTTTGAAACCAGACTTAAAAAAGAATCGGTCGGATTTAAGTATTCCCAAGTTGCCGAGGACTTAATTTAAGTAGAATTTTAAATTACCACTTATGAGGCCCTGGATCTAAATCATCTATAGTTCTAAAGCCTCTAAAAGGTAGTTTGACTTCTATTGCAGGAACTTTTTCAATTTTACTCTTGCTCGCTGCTTTTAAATGGTGATTACCATCAACCACAATTTTATACTTACCATATTGGACATATAAAATTGGAGCTGTATTCCAATCTGATAATTTGCCATTAAGCTTTCTATATTCTTTTACAAATTTATTAAATTGATTTCCTGACCATGTTCTTTCATGTCCATTTTTTAGTTTATATGGTTCTATAAAATGTACTTCGCCAATTATTTTAGCATCATCAGGAATATTCGATTTAGCAATCTTTAATATGTTTTCATCAATTTCATTTTCTGATAAAACTTTACGAGCAACAGACTTTTCTTTGACTTGTTCAATTATACCATTTCGACAAAGTTTTTCCGCAGAAACATTAAATGATACAAGAAGTAAAATCGAATATATAAAGTATTGTTTATTTTTTACTCTCATAGAAATGACATTATTCCCCATTTGTATTTATAAGAACCACTCTTTATTTGTCTTGCATCAATGCAAAACTCTCCCCCAAATTTATAAGTAGCAATTTCTTTTCTTAAACATTTAACTTTCTCTTTAGGAGTTTCTAAATTACAAGTTTTATACAACTTAGAATAACAACTTTTTGTTATACTTTGAGATATAGAATTATCTAAGCAACGCTTTTCTAAAACCCAAAAATGATTCCAAAATGTATTGTCAGAAGTTTTACCACAGGCATTTAGAATATTATCAATTACCTCATTATGTTTTATTAGAGTGTCTTTTTCTTGGAATGATTTTGAAGAAATTGTCTTAGCTAAATATTTCCATGGGGTATCATGCAAATCATGTATTGAAATATTATCAAGATTTGTTTTTGCACAGCCAAAGTCTACTTTTTTGTTAGTGCTCTTATAGTTAGGACAACTCTCTTTTTTTAATAAGGTATACACAATTTCTTTTTGCATCTCTTTCGATACTATTGGGCAATGTAATAAATCGAGATTTTTTAATGTTGAACGCAGTCCAATAATTCTTAGATGGATTTTGTTATAGATTTCATTAAACTTTTCTTTTTTACCAAAACCTAGCAATATTTCTTTTAATAAATCTTTATGTTTATCTAATTTCGCTAGAGAACAAGTGTAATCAAGATGTCCTTGATTTTTTAAGGTTTCAAATTGAGCACAAGTCAAATGATGTATTTGTCCATCTTCATTTTGAAGTTCTACTTCCTCAATAACTTTCAGCATTGAAATACTTAACAAACTTGGGTTATTTTTTCTTATTTTATCACAGTTCAAATCTTTCTCTAATCGTTTATTTCCACGTAAAGCTTGCATATTTAAGCCAATCCATTTTTGAGTTTTCTTATTTAAATATGGTTTTTTGGTTCCAGGCATTATATGCGATAAATCATAACTTTCATCAAATAATGCTCGATAAGAACATGCCTTAAGATGTCCTTCATCAATCGATTGTATCTGCATTTTTTCTTGGCCTAAAAGTAATTTTCCTAAATATATTTGTGACATAGCACTTAGAGTATTGGCTGCAAATTTCTTACAATTATATTTATCAAGACTACCTTTTTCTTTTCGCATATTTATAACTGATTCTTCTAGATAAGCTTTGATATCTTTATTTAATTTTAAGCTATCATCTTGATTAATATCACTCCACAAACCAATTATTGAACAAGTTTTCACTTGTTCTTGGTCTTTACTACTTATTCTAGAAGGGGCAGTAACAACTCCTTCGTAGTAAATATGTTTTTGATATTTGCCAGACATTACTTCATAACCAGTACGAGAAGGTTTTGTGCTGTCTAAAATCTGAAAAGACATAGCAGCAACTTCACCATCTTTATTTACACTAAAAGGTACAAATTCAGCGAACCTTACTTCTTTTGTATCAAATAAACCTGTTACAAGCCGACCTACAATTGGAATAGCTGCGGCTTTCGATTTATTAGACTTTATATTTAAATCATCAAGTCTAAATTTAAAGTCCCTATTATCAATGTTTGCATGAATAATATTTTTATCTTTTTTATCTATACAAAATTTCACATTTTTCATTTGTATAGTTTTATTATCTACAAACATACTGTATTTTTTGGTCAATAATCTTTGTAAGTTTAACTTCGCTGTAAATCGATTTCGATTTTCTTGATAGTGCTTAACTACTTTTCCATTATAACAAAGCTCATTTTTAGCCTGTCCAATAATCGGAATAAGTAATATAGATAAAACTAAAATTTTACTGAAAATATTCATTAGTTTCTAATCGGTATTTTATAGAGAAAGCTTAACTTAATAAGTCAGGTAGTACGAATTTTCCATCACTTGCACAGTGGAAATCAAATTGTTTTTCAACTGCATCCATATTTAAAGAGCCGTAAATATGAGGAAAAAGTATATTGGACATTGGAGCTTCAAGAGGTGGTTCAATTTTAAGTTCTGAATTTAGTTTTGAAGTATTAATTCTTATTATAAGAAGATCTTTTTGACCTTGGTAAAAACTATTAGCCACATTTAAAACTTGATCAGCTTTAGAGCAGTGAATAAAGCCAACCTCTTTTATAGATGCGGGACTATAATGTCCCGCAGATTTTGCAATATTCCATTCTGTTTTAGTCGTTATATGAAATATCTTTGACATAAATGACCTTTTATTCAGCCCAGTTATATGTTCTTAAAGATGCTCTAAACTTATCACTTTGAAATTGTACAAGTCCGTTAACAGGAATGTCACCAAACCAACCAACGGTATTAGCGTCAATTGTAAGCGGATTTTGATTAATTAAAGAGGCAAATGGCAGTAAACTTGTTCCAACTAATTTACAAGTGAGCATTTCGCGACCTAGAACCATTAGATTAACTAACTTACCTTTAATATTTGTTTCACAGTTTTCAATAAACATATTGTAAAATTCATGACTGAATATTTCATCTTTATTCACACTTTCTTTTGTTACATTTCGTGATGATCCTACTTGAGTAACAGTTTCTACTGTATAATCAGCACTCGACTCAGCAGTAACACTTGAAGTATTCACAGCTTCTATTCCTGGTAAAATTACATTATAGCTAACAAAATCACCTACATGATTTGTGGCCATGGCACTAAAAGACGTACCTAAAATTGTTAAAGTTAAAATTGATAGTTTCTTTAAATTCATAATCTCTCCTTGATTATAGTGTTATTTATTCCAGTGATATTTATCTAGTTTCATTTCAAATTTTCCGTTAATCATTTTAACGACACCTAATATTGGAACGTCTCCTGCCCAAACCGAAGCATCTCCTCTAAGTTTTTGATTTATCAAACCAATCTTAAAAGCAAATCCCGCTGGAAGTTTACATGTTTTAATTTTTTTTCCATTTATAAGAAGTGTTTCAGGAAGACCTTTTAAACTTGAACACATTTTCACAACTTGAGCAGCAAGTTCATGTGTAAAAAGTTCTTGCTTATCAAGTTGATCTAATTTAATTTCCCTTTTTCCACCGAGTTCAGAATTTGATTCTACATTGTATTTTTCATTTTTAAATGATTTAACAAGAACCGAGTATTTTCCTGCCTGTTCGTTAAAAGAGTAATTATAATATGCCCACTCACCTATGTGAGTATCAATAGCATAAACATTTAAACTAATAATAAAAGCTAAAACAATTTTCTTTATTTATTACATCCTGTAAAAAATTTAAAATATAATGAAACTACTTATTAAGTCTTCTAAGTACGTATTGTAAAATTCCACCATTATTAAAATATTGTAACTCATCTTGAGTATCCAATCTACTGTCTAAAACTACCTTTTCAGTTGAGCCATCTACTCTAGTAATAGTCATTTCTAAGTTAGCTTTAGGTTCCCATTTACTAGGACCAATTATTGAAATCTTTTCGTCACCTTTTAGCCCTAAAGTATTTCGAGTTACACCTTTTGGAAACTGAAGTGGAAGTACGCCCATTCCAATTAAATTAGAACGATGTATTCTTTCAAAACTTTCAGTAACAACAGCTTTAACTCCTTGAAGATATGTTCCCTTGGCTGCCCAATCACGTGAGCTTCCTGTTCCGTATTCTTTTCCGCCAAAAACAACTAGTGGTGTTCCTGCATTTACGTATTCCATGGCAGCATCATAAATACTCATTTGTTTTCCACTTGGAATATGTTTTGTATAACCACCTTCTACACCTGGAACCATTTCATTTTTTATTCTAATATTAGCAAAAGTTCCTCTCATCATTACTTCGTGATTACCACGTCTTGATCCGTAAGAATTAAAGTCATGTCCTTTTACTTTATTAGCAGCAAGATAAGCTCCAGCAGGTGAATCAGCGGCAATATTACCCGCGGGAGAAATATGATCAGTTGTAACGGAGTCACCTAATACTGCTAAGACACTAGCGTCTTTTACTTCAAAGCCAGTTTTAATTCCTTCTTTCATATTTTCAAAAAAAGTTGGATTTTGAATATAAGTTGAAGAGTCATCCCAACTATACATTGAGCCTGTTGGGGCATTTACTGCTTTCCAGTGACTGTCTCCTTCAAATACATTTGCGTAACGAGATTTATACATATCGTTTGAAATATATTTTGAAACAGCATCGCTTACTTCTTCGTTTGTAGGCCAAATATCTTTTAAGTAAACGGGATTTCCATTTTTATCTTTAGCAAGAGGTTCTGTCATAATGTCTCGGTTCATAGAACCTGCTATTGCGTAAGCTACTACAAGAGGAGGAGACGCCAGATAATTTGCTTTAACATCTGGAGATATTCTTCCTTCGAAGTTTCTGTTACCGGAAAGAACACTCGTTGCCACAAGATCATTGTCATTGATACATTTTGAAATCGCTGGTGGAAGCGGCCCTGTATTTCCAATACAAGTTGTACACCCATAACCTACCAGATTAAATCCTAGCTGATCAAGATAAGTTTGAAGACCTGACTCAACAAGATAATCAGTAACAACTTTTGATCCTGGAGCAAGTGAAGTTTTAACCCAAGGTTTTGATTGAAGCCCGAGTTCTGCTGCTTTTTTAGCAACAAGACCAGCAGCCATTAAAACTGAAGGGTTTGAAGTATTTGTACAAGAAGTAATTGCTGCAACAACAACATCACCTTGTTTCATTTTAAAATCTGCTCCTTCAACTTCATATTCTTTTGTATGATAATCAGCTGGAAGTTTAAACATATCTTGCGCTGTTTTTGAAAAAGCGGCAGCTGATTCTTTTAACAGAATTTTATCTTGAGGTCTTTTAGGACCTGAAATACACGGTTCAACTTCATTCATATTAAATTCAACAATTGAACTAAATACTGGTTCAGCATCATTATCATTCAACCATAAACCTTGCTCTTTTGCGTATGCTTCAACAAGAGCAATTTGATCTTCTTCACGTCCTGAAAGTCTTAAATACTCTGTTGTTTTTTCATCGATTGGAAAAAATCCACAAGTTGCTCCATATTCAGGAGCCATATTAGCAAGCGTTGCTCTATCTGCTAGAGATAATTCTTTAAGACCTGGCCCAAAAAATTCTACAAATTTTCCAACAACTCCGTGTGCTCTTAATTGTTCTACAACATTTAAAACAAGATCAGTCGCAGTCATTCCGTCTTTTAATTTTCCTGTTAATTTAAATCCAACAACTTCAGGAATAAGCATTGTGACTGGTTGGCCAAGCATAGCAGCTTCCGCTTCAATTCCACCTACTCCCCAGCCTAAAACTGAAAGTCCATTAATCATTGTTGTATGAGAGTCAGTTCCAACACAAGTGTCAGGGTAAGCTATAGTTTTGCCATTTTCTTCTTTTGTCCAAACCACTCGTGCTAGATATTCTAAATTTACTTGATGAATAATTCCTGTACCAGGAGGAACTGCTTTAAAATTTTTAAAAGCACCTTGGCCCCATTTTAAAAAATTATATCGTTCAGCATTTCTTTGATATTCAATCTCAACATTTTTTTCAAATGCATCCTCATCACCAAAATGTTCAACTTGAACAGAGTGGTCAATTACAAGGTCAACGGGAACTTGAGGATTAATCTTCTCCGGATCTCCCCCCATAGACTTCATAGCTTCTCTCATTGCCGCTAAATCAACAACAGCAGGAACACCTGTAAAGTCTTGCATAACGACTCTAGCTGGATGATAAGCAATTTCAGTATCGGACTTTTGAGTATCAGCCCATTTATTTATTGCTTCTAGATCGGACATTGTTACTGTTTGACCATTTTCATTTCTTAGTAAATTTTCAGCAAGCACCTTTAAACTTTTAGGTAACTTACTTAAGTTTTTTAAACCACTTGATTCAAGGGATCTAAGTGAATAAATTTGGTACTCTTTGCCATTAACATTAATTGACTTTGAAAAGCTTTTAGCTGTCATTTTTACTCCAGTATAGGTGAATTTTTATGAGTTATATTAACACTAAATTTATAAAGAAAAAAGCTGTGAAGTGCTAAACATATTTGCCTAAAAGCTTAATTAAAAATTAACTTTTTATTTAGTATTATTGAAGTAATTAGATAATTGGAAGGCATATGGTGGCAATTGCGCCTTTATCACTGCCATTTTTTATTTCAATATCTCCACCATGAGTTTCCAGAATTCCCTTGCAGGCAGAAAGGCCTAAACCAGATCCAGAACTCATGTCTTTTGTTGTAAAAAAAGGCTCAAATATTTTAGAAACATCTTCTTCTTTTATACCTGTAGCAAAATCTTTAACTTCAATATAAAGACAGTTATGGTTTTTATATTTACTACAGTAAACAGATTTATTTTTAGGACAATCACATTTCCTATTCTGAAAAACATTAATTTCAATTGATTTTTTATCGTGTTCAATTGTTTGATAGGCCTCAAGAGAATTATTAAATAAAGAAAGAAGGGATTCAATTACCAGTTCTTTATCACAGATAATTTCCTTTTCTCTAACTTTTATATCAATATTAAAATGTATTTCAAGTTCTTCATGAAATGTTTTAAATGATGCTACCGCTTCATCTATAATATCGTTAATAGTATTTGTTTCTTTTTCAAAATGTTGCAAATGTGAATATTGAGTTAAACTTTTTACAATTCTGGCTGCGCGATTAACTGTTCTTTCTATATTATTTAAATTTTTCATTAACTGATCAGTTGAGGTAAATGTTTTTCCAAGCGAAACATTCCCAGCAATAATAGTAAGTATATTATTAAAATGATGGGCAATACCAGCAGCGACGGTATATAAAGCATTGGACTTTGCCAGTTCCTTATTTAAATCACTTTTAAGTTTTTCAGTTGTTATGTCTCTTGCGATTCCTTCAATTTCTAGTATCTCACTTTTATCTTTGTTAAAAATGGGCCACTCTTGAATTTCTAAAAAAATGAGCTGACCATTTTTATGCTTTACTTGGACAGGATAACAATCATATTCATCATTTGATTGTTCTTGAAGTTTTCTCTTCTTAATAATATTTATAGAGTGATCTGTTAAAAAATTTTGATTCTCAGATATAAAGCTTATTGACTCATAGCCTAAAACTTTTTGAATACTTGGAGAAATATAAGTAAATTTACCTTTTCTTGTATGCCTAAAGTAAAACTGATTTTCTAAACTAGAAAAAATTCGATTAAATGTCGGGCACGACAAAAATCCATTATCTTGATTGTTAGTATTAAAGTTTTCCATAATTTTAGCTTATACTTATTGGTAAGATAAGCAAGAAATTAAAAGATGATTTCGATCAGGAAAAAACGACATAACTATCTAATATAACAGTGTTTTATACCGTTTTCTGAGCAAGTTTTCTCAACAAAAAGTATTGTTTTATTTAAGTAAAAGTCTAGTTTCAAATAGATAGAGTTTCCATTTTTAAGTTGATTAGTTCTAGGATTTTCTAGCTCTAAAAACTCTTTTATTTCTGAAATTTTACTAAAATCTTTAAAATTTTCAGTTTTCCCAGCTAAAAAGTCACTTAGATTTCTTAAATTGTTAATAAGAATTGGATCAAATCTTGAAACAACTTTTGAATATCGAGCAAAACGTGTGTCACTCCATTCAAATGTTCCTCCATTATCGTAAGCACCAATATGAACTTCTCCATTATCATCTAAAAAGTATTGAAGATTTCCCCCACTAAATCTATCGTATTGACCTGTGATCATATCAATTACCATATGATTAGAAAGCTCTTTAGCGAGTCTTGATTTATTTATTACTCCACTTTTTATTGATGAACCTTTAAAAGAAATTATTTTTTCTTCTTTTAAGTCTACAGCTTGTTTTCCTCTAACAGTTATTGCTTTTCTAAGTGGATGCTTTGGATTTATTAAAGCGTCCCAAATGTAAGGCTTATGTCCCCATGGAGCAAAAGCAGTATAAAGAACTTTCTCTTCTTTAATAAATTTTAAAACATTTGATATATTTTCTTTTTTTATTTTATATCCTCTCTTACCTCTTAGTATTTTTTTTAATTTAAGCATTTCAGATTTATAAATATTTAATCCAGAACCTTCGACTTTTATCAGAGTTTTAGCACTAAAAATCTCTTCCACTCCCAGAAGTAAGGCTAATTTATAAGCTACAATTTCACCTAGAACATCATTCGCTTCAGATTTAGCTAGAATTGCTCCATTCGATTTAAAGTCACCATCATTATAAGAATATTTAATATAAGCAGATGTTCCACTTGAAGAACTAAATTCAGTTTCAACAAGACCGGTTCCGTTATTAAATTCATAGGAAATAGTATCTTTTAAATATTTACTAAGAGTTTGATCAAAATTATCGGCATCATACATGTATGAGTAATTTGCATTACTATTATTTGAAACTAACAAACTACTAGAAATAAAAAGTACAGATAATAAAAGCTTTCTCATTGGTTATCCTTAAATTAAATTTGTTCATAATTTATATTATTTAAAAAATTTGTGTAAATAAAAATCAATATGTTATAATTTTTACATAGAAGGCTTATGAATGAGCCTCACAGTCTAATCAAGGATGATTTATGGACAAAAAACTACTGACAACTCTCTTTATATTAACTGCTTTTTTTTCTTGTATAAAAAAAGATCAAAATGAAAATCAGCTAACTCCTCCTCAGAATGAATCGAATGTTCCCCCTACCACCACAGGTTCAGACTCACAAAAATCAAAAAGCATTATTAAAATTGCTGTTTTTGGTGATCTAAATGGCTCTTTAGGAGACCCTAATTATTCTGGAACTGTAGCGAAAGGACTTAATAATTTAATTAGTACTGCCCCTGATATTGCTCTTGGAACGGGAGACTTTACAAGTGGTGAAGATTACCGACTTAAGTTTTCAACACAGAGATTTAAAGATATGTGGTCCTCTTTTGACCAAAAAGTACTACAGAAACTAACAAAAAATAACATTCCTTTTGCTCCTACTCCAGGAAACCACGATGCTAATATTGAAAGAGAAAGAGGATTTTATAAAGAATTCTGGACAGGAAAAGAACCTTTAAAAGTACAAATGATCTCTACTGAGATGTATCCGTTTTATTATTCATTTAAATTTAAAAATATATTTTTTGTTTCTCTTGACGACGTAAGAACATCGCGACTTCGAGATAGAACATTTAACGGTGTAACACAAAGGCAGTGGCTAGAAAATCAACTAAGCTCAGTTGAATCAAAAACATCAATCGCTAGAATTGTTTATGGCCATGTACCGATGTATCCAGTTTTATCAAAACGAAAACACAAAAAAAGTAAGGGCCGAGGAAAATATTATGAAATTTTAGAGTCTGAACAACAAGGTAAACAAGTCGACTCACTTGAAGAGATTCTTAAAAGAAATAATGTTTCGTTAAGTATCTTTGGACACTCTCACGCCTATTACCCAGGAGTTGTTCAACACGACGGTGAAAGACTTGACCAATCATTAAATGTTTTATCAATGCCTTGTATAGGAGACGGTAATCGTTACATTGAAGGAAAATCTGGAGAAAGGTCTCAAAGAGGATATGGCCTAATAAATATTGATTCTGATACGGGTAAAATAAATTATGACGTATATAATTATAATGGTGAAATTATTGATAAGGCAACACTTCCGAAATCAATTAAGCCCTATTCAAGCGTTATTATCAAAAGAAAAGATTTAGCTGATCTTGAATTAAATAAATAGAAAGAAACTTATACAGCTAAATACTTCCACAATTTAATTTAGCACCGATTGTACTTGGAGGTTCACCACAACCAATAGCTTCTCTAAACCTTTGGTTGGACATAATTACTCTATTTAATCTTAAAAATGCAGGTGCATGTTCGTCTCGAGTATTATATTTTTTTATTAAAACCTTTTCGGATAAATTTTGATCTTTATCTAACTCAGGTTTCATCGCACAATTACCATGTAACGAAGACATCGTTGCTGAAATTGAATAGAGAGCATCTTTTCTTCTGGAATAATTAGCATTTTCATCATTTAATATTTTGGCAACGACATCGGAAGCAAAGAAGTCGGCAAAGGACTCAACATATTGATCTAAATAATTACCAAATGTTTTATAATCGGAAGCATTTTTTGAGGAAGAAAAACTATCTTTACTAGAAACCTTAGGACAAGTATCTGATATTTTTCTACGATAATATTCTTTTGATGATTCATTATTAAATTGAGGGTAATTAGCAAATAGATCCCACTTACCTATAGTGTTACAATTTAAAATACTTTTTCCACAATTTCCTCCTCTTATACATTTTTTTAAAGAAGGATAAATTTCGTCATCTACACCAATTGAAAAAAATATATTTTTAGGTGGTATTTTTTCTAGTAAGCATGGATCAATTGAATGAGAAAGTTCATGAGCTAATGTATGAGCAAGATCATCTTTATTTAAATAAAAATAATTAACAACAACACCAGAGCATATATAAATTTTACTTTGTTCTACTCGATTATAAATACCTGTACTTAAAGAAGTATTAGTTTGAAAAAAACATTCATTATTTTCTGCTGACAATAAGTCTTGATTTGAAAGAGCTAACTCTACTTTTTCAATTCTATTTTTTAGTTCTGATTTATAAACGAAAGGAATTCTAGTTGAATTAGAAATTATCTTCAAATAGTTATTTTTAACCTTTTTAAACAAATTATTAAGATGGCTGATTCGTACATCAGAAAAGATCGCCTTTATACGTCGTACTTTTCTCTTGGCAATGTTGCCAAAAGAACGTCTTTTACAAGCTTCTTTAGAATATCTATTCGACACTATACATTTTTTAAAATTCTTTTGATAAATCAAGTCTTCCCGTTGTTTTAAATCACATAGTATTTGCTGAGCTTTTGGCGTTTTGATTGAATCACTAAAATTCAAAACTTGAAATTTACATTTCGAATCTAATTTTATTTGTTTTTTGCAAACATAAGCAAAAGGATCTGAACATAACTCGGCAAGTTCAGAACTACTAATTTTTCGGTTCTTTAAATTCTTTTTTTTATTTTGTGAAACTAAATTATTCTCACAAGACATTAGTGTTTGAAAAAGTTTCGATTTTTTTAAGATTTCTTTATTTTGAATACAAAGTTTTGCATTCAAATTAAATGATAAAAATATACAAATAAAGGTGAGTTTATTAATCAACATACAGACATATTGTATAATAATTCAACTAAAAACTATATGGTGATAAAATTACCAACTAATCTGTCACCAGCACAGACGATATAACCATAATCAGCAATATATTAGCGGATTATCAACTTCAAGTTGTTAAATTTACGACATTGAAAATTAATAATAATCCCAAAAACTTAAAAGAGGAAAAGGTCGACTTTTCGATTTAATTACTTTTTGGTTGCGAAAAAAATAACATAAGAAGAGAAAGAATACTTTTATTTAGGTTAATTTTTACCCTTAAATTTAAATTTAAATTTTTATTTTTATTTTTATTTTATAGCAGCTCGAATTCGCGAAGAAGACCAATCCATTGCCCAAACAATCAGTGCGATAATAATTACAAGTGTTCCAACTTCATTCCATTTGGCAATTCCCTGATATTGCATAAGCAAAGTGCCAATTCCACCACCACCAACGAGACCTATAACGGTTGCCATTCTAACGTTAATATCCCAACGATAAATGGTAAAAGACAAATAAGGAAGAATAATTTGAGGGACAACTCCAAACCAGATAATTTGAATTGGATGAGCACCAGTAGCAGTCATCGCTTCAATAGGGCCATCTGAAATATTTTCAATTTGTTCAGAATAAAGTTTTGTCAAAGAAGCAACTGAATGAAGAGCAAGAGCTAACATTCCTGCAAAAGGTCCAATTCCAACCCAAACAGAAAAAATAATAGCCCAAACAAGAGGCTCTATTGAGCGAGAAGTATTTAAATAAAACCGTGTCAGTGAATAAACAGCAAGACTTAGTTTACTACCACTCATTAAATTTCTTGCGGCAAAGAAGGCAAGTACAAATGCGATGGGAATAGCCACAGCAGTCGCAATAAAGGCCATATAGATTGTCTCAATAGCTGCAAATATTGCTTCATTTAAAATAGCAAGATTTGGGTGCAGAAGTGCGCTAAAAATTCGTTTGGCTCCAGTCATTCCCGACTCAGAAAAGAATTCATAAACTGAAATTTGAGAAATATTAATTCCTGCTATAAAAGTTAAAATTAAAAAAAAGAATCCCAGAAATGTACTAGGTTTAGAAAAGAATGTTTCAGTTTGATTATCTTTATAAAGAGAGAGACTGGCTCTTCCTACTGATAATTTTGTAAAATAAAGAATAAAAGCAATTATTAGTCCTAGTCCCATAGCATAAACAGGTTCCATCCAAGAAAAATTCGAATAGCGAAGACTTAAAATTAATTTTTGATAAATAACTTTATAACAAACAAGAACAGTATAACTCCATAGTAAAAAATCAATACCAAAGGCTAAAACTTTTCGTTTTTTTTGCTGATAAGCCGTAGTTCCGGTGGCTTTTTCATATAATTCTTTATTTTTTTTATCTAAATCTGACATATTGAAATTTTCTCCCAAAAGCATTTTTTTATTTATTACATGTTAATTAATCAATTGTGACTTCTACAGCTTCTTCTCCATAGATCGTCCTAAACCACTCTTCGTCGATATCACTAGGCTTTCCTCTATAAATAATTTCTCCATTTTTAAGAGCGATGACTCTACTTGCATATTGGCGAACCAGGGAGAGAAAATGTAAATTACAAATAACAGTTACTCCCATTTCTTCATTAATTTTTTTAAGATATTGCATTACGGAATGTGATGTTGCTGGATCGAGAGAAGCAACTGGTTCATCAGCAAGAACAACTGACGGGTTTTGCATTAGCGCTCGAGCTATTGCAACTCGTTGTTGCTGTCCACCTGATAAATTATCTGCACGAAAATTCTCTTTTCCTTTTAACCCAACGACTTCAATATATTCATGAGCTCTTTTAACATCTTCTTCACTAAAAATATTAAAAATGGAAGCAAAAATACCTGTTCGACTTAAAGTTCCCGATAAGACATTTGTAAGAACAGATTTTCTAGGAATTAAATTGAAATGCTGAAAAACCATTGCAATTTTTGATCGCATAAGGCGGAGTTTACTTCCCTTAGCTGTTGTCATTTCTGAGTTTTGAAGAAGAATACTTCCACTACTAGGGTCATGGATTCTATTTAAACAACGTAGCATTGTTGACTTTCCTGAACCAGATAAACCAATTACTACTAAAAATTCACCTTTATCTACTTTGAAACTAACATTTTTAAGTGCGTGAGTTCCATTGGGATATATCTTATCTAAATTTTGAACATCTAAAATCGTTTCGCTCATTTATTCACCTTTTATTTTTAAGTATAGAAAATTATTTTAGTAATTTTGATGTATCGAGATCTATTGATTCAATCATTTTTCGAAGACCATCCCAATCACTATCTTTTGCAGGTACTACCCCATTTACACTATAAATATGTTGAAAAACTGCTTCGCCATCAGGTGTTGTTAAGAATTTTTTTAAAGATTTAATAAATTTGCTTATAATCAATGGAGGAAGATCCTTTCTAAAAACAAATGGGTCATTTGGGATTTTTTCTGTTATTTGGATAATTTTTACTTTTTCAGCGACATCTGGAAATTGAGTCATAACTCTTGCTCGAGCATCTCTAATAGTACCATCTGATTTTGGAGCACTATAATATGTTGCACCAGCATCGACTTGTTTTTGATAAACCATTGTAACAACATTATCATGTTTGATTGCAAAGATAGTATTGCCTAATTTTATATGATTTTCTTTTATTATTTTTAGAGGAAACATATAACCTGAAGTCGACGAGGGATCAGTAAAAGCCATCTTCTTCCCCTCTAAATCTTTCACCGAATTTATACCACTATCTATTCGAGTAATAATTTGACCTTGGTAATAATCTTTACCATAACGAAGAACTCTTAATTTCGCAGTTGCTCCATATTTTCTATTAGCCATTAAATATCCAAATGAGTTCATTACTCCAATATCAGCTCTTTTAGATCCAAAGGCTTCAACGACAGCAACATAACTTGCAGGAATCGCTGTTTTGAAAAATAAGCCAGTATCTTTTTCTAAAAATTTGATAAAAACATCAGAATTATTTGAAATACTTTCAGCGTCAACGGAAGGAGTAAAGTATAACTTAATAGGATTTTTCACAGTTCCTAATTCCCCCTTTTTAACACAAGAAGAAAATTGAAAAATAATGATAAGAGATAGGGACCAAACAGAGAATTTAAAGAGCAAAGAAAAGGGTAGCCATTTTTTCATAATTAAGTATTCCTTCAATTAAAAAGCATTAAAATACTGATTTTAAAAGCTTTTAGCATTGGGCAAAAAAACTGTCAATAGAAGGTCTAGTCCTAAAATTAAGAAGAAAATGACTAACGCAAATTGTTAAAATTAAATGTTTCTAACATACTATTTTAAATATAAAGTTATTTTGAAATATGGATATACAACTAAATAAACTCACAAAATCATTTAAAAGCTATAAAAAAGAAGAAGGACTTATGGGTTCTATCAAATCTTTATATAAGCGAGATTATACCTTAAAATATGCTGTTAAAGAATTTGATTTAGAGATTCCCAAAGGACAAATAATAGGTCTCTTAGGCCCAAATGGAGCCGGAAAAACAACTTTAATGAAAATGTTAACGGGAATTATTGTTCCAACTTCAGGTCATGTTAGCGTAATGAATACTATTCCATGGAAAAGAGAAGTCACTTTTCGGAAAAATATTGGAATGGTCATGGGGCAAAAGTCTCAACTTTGGTGGGACATACCAGCTCTTGACTCCTTTCGACTACTTCAGAAATTTTACGAAATTCCTAAAGAAGAATTTGATCAAAGAATTGAATATCTTGGAAATCTTTTAGATGTAAAAAAACTATTTAATATTCATGTAAAAAAACTTTCTCTCGGCGAAAGAATGAAGATGGAGCTAATGGCTTCACTTCTTCATAATCCAAAGGTTTTATTTCTCGATGAACCAACAATTGGACTCGATTTAATTTCTCAGGAAAAACTACGAAATTTTATAAAAGAATATCACCAAAAAAATCCTTGTACGGTTATTTTAACTTCACATTATATGGCTGACGTAGAAGCACTCTGCTCTAGGATTGTACTTATTTTTGAAGGTGAAAAAAAATATGATGGAGAAATCTCAAACTTTAAATCTATTCTAGGAAAAAATAAACAAGTTACCTTCTACTTTGATAAACCTCAAGATGTAAGCAATGAATTGTTTAAAAAGTTTGATCCAAAATGGACTTTAGAAAATCAAAGTGTTGAGCTGAGTATTCCTGAAAATACGCTAAAAGAAACATCAATCAATATTTTACAAAGCTTTCCTGTCATTGACTTTAATACTGAAAAGTTGCCCATAGAAAGAGTTATGAAAAATATTATGGAAAATCCTGAACTACTAAATAAATGAATACGCACTTATTAAAATGGAGAGAAACAATAGTTATAAACATGTCAAAATACATGTCTTATCGATTAGATTTCTTTTTACTAACAATTGCACCAAGTCTTGTTTTTTTCTTCATCAAGTACAACCTTTGGACTTCAATTTATACTTTTACAAAGCTAGATCTTATAAAAGGATACTCTTTACAGAATATGCTTCAGTACCATGCACTGATATTAGTTATAAGTATGGTGACAAGAAGTCATTCCGCACTGGATATGGCCGTAGAAATCAGAAGAGGACGTATTAGTTCATATCTTATATATCCCTTTAATTACTACAGCTTTCAATCAGCTCAATTTCTGTCTTTTGAAATAATTCAGGTGATAATATCCATTTTAACTTTAATTATTTTAATGATGAGTGGAATAATTTCAAGTTTAACATTCACTAGTATTTTTCTGACTTATATCTATTGTATTTTTGTATCGTACTTTTGGTTTAATATTCAATTTTTTACAGGAATACTTTCGTTTTGGTTAGAAGAAACTTGGGTGTTAAGAGTTTTGTTTTCCATGATTACTTTATTTTTATCTGGAGCAATTCTCCCTCTAGAATTATTTCCACAATATTTCTCTAAATTATTAATGCTTACCCCTTTCCCTTATTTAGCTCACACACCTGTGTCTTATCTTATGGGAAAAAATGTAGACCTTATAACAGCATTTACAACGATCTCTTCATGGACAATAATCATGATGGGGATAAATAGATTTACCTGGCTCCGAGGATTAAAAAAATATTCAGGAGCTGGGATGTGAAAACAATTTTAAAATACCTTAGCATTTACAAAGAGTTTATAAAAACATCTATGGCTGAACAGATGAGCTTTCGGATTAACTTCTTTTTAATGATTCTAATTGATATTATCTTTATGCTCTCGTCTCTATTTACTATCAGCTTCATTTACGATCATATTTCAGTACTAGGAACATGGAATAAAAATCATTTTCTTTTTTTTACATCTTACTTAATTGTATTAGATACTATTCATATGGGAATTGTAGCTTCTAATTTTTGGTTATTCTCTCAAGATCTTAAAATGGGACTTCTCGATTTTACATTACTAAAACCTGTTAATATTATTTTTCAAATTTTCTTTAGGTATTTTAGAGTCTCTAGTCTTTTTACAACTTTAATTTCAGCTTCAGTGTTAATATATTTTGGAATTCAAATTGAATTATCAGTTCTTAGTTGGCTTATGCTTCCAATATTTATTCTTATGTCATTTATTCTTCGCTTTAATCTAGAAGTATTAATCGCTAGTTTAATGTTTTGGATAATTGAAGGAAATGGAATCAATTTTTTTAGAATGCAACTTCAAGAAATTGCTGATTGGCCCTATTTTATATATAACACATCTGTTCGGATAATTTTTTGTTTTATTTTTCCAATCCTTTTAATTGCAGGAGCACCGAGCCAATTTTTAATAGACTCAAAACCTAATTTAATTATTGTGATGTTCTTTAGTATTATCGCAAGTTCAGTAGCAGTAAAATACTTCTTTCATTTTGCTTTAAAAAGATATGAAAGTGCGTCAAGTTAAAAATTCAAAAGAATTTTATTTTTTAGATTTTGAAATATCAAGCATACTAGTTTGGTCTACGTACTTAGTAATTTCAAATGTTTCAATTTGTCTTACATCTTTCATTATTTTATTAATTCTTTCGAGAGAGATATCGACTTGAGTAAGTTGTTTTAATAAAACCGGATCAGCATTTAATTTTTTTTGATTTTTAAAAATCGATTTGATTTTCATTAAAGCAATAAATAATGGATTATTAATTTCGTGATTCATTGTTACAATCAAAGCTTGAGCAGCCTTCATTTTAGCAATTTGTTCTTTTTCTTTTTGTAAATTGAGAATTCTATTATGAGTTTCTATTCGAACAGACAACTCTTCTTTGTTAAATGGTTTAATTAAGTAGTCATTGGCACCTGCTCTTAAACCATCAGCAATTGTAGAGCTTTTTGTTTCACCTGAAATGAAAATAATTGGAATGTCTTTATATTCAGATGCCTTTAAACTTTGGCATAACTCGATACCACTTTCACCAGGCATATTAACATCTAATAAAATCAAATTTATAGAATTGTTCTTTAAAGCACTTCGAGCTTCTTCAGAAGAAAATGCGCTAAAAATAGTATACTCTTCTGACAAATAATTTTTAATTACTGAATGAATTACCTTTGAATCATCCACTATTAAAATATAACAATAATTGTTTTTAGTATTATTCATAATGTTAAATATATTAACATAAAATAGCGCATAAAATTAGAATTTTGCAATTAAAGTTGTGGAAGTTAAATAGTCAATTTTTCCTTTCCCCGCTGGAGGTAAGTTTTGGTAAATATACTTATAACCAAACTTAAATGAGAAAGTATTACTTAGTGATACATTTAAAGAAGGTTCAGTTGTATAGATCCAGTCTTCTGATTTTGTAAAATTAGGTAAATACTCCATCCAGATTTTAAATGAAATTTCTTTAGAATGCTTCCTCTCACCTTCCAGGTAAACTCTAGCTTTTGAAAAAGTTTCATTAGTACCTCCGACTTGTTTTTCATTAGTAGATCGGAAACCAACTTCTGATTTGATATTATTTTTTTCATCTTTTAAAAATTGATATTTTAAACCTAAATCAACATTGAACCTACTATCAATTCCGGCAAAATTATCACCTTCAATTTGTTGACCAAGATAAAGAGCAAATTTAGAACTACTAAATTTTTTGGTTTCTTTTAGAGCAAAATCCCAGTTTCTAGAGATTATCAAATTTCCTGAAGTACCATATGTATAATGCCCACCTGCTTCAATATCAAAACCAGAATAAATGAGCTTAAAATTTGTTTTTAAATTATAAGTAGCAAACTCAGTATTCCCACCAGACTTTAAAAGTGACAACTCAGACTCATTTTCCACTTTTGCCAATAAGTTAAATGAAAATAATGATAATAATGTAATTAATGCAAAAGTATTTTTCATGAAGCGCTCCTTCAGCTTTCTTTTAATATTTCTGTACACAATGTTGATTCAAACTCAATTGTGGAATTTGAAATATTATATTTACTTAATATAGTTTTAATTTCATCTTTTAATAAGTCAATATTTTCAATAGTTGTCATTTTAGGCACTTCAACGTGAAAACTTAAATAAGAGCTACTTTCATCAATTGACCAACCTTTTATCGAGTGAACACTTAAGACTTCTTTCAAAAAAGTGATTTCATTTTCAATTTTTTCTAATTCGAGGTGACTAGGAAACTTTTGTAAAAATATTGTCCCCATTTTAATGACGTTTTTGTAGACACCTCTAAAAATAATTATAGAAATAAGAATGGATAAAATTGCATCTAATTCATAAATTGGTTTAAAAAATATTACAACACTAACAATTAGGACACCTACCCAGCCCAAAATGTCTTCTAATAGATGATACATAACCATTTTTTGATTTAAACCACTACTTTTTGACAACCTAAAAGCAGCAATTGAATTTACCAAAATTCCTAAGAAAGCTAAAATTAACATCCCTTCAGGTTTTACTATTTCAGGGTTTTTTAATCTTAAAATGGCGTGATAGACAACAAATAAAGACCCGGTCATCAGAATCATGGCATTTATAAAAGCAGCCAGAACAGAAAATCTTCTATAACCAAATGTATATTTTTCATCTGGTTTTTTGTGACTTAATTTTTCTGCAAAGTAAGCAAACAAAAGAGCTAAACTATCTCCAAGGTCATGAAGTGCATCCGAATAGATTGCCAGGCTATTTGTGTAGTAGCCTCCAATAAATTCAATAATAGCAAATACGAAATTAAGAAAAAATGCAATTAAAATATTTTTTGAATCTTGATTGATATGGTGATGATGGTGGTCGTGACTCAATGAAACCCTACTCTTTAGTTATAGTGAATATAGTAACTTAAGCTTAGCGTCTATTCAATTAATTATTAATTACATCAAGTAATATTGATAAATGTTTTTTAAAAACTGGATAATCAAAGTTATCTTCAAGTTTTGAAATTATTTCATCTTTTTTAGTAAAATCAAATTTGACTTTTATGAGTTCATTAGCAAAGAATCTGGCAATTATTAAAATTGCGGGCATTTGGCCAATTCTTGAGTGTGAAAGTTGTCTCGGAAATCCTTTTCCGTTTGGAAGTTCACAATGCTGTTCAATACAATCAATTATTTCATTTGCAAAACTATCATCATCTTTAAGTAGCTCTGCTGTAGCAAAAGGATAATTTTTAATTGATTTAGGTAATTGATCAAAATTTCCTTCATAGTCTGAAATTAATTTTAATTCGTCATTTGACAAAATTATTTCTGAAAGAAGAGAAGCTTGAGAAATTGAAGTCATAGTTTTATCATTATTCCATACATAATTTCTAATAATTAAACTTGCAGTAAAGCTAGTTAATATTGATCTTAAAAAACCTTCTTTGCATTTTTTTTTATATTCTTTAAACAGCAAAAAGATATTGGGAGTGTCTTTCATAAGAGAGATTGATTGCTTATTTACATCTTTGATAAAATCCACAATATTTTCGTTTACACCAAATTTCTTTAATGATGTTCCTACTATCGTATAAGCTTCATTTAATGATAATACTTTTTCAGATTCAAGTGTTATGGTACTCGGATCAAAAAGTTTATTAGATAATCGAGTTTTAATGCTTTTAAGAAACTTTTTATAATGAACATTTTCAATATAAAGTTCACTTATCTTATTTTTTTTATACCTCTGTAACATTTCCTCTATAGCCTCAACTCCTGGTCTTATTTTGAAAAACTTTTCAGTGTTCTTTACAATATAAAAATCAAAGTCAATTAAATCTAAATGTGACAAGGCTATTTCAATAGGAATTGGAAAAAGAATTTTATCGTCATAATTTATAGATTGATCATTTAGTTTAAACATAGGTAAATTATAATCCAACAACGTCAAATATCATAAGCTACTGATAATATGTCTATATTTCCTAGTTAAAGCTAATTAATCTATAAAAAATTGCCACAAAAAGGTGTTATACTAAAAGATTTATTTAGTGGGAATAAAATCGTATTTACACAATACATATAATTATATAAATAGTTCTTTAGGCACAAACTTATGAAATATTATTATTTACAATCAAATTTTATCAATCCCATCAGTGATTTAAAAGCAGATACTTTATTAAATGGTGTGATGATTTTTACTGTTAATAATTTAGATGGTGAATCTAAAATTATATATTTTGGTGAAGAAAACTCAAAATCCCAAAAGCTAATAAATAAAAAAGGAATCACTATTCAGATATTAGATTATAGAGACAATCTGATTATACCGGGGCTTTGGGATATGCATTTTCACTGGGTACAAGACGATGTTTGTCTTAAACCTAAAACAAATTTACTAAATTGGTTATCTCGCTACACATGGCCTTATGAAAGTAAATTTAAAAACCCCGATTTTTCAAATAAAAAAGCAAAGTTTTTTGCTAAAAAGTTAATAAGGAATGGAACTGTTGGAGGGGCAGTTTACAGCTCTATTCATTCACATACCGTTGATCATGCCCTTAAAGAATTTTCTGGAAATTTTATTATTGGGAATGTGTTAATGACAATGAACTCTCCTAAATACCTTTCTCAAACACATAATGAAGCTATATCTATTGTTAAAAAACTTTCCAAAAAATATAAAGAAAAATATGCTGTAACTCCAAGGTTTGCAATTACAACTGACCATAACACCATGACAGAATCAGCAAAAATTGCAAAAATAAATAATTCTTATATTCAAACTCACTTAAGTGAAACAGAAAATGAATGTAATGTTGTACTAGATATTTTTAAAAATATTCCAAAATTTAAAAATGTAAAATCTTATACTGAAGTTTACGACAAATGTAATATTATAAACTCAAAAACAATTCTTGGTCATGGAATTTACTTAAATGACAGTGAATTAAAATTAATTGCAAAGAAAAAATCTTTAATTGCTCATTGCCCAACATCAAATGCTCCTATAAGACAAAGTGGACTTGGAAGTGGTTTATTTGATTATAAGAGAGCAGAGAGATTAAAAGTAAATTGGGCACTTGCTTCAGATATTGGAGGTGGGCCATATTTATCAATGTTTGATGTTATGAAAAGTTTTGTAAATCAAAATTTAAAAATTGGAAATAAAAAAGCAACCTATACAAAAGCTTTAAATCGTTCAACGAATGTTCCAACACAATTTTTAAAACTTAAAAAGTGTGGCAACTTCACCGTTGGTAATCAAGCAACATTTTTAATTTTAAACAAAACAAAAATTTCAAAGTCAGATAATGCTGAAGCTATTCTTAAAAGAAAAATTGAAAATAGCTCTCGAAAAAATAGTGAGCAATTAATCCAGTATACATTTATAAATGGAAAACTTAGTTAATTTCTATGTTAATTAAAGCCGGTAAATGATCGGAAAATCCTTTTTTGGTTCTAGGATTAAATCTAATTGGTCCATTTTTATTAATCATATAACTTTTGGAAATGACATTATATGAACTCCATAATGGCTTTATATCTCGTGAATTATTTAAAATAAAAATCTTGTCTAAAGTTCCCCAACGGCCACCAAAAAAATAGGTCCCTTTATGAACTGATGAGTTTCTAAACTTAGAAAAATGTTCAATTTCAGAGTCAATAAAAGTAAACTTTCGATTTGAATTTAATAAATATTCATTGATCCCATTTAGTTTGTCTTCTCTTGAAGTATTAAAGTCACCTGTTGCTATAATAATATCATCAGAAGGATTTATAGCATTATAAAGGACTTCACCTGCTTTCATCCGACATTCGTCAGAATTACCTTGGCTAGGCCAATGATTTCCTAAGACAGTAACAACTTTATTATTGATCTTAAAGTTAACTTCTAGAATCCCTCTTGTAAGTTTATTTTTTCTTCCTTTGTTTGGAATTCCTTTTAAATCGATTGGATGATAACTTGGAGTTTTAAAAGGCTTTATCTTAGATATCATACCAACATCAATTCCTCTTGTATCCTGCCCTTCTATTAAAATAACATTGTTGTAACCAAGTCCATTTAAGCCTGTTTTAACCAATATATTTAATACATTTTTATTTTCAACTTCTTCAAAAACTATAACATCAGGATTTGCTTCTTTAATGACTTTAGCTAATTCGAGAACTTTAGATTTTAAGACACTTGAGTTCCAATCTAAATTTAAACATTCATTTTTTCTATGGCCTCTTTTAGATTTGCAATAATTTTGTACTTCTGAAGATGACTTTTTAGATTTTGGTAAATAAGTGTAATCATGTTTGCCAGTATCGTGTTTGGTGTCAAACAAATTTAAAGTATTATAAGTCATAATCTTTAAATTAGCGGCTTGAGTAGTCGTTGCAATTGTTACAAATAGGATTGCTAGAAAAATAGATTTAGTTTTCAATATTCCCTCCGTGGAATCAATACATAAATTGTAATTAAAATAAATTGGTTACGTCAAAAGATTATTGAAGAAAACTTAAAAAGAATTGTTAGGTTTTAGTTAGCCTCCTGTTTTCTTCCATTGCAAGCAACGTAATTCTATTATGTTACAGACTTTCATAATATCAGCACAGTGAACTTCGATTACATTATTTTTATAAGCTCCACCAACACCGAGCTTTTGTTTGAACTCTTTAACGAGTTTTTTACACCATTTATCATTAGTTGGAAGGTTTGATACTTCTATCATTGTACGACCTTTACCTGAAGTTAACCTCCTCAAATGAAGAACTATATCTTTCTCATTAACTTCACTAGTATTTTTTTGATTAGAATTACTTTTTCTTAAATCACCTAGTTCATCTGACCACACCAATTTACTATCATTCATACTATTGGTCTCACTCTAATTTCATCAATTACTGTCTCAATAATTTTACAAATATTATCTTGGTTTGGTGCATCTTTGCCATATTGATAATCTTTTTCTGTTAAAGAAAGATCAATTGTTTTTTGATCATCTTGAGTTTCCATAAGACCATTTTCATAATTAACTTTTTTTAATTTAAAATTATATTTAATATTTAATTGAGAATCGTCCATTTTAAATAATGTATTAAGTTGAACAACGGAACTTAGATCCTTGCTTTCAGGAACAATAACTTTTCCCTCTAACCATCCTTTTTTATTTTTAAATGTTTTTATTTTAAATCTGTAAAAATTTTCCATCACTTGAATAAAAGAAGATATTACTGAATGAGGGTTGATTTTAAGTGCCAATTGTTGTCCCCAAAACAAATCTTCTTCATTTTCAAACAACACAAGATAAGGAGAACCTGTGCTTTCTGAAATTTCACAATTAGATGATAACTGAAATGAGAAATTCATCGAATTGTTAACAAGAGGGGTTAATTCAGAAGTATCTATAATTTTAAATGCATTTTTGTCTTTTTTTTTAAGCTTTGAAGAATTTCCATAACACAGAGCTAGTTTTAAATTTTCGTTGCAATAGTCACCTATAATTTGAAAGGTTCCCTTAATTTCACTTCCTTGAAACCATTCTTCATTTTCTGTTTCAATAATAAGTTGTGATCCTTCTTTTATAATAATTCCACGCATATAAGTCCTCATTAAATATATAATAAAGAATTTTAACTTTACCTAATGGATTTAGCAATTTCATCACAAATGAGTCTAAGTAAAAGTAGAACTTTAACCTGCGGTGCTTGGCGTTAATAAATAATACTCGATCATTGTAAAGTAGTTCAAAATAGTTAATATGAGCCATTTAAAGGATAATAATGCAGGAATTAGTACCGCTTCAAATTGATTCACTTATAGGAAAAACACTTTCTACTGAAGCTTTTTTTCAATTGTGTGGAGAAATGGCTGGCTACCCATATGTAAAAGTGGTTATCGATAGACAAAATAATATTGTTCATTTCTTGAATGACAATAGGTTCAAACTTCATGCTAAATATATTGCTAGTAATATTTTACAAATCGCTGAGTCAACTCTTGTAAAAAATATCGATAAATATAATCAGCTCTTTTATTATGGAGAAAACCGTCCATATTACTTAGGAATCATTTCCTTGATTAAAAAAAATAATAAATCAATTTTCATTCTTGAATCATTAGAAGTCGATGATATGAAAAGTGAAATGATTTTAGATTTTTACAACTCAGTTAAAGCTTCTATCACTCCAGGCATGCCTCTTTTTTTAAAGCCAGCAAATTATGATCAAGAAGAATATGTTGTAGATCTTGATAAAAAAATACTTCCTAGAATATATATTCATGAACTCATGCAAAACAAGAGTTACATTCCTCTTAACGTAGGAGAAACAAGAGGTCGTATAAGAATATTTAAAGACTATAAGGATTACAAAAAATCAAGACATACATTAAAGTGGTTTGATATAATAGCTATGAATAAAGTCCCCGAAGATATTCCAAGATTATCAGGAATTATAAATGGCGAGCACACTGCCCCTTTAAGTCATACCAATATTCTTGCAACGGGTTGGCAAATTCCAAATTGTATTCAAATAGATGCTTTAAAAGATTTTAAAACAAAAAAACTCAATAGAAAATGGGTTAAATATATTGTTGATAGAAACTCAGCTTCCGCATTCGTTGAACAAATTGATCCTCCAAAAGAAGTACGTTTAAAAAAACCAACTTGGGCAACCAATAGAGTTAAACTTATTGCTCCTGAAGTAAAACATACTGAAATACTTCCTTTAGAAAACCTTCGTAAAAATGACAATAATAAATACGGAACAAAAGCATCAAATTTAGGAGAAGTTCATCATTTATTAAATAAAGGTTCTCATCGAATACTCGGATTTTACCAAGTTGATAGGTGGCCAAGACCAAACTTACTAGAGTTTGCTGCAAAGAATTTAGGCGTACCAAACTCTCCAAATCTAAAAGATCAGGCTTGGAAGTTTTTAAATGAATTTGTAAAAGTGCCAAGAGGAATTAGTATTCCGTTTTCTTTACAACAAAAGTTTCTAGAGTCTTCACCGCAAATACAACAAACAATTGGCAAATTAAAAATGGCTCTTGAATTAAATGCGAAGGAAATCGATTCTTTGTGTGTAGAACTGCAATCAAAAATCAGAAAAACTCGTTTTAATGACGAACTCTGGGAACGAGTTGATTCTATGGTAGAGACACATTTAAGCGGTTGCAAAAGTTTTGTTGTAAGGTCATCATCCAATGCCGAAGATCTTCAAAACTTTAGTGCTGCCGGTATTTATGAATCCTATAACCATATCACAACAAGTGAAAATATCTTAAGAAGTATAAAAGACGTTTGGGCTTCACTTGTATCTCCTAGAAGTGTAAGACTTAGACAAGAGGTTGGGATGTCATTAGATGACTGCTATATGGGAGTTATTATTCAAGAAGAAATTGAAGAATGTGATCTTGGAGGTGTTTTAGTTACGGCAAACCCTCTAAATACTTCTCATGACTATAGAAATGTTTATATAAATGCTTCTGAAATTTCTCCGAATAAAATTGTTGAAGGTACAGAAAAATCATTTCAGTTGTTATTTAATATTGTAGAAGGCGGTGGTCGAACGATTGTAAAAGATGAAACTGCTCATGAAATTACTCATCTACAGAAGCAAGCTCTTAAGAAATTAGCATTCGCTGGAAAGTTACTTCAGTCGCACTTTAGTCCTGACGATACTTTTAATCAAGCTGTAGATATTGAATGGGTATTAAAAGATAATCAACTCTTTCTTTTACAAATTAGGCCTTACTCAATAGAATAAGATGAATAAAAACCTAAAACTTTCATCAACTGACACTTCTATAAAAAAATTTGTCAATCTATATTATATTTACCAAACATTTTTTAATTTACTACTTATAATTCCAATTTTTTATGAAGTACAAAAAATAGCGGGGATCAGTGATAAATCTATTTATAATATTCAATCTATTTACTATATAGCATTTATACTCTTAGAGATTCCATCAGGCTTTTTTGCTGATATTTGTGGAAGAAAAAAAAGTTTAATAATAAGTGCAATGCTCTTATTATTTTCAAATTTTTTACCAATATTTATAAGGAATGAATTAGGTTTTTTATTACACTTTTTAATAATAGCTGTTGCACGCTCTTTAAATTCGGGAACAGCAAGTGCAATTTTATATAATTTTTTAAATCAAAAGAATTGCCAAGCGGACTTCAAAAAAATAGAAGGAAACGCAAGAAGTTATGCCTTAATTGGAAGATTTATTGCTTGGCCGATGACAGGTTACTTACTTGTCTACAACTTTAACTTGCCTTTTATTATTACAGCGGTATTTATCAGTATCTCATTAGGTTCTATTTTATTACTAAAAGTTGAAGAAGAAGATCAGAAAGATCAAAATTCTGATTTAAAAAATACAAATAATATCTTTGAAAGCTTTCAACTAATCAAAAACAATCTGAGAAAGAATCCATTGCTAATTTTAATTATGGTTCAAGGAACAGGTTTTTTTGTTTTACAACGAATTGGGCTACTTCAACTTGCCCAACCTCTTTTAAAGTCTAAAGACTTTTCAGTAGAATCTTTCGGTATTTTATTAAGTGTTGCCACTATGTTTGAAGCTCTTGCTGCAAAAAATTCCTATCGGATAAAAACACTAATTAAAGATGACAAAAAATCAGTCTTTATTTTAACAATATTCTTAGCTTTTATATTTGTAACACTTGGCAACACAAACAAAGTAGCAACAGTACCAATTTTATTCATATTTTCATTTTTTTGTGGGTTAATTTTTCCAATTCAGAAACAATTATTGAATGATAACATTAACTTAGAAAAATTTAGAGCAACTCTTATTTCAATTGAGTCTATTATACAAAGAATTGTGGCAGCCTTAATTACTTTTATAATTGGAGTAATTTTAGACAAAAATGATGTTTCTTTATTGTTTAATGGTATTGGCGTTGCAATAATATTGGTAATAACTATCAACTATGTTCTGTTAATTAAAATAAACCGAACAAATATGGAGAGCATATGAAAAAAGGAATTTTTCATTTAAACTTTATAATTCTTATTTTTACAATATCTATGTCATCAATGACGACACTGGCTGCTTATAACTTCAATTCAAAAATTAAATACAAAGTTGGCTTTAAGACTGAAATAGAAAAACCCTGGATTTTTTTTGATTTGGGAAACACTTTAATCGATCAAAAAAGAGAAAAGAAAAAACTTTTTTATATGCCTGGAGCACTCGGTTATTTAAAAGATCTAAAAAAACTAGGATATAGAATTGGAGTCATTTCAAATATCCCTGAAAAATTTGGGACCAATTACACAAACAAACTAAAATCACTTAAACATTATGTTTCTAAAAATTGGAAAGATAGTGAAAGTTTTGACTGGAATGTTTTTGATAAAATAATTCTTCCTCTCAATGATAGAGAAAGAAAACCCGCTCCTACTTTATTTTCAAGAGCAATATCTGTTGCGGGAAATTGTCCTTTATTGTTTATGAGTGAAAATCCATTAGAAGTAAAAGCCGCTTCTGATCTTGGTTTTTCAACCTTTCAAGTAAAAAAACAAGTAAAAGGGCCAATTTTTCTGCAAAAGAAAAAAATAAAAGATAAACTTTTAGCTGTATCAAAACCATCGGGTTCAACAAATTGTTTCTAATTACTTCTAGTTCAAATAAAGTGATTAATTAGATAGCTCTTCAATTGCATTTATAAAAATCTTTCCAAATTTTTTAAGTTTTTTAGGCCCAACACCATAAATATCTTCTAAGTCTTCAAGACTTTGAGGACGTTTTTCAACCATCTCGAGAAGAGTCTTATCGGGAAATATTTTAAAACTCTTTGTTCGTCGTTTCTTTGCAAGCTCTGATCTAAATTGTTTCAAATTTTCAAAAAGAGACTTGTTATAATCAGAAGAAATTAAAACTGATTGTTTTAATGAAGATCTTTTTTTCGAAGTAGTTCTTGAAGTTGTTTTTCTTATAACCTTCTTTTTTACTGAACGTGTTTTGACTACCGCAGGACTTGTTCTTTTGGCGAGATCAATTCGTAACCAAACCTCTTCTTTGTCTTCAAGAATATTAATAGCATTAGAAGTTAGCTTTAAATGAGACTTCCCATCCATTAACATTTTCAAATAGCCCTGAGCTATTAGTTGACGAAAAACTGAAAACCAATAATTCTCTCCTTTATTTTCCCCTTTTCCAAAACTTCGAAGTGATATGTGACTTTTTTTCCTAGCAGCTAAAGATACTATTCCCATTAAAAGATCTACCAAATATTGTACATTATAAATTTGACCACAATCATAAACTGTAATTAAGGCAAGCTTCGCGTCTTCTGTCGCATTCATTTTTTTATCAACAGGAGAGATACAAGTATCGCAATTTTCACAAGGTCCTGCGTATTCATCATCAAAATAATTAAGTAAAACTTCACGTCTACAATTTGTTGTTTCACAAAAACCTAAAATTGCATCGAGCTTTTCTTCATTCACACGTCTTCTTTTAATACTGCTGACTCCACTATTCATCATTTTTTTCAAAATAACTAAATCACGTAACCCATATAACATCCAAGCATGTGATGGTAGACCGTCGCGCCCTGCTCGACCTGTTTCTTGATAATATGACTCCAAACATTTGGGCATATCCATGTGTGCTACAAATCTCACATTTGGTTTATCTATTCCCATTCCAAAAGCAATCGTAGCTACAATTATGATATTTGATTCTAAAGTAAATTTATCCTGAACTCGTCTTCTATATTTTATGCTCATTCCAGCGTGATAAGAGTATGCATTAAAACCATTTATTTTTAACTCTTCCGCGACAAGCTCTGTATTTTTTCTAGACAAACAATAAACAATTCCACATTCATTAAAATGCTCATCTTTTATAAAACTTATCAGATTTTGTATATTTACTATTTTGGTACTCTTTTTTTGAACTGAATATTTAATATTTGGCCTATCAAATTTACTTATAAAAATATTAGCTTCTTCCAAGCCTAAACAACTTATAATTTCTTTTCGAGTGGCACTCCCTGCTGTCGCAGTTAGAGCAATCTTTGGAACACCAGAGAAATGTTCATTTAGAATACCTAGTTTCATATACTCTGGCCTAAAGTCATGCCCCCACTGAGAAACACAGTGAGCTTCATCAATAGCAAATAAAGAAATTTCGATTTTTTTTAATTGATTTATAAAATAATCAGATAACATTCTTTCAGGTGAGACATATAAAATTTTAATATGCCCTTGTAGTAAAAGTTTTTCAACTTCTCTTTGCTCAGTGTGACTTATTGAAGAATTTAAAAAAGCCGCTTCTATACCTTTCAATTTTAACGCATCAACTTGATCTTTCATTAATGCAATTAGTGGAGAAATTACGATCCCTGTGCCAAATCTTACAATTGAAGGTATTTGATAGCAAAGTGACTTTCCGCCTCCTGTAGGCATTAAAACAAGGCTGTCTTGGCCATTAATAAGAGAGTCGACAATTTCTTGTTGTTTACCTCTAAACTCGTCAAAACCGAAAATATTTTTCAATACATCTTTTGACTCACAGTTCTCTACAATTTCATTCATTGATAAATTATAAAACTAATTATTTAATATGAGAAAGTATAAGATTGGATATTTCTTTTATGAAGATTTAAGCTGAGTGAAAAAATAAGAAGTTTTAGATTTTTTGAGGAACTCATAACATTCGTTATAAGCAAAGAATTGATAGATCAGTTGTGAATCTTTTCAATCAGCTTAACTTAGATAAAGCACGAATGATGCCAACTTTTTAAGTTCTATCTTACTGAAATTATGTATTATATTATCGAAGTCATACTGATTCTAGGTGCATTTTGAACCACTAAAATGCACCCCGCAAAGCGTTATTATAAAAGCGTAGTGACTAAACCAATTATAGCGCCAAAGACTCCTCCCCAAACAACAAGCCATCCTAAGTGCTCTCTTATCATTTCTTGAATTATATCTTTCACCATTTTTGGCGTTAACTCATCTAATCTTTGATCAACCATATTCTCAACACTACTTGAAAATGAACTATCTCCTGTTGAGTTTTTAGTAATTGATTTTATGAAGTTTTCATCATTAATTATTTCAATAATAGATTCTTTAAATTTGGCTTCAAAACCAGGTTTTAAAGGCTCTAATGCTTGTTCTCCGCCAAACATTCCTAACATTCCGCCAAAAGGAGATTCAATTATTGCTTGTTTTAATTTATTAAAGATTTTATCAAAATCTATGGCATTTATTAAAACGTCTTCTTCAATTTTAACTAAACTGGAATTATTTGAACTCATAAACTTTTCAAAATTTTCTTGAGTGAAAAATTGATTCATCATCAAGTTTCTAATTCCTGCTTTAAACTCTCCAAATCTTTCAGTCACAATTCCTGAACCATATAAATAAGGAATTTTTTCAAACAACATATGAATAGCTAGCCAATTGGTAATAGCTCCTGAAAAGGAATAGAGGCCCATGGTTTTGATTTCATTTGAATATATTGGAATAAAATAGCCTAGTACAATTAATCCAATTGATATAAGGTTCGTTAGTAAACTTTTATTCATTAATTAGCTCCCAAAAATTTGATTTATATTAAAAAATATAAATAAAGTAAAAAGTAAATGCAATATAAAAACACAAAACCAACAGTAAAGGTAGAATTTATTATTTTAATGGCACTGCTGATGTCTCTTGCTGCTTTAGCAATTGATACTATGATGCCAGCACTTTCAATTATTAGAAAAGAATTCGATATAGAAAATATAAATGAGGGCCAAAAAATCATTGCGTACTTATTTTTAGGATTAAGTATCGGCCAATTATTTCATGGACCTCTTTCAGATTCCTACGGCCGAAAACCTGTCCTTACTTTTGGTATTATCCTCTTCATACTTGGCTCGCTACTTTGTATCTTTGCTCCAAACTTTAATATTTTATTAGTTGGACGAGTTATACAAGGCCTCGGTGTCGCAAGTACCAGAATTATTACTATTGCAATAATAAGAGATCAATATTCAGGAAGAGAAATGGCCAAAATCATGTCACTTATTATGATGGTTTTTATTGTAATTCCTGCAGTAGCTCCAAGTATAGGAATGGTTATTTTAAAATTTTCAAATTGGAAAATGATATTTGTTCTGTTTATAATTTTAGCAATGTCATCTTTAATTTGGTTTATATTAAGACAAGTAGAAACTTTAACAAAGGAACATAGGAAAAAATTGTCCTTAGCTAATCTCTATCGTTCATTTGTTATAGTTGCAACTAACTCTATCTCTAGGTCATATACGATAATATCTGGACTAATTTTTGGAGCTTTTATTTCTTATTTGATGACGGCTCAACAAATTTTTCAAATACATTATAATCTCGGAGAACACTTTCCTCTTTATTTTGGTTCACTTGCAGTATGTATAGGTATTTCTTCTTATTATAATTCAAAATTAGTTTTTAGAATTGGAATGAAAAAACTATGTTTTGCTGCTCTGGTTGTAATACTAATCAATTCAATTGTATTTTTAGCAATTATAGAGTTTATAACCCCAAATCTATCACTAACAGTTTACATGATTTTTCTTGTAATCTCATTTTTTTCAATTGGAATACTATTTGGCAATCTAAATACACTCGCTATTGAACCTCATGGGGAGATAGCAGGAATGGCAACAGCAATAATTAGCTCTATACAGACTTTTATTTCAATTATTTGTGCTACTTTTATTGGAAATCATTATATTAATTCTGTAACCCCTCTAATAATAGGTTTTGGTGTATTAAGCTTTTTGTCTGTCATTCTCATGATCTATCAGGAAAGAGATTATCTTAAATAAGCTTTTTTAAGGTCACTTGGATTAAAAATTCCTTTTTCAGTTATTACTTTTGTAATCAGTCTAGATGGAGTTACGTCAAATCCAAAATTTAGAGCTTTACTTTTAAGTGGTGTTAGTAAAACACTTTTTAGTTCACCATCAACTAAACCTTGAATGTATTTGACTTCAGATGGATCTCTTTCTTCAATTTGAATATTTTTTATGCCGTCTTCAATATCAAGGTCAATAGTAGAATGCGGGAGCGCAACATAAAATGGAACATCATTATCTTTAGCAGCAAGTGCTTTTAAATAAGTACCAATTTTATTTGCAGCATCACCATTTAAAGTCATTCTATCACATCCTGTAATAACCATATCGACAAGTCCATGTTGCATCAGGTGTCCTCCAGTATTATCGGTTATTATAGTATGATCAATATTTTGATGAACGAGCTCCCATGCTGTTAACCTAGCACCTTGATTTCGAGGTCTTGTTTCATCAACATAAACATGAACAGGAATTCCTTTCTTCTTAGCAGCATATATTGGAGCAGGCGCTGTACCAAAATCGACAAAGGCTAACCAACCTGCATTACAATGAGTTAGAATGTTTACAGTTTGATTCGTTTTTTTATATATTTGCTCAATTAATTCGATTCCATGAATTCCAATTTTCTCACAGCAATTTGAATCATCATCAGCGATGGCTATGGCATTATTAATTAAATTATCAAAAGTTGTCCCTTGTTCAATTAACTCCATCTGTTTTGAAATAGCCCATGATAAATTAACGGCAGTAGGTCTCGTATTTAAAAGATCAGTTGTTAATCTCTTTAGAATTTCTAAATTTTGTTTTGATTCTTTAAAAGCAAAACACATACCAAAAGCAGCAACAGCACCAATTAACCCAGCTCCTCTAATATGCATATCTTTTATTGCTATTACGACTTCATTTAAAGTTGAGAGTTTTGAAATATTAAATTCATGAGGAAGATTTCTTTGATCTATAATAAACAGTTTCTTATTTTCATACCAGACAGTACGATAGTGTTTCCCATTAACGAGCATTTATATCTCCAACTTATTTATTACAACAAAAGGATTTACTTTTCTATGATTAATTAACCATTTTTCTGAAAGACAGCTATATCCACCATATCCCCAACCGACTCCCCAGCTATTTGAAATTATGAAACAAACTTTCCCTTCATTTAAAATACGAGGTAATTTAAAATAGCCTATAATATTTACTGAATGACCTTTTGAATGAGAGTCTAATTTACTATTATTTTTTATATCACTTTGAAAAACAAGTCCCTTGTTATTATAAAAATTATCACTGAGCTTAACACTAGCAATCACGACTTTATTATTATTAAGAGCTTTTATAGCTTGATCAAGATTTTCTAAATAAGAATATGACTTTACTTTAACAATTCCACCAAAACATTTATTTTTTAAAGGTACCTGTGTTTCATTACTAGCTAAGTTTTTATTAAGATAACGGCAATCAGATTCAAGGGGAATATCTTTATTTAAAGTACTTTTACTATACTCTAAACCATAACCAACCCACGAACCTTTTTTTCGACACTTCCTCTTTCTACATTTTGGTTTACTAGCCCAGTAGAAATACTGCTCACTTAAATTTGTTTTTTTTTGATTTTGAAACAATATAGTTTCAATTGATCTAATTCCTGTAAAAGAACTACATGTTGATCTCATTCCTTGATTCCTTATTGGTATATCTAAAACTGATGGCACAAAGAAAATTTCTTTTTTTATATTTGCAAAGATTTTTCGTTTTCTTTCTATCGTGTTCACTTTTTTGGTTACGGGGATATTTCCTACTCCATCTTTGTAGATTGAAACATTTTTTTTATATTTTTTATTTTCTCCCTTCCAACTTAGTAATATTTTACTGTATTTTTTTCTCCAATTTAAATGGTCTTGTAATATTTTTGATCTTAATTTTTGAATTTCTAATTTGGCTTCATTTTTCCACTTTTTACTTTTGTTTTTAAACTTAGATTTAAATAAAAGATCAATTGAGTTCATTTTAAGTAATATATTTTTATTGTCATCTTTTTGGAGTTTAACAATATCTGATCCGCTTCTAATGTTTTTGGGATCGAAACCTCTCATTTTGGCAATTTTATTGCGATTTTTCTGTTTAATTTGTTCTAATAATAATTGTCCTTTTGAAATTGGTTTAACTTTTTCAATTATATTTAATTTACTAATTTTTTTGTAAATTTCTTCTGAGAAGATTTTTGTTAAAAGATTCTCAACACTTCTTTTTTGCTTTATGGTATTTTTTCGGGGAGAAATCACTTCACCGTAAGATATTATTGAATATTGAATAATATAGAGGGTAAAAATAGAAACAAAGAGTAAAGTTTTATTTAACATTAAGATTAAATACCATAATTAATATCAACTGGGCAACCACCAGGAGGTGTCGCGATAAAAGTATTTGATCCCTTAAGGGTATCATTGAAAAACAAATATGCGTCATCAAATGCTTTTGTTTTTATACTTGCTCCAGTTAAAGCATTTCCAGTGCCTGGAGCAAATCCATGCTTAACCTTATCCATTAACTTACACATGCTCTTAACTCCATTAGTATTTAATAAATCATTCATAGCTTCCACTTGAGCAAAAGGTATTACTTCATCTTGATTTCCATGTAAGGTTAAAACATTTAAATTTTGTATATTTATTTTATTTGAAACTACATAATTTTTTGATGAGCTTTGATCAAACTGATACGAGGCAGGCAAAAAACCACCTTTACCATTAAAAAGACTCGAAATCATTTTTTGAGCGGCAACAAGACTTAATGAATTGTTATAAGTATAAAGCATATCAGTTGGCCCAAACCAATTGACAACTGCCTTCACACTTGTATCTTCATTTAGAAGATCATAATCTCTTGGTTTTAAATTATAATTTCCAAAATTATCATACCTTGATGTAATTGCTGCGAGCATTGCTAGATGTCCTCCTGAAGAACTACCTACAAGTCCTATTTTATTTGGGTCAATCTTAACTTTAGAAGCATTTTTCTTAATCCATTTGATTGCGCATTTTATATCATAAATTTGAGCAGGAAAAGGTGCTCCAACTGCGTAAATATTATTTGCAGTATAAGTGGTATCAATCTGTTTGGAAGTACTTAAACGATAATCTACAGAAACTGCTGCGTAGCCTCTACTTGTTGATTCATTTAATAAATTAGTTAAATCCTCTCTTCGACTTCCTTTCCTCCATCCTCCTCCGTGAATAAACATGATCACTGGATAAGGAGCAGTTCCAATTGTTGGCAATTTAACATCTAGTCTAAGCGGCATTCCCTGTTGCGTCGTGCAATAGGTATAACTATTATCATAAGGGAACTGAGGCTTCACTTCACCATTATTAAAATAAGTAATTGCATGGTTTCTAGAATCTGCTCTTGATACTGGAATACTTTCGGTAACACCATTAGAAGTTATTAAACTGTTACCCTGACTTGTTACTCCATTGTGTGAAGGCGAAGGTAAAGTATTACCAAGTTCAAATTTTGTAGTGTTGATAAATTTAAATAAACTTTTTCCAACGTTATGAGCACCAGCGGCACTATAACCAATTATAGAAATTTGTTCACTGTTATTAGCATGTAGTAAATCAAAGTTTGGATCCACTCCCGTCGTTACATGAGTTAATTCTACTTTGGTTGAATAGATTGAAATATTTCTTGAATTATTAATTGTTATATAAGGAGATGCTTGATTATGTTCAGGATTAAAACCATAAAAGACAAGAGGAGAATTTGTGTCATGAATATTTAAGAAATGATAATTATTATTAAGCGTTGATCTTGTAGCGCCATTTGTTAAGGAGAACCACTTTCCTCCCCCACTTCCCGTAATTTCAAAAAGGTCACGTTCATTAGTTTCATTTCTTGGTGACGTTAAGCTATTTTCTACAATTAAGTTTTTAACAACAGAGCGACTTCCCACTTGCCATTTAATTGCTCCAAAATGTTCACAGTTAAAATCGTTAGTAGGTACTGTTATCATTATTTCACTGAGGTAAGTATCTCCATAAGGAGCTTCTTCCGTGGTAAACAATGAAGTCTTAGAAGTCGGACACCAATATTTTGTATCTACAAAAATTTCAGTAAAATTTTTACTAACGCCTATTAATCTTGTATTAGCTTTTAATTTTAGCGGTGCACTTATTCGATAAGTTCCTTTGGGTAAAAAGACAATGTCTGTATTATCAATAGCAGTTTGTAAAACTTTAGTATCGTCATGCAAGCCATCTCCAAAAGCATTAAAGGGATAAGCTTTTACGTTTATTGCTCCTAAAGAATTATAGTCATAATTTATAACAGAATGTTTACTTTGATAGTCAGGAGCAATGATTGTTGAAGTGTTTGAACTTATAAAATCTGTAACAATTTGAGAGTCAACTTGAAGAAGTGATGGAATTAAATTAAAGTTTGGATTTTCATAAAAATATTTTTCTATATAAGAATTATTGGCTATTATTTTTGTTGTTATTCCATTTAAAATTAACTTTCCTGAACCTTTTAAATAAATATTTTTAAGTAAAACTGTTTTACTTCCTGTATTTTTAATCACATTTGATAACGTTAAGGGCATATCAAAGAATCCATCAACCATAGAAATTGCCCCTTTTGAAAATCCTCCTATCCAAGGTGAAGTTTCAACAGCGACATAAGGATCAACTGTATTACTTTTAATTTTAAAGCCAACCACAGTTAAAGGTGTTGAACCATAAGCGTGAATAGCGGCTTTTGTTTGATTTGTTAAAGTGGCATTTACAATAATTGCACCTACACTTTTAGTATCAAAGATTCCATACAGACCACCAGTTACAGTAAGATCACTAACTCCCCATCCTCGTGACGGAATTTCGTATAATCCGGCATATGAATTAGTTGCCAATATATTAATATTTTCAATGCTACTTCCTTGGGCTGAATTATTGTGAATGCCGACAGCACCAATATTTCCAGACAAATTAATTTCTAAATTTTTTACAACTTGATTAAAAGCGACATTGGCTTGCTCATCTGTTGAATTCAAACTTGCAGGAACAGCACATCCCGGTTCATTGCCAGTACACTGTGACCATAAATGAAGAGCAGCTTTGGGGCTGGAAATACTACCAAAACCTATCGCATTAGCTTTTAATTTAATTATAGGACGTTTATTTGGGGTATCCAGTGAGTATTGACCATGAATTACAACTGATTTTCTTCTTGCGTTTAAATACTTGGTGCTACCATTTGGTAAAACTTTTTGAGTGACTTTCATCATCCCTTTTAAGGTGTCATCAATTAAATAGGTACCAAATTTAAAATATGCAACCATGTGATAATCACGAGCATCGTCAATTGCTTTTTGTATGGCTATCGTTGAAATAACTACTCCTGTTTTATCAACTGTATTTCCATTCCAACCATTATATAGTTCAACAGGAAGTAAACCATTTTGAATATCTTGATTATTTTCTAAACCTTGAGCAACTATCCAAGGAGGGAGCTCTCTAATTAGAAGTTCTTTTTCTGAAAAACCTGATACAGAAGTTGGTACATTATCAATAGCTGGTTGAGTAGAGTTTTTATCTTTTTCAATTTTAGTTGCAGGATCATCAAACTGTTGTAAATTACAGGAAACTAAAAATAAAAGAAATGTAGTTAAATAAATATTTTTTAACATAGTTACTATTCGGTACGTTTAAGTATACTTTAAAGTTGCGAACTGAAGCTATCTGCCTGTAATTACGTTATTTGTAAGTATATATTCAATTTATACTGCCAACTTTTAGATCAATCTGCTAAAAGGGAATATGTTTGGAATATTACTTCTTTTATTTACTGTTGTTCCCGCTTTGGAGTTTTATCTCTTATTTAATATTGGTTCTCAAATTGGAGCCTTCTACACCTTTTCAATTATAATTTTAACAGGAATTGCAGGTGCCGGCTTAGCTAAAACTCAAGGCTTAATTATTCTTTCTAAAGTACAAAGTGAAATTAGTGGAGGAAAATTACCGGGTGATCAAATCCTTCATGGATTTTTAGTTTTTGGAGGAGGCTTACTCCTATTAACTCCAGGTTTTCTAACTGACATAACCGGATTTTGTATGGTTATTCCAGGATCAAGGCATATCATATTAGTATTTATTAAAAAGATGTTTAAAAATGGAATACAATCAGGAAATATTAAGTTCTCTTCATTTGGATCATCATTTGGAACTAGCGCGAATTTTCAAAATATGAACAATCAACAACAGTCTCCATTTTCTAATATTGAAAATGATCCAGATATCATTGATGTAGATTTTAAAGAAAGATCAAAAGAAAAATAAAAAGCAAAAAAAAATACTATTCGATAACTTTAGAAACAATTCCTGTCGAAGCTATAATTTGAAAAAGTGAAATAATATCATCTTGGTTAACTTCGGAAACGTCTTCTAGTGATTTTTCAAAGGAAAGCCCATTCATTAAATTTTCTAGAATATGATATTGAAAATTGCTTAGCTTATTTGAAAAGATATTATTTTCATTTTTATACATTAACATATACAACGATTCATCTATATCAAAGTCAGATTCACTATCGTCATCGACTTGGCCTTTTCGAAGTTGCCACACATTATAAACAGCATAATCGCTTTTAAAAAGAATAACACTTTCGCCAAATTCAAATTTGATGGTTGGATTTTGTTCAAGTTTTTGAAGCTGCTCGTTTGAAACACTTTCGTGTTGCTTAGAGTGAAAGACATTTTTAAATTGCCAATCAAATTCAGCTAAATCTTTTATAAAAGGAATATCTTCTAATTCGTTGATAGAACGCAAAAATTTGGGAAATGATTTTCCATAATTTGATAAATTAAAGAAAGTTGATGGATGACTTCTAATAAATTTTTCACAAACTTCAAAGAAAAGTTCATCCCCCATAGCAAACCAAGAGCCTTCAAATGTTTCTCCTAATGCCTCGGTTAATCTCGCATAATATCCTTGTCTATGAACATTTAAAACTGTTGAGGGAAGGTCTATTGTTCCCGAAGGAATAATTTGACTTAGAAGAATATCACTTTCATTTTCATTTATAATTGCTTCAATAAATAATTTTTGAAAATCTTTCAACATCATTTTAGTCATTATTGTCACCATGAATACTATGCCAAAGTTCAACACCTTTTAAAACTTCTCCCTGAACTTCATCAAAGCTCGGAATATCTTCGTCCCATTCCATCATAAAAGGAACATTAGGAGCTTTTTTTATAAAGCGTTCAAAGAGTTTCCAAACTTCTGGGTAGACTGGTTTGGAATGAGTATCGAATAGAAAATCTCCCATGTCAGTGTACCCCGCTAGATGAATTTGTCCTACAAATTCAGCAGGGATAGCGTCAATAAAGAGATTTGGATCGTAATGATGATTTTTTGCGCTAACATAAATATTATTAATATCTAATAGTAATTTTGAATCTGTTTTAGAAACGACATCTAAAAGAAAGTCCCATTCGGCCACTTCGCTATTTTTAAAAGTCATATATGTTGAGACATTTTCAATTAAAAGACTTCTCTGTAAAAAGTCTTGAGCATAATTAATATTATCCACAACCGTAGAGAGAGCATCCTTTGTAAAAGGAAATGGTAGAAGATCATGAATATTACTAGGAGCGCTGCCTGTCCAACATAAATGATCTGAGACCATGAAAGGATCAATTTCATCAATTAACTTTTTTAGTGTTTTAAGATAATTATTATTTAATCCTTCCGTAGAGAGAAGATTCATTGAGACTCCATGTAATGCTACAGGATAGTCTCTTCTTATTTTTTCAAGTATTAGCCTTGGACGGCCATCACTTTGCATGTAATTTTCACTTAAAGCCTCGAACCAATTAATTTTAATTTTTGATTTTTTGTCAGAAGAAGGTTGATCTAAAATTTCTTCTAAGTGAGGAAAGTGAGTGGACCTAAGGCCCACTCCTGGATTGCATTTCTTTTTCATTAAGAAATTACATCATACTTTTTTTGAAAGATCCACCTTTCGCACCACAATCGGCTTTAGAAAGTTTAACCCAACCTTTACCTTTACATGAATTTTTACCTGCACAAGCATGACCTTTTCCGCCACAAGCGCCTGTTCCTTTACATGAGTTAACACCACGACATTCACCAACCATAGCGCTATCAGCTGAACTCGTTTTTGTTGTTGAACAACCTGAAGTCATTAAAATTCCTGTTAAAGCTAAACCCATTAATACTGTTTTGTTTTTCATAATTTTCTCCTTGTTTAAAATTATAATTAATCTATTTTTATTGCCTGAAGTTGTAAAACGAATTCAATCTCATTAGACACCATCAAACCACCAACTTGTTTTAATCCTTTATTCCATTTTAGCCCATAATTTCTTCTGTCAATTTTAGCTGTTGCTTCAAAAGCTATTCTCTTATTTCCCCATGGATCAACGGCAGTTCCTCCCCAATCAGTAACTTTTAAATTAATTGTTTTAGTAACACCATGAATTGTTAACTTGCCTACAATTTTTGAAGGTTTTTTATTTTTATAGATAACTTTAGTTGAAGTAAATGTGACATTTTTATGTTTTTTTACATCAAAAAAATCAGCTGATCTTAAATGTTTATCTCTATCAGGTTCATTTGTGTTAATCGATGTTGCTGTGATTGTAGCCTGTAAAGCTGAAAGCTTTCCACTTTTTTCATCAAAATTAGACGAACCACTAAATTTATCAAATTTTCCTCTAACTGTTGAAAAAGCTAAATATTTTACTTTGAATCCAATATAAGTATGGGATTCATCTAACTTGTATTTGGAAGCAAATACTGAGCTAGTCAGTAGCATTGCTACAATTGTTAATAAGATTTTTTTCATTTTAAACTCCTTTTATTAGTTGTTGTATACATTATATTTATATTTTATGTATAAGTTAAATTAATAGTCATGATACCACCTATCATTAATATCAATACCTTTATCAGTTAATTATTTGTTGTCCTTTTAAGTACTTAACTCTGTTTAAGATAAGCTTTTTATCAAGTTTTTTATTCTCAATATTTGACTTTGTTAGGTGGCCGAAAAAATCCCCTTCTTTAATATCAAAATTTCTTAAAAGATTTATAATAGCCAAATCAATTTCTTTTAAGGGTGTTAATTTTACTTTTAAAGAATCATCATCAAAAGATAGTGCAATATCTTTCGTCGTTTCATACTCGCATTTTTCAAAATTTATTTCATTGTTATTAATATATTCCAATAGGCAATATTTAATATTCATTATCTTTAAATTTGAACAAAGTTTAATGACTCCTGATGATTCAACCAATCTTTTCTTGGGGTTGATTTGTAACTTTAATTGCTCGTACTCCAGTGACAACAATTCTATTAAAATAGGACGTAACCTATTACTGTAATCAAATTTTTTGATTTTACTTGCAAAGAAATCTAAAATATTAATATCGGTAGTGAGAATAAATTCCTTTAACCAAATATCCCATTTTTCTCCTAGTAATTTTGACGACATGATAAAGTTTTCCGTTAGATAACTTTTGTCTTTAAGTAGATGTATTGGTTTTATCTTCATAATTTCGCCTAAATTATTATCGCAACGAATTGAGTATTGCTAAAATAAATACTTATGATAGACTTTATCATTATTATGAATATACAATTTGACTTAAACAATCTTCGGTATTTAAACACTTTATTAAAAACAAAAAATGTCTCAAAAGCAGCTGAGAAGCTTGGTATTACTCAACCAGCTTTAAGTAATACTCTAGCAAAGCTCCGCAATCAATTTGACGATAATCTACTTGTAAGAAATGGCCAAAAAATGGAACTTACTTTAAAAGCAAGTGATCTCGCCCCCAAACTTTCATATATTATTGATCAAATAGAAGATCTAATTTCAAATACAGATAAATTTGATCCAAAAAAAACATCAATCAATTTTAACTTCGCCTCCTCTGATTATGCCAGTTTAATATTGGTTCCCTACTTAGTTGAATTCTTAAAAAAAGATTATCCTAATATAAAAATACATGTTCACAAACTTATTCACAACGAAATCCAAAATTCTCTTTCTGATTTATCAGTTAATTTTGTTTTAGGAACAGGATTTAAAACTGATATTCCATCGAGCCTTTATGCTAAAACATTATTTCAAGATGAATTTGCTGTAGCCGTTAGTAAGAATCATCCAAGAATAAAAAAAAAATTAACTTTAAAAAATTACTTAAATGAAGAACATATTTTCGTTGCGCCTTCAGGCTTAAATACTAAAATTATTGATCAAAAATTGACTATTCTTAAGAAGAAAAGAAATATCGCCTTAACTCTTCCCCATATCTCTGTTGCTTGTCATAGTCTTGTAAAGAGTAATTACTTACTTACGTTACCGAAAAAGGCATTAGAAATTATGAGTAGTGGTTTAGATATTGTTGTCTTGCCCTTGCCTATTGAAGTTCCCCATATTGATATAACTGTTATTTGGCATGAGCGCACGCATAATCACGACGCTCACAAATGGATGCGAACACTTCTTTCAGAAATAAATTTTAAATAGAGTCCACAATGCTATTAAAAGTTTTGCTTGGCCTCATAGTAGAGTTTAATTTTTCCATATCTGGATAATAATACCCTCCAATATCAGCTTTCATTCCTTGAACATTAAGAAGTTCAGATAAAATATTCTCTTCATTTGAAATTAGTTTTCCTGAGATATTTTTAAACTTTTCTTGTAACTCTAATTCTTCTGATTGAGCAGCAAGTCCTTCTGCCCAATATTTTGCAACATAAAAATGTGATGAGCGGTTATCATTTTCTTTAACTTTTCTCGAAGGTGAATTGTCATTTTTTAAATATAAAGAGTTGGCTTCATTAAGCGTTGTGGCCATTACTTTAATTTTATTGTTTTTTGTTTTGTCTGCAAGCTCTTCAAGTGAAATTGCGAGTGCTAAAAACTCACCAAGAGAATCCCATCTTAAATGATTTTCTTCAATTAATTGTTGAATATGTTTGGGAGCAGATCCACCGGCACCTGTTTCATATAATCCTCCACCTGCTAATAGTGGAACAATTGAAAGCATTTTTGCACTGGTTCCAAGTTCTAGTATTGGAAAAAGGTCTGTTAGGTAATCACGCAAAACATTTCCTGTAACAGAAACAGCATTTTTTCCTTCTTTAACAATTTTTAAAGAATAGGCACAAGCTGCGCTTGGAGACATTATTTTTATGTCCAATCCATTAGTGTCATGATCTTTTAAATAAGTTTCTACTTTTAAAATGATATTTCTATCGTGAGCTCTCTTATCGTCTAACCAAAAAACTGTTGGAAATTTTGTATCTCTTGCTCTTTTAACAGCTAAAGCAACCCAATCTTTAATAGAAACGTCTTTTGCCTGACACATTCTCCATATATCACCTTTATCTACGTTATGTTCCATTAAAATTTTATTATCATCACTGTAAACTTTAACGATACCAGCATCTGAAATTATGAATGTTTTATCATGTGATCCGTATTCTTCAGCTTTTTTGGCCATAAGTCCTACGTTTGAAACATCGCCCATAGTCTTTGGATCAAAAGCACCATTTTCTTTACAAAACTTAATAGCTTCTTGATAAATTCCTGCGTAACACCTGTCGGGAATTAATGCTTTTGTATCATAAGCTTTACCGTCTTCTCCCCACATCATTCCAGAATTTCTAATCATCGCTGGCATAGAAGCGTCAATAATGACATCACTTGGAACATGAAGGTTTGTAATTCCTTTATCAGAGTTAACCATAGCAAGAGCACTACTTTGTTTTATACAATTATCAATATCACTTTTAATTTCATTTTGTAGAGTTTGGTCAAGTGTTGCTATTTTTGTATAAACATCGCCAAGACCATTTTTTGTCAAGACACCAATAGAATTAAATGTTTCTTTATGTTTATTAAAAACTTCTTCAAAATAAACTTCTACAGCATGTCCAAACATAACAGGATCAGAAACTTTCATCATGGTTGCTTTTAAATGAAGTGATAATAAAACATTTGTTTCTTTTGCTTCTTGTATTTGAGTTTTATAGAAAGACCGAAGAGCTTTTGTGCTGATCATTGATCCATCGATAATTTCTTTGTTAAGAATAGCTAATTCTTTTAAAGTTTCTTTTGTACCGTCATTTTTTTCTAATATTATTTTAACTGTTTGATCACGATCAGAAATATAGGAAAGCTCTGTTCCATAAAAATCATTTTCAGTCATATGAGCAACATGTGTCTTTGAACTACTGCTCCAGGCTCCCATTGAATGAGGATTTGTTTCTGCATATTCTTTTACAGGTCCAGCGACTCGTCTATCAGAATTTCCTTCACGCAAGACAGGATTAACAGCACTTCCTAAAACTTGAGAATAAGTTTTACTTATTTCTTTTTCTTCATCATTACTGGGTTTTTCTGGAAAGTTTGGAATTTTAAATCCTTTTGACTGAAGCTCCGAAATAGCCGCTTTAAGTTGAGGAACTGAAGCCGAGATATTTGGCAGTTTGATAATATTAGCGTTTGGATCTTGAGTAAGTTCACCAAGTTCATTTAAAGCATTTGATACTCTTTGCTCTTCTTTTAGATAGCTTGGAAATATAGACAAAATTCGAGTAGCTAAAGAAATATTTTTTAGTTCAAAATTAATACCAGCATCTTTTGTAAAGGCTTTAATAACAGGTAAGAATGAAGCAGTAGCGAGCATTGGTGCTTCATCGGTAAAAGTGTAATAAATTGTCGTGCTTTTAGACATTGTGACTCCTAAATTTGAAAATTTTGCCCCAAGATTAACTCTAAAAATGAATAACGTCTATAATATAACCTCCATCTATAAAAATGATGCACAAATTCTAAATTATAACTATCAACTATTATTTTCTTACAAATATTGTAGGTATCTATTCTGAGGCGTAGGATTTTTAGTACAAGAAGTTAAACACTATCAAGGATGATGAAATGAACAAATTACTATTGCCAATTTTAACAATTTTTTCTTTAAGTGCTATGGCAAACACTTATGTCGTAAAATTAAAAAAGAATGTAAATTCACTAACAGCTTTAACAAGCAACTCTGCAGTAAATCAAATAGAAGTAAAACTTTCTTTTGGAAATTATGTATCTCTTAATTTTAAGGGACAATCTTTAGTAGACGAAAATGAAGCATTAAATGAAATTAGAAATAATCCAAATGTCTTATATGTTGAACCAATCAGAACATATCATGCTTTTGGTGAAAATATAGATGATCCAAAATTTACACAACAATGGGGACTTGAAAATACAGGTAGAAACTCTCGAAATATCTTCATGCCAGGAAAAAAAGGTGTAGATATTAAAGCCAAATTAGCTTGGGAAATATCAAAAGGTAGTAACGAAATTAAAGTCGCTGTTATAGATACAGGTGTTGATTATAATCATTCAGATTTAAAAGAAAATATTTTAATTAATGAAGCAGAACTAAATGGAAAAGACGGTGTTGATGACGATAACAATGGTTACATAGACGATGTTTATGGTTGGGATTTTTCAAACAATGATAATGACCCAATGGATGATCACGGTCACGGTACACATTGCGCCGGAACAATAGGCGCCTCTCATAATTCAATAGGAATTAGAGGAGTAATGGCCAATGTCAAAATACTTCCCTTAAAGTTTTTATCAGCAAAAGGAAGCGGAACTTCCGAAGCAGCGGCAAAAGCTATCGACTATGCAATTTCAAGAAAAGTAAATGTTATGTCAAACTCTTGGGGAGGTGGTCCAAGATCAAAAATTTTAGAAGACGCAATCATTGCAGCCAATAATGCTGGAATTGTTTTTGTAGCAGCAGCGGGGAATGAGAGATCAAACAATGACCAAAAAGATAGCTTTCCTGCTAACTACAAAGTAGATAATGTTATTTCTGTTGGTGCTCTTGATGGCCGAGGCGCAAAAGCTTCATTTTCAAACTATGGACATTTAACTGTTCATCTTTTTGCTCCAGGAGTTAATATTCTTTCAACAGTAATAAATGATTCCTATAAAAAAATGTCAGGAACTTCAATGGCATGTCCTTTTGTAGCGGGAGCTGCAGGATTGTTACTTTCAACAAATCCAGCAATGACACCTTTAGAAGTTAAAAATAGACTAATGAAAACAACAGATAGAGAAAGAGGCTTAAATGCTTACTCTCAATCAGGAAGTATGAATATATTTAAAATGTTAAGAAACTAAGAAATTATTTTTACAATTAAAGCTCTTTAGTAATTACTTTATTAAGGAGCTTTTTTTATTCGTCACTTTTTTCTTCACTCTTTTTCATATTACTAAAATCTTCTTCAATTGATTCAAAATTATGTTGAAAAACATTTCCAGTCATATCGATTGGTTTAACATCAACTTTTTGATCTCCACTTCCAACTTTGCTAAAATCATTATGATATTTTTCACTTTGACCTTGGTTTTCTGAAGGTTCAATAATTTTCTTTCGTTGATTCTTTCCTGCATAATAAAGAACTAAAAATTCAAAAGTTGCTAGAAATATAAGTCCATATACTAAGAGAGGATTTGTATCTATTGAAAAGTAACCCATGCTTGAAACAAAGTAGATAAATGCAAAAATAATAAAATTAACTATCAATAATTTTTTAATCATATTTATCTCTTACCTTAGTCACTTTAATGGCTTTGATTGTAGGGAACATTTTGTATTTCTTCATAAGCATTTTGTTTATAAAAATTTGCAGGGCCTTCCACATCTTTTAATTTATGACGTTCACTAATACATTCATATAACTTTTCACATGTAGATTTTAAAGTTGAACGAACTTTATATTGATTACAATTACTGTCGCCTAATGCGTCTGAAATAGTATTTTTATATTTTGCAGATAGCTTACTTACTAATGTAATATCCGAAAGAGAATTTAAAAAGCTTTTATTCGAAATATGTTTTTTACAATTATTTAAAATATTTTTGTATGCGTTTTCTATTTCATTATTCAAATCTTCACTTTTGGAATATTTCTCTAATCCAATTAATGCAACGACTACTGTTACGGCTGTTGCAATCACAAGAGTAGATAATAAAACAACGAGAGCATTTGACTGAGGTAGAATAATATTTTCAATCATTTTAGTAATAGATACCTTTTTTGAAAAATTACTTTTGATGAATTTCTTAATTTTTAAATAATTGTGTTTAGCACTTTTATTTGAGTCGTATTGTATATGTTTGTTATTTATATATATATCAAGAAAGTTTGAACCGAACCTATAATAAGACAATCTTACTTTTAGTCCCTCTTTGTTTTGGAAAGCTAATTCTCCTCTCTTATTAATAGTAAAATTGATTTTCTTATTAACTTTAGATAGCTTATTTTTTAAAAATAATTTATCATTTTTTTTTGTGACAAATTTTAATATATTTTGTTGCTTATTCCAAATTTGAGAAAATCTTACGTGCTGTTTATTTAAAATTTCAAATGTTTTATGTTGAATTAGAGATTGTGCTTTATGAGACATATTTGTCCCTTCTCTAGCGATTACAGTGTTAATAATCAAACTATGTAATATCAAATTAATAATTATTTTATTAAACACAAAAACTCCAATACAAACTTTTATCGGATTATAAAGAAAATCTCTTTAATTATTAGATATTAATTGTTTTAGCTATTAATGAATGGAGATTTTTAATCAATTGCTGTAAGGTTACTCCTAACCTTTTCCCTTTGAATTGAATCACTTGGTAGTCGATCTAAATATGGATCAAGATTTGGTAAACTAAATGCTTCGACGACTCCCTTTACAATATTTAACTTCACATAAATCGGTTTCTTAAAACTTATGAATTCGAATACTCCTTTAACATATTCAAATAAAAACTCACATGACCTAGAATCATCAATTTCAAAATGCCTGATTTCTATATTGGCAATGTTTGTATAAATTAAATAGGATTTCAATTTGTTTTCGAAATCGTTGTAGACTTTTTCATTACAAACAACGATTTGAGTTATGCCGTTATCCCCTGTCAACTCGAATGACTTTCCTCCAATCCAAGAGCCATGACTACTTGATGGGAAAGCTTTTACTGCTTTTATAATAATTTCTTTTTTGGGAGTAAAATCAGCGAATATCTCCAAAGCTTCAGCTGACATAGAAAACAAAAATGTTAATAAAATAAAATTTTTCAAATCATGTCTCCTTATTTAACCTTTATTCATTATTACAAAGTTTACAAATTACTTAGTCAGCTAAATGTTAAATTTGTGTTAATTTAAATATTTATATTCTTCTTTAGCCTTATAAATTCGACTAAATATAATTTAAATGTGATTATATGGTCATGAATTTAATCGAAGGAAAACATTTTAACAGTACTGATGATATAACACCTGAAGCAACTGAATACCTGGAGTGTCATTTTGAAGGGCTCGATTTATCAAATGCCAAGATGAAAAATTCAAAATTTTTAGAATCAAAATTTTCAAAATGCAACTTAAGTAATATTGATTTTTTAAATACTTCTTTAAGAGATGTGATCTTCTCTGATTGTAAACTGATAGGAATTAACTGGAGTAACTGTCAAAAGGTTTCGCATATCGAAGTTAATAATTCTTTACTGAATTATTCTATTTTTCAAAACATCAATTTATCAAATTCTATTTTTAGAAACTCTATTATTAGAGAAGCCGACTTCTCTCAGTCAAACCTAATTAATTCAGACTTTTCTTCTTCAAATCTAAGAGACTCGATATTTACAGGTTGTGATCTTTCAGGATGTGATTTTAGAGATTCTAGTGAATATAACATTGACCCGAATTTCACAAAACTTAAAAAAGCAAAGTTTTCAATGCCCGAAGCAATTTTATTATTGGAATATCTAGGTGTTATAATAGAGTGAAATTTTAAATAATATTTAGTCAAGAAGTTCAATTCGAGAAGAATCGTCTAAATTATTTGTATATATATAACCGTCAATAATCGACTCTGTTTCTTGACTAAAAACACGAACTTTATGAAAACTGATGTCTCCAAGTGTTTCCTCTTCTAACAACTCTATTTTTGTCCCAGAGTCTAATACTGTAATTATCCGACTATTTGCTAATTTAAAAGTAATAAAAGTTGAAAAACCTAATGAAGGCAAACCTTTAAATAAATTGATTGAAGAATCATCGGTTATTACTAAAGTTGCGTTTGGTGTAAAATATTTACCATCTTTAAAAATGGTACTCTCTGCAAAAGAATTTAGAGATAATAAGACAAACATAACTAATATTATTTTTTTCATTTCTATATCTCCCTAAATTATTTATTTTCTTATTTAGTGTAATATACGACAAAATAATATGCTGCACAATAAATTCATGATCATTGTGTAATAATTACATTAGAAAAATATGGAGTATGACTGGAAAGTTGTCGCGTGTTTGACTTAACTTATGCTGCCTCCACCATGACAGATTGTCTACCTTTCCTTAAATTTGGGTTATTTAAACCTACTTTTAGTGGCTTATCCCAGTT